>Ga0209267_1000655_pt1 | contig 24847 bp, 25 predicted proteins | sample GraSoiAngelo_137_FD_185894 | JGI IMG/M metagenome (GOLD analysis project Ga0209267, IMG submission 185894) | Grasslands soil microbial communities from the Angelo Coastal Reserve, California, USA - 14_0929_09_30cm (SPAdes) (version 2) | ecosystem: Environmental > Terrestrial > Soil > Grasslands ... | reverse complement strand
GGACGCGCCGATCGTGCGGGCGCTGCTGACCAGCGACTCCCCCGACACGCTGGCCGCACGGCTCGTGGACGGGTCTGAGCTCGCCGATCCGGCGCTCCGCCGGGGCCTGTGGGACGGCGGCGCAGCAAGGATCGACGCCTCGCACGACCCGATGATCGAGCTCGCGCGCAGCGTCGACGGCGAAGCCCGCGCGGTGAGGAAGAGCTACGAGGACGAGGTCGAGGCCCCCGTCCAGGCCGCCTCCGAGAAGATCGCCCGCGCCCGCTTCAGCGCCTACGGCACCAGCCTCCCCCCGGATGCCACCTTCACGCTGCGTCTCAACTTCGGCACCGTGCAGGGCTGGAAGGAGGACGGCCGCGAGATCGAGCCCTTCACCCGACTCGCGCGCCTGTTCGAGCGCGCCACGGGCGAGGAGCCCTTCCGCATTCCCGACAGCTGGCTCGCGCTGCGGGCGCAGCTCGATCCGCAGACGCCCTTCAATCTCTCGACCAGCAACGACATCGTGGGCGGCAACTCGGGCAGCCCGCTGATCGACGCCCAGGGGAGGCTCGTCGGACTCATGTTCGACGGCAACATCCATTCGATCGCGGGCAGCTACTGGTACGACCCGCAGCTCAACCGCGCGGTCGCGGTGGACCCTGCCGTCATGCTCGAGGCGCTGCGCAAGGTGTACAAGGCGGACGGCTTACTTTCGGAGCTCGGACTGCACTGACCGCACTCGTCGCGCGCAAACGCGGAAGCTGATTCGCATCTCGTCCTGCACCTGCAGCGCGCCCAACATGGCGCTGAACGGCGTCAGCCCGAGCTCGCTCTGCCTGAGGCGCGCCTCGCCCGATGCGGTGACCGTCCCATCGGTCAGGCGGTAACTGACCGGGATCGTGATGGCGCGCACCTCGCCGCGGACCGTGGTCTGCACGCGCGCGAGCACCATCCCGCCGGCCGCGCCGGCATCTCCCGCGGCCGCTGCGGCCGGCTCGAGCCGCAGCGTGCGCAGCACGATCTCGTGATGGTGCTCGCCATCGAGGAGCGCCGCGCCCAGCATGTTGCGCAGCGTTCCCTGCCGCGCGGCCTCCGGCACCTCGGGCGGGAAGTCGGCGCTGCCCTCGCGCTCGCGCAGTGCCGCCTCATCGACGCTGAGCTCGGCCACGGGAACATGAATCTCGAAGCTCGCACGCCTGAGATCGCCGGGCACGTAGACCGTGCCGCTGAGCGAGTGCGAGGCGATCACGTGGTTGTGGCCGGCGCTTGCGAGCGCGCCGCCGCGGTAGGCGCGGATCACGAGCAGCGATTCGTCCGCTATGACGTCGTAGGGCGCTCCCTCGTGCGGCGCGGGCGTCTCGGCCTCAACCCGCGGTGCAGCAGCGGCCGGCGACGGCGCGGGAGCGCGCGTCGGCAGCGGACAACCGCCGAGCAGCAGCGCGGAGAGCGCCGCGCCGAGCGCGCGCAGTTTGCAAGCGGCGTTCACCCGCATAAGCTTAGCCCTCATGGGTCTACGGAACACCACGGAGCGCTGGGGCGCGGTCTCGCAGCTGCTGCACTGGCTGATCGTCGGGCTGCTCATCGTGCAGGTGACGCTCGCTGAGATGGCCGACGAGCTGCCGGTTGGAGTGAAGAAGCTCACGATCCTCGCGCGCCACAAGTCGTTCGGCATCACGATACTGGCTCTGGCGCTGCTGCGACTCGCCTGGCGGCTCCGCAATCCAACACCCCTGCTGCCGGGGACGCTCAAGCCCTACGAGCGCGCCCTGGCGCGCATCACGCACGTCATGCTCTATGTGCTGCTGTTCGCGATGCCGCTCTCGGGTTGGACGATGTCCTCGGCTCGCGGCTTTCCGGTCAGCTGGTTCCATCTCTTTCAGCTGCCGGACCTGGTGCCTAAGAACAAGGCGCTGTACGAGGCGCTCCTGACCACCCACGGCACGCTCGCAGCGGTGCTGGCTGTGGTCGTGGCGCTGCACGTGGCCGGTGCGCTCAAGCATCACTTCATACACAAGGACGACGTGCTGCGGCGTATGCTCCCGCTCCCCCCCGCGACTTCCGGGACCAGGCGATGACTAGACGCGCTTCAAGGACGGCGGGATGGGGGCTGGCAGCCGCGGCAGCGGGCATCGCCGCGTGGGCGTGGCTCGGCGCCTCCGCGGCAGGCACCGCCCCGGTCGCGCACTATGTGCTGGATCCCGCGAAGAGCTCGCTGGAGTTCGCCTTCGATCAGGCGGGCGCCCAGAACAAGGGCAAGTTCACCCGCTTCGCGGTGAGCTTCGACTTCTCACCGGATAATCTACCGGCCAGCCGGCTCGAAGTCACCGTCGAGATGAGCTCGGCCGACACCGGCGACCAGGAGCGCGACGACACCTTGCGCGGCGCGGACCTGTTCGCGGTGGCGAAGTTCCCGCAGTCGCACTACACGGCCACGCAGTTCGCGAAGACGGCGACCGGCTACGAGGCCGTCGGCAAGCTCACGCTCCGAGGCGTGACGCGTGACGTGCGCGTGCCCTTCACGTTCCGCAACGCCACCGAGAACGGCGTCACCGTGGGGTACATGAGCGGCAAGACGACGCTCCGGCGGCTCGACTTCGGCGTCGGCCAGGGCGACTGGAAGGCCACCGACCAGCTCGGGAACGATGTCGGAGTGTCCTTCGCGCTGCGGCTCGCCGCCGCGGCTCATTAGCCGGCCCGGGCGGCGCCCATGGCGCCGCACGGCCGTTCAGGCCGTCGGTCTGAACAGGCCCGCGATCGTGTTGACGGCGAGCTCGGCCTCCGCGCGATCCGGGACGGTGGTCTCGTCGTTGAAGCCGTAGTAGTCGGTCTCGCCGATGACCTGGAAGACGAGACCGTCACGGCGGGGCACGAAGGCGACGCCCTTATAGATGAGTCCGTAGTCGACCTGCGGCTGGGGGATCATGCGGGCGAGCTGGCCGCGGATCGGTATGACCGATGCGTCATCGAACAGGGCCCGGGCACCGTAGCCGGTCGCGTTGATCAGCGTCTTTTCCCGCACCCGGACCAGGTCGGCCGGAGCGTGAAACTCGTCGATCTCGATCCGCCCGTCGGCGGCGAGAAAGTCGGACATCAGCATGCGGGTATAGGCCGGGAGGTTGAACATCATCAGCGCGCTGCGTCGCAGGTAGCGGGCGCCGAGCGGATGGGTGCCGGGTGCGAACTCGTCGCTCCGCGGGATCAGATCGTCGATGAGCTCGCGCTGCAGGTCGGCGAATCTCGGCCGCGGATCACCGGCCGGGAGACCGCGCGCGCCGTTCGCGCTGTCCGCGACGAAGTAGACGTCGATGAACTCGACCGGCGCTCCGGGCAGGCCCAGCAGCGTCTGATAGGTCGCGAAGGAGCGGCGCGCCATGCGTTCCCAGAGTTGCCTGAACTCGGGGGTGGCGTACTGCTCGAAGCAGATCCGCGAGTCGGGAGTCCACAGCCCGGTGGCGAGGGACGAGCGGACGTTCGGCGGCAGCTCTTTCGCATAGATCGTGACGCGCGCGCCCGCGCGCTGCAGCAGCAGCGCGGAGGTGAGTCCGATGGCGCCGCAGCCGATCACGGCCACCTGGCGCTCCCCGCCGGCGAGTGCCCGCTCTGCGGCCATGGCGCTCGAGCCCCAGGACAGCGACCAGCCGCTGCCGCCGTGCCCGTAGTTGTGAACGACGGTCTTGCCGAGGACCTGCTCGACCTCGAGCCGCGGGCCCTGAGCGCGGAACGGTCTCGTGCAGACCGTGATGCCGGTGATGCGGTCGGTGCTGGCCCGCGGGGGCAAAAGGCTCAAGACCCGCGCCGCCGCGACCCGCCGCCCTGGCCCACCGAAGCTGCAGCCTGCGAGCGCGCCCCCGAGGAGGGCCGCGCCGGTGCGAGCCAGGAACTCTCGCCGTCGGAGCGGTCGACTCATGAGAGCGGATGCCCCCTCATACGCTCTAGTACGGCGTGCCGTCGCGGCGCGTGAAAGAGCCCGGGGCGTGCGGCGGATTCCACCTGAGGTCCACGTCCGAATAGTGGGCACCGTCCGCGGGGTCGCGGTTGCTGACTTCCAGGTAGACGGCCGGACGAGCGCTGCGATTGACGAGCTGATGGCCGTCCGTGGCGCCCGCAGGGAAGCCGGCGCACATGCCCGCGGTGAGCACCTGCTCGCCGGCCTCGGTTCGCAGCACGACCTCGCCCTCGACCACGTACACGAACTCGTCCTCGTGGGTGTGCCAGTGGCGCATGGAGGATTCCTTGCCGGGGGGCAGCATCGTCAGGTTGACGCCGATGCGGGTCAGTCCGAGCGCATCCCCGAGAGGACGCTTGTGCCGCGGCATGACGCGCGCGCGGAACGGCTCCGGATAACCGCTGCGCGAGACCACTTCGACGGTCTTGGGGTCCAGGGCGGGCTTGATCACGGACATGGGGGCTCCTTCTGACTCATCGCTCGTGTGGTTGACTCTCGCGTCGGGCCTAAGAGAATGCCACACCCGAATGCCCGAAGTGTTCGATGACGTCGGCCACTGCGTCGACGCGGTACTGAAGCGCGTGGGAACGCGCGTCGTGCTCGCCATGCCGCTCGGCATCGGCAAGCCGAATCCGCTCGCCAACGAATTCTACCGCCGCGCGCGGCTGGACCCCGCGATCGACCTCACCATCGTCACGGCGCTGTCGCTGCTGAAGCCGGCAGCCCGCTCGCCGCTCGAGGGGCGCCTCCTCACGCCGCTCATCGAGCGCGTCTTCGGCAGCTATGTGGAGCCCGATTACGCCCGCGCCATGCACGACGATGCCCTGCCGGGAAACGTCCGCGTCATCGAGTTCTTCCTCGCGCCGGGCGCCTTTCTCGGCTCGCGCCAGGCGCAGCGCCACTATCTCAGCGCCAACTACACCCACGTGGCGCGCGAGGTGCTCGCGCGCGGCGTCAACGTCATCGCCCACCTGGTGGCGCGGCGCACGGTGAATGGTGAGATGCAGCTGAGCTTCGGCTCCAATCCCGACGTCACCGTGGATCTGCTGCCGCTCATCGAGAGTGAGCGCACGCCCGAGCGCGACATCGTCATGGTGGGCGAGACGCACGCGCAGATGCCCTTCATGACCGGTCGGGCGCTGGTCGCGCCAGGTCGCTTCGACTTCCTCATCGACAGTGCGCGCTACGACTACGACCTGTTCGGCCCGCCCAACCCCCCGCTCGGCACGGTGGATCACGCCATCGGCGTCTACGCGAGCGCCCTGGTGCGCGATGGCGGCACGCTGCAGGTCGGCATCGGCGAGATGGGTGATTCGCTGGTGTACGCACTGCTGCTCCGGCATCAGCAGAACGCCGCCTGGCGCTCCGCGCTCGCCGCGCTCGGCGCGCCGAACGCCGCGGCCCTCCTCGCCGCAACCGGCGGCGAGGCGCCGTTCGCGTCAGGTCTGTACGCCTGCACCGAGATGTTCGTCGATCAACTGCTCGAGCTCCATCGCGCCGGGATCCTGCGCCGCCGCGTGTACGACTCGCTGCTGATCGAGAGGCTGCTGAGCTCGGGAAGCCCCGGCGAGCGGCTCGATGAGGGCACTCTCGGCGCCCTGGCCGCCACGGGCGCAGGTCCGGTGCTCGGCGGCGCGGAGTTCGCGGAGCTCAAAGCTCACGGCGTGTTCCGCGAGGACGTGGAGTTTGGCGGCGGGCGCGTGCGTGCCCGCGGCGGCGAGTGGATCGCGGCCGATCTCGCCGATCCCGCGAGCCGTGCACGGCTCGCGCTCGAGTGCCTCGGTAGCGCTCTCTCGAACGGCCAGGTGCTGCACGCGGGGTTCTTTCTCGGCCCGCGGGGATTCTATGCGGCGCTGCGCGAGCTGCCCGAGGCCGAGCGGGCGCTGTTCGGCATGCGGGGAGTGGCCTTCGTCAACCAGCTCTACGGCGCCGACCAGGAGCTGCGGATCCTGCAGCGGCGCGCCGCGCGGTTCATCAACACCACCATGATGGTGACGCTCCTCGGGGCCGCGGTCTCCGACCAGCTCGAGACGGGCGAGGTGGTATCGGGCGTCGGCGGACAATACAACTTCGTCGCCATGGCGCACGCGCTCCCCGATGCGCGCTCGATACTGTGCGTGCGCGCCACGCGCACCCGGGGTGGCCGCACCACCTCGAACCTCCTGTGGAGCTACGGGCACGCCACCATTCCGCGACACCTGCGCGATATCGTCGTCACCGAGTACGGCATCGCGGACATTCGCGGGCGCACCGACGAGGAGACGATCGCAGCACTCCTGAACGTGGCCGACTCGCGCTTTCAGGAGGAGCTGCTGTCGCGCGCCCGGGCGGCGGGCAAGATCCGCGCCGACTACCGCATCCCGGAGGCATTCCGCAACAACTTCCCCGGGCGCCTGGAGCTCGCCCTGGAGAGCCACCGCCGGCAGGGCTACTTCAGCGAGTACCCCTTCGGGACCGACCTGACCGGGGATGAGATCGCGCTGGCGCGGGCGCTGAAGTATCTCGAGAGGCGCACCGGGAGCGCACTCGCGCGCCTCGGGACCGCCGCGGCGGCGCTCGGCGCGAGACCCGCGGAGCGACACGCGTCCGCGCTCAAGCGCATGGGGCTCGATACGCCCCGGGATTTCCGGGAGCGGCTCCTGCAGCGACTGGTCGTGCTCGGACTCGATGCGGGAGCCGTCTAGGGAAGGGCTGGCCGCGCTCCGGACAGCGTTACATCCGCCGGCGCGGGGCGGACTCTCCCGCCACCGCGCCGGCATTCAGCGCCACGATCCCCGCCGCTTCAGGCGGTGCGGACTTCGATCCTGCGCGGTCGCAGCTCGGCGCGCTTCGGGATCCGCACCGTGAGCACACCGTCCTTGAGCGTGGCCTGGATGTTGGAAGTCTCCAGCTCCCGGCTCAGGACGAAGCTGCGCCGATAGACGGTCGAGCGCACGTCGGCGTACATCGCCTCGGCGTCCTTGGGCAGCTCGAACTGCACATTGCCTTCGAGCAGCAGCGTGTCGCCGTCCACGCGGACGTCGAGCCGCTCCCTGGACACTCCGGGCATATCCGCCTCAAGCGTGATCCCCTCGCCGTCCTCATAGATGTCGACGGGCGCCCGCATCCCCGCCTCCGTGCGTCCGCGCGTCTGCTGGACGGCTCCGCCCTTCGATTCGGGGGCGGCAACCTCACTGACGTTTCTGGCCATGTCGTTTCACCTCCCGATCAATGAATCTCGATCTGACGCGGCTTGGCCGACTCGCGCCGCCGTACCTGGATCTGCAGGATCCCGTCGCGGTACTTCGCTTCGACCTTGTCCGGGTCCACATCGTCCCCGAGGCTGATCGCACGCCGGAACTCGCCGCTGAAACGCTCCTGGCGGTAGTAAGTCGCCTCGTCGTGGACCGGTATCTTTCGCTCGCCCGACACGGTGAGCAGCCCCCGCTGCACGGAGACATCCAGCTTCTTCGGATCGACCCCCGGGGCGAACAGGTAAACCTGTACCTCCGCCGGGGTCTGAATCACGTTGACTGCTGGAAACGTCCCGCGTGGAGCCGACCGGATGCCGCCGGCGCTCGACAGTCCGTCACCGAGCATCTCGTCCATCTCCTGATGCAGGCGCCAGAATTCGTCGAGGAGCGAATCCTGAAGACTCGTTAATCTGCCGAACATCTCAGCACCTCCTTTCAGTCTGCTTTGAGAGACTCGACCGCTGCCTACGGTAGGGTCGCTGAGCGCAACTTCAAGATCGCCCGGCCGTCCCCGTCGCAGGGGCGCGCGGCGGGCTTAACTTATTGATCAGGCGAGAAATAGCGACGCGTCCCCCGGCCCTGGCGCCGGAGGACGGGCATCCGCTTCCCCGAGTTTCCCCGCACGGCCGATTCGGCCGCACTTTCCCCCGGGTCGCCGAGCGCCTTCAGCGTTTGCGGGACGAGCCGCCGGCGCGTCGCGTCGCGCGGCCTCGCCGGGCCGGGGCGGGACGCCGCGTGGCGCGTGCCGCCGCCTTGCGGCGTGGTGCCCTCGAGGGCTTGCGCGCGGTCCGTCTTGCACCTGCGCGGCGCGGGGCGCGCGCCTTGCGGCGCGCGGGCGCGGACTTTCTGCGCGCGGCGGCGGGCCGGCGCTGCGGCGCAGCGGAAGCGGTGGCGGGCCGGGGTGCGGCGCCGGCCGGCGCGACCGCGGCGCCTTCGGTGCCGCGCAGCTGCTCGAGGATCGCCGGGTTCTCGAGCGTGGAGACGTCCTGCGTGATCTCCTCGCCGCGCGCGATCGCTTTCAGGAGCCGCCGCATGATCTTGCCCGAGCGGGTCTTCGGCAGATTGTCGGCGAAGCGGATGTCGTCGGGCTTGGCGATCGGCCCGAGCTCCTCGCCCACCCACTCGCGCAGCTCCTTCGTCAGAGCGCTGGTATCGCCCCTGGGCCGCTCGCCACGGAGCACGACGTAGGCGAACACCGACTCGCCCTTGATGTCGTGGGGCTTGCCGACGACGGCGGCCTCGGCGACGCGCGGGTGCGCCACCAGCGCCGACTCGATCTCCATGGTGCCGAGGCGGTGTCCCGACACCTTCAGCACGTCGTCGATGCGGCCCATGATCCAGAAATAGCCGTCCTTGTCGCGGTGCGCGCTGTCGCCGGCCATGTAGTAGCGGTTGTTGAACTTCTCCCAGTAGTTGGCGATGTAGCGGGCGTTGTCGCGCCAGATAGTGCGCAGCATCGCCGGCCAGGGCTTCCTGATCACGAGATAGCCGCCGGCGTCGGGGCGCTTCACGGAGTTGCCGCGATCGTCGACGATGTCGGCGTCGATGCCCGGCAGCGGCTGCGTGCACGAGCCCGGCTTGGTCGCCGTCACGCCCGGGAGCGGCGCGATCAGGATGGCGCCGGTCTCGGTCTGCCACCAGGTGTCGACGATCGGGCAGCGGCCCTGGCCGATCACGCGGTGATACCACATCCACGCCTCGGGATTGATGGGCTCGCCGACCGTGCCGAGCAGGCGCAGCCGCGAGAGATCGTGCCGGGCCGGCAGGGCCTCGCCGAGCTTCATGAGCGCGCGGATCGCAGTCGGCGCGGTGTAGAACACGGTGACGCCGTGCGTCTCGCAGTTCTTCCAGAAGCGCGCGCCATCGGGATGGGTCGGCCCGCCTTCGTACAGCACGACGGTGGCGCCGAGCGCGAGCGGCCCGTAAGCGACGTAAGTGTGTCCGGTGACCCAGCCGACATCCGCGGTGCACCAGAACACGTCCTCATTGCGCAGGTCGAACACCCACTGCGTGGTGAGCTTCGCTCCGAGCAGATAGCCGCCGGTGGCGTGCTGAATGCCCTTCGGCTTGCCGGTGGAGCCCGAGGTGTAGAGCAGGTAGAGCGGGTGCTCCGCATCGACCCACTCCGGCTCGCAGGCCGCAGGCTGGCCCTCGATGGCGTCGTGCCACCAGAGGTCGCGCTTCGGGTCCATGGCGACCGGCTGGCCGGTTCGCTTGAGCACGATGACACGCTTGACGCTCTTGCCGTGACTGGTAAGGGCCTGGTCGGCGGCCGCCTTGAGCTCGACCACGTGGCCCCCGCGCCAGCCGCCATCGGCCGTGATCACCACCTTCGCCTCGGTATCGACGATACGGTCCCTGAGCGCCGGCGCCGAGAAGCCGCCGAACACGACCGAATGCACGGCGCCGATGCGGTTGCAGGCGTGCATCGCGACCAGGATCTCCGGCACCAACGGCATGTAGATGATGACGCGGTCGCCGCGCTCGACGCCCTGGGCCTTGAGTGCATTGGCGAAGCGGCACACTTGCGCGTGCAGCTCGCGATAGGTGAGGCGCCGCACGTCGCCCGGCTCGCCTTCGAAGATGACCGCGGTCTTCTCGGCGCGCGTGTTGAGGTGCACGTCGAGGCAGTTGTAGGAGGCATTCAGCCGCCCGTCGCTGAACCAGCGGTAGTTCGGCGCGCGCGTCGCGTCGAGCCCCACGGTGAAGGGCGTGTGCCAGGTGAGCTCCTGGGCGGCCAGATCGGTCCAGAACCCGACGTGGTCCTCGCGCGCGCGTCTGCGGAGCGCCTCCGCGTCCGCGGGCTTCAAGTGCGCACGCGCGCTGAATGCCGGCGCCGGAGTGAAAGTACGCTCTTCCAGGAGAACCGATTCGATGTTCTTGTCCGCCATGGATGTCTCCTGATCCGACACACAGGCCGCACCCCGCAGCATAGCCCATCGCGCGCATCCGGTCTGTCCGGTGCGGACCGCTGTCAACCCTGCGTCCGCGCCAGCAGCCGCTCGATGATCGACTGTGCCTGCCGGGCGTAGGCGCCCCCGAACAGGTTGGCGTGATTCAAGACGTGGTAGAGGTTGTAGAGCTCACAGCGCTCCGGCCACCCCGGCGGAAGCGGTGCCGCGGCCTCATACGCGCGGTAGAAGGCTTCGCCGAAGCCACCGAACAGGCGCGTCATCGCCAGATCCGTCTCCCGGTCGCCGTAGTAGACCGCCGGGTCGAAGAGCACCGGCTCACCGCCCGAGCTCGCGAGCCAGTTGCCGCCCCAGAGATCCCCGTGCAGGAGCGAGGCCGCCGGGCGGTGCCCGGCGAGGAGCCGATCCATGCACCCGAGCAGCCGCTCGCCGGGGGCGCTGAGCGCTCGGGCCAAGCCGCGGCGGCGGGCGAGCTCGAGCTGCGGGCGCAGCCGCCGCTCGCGGAAGAACTCCGTCCAGTCGTCACTCCAGGCGTTCGCCTGCGGCGTGCGTCCGATGGTGTTGTCGCGTCCCCACCCGAAACGGGCCTCGGTCACCGCGTGCAGCGCCGCGAGCCCTTCACCGAGCCGGGCCTCGCACGCTTGCCCGCTCTCGCCGGCTTCGATCCACTCGAGCGCGAGGAATGCCGCGCCGGAGGCAGCGCCGCACGCGAGAAGGCGCGGCACGCGCAGCGCGCGCGAGCGCTCGAGCTCGGCGAGCCCGGCCGCCTCGGCCTCGAACATGGCAAGCGCCTCCGCGGCGGCCACTTTCACGAACATGGCGCCCGCCGCGCTCACCCAGCGGTAACACTCGTTGATGCTCCCGCCCGTCACCCGCTGCTCGGGACCTCCCTCACAGCGCGCTCCGGTGAGCGCGCCGATCTCACGGGCGATGGCCGCGAACGGCTGCATCCCTCATGCCCGCGCCCCGGCGCGCTCTCAGCCCGCCGGCAGCTGCGCCAGGCGCTCGCCCTGGCGGCGGAGGAAGGGTCCGAAGCCGAGCCGGTCGTACAGCGTCGACAGCGCGGGCAGGTCCGGCGGGCGGCGCCTGAGTCCGCCGGCCGCGACGCCTAGGCGCAGATCGCAGGCAATGCGCGTCAGCTGCCGCGCGAGAAACACCGAGTCGCGATGCGCGCTCAAGCGCACGCCGAGGCTGCCCGCGCCGCGAAGCTTGAGCCTCGCGACGCGCGAGAGGTCGGCGTACATCTCGTCGAGCGAGTCGAAGGCTTTCATGAGCGAGGCGGCGGTGCGGTGCCCGATGCCCGGCACACCGGGAATGTTGTCCACCTCGTCGCCGGTGAGCGCCAGGTAGTCCGCGAAGCGCTCCGGCCGCACGCCGAAATGCCGCTCGATGTCGTGATAGCCGAACTGCCCGCGCGCGCCGAAGTCCCAGAACAGGTCGCCGTCGCGCACGAGCTGCGCGAGATCCTTGTCGCGCGTGATGAAGGCCGAGCGCACGCCCTGCCCGCGCATGAGGTGCGCCAGCGTGCCGATGATGTCGTCGGCCTCGTACTCCGGATCCACGAACGCCGCGAGCCCGAGGCAGCGGCAGAGCTCCCGGCAGTGCCCGAGCTGCAGCACGAGGTCGGCGGGCGCGCGCTCGCGGTTGGCCTTGTAGGGCGGGTAGATGCGATTGCGGTAGGAGCCCGCCCGGCGCTCGTCGAAGGCCACCGCCATGTAGGCCGGCCGCACCCGCTCGATGAGATCCCCGAGGAAGCGGGCGAAGCCGAACACCGCATGCGCCGGATTCCCGTCCCGGTCGCGCATGTCCGGAAGCATGGAGTGATAGGCGCGAAAGACGTAGACCGAAGCGTCGATTAGGAAGATCAAGGCGCCGCCCGCGAAAGCCGAAAGCCGCGCCACCTTAGCAGCCCGCGGGCCTCACCGTCACGGCGGGTATCGGCGCGGCGCGCCCCGCGCGCGGCCGATCTCACGACAGCCAGCGCTGAATCCGGTCGTGCAGCGGGCTCGAGCGCGGGAAATGCGCGATGAGATATTCCATCTGATCGGCGAGCACCCGGCGGCCCTTGAGGAAGATGTACTCCGCGTAGGTCGGAGTGAACGGCACCGCGATCAGCTGCATGCGCGACTGCTCGGGCGTGCGCGAGGCCTTGTGGTTATTGCAGCGCCGGCACGCCGCGACCACGTTCGTCCAGCTGTCGGTGCCCCCCTGGCTGAAGGGCCGGATGTGATCGCGCGACAGCTCGCGCGATGCAAAGCGCTGACTGCAATACATGCACAGGTACGCGTCGCGCCGGAACAGGGTCTGGTTGTTGAGCGGCGGCACGTAGTCGTGGCGCGTGTTGCCGGGGTTGCCGGTGTGCCCGACCGTGGCGACGATCGAGTTGACCTCGAGCACCGTGCGCCGTCCGGTGCGCGCGTTGGTGCCTCCGTACAGCTCGTAGAGGAGCGAGCCGCACGTGTAAGCGACCTGCTCCTGATGGTAGAGTCGCGCCGCCTCCTTGTAGTCGATCCACTCGAGCGGCATGCCGGCGACGTCGGTGCGCAGCACCAGCTGCGACAGCCCGCGCGCCGCGGCGGTCGGGACTACGCGCAGGTCGTCCAGGAGGCCGTGATCGGCACGCTCGAGATCGATGCCCAGCATAGCGGCGTAAGATACGGCAGTTGTGTGCATGAATTCAACAACACAAGATCTTAATTCAACTGGGGATTTCCGGGCACGTGGCCACTCGGCCACGGACCTCGGGCGTCTGGGCTGCGCATGTCGGTAACCATCGGCGTACTGCGCGAGAGCGCCCCCGGCGAGACGCGGGTCGCCCTCGTCCCCGAGGTGGCCGACAAGCTCGCCCGCGACGGTGCGCGGGTCGTGATGGAGCGCGGCGCGGGCGAGCGCGCCCGCTTCCCCGACTCTCTTTTCAAGAGCGTCGTGTGGGCCGATGGCGCCCAATCGGTGCTCGCCGGCTCGGATGTGATCCTCACCGTCCAGCCGCTCACCGTCGGGCAGATCGGTGAGCTCAAGCCCTCCGCGGCGGTCATCGGCTTCATGCAGCCGCACGCGCGCGCCGCCGAGGTGCGGGAGCTCGTGGCGCGCGGCATCACGAGCTTCGCCATGGAGCTCGTGCCGCGCATCTCGCGCGCGCAGTCGATGGATGCGCTGTCCTCGCAGGCCTCCATCGCGGGCTACAAGGCGGTGCTGATCGCCGCGAGCCACCTGCAGAAGTTCCTGCCCATGCTCACGACGGCCGCCGGCACCATCCGCCCCTCCCAGGTGCTGATCATCGGCGCGGGCGTTGCGGGATTGCAGGCGATCGCCACCGCGCGGCGACTCGGCGCGGTGGTCGAGGCCTACGACGTGCGCGGCGCCACGCGCGAGCAGGTGAAGTCGCTCGGCGCGAGGTTCGTCGACACCGGGGTGAGCGCCGAAGGCTCCGGCGGCTACGCGCGCGAGCTCACCGCCGAGGAGAGGGCGAAGCAGCAGGAAGTGCTCGACGCGCGCATCGCCGCGGCCGATGCCGTGATCAGCACCGCGGCGGTCCCCGGGCGCCCGGCGCCGAGAATCATCTCGCGCGCGGTGGTCGAGCGCATGCGCGCAGGCTCCGTGGTGGTCGACATCGCCGCCGAGCAGGGCGGCAACTGCGAGCTCACCCAGGCCGGCGAGGTGATCGAGCACCGCGGGGTGAGGGTGGTGGGGCCCGTCAACCTCCCCGCCGAGCTCGCCTACAACGCGAGCGAGATGTACGCGCGCAATCTCTACAATTTCCTCAAGCCGGCCCTCGTGAAGGGCGAGCTCGCCATCGACTGGAGCGACGAGGTATTCGCGCAGTCGTGTCTGACACACGGCGGCGAGATCAAGCACGCAGCGACGGCCGGGGCTCTCGGGGGTGCGAAATGACCGGGATGGTGGCGCTCTATATCTTCATGCTCGCGGCCTTCACCGGTTACGAGGTCATCGCGCGCGTGCCGGTGATCCTGCACACGCCGCTCATGTCGGGCTCGAACTTCGTGCACGGCATCGTTCTGGTCGGCGCGATGGTGGCGCTCGGCGGCGCGCAGACGCCGCTCGAGAAGGCGATCGGCTTCGTCGGCGTGCTGCTCGCCGCCGGCAACGCCGTCGGCGGGTACGTCGTCACCGAGCGCATGCTCGAGATGTTCAAGGCGAGCGGTACGCGCCGCGCCGGCAAGGGGCCGCACTGATGCCGGCATGGATGTCCGCGGATCTGGCGATCCAGGCGAGCTACTTCGTCACCGCGGTGCTGTTCATCATGGGGCTCAAGCGCATGAGCTCCCCGGTGACTGCGCGCAGCGGCATCCTCTGGGCCGGCGCCGGCATGGCGGTCGCGACCGCCATCACCTTCCTCTACCCGTCGATGACCAACTACGGACTGATCGTGCCGGCGATGCTCATCGGCTCGGTGCTCGCGTGGTGGAGCGGCAAGCGCGTGGCGATGACCAACATGCCGCAGATGATCGCGCTCTACAACGGCATGGGGGGCGGCGCCGCCGCCGCCATCGCCGCGGTCGAGCTGTATCGCGGCGGCACCGCAGGCTACGTCACGACGACGCTCGCCGTGGCGGGCGGCATCATCGGCGCGGTGTCCTTCAGCGGCAGCGCCGTCGCCTTCGGAAAGCTCCAGGGCCTCATCACGCGCAGCCTGCGCTTCGGCGGGCAGCTGCTGCTGAATCTCCTGCTGCTCGCCGCCGCACTCACGCTCGGCGCGCTGGTCGCCGCCGGCGTCAACTCCTCGTTCGCGGTCCTCACCGGATTCTTCGTGGTGGCGCTCGTGCTCGGGATCAGCATGACGCTGCCGATCGGCGGCGCCGACATGCCGGTGGTGATCTCGCTCTACAACGCGCTCACGGGGCTCGCGGTCGGGCTCGAGGGCTTCGTGCTCGAGAACGCCGCGATGATCATCGCCGGCACGGTGGTGGGCTCGGCGGGCACGCTGCTCACGCAGCTGATGGCGAGGGCCATGAACCGCTCGCTCGGCAACGTGCTGTTCTCGGGCTTCGGCGACACCGGCGGGCCGGCCACCGGCGCGGTCACCGGGAGCCTGAAGCCGATCGAGGCGAGCGACGTCGGCGTGATGCTGGCCTTCGCGCAGAAAGTCATCGTGGTGCCCGGCTACGGCATGGCGGTCGCGCAGGCGCAGCACAAGATCTGGGAGCTGTGCCAGCTGCTCATCGAGCGCGGCGTGCAGCTGCGCTTCGCGATCCACCCCGTGGCCGGGCGCATGCCCGGGCACATGAACGTGCTGCTGGCGGAGGCGGGCGTGCCCTACGACCTGATCTCGGACCTCGACGAGATCAACGCCGAGTTCGAGACCGCCGACGTAGCGCTCATCATCGGCGCGAACGACGTGGTGAACCCGGTCGCGCGCACCGACAAGTCGAGCCCCATCTACGGCATGCCGATCCTGAACGCCGACAAGGCGAAGAACGTCATCGTCATCAAGCGCGGCCAGGGCGCCGGGTTCTCCGGGATCGAGAACGCGCTCTTCTATCTCGACAACACTCGGATGCTCTACGGGGACGCGCAGAAGGCGGGCGCGCAGCTCATCCAGGCGATCAAGGCGGTGGGCTGAAGGGAGGAGCATGTATCGCCGAGAACTGCTCCGGGGTGCGGCGGCCCTGCCGCTGCTCGCGCTGCCAGCCCTGGCGCGAGGCGGCGTCGCGGCGCAGGAAGCCGCGCCCAGGGCTCCAGGAATCGGCCCCCCGGAGCGGCCGCGCGTGCACCTTGCGCGCGTGCGCCCCGGCGATCCGGCCTGGCCGTCGCCGGCGAGCTGGCAGAAGCTCAACGACGCGGTCGGGGGGAATCTCACCAGGGTGCAGCCGCTCTTCGACCCCTGCCGCCGGGAGGGCGATGGCGCGGCATGCCGCGAGGTCCTCGCCAACCTCCATAACCCCTTCTATATCGGCGATCAGCCCTCGGGCACGGAGGTTTCCGGCTGGCTCGACGCCTGGACGCCGGCGCCGAGCGTCTATGCGATCAGGGCACGCAACACGGCGGATGTCGTCGCGGGAGTCAACTTCGCGCGCGAGAAGCAGCTCCGCCTCGTCGTGAAGGGCACCGGCCACAGCTACCTCGGCACCTCCAACGCGCCCGACTCGCTCCTCATCTGGACTCGCGCGATGAGCGGCGTGACGCTGCACGAAGCCTTCCTCGGCAGCGGCTGTGAAGGCAAGGCAGCCGCGGCGCCGGCGGTGACTGCCGAAGCGGGCGCCATGTGGATCGACCTCTATCAGGCCGTCACCAACCAGGCGGGCCGTTACGTGCAGGGCGGCGGCTGCACCTCGGTCGGCGTCGCGGGTCTCATCCATAGCGGCGGCTTCGGCGGTTTGTCCAAGGGCTTCGGCACGGCCGCCTCGGGACTGCTCGAGGCCGAAGTCGTCACGGCGGACGGCCGCGCCCTCATCGTCAACGCCTGCAGGAATCCGGATCTCTTCTGGGCCATCAAGGGCGGCGGCGGCGGCAGCTGGGGCGTCATGACCCGCGTGACGCTGCGCACCCACGCGCTGCCGGAGTTCTTCGGCGGCGCGTGGGGCAAGATCAAGGCCTCATCGGACGAGGCATTCCGGAGGTTGCTCGCGCGCTTCTTCGATTTCTACTCTACCCATCTCTTCAATCCGCATTGGGGCGAGCAGGTGAAGATCGGATCCGACAACACTCTCGAGATCTCGATGGTGTGCCAGGGCCTCGATCCGCGGCAGGCACCGCAGATCTGGGCGCCGTTCTTCGCGTGGGTCAAGGCGGCTCCCGCAGACTTCAGCGCTACGAACGAGCTCGGCGCGCGCGCCACCCCGGCGCGTCACTGGTGGGACATCGAGGGCAACCCTTCGATGATCCAGGACAAGCGCCCCGGAGCGGCCCCGGGTCACGGCTGGTGGAAAGGCGACCAGGGACAGGTTGGCGCGTTCCTGCACGGCTATGACTCGCTGTGGCTGCCGGCCACGCTCCTTCAGGGCGAGCAGCGGCAGCGTCTCGTAGACGCGCTGTTCGCGGGCAGCCGCTACAAGCAGATCGGTCTGCATTTCAACAAGGGCCTGGCGGGCGCTCCGGCCGATGTCATCGCTGCAGCGCTCGACACCGCCACCAGTCCCGCGCTCACCGAGGCCTTCGCGCTCGCGATCATCGCCGACGGAGAGGGCGCCGCTTATCCGGGGATGGCGCGCGCGGGCGTCGACCTCGACGCCGCCCGGCGGGACGCGCGCGCGATCGATCGCGCCACCGCGGAGCTCTCCAGGGTGGCGCCCGGTGCGGGCTCGTATGTCTCCGAAAGCAACTTCTTCAACCCCAGGTGGCAGCAGGCCTATTGGGGAGAGCACTACCCGAGGTTACAGACGATCAAGCGAAAATACGATCCGGACGGGCTCTTCATCGTGCACAACGGCGTGGGGAGCGAAGACTGGAGCGCGGACGGCTTTACCCGCCTCGCGTAAATGTGGTGTCAGGATAGGGTTCTTCCGTGTACGAGCATCGCCGCCACGCGCCGCTTTCGCGCCGCCGCTTCGTGTGGCGCCTGCTGCGGCATTTCGCCCTCGCCGCGCTGTTGCTCGCCGCCTCCTTGGGACTCGGCATGCTCGGCTATGAGCACTACGAGCATCTAGAGTGGCATGATGCGTTCGAGAACACCTGCATGTTGCTCGGCGGCATGGGGCCGGTGAACAATCCGGTAACGCCCGCGGGCAAGCTGTTCGCGGGCTGCTACGCCCTGTATGCGGGTTTGGTGTTCGTTGTAACGGCAACCATCATCCTGGCCCCGGTTCTGCACCGCATGCTGCATGTGTTTCATTGCGACGAGCGCGACCCATGAGCCGTGCACTTCGAGCGCCATCGAACCGGCCGGCGGCGGCGTGCGCGGGCCTGGCCCTGGCGCTGCTGCTGGCCAGCGCCACGCTGTACGCCGCCCCGCTCGCGCACGAGCCCGGGAAAAAGTCGCTCACCGCCGCGGAAGTGCTGCGCTCCTCGACCGCTTCCGACTGGCGAGCGCTCGATCCGCAGAACACGCTCTACCTCGAGCTACCCGCCGGCCGGGTCGTCATCGAGCTCGCGCCGCAGTTCGCCCCCCATCACGTCGCGAACGTCGAGGCGCTCGCACGCGGGCACTATTTCGACGGACTCGCCGTGATGCGCGCCCAGGACAACTACGTCGTACAGTGGGGCGACCCGGACGCGAAGAAGCCGGTCGGCGCGGCGCAGCGCGCGGTCGGCGCCGAGTTCGAGCGGGCGCTGCGCGGGCTCGCGATCACGAAGCTCCCCGACCCCGACACCTACGCCCCCGAGATTGGATTCGTGGACGGCTTTCCGGTCGCCGCCGAGCCGGTCACGGGCCGCGCCTGGCTCGTGCACTGCTACGGCATGCTGGGCGCAGGTCGCGACAACGACGTCGACAGCGGCGGCGGCACCGAGCTGTACGTGGTGATCGGACAGGCCCCGAGACACCTCGACCGCAACGTCACGCTTCTCGGGCGCGTGGTCTCAGGGATGGAGCGGCTGTCGGTCATGCCGCGCGGGTCCGGGGCGCTCGGATTCTACGAGCGCCCCGGAGAGCGCACCCCGATCAGGTCGCTGCGGCTCGCCGCGGACGTGCCGGCGGCAGAGCGGAGCGACCTCGAGGTGCTCCGTACCGACACGCCGACCTTTCTCGCCTACGCCGAGGCGCGGCGCAGCCGCCACGAGGAATGGTTCAAGGTGCCCGCCGGGCGGATCGACGTGTGCAATGTGCCGATCCCGACCCGCCCGCGAGCGAGCGGCGCCGAGAAATAATCAGCGGTGCTGCGGACGCGGCGCCTTGGCCGGGCGCTCCACCGGCGCTCGCTCCACCGGCGCTCGCTCCCCCTCGCGCTTCTGCCGCTGCTCGCGCGCCTGATGGATCATCTCCTGGCGCTGCGCGGGGCTCGCGTTGTGCCATTGCTCGCGCAGCATCTGGCGCCGCTCCGGCGGCAGCTGCTTGAACTTGTGAAAATTCTCCCGCACCTTCGCCTGCTCCTCGGGCGGCAGCGACTGGAACTTCTCCCATCGGCTGCGCAGCGCGTGGCGCTGCTCGGGCGGCAGCGACTGAAAGTGCTGGAATCGCTCGCGCGCCTGGTCGCGCTGCTCGGCCGACATGCCGAGCCAGCGCTCGCTCCCGTGTACGAGAGTCTGCTGGCGCTCCGGCGGCAGGCTGTTCCACTGGCTTCCATACCGCGACAGCACTTTCTGCTGCATCGGTGAGAGGCTCGACCAGGCGATCGGCGCGGCGGGACCCGCGGCCGGTGCGGGCGGCTCCTCGGCGCTCGCGGGCGATGCGGCGAGCAGCAGCGCGGCCGCGGCCGGGAGCAGCCACGCGAGTGGCCAGGCACGGCACGGGTTACTCATTATCTTTCACCCCCGTTGGGCCTGTCGGCGGCGGAGCCGCCGGCGATGGTACGCGCGGCGGCCGGCCCTTGACGGTGAGCCGCGCCACGCGCGCGCGCTCCGCCTGCGCGAGATAGTCGGGGCTCACCTCGGCGAGACCGTCGACGCTCCCGAGAAACTCCAGCAGGCCTGGATCGGGGTCGGGCGGCGCCTTGCGCGCGGCATCCTCCCCGAAGGCGAGAGCGGCGCCGAGCATCACGAGCGTGAGCCCGGCAAGCATCACCCTGAGCGCGCGGGGTCCGCTCATCAGCCGTCGCTCGCAACATTGCCCTCATTCTCGGTGCTCGCCCATTCGTAGAACGGGCCGTCCCAGCCATCCATGAGCTCGAGGCCCTCGCTGTCGGCAAGGAGATCCATGTCCTCGACGGCATGCTGCCCCTCGAGCACCGGCGACTCGACCGGGGGCTCGCGATTAAAGAGCACGAGCGTCACGAGCAGCGCCGCCGCCACCCCTGCGGCCGGCATCAGCGTGTAGCTGCGCCACCGCCAGGCGCGGCGCGGTGCGGCGGCCGCCTCGAGGGCCGCGTGCCGCGCCTGGTTCAACCGCGAGCGCGTGCGACCGTCGATGCGCGACACGCTCTCCTCGAGCAGCACGCGCGCATTGCGCTCGAAATCCGTCAGCGGCTCATTGACCGGGTTCATAAGTGAAAATCCCCAAGCTCGGCGCGCAGCGCCCGCAGCGCGCGAAAGTAATGTGTCTTGACGCTGCCTTCCGAGCAGCCCATCGCGAGCGCCGTCTGGGCGACGTCCATGCCCTCGAGCGTCCGCAGCAGAAACGCCTGGCGCTGCCGGCGCGGCAGGCCCCCGAGCGAGCGCTCGAGCGCCGTCATCGCCTGCTCCAGCTCGAGGCGCCGCGCCGGCTGCGGGTCGGGGCTCGGAGCCTGGGCGATCGGGTCCGGCTCCTCCCCCTCGTCCTCGCCGCGCACGGGCAGCCACGCCATCACCCGTCCGCGCACCGTGCGCCGGCGCTGCATGTCGCGAATGCGGTTTTCGAGTATGCGATAGAAGAGCGGCTTCCACTCCTGCGGAGGCCTGCCGGCGTAGGCGCGCGCGAGCTGCAGCATGGCGTCCTGCACGGCATCGAGCGCGTCATCCTCGTGCCGCAGCGCCGCCTGTGCGATCTTGAACGCCTTGAGCTCGACGCCGGCCAGGAACTGGTTCAGCGCACGCGATCGGGTCTGGGCTTCAGGATCGGTCAGGTCCAGGTCCCCGTGTAGCGCAACCGGCATGCTATAAGGCGACTCGAGCGTAGCAAACTCGCACATGCGCTGTATAACGCGCGCCCGAGAGAGCCGGTTGACCGGCCCTCCGTGGCGCAAACCGCTGTTTTAACTGATCCCTGACGACCCGTGCCCCAAGTCCTTCGGGTGGCGCTCGACACGCCCCTCAGGCGGTTGTTCGACTACCTGCCCCCGGCCGAGGCCGGGGCGGGTCCCCTGCCCGCCATCGGAGCGCGTGTGCGGGTCCCCTTCGGCCGCCAGCGCCTCATCGGCCTCGTGCTCGCGGCCGCGGACACGTCCGAAGTCCCGCAGGAGAGGCTGAAGCCCATCCTCGAGGTCCTCGATGCGAGGCCGGTGCTCGATTCCGCGGCGATCGAGCTCCTGACCTGGGCGGCGCAGTACTACCACCATCCGATCGGCGAGGTGCTGACCGGGGCGCTGCCCCGGCCGCTCCGTTTCGGCGCGGGTGCGGTGGAGGTCGAGGAGCGTTGGCTTGCGACGGATGCCGGCGCCAGGGCCGGCGCGGACGGTGAGCCGCGGCGCGCCCCGAAGCAGCGCCTGCTCCTCACGTTCCTCATCGAGAACGGCAGTGCGCCGGCCGGGATCCTGGACGAGCGGCTGGGTTCCTGGCGCGAGGCCGCTCGGGCGCTGCTCGCGCGCGGCCTCATCGCGAGCGCCGGGATCCGGATCGAGACTCTCCCCTCACCCGAAGCCCGGCTGCGCGCCGCCGGTCCGGTGCTCCTGCCCGAGCAGAGCGCGGCGATCGAGGCGGTGGCGAGCGGCTTCGGCCGCTTCGGCGCCTACGTGCTGCATGGCATCACGGGCAGCGGCAAGACCGAGGTTTACCTGCGCCTCATCGAGCGGGTCCTCGCGCAGGGCCGGCGGGCGCTGGTGCTGGTGCCCGAGATCGGCCTCACCCCGCAGCTCCTCGGTCGCTTTCGCGAGCGATTCGACGCCCCGCTGGCGGTGCTCCATTCGGCGCTCAGCGATTCCGAGCGTCTCGGCGGCTGGCGCGAGGCCTGGAACGGCCGCGCCCGCATCGTGCTCGGCACCCGCTCGGTGGTGTTCGCGCCCGTGCCCGATCTCGGGCTCGTCGTCGTCGACGAGGAGCACGATGCCTCCTACAAGCAGCACGAGGGCGGCTTCCACTATTCCGCCCGCGACCTGGCGGTGGTGCGGGCCCGGCACGCGGGCGTGCCGGTCGTGCTCGGCTCCGCGACGCCCTCTCTCGAGACCTTGCACAACGTCGCCGCGGGCCGCTATGTGCGCCTCACGCTGCCGCGACGGGCGGCGGAGGCGCAGCCTCCGCGCCTGGCGCTGCTCGATCTGCGCACGAGCGCCGTGCGCTCCGGGATCGCAACCCCGGCGGTGCTGGCGATCGAGCGCCACCTCGGGGACGACGGTCAGGTGCTGGTGTTCCTCAACCGCCGCGGCTATGCGCCGACACTGCTCTGCACCGCGTGCGGCTGGATCGCCCCGTGCCGCGACTGCGATGCGCGGCTCACGGTGCATCTGGCCGCGGGGAGGCTGCGCTGTCACCACTGCGGGGCGGACGTGCCGCTGCCGGCGCGCTGTCCGCAATGCGGCTTCGCCGTGAGGCCGGTCGGCCAGGGAACCGAGCGCATCGAGGAGACGCTCGCGGCGCTCTTTCCCGGCGTCCGCATCGCGCGGCTCGACCGCGACGTCGTGAGGCGCCGCGGGGAGCTGGAGGACGTCATGCGCCGCATGTCATCGGGCGAGGCTCGCATCCTCGTCGGCACGCAGATGGTCACCAAGGGGCACGACTTCCCGAACGTGACGCTGGTCGTGGTGCTCAACGCCGACCAGGGGCTCTTCAGCACCGATTTCCGCGCACCCGAGCGTCTCGCCCAGACCATCGTGCAGGTGGCCGGACGCGCCGGGCGCGGCGCGAAGCCCGGCGAGGTGCTGATCCAGACCGAATTCCCAGAGCATCCGCTGCTACAGAGCCTGCTCGCGGAAGGCTACGACGGCTTTGCGCGCGCGGCGCTCGAGGAGCGCGCGCAGGCCGCGTGGCCTCCCTTCAGTCGCCTCGCCGCCGTGCGCGACTCGGCGACGACGGCGCAGGCGGCGCTCGGCTTTCTCACCGATGCCCGCTCGATCGCGCGGCGCGCGCCGCGCGGCGTGCGCCTCCTCGGGCCGGTGCCGGCCGCGATGGCGAAGCGCGCCGGGCGCTTCCACGCGCAGCTGCTGATCGAGAGCGCCGAGCGCGCGCGTTTGCACGAGTTCCTCGATGCCTGGCTGCCCGAGGTCGAGGCGCTCCGGAGCGCGCGGCGCGTGCGCTGGTCGCTCGATGTGGATCCGATCGAGCTGTTCTGAGCGCTTCGGAGAGACCCGCAACTTGTTGACTTTTACATCAACAATATAAAGAATCTGTTGATGTCAAAGTCTACTGAAGCTCTGGGCAGGGCGCTGGGCGACCTGACGCACCGGGCGCGCCTGCTCGGACTGAACGACACCCAATGGGCGGCCCGGGCCGGTATCCGCAAGGAGACGCTTTCGCGCTTGCGCCGGCGCGAACGCTGCGACTTCGAGACCCTGCAATCGCTGGCACGGGCCGTTGGTGCGAGCTTGGGCGTGCTCGAGAAGGCAGCGCCGGACTCGACGGCTGACGGCCATTTCCCCGCGCGTCTCGAGCGCGCGTACGAGGATCGTCTGCTCGAGCTGTGCGCGTCCGGCGACTTGAATCCGGAACGCTGGGCAAGCGCAGGGCCGCGTTTCTTCATGGCCGGCCTTGCCGTCATGCTCGCGAGCGCACGCCGCAGCGACCGGCGGGAGCTCCTTGCGCTGGCGGAGCGCTTGCATGCCGGCGCGAGCGACGCGGCGGTGTTCGATCGCTGGCTCGAGCGCAGCCCCCTGCGCCCGGCGCGCTTTCTGCCGCTTCTCGATGCTCCGCGCGCTCATGCGGCCTGATCGCAACGCGCGCCCCGAGTACGTGGCTGCGTTTGGCGAGATCATGACTCGCATCGCAGGGGCACTCTCGGACCTGCCGAGGAGCGCGCTGCCCGTGAGGATGTACGTCGCCGGCGGAGCGGCGCTGCATCTTTACACCGGAGAGCGCGTATCACGGGACATCGACGCCGCCTTTTCCCGCCGCGTCGCTCTTCCGGAGAATCTCGAGGTCTCTTATCGCGACGCTGATGGAGCTGCGCAGCTTCTGTACTTCGACCGCCAGTACAGCGATACATTCGGGCTGCTGCACGAGGATGCTTACGAGGACTCCGTGCCGCTCGTGCTGGAAGGGGTCGATTCCCGCGTGTTGGACGTGCGGCTGCTCTCTGCGCTCGATCTGGCCGTGAGCAAGCTCGGCCGATTCTCGAGCCAGGACCAGGACGACATCGTGACACTGGCCAGACGCAAGCTCATCGATTCAGCGTCACTGCGGCGGCGGGCCGAGGATGCTCTGAGCGCTTACGTCGGCGACACCGCCCGGGTTCAGGGCGCGATCGAGGTGGCCGTACGGTTGGTGGCGGATGCAGAGGCACGCCCCCGCAAGGGGCGCGGCTGATGTTTCCTGTACACTTCCGCGCCGGCCGGATTTTGCGGATCTCTCGCCCTTGAAGCTGGAACTCGAGCAACTGCTGCGCGCCTCGCTCGCCAAGCTCGCCGGCACGGTGCTGCCGACGCCGCCCGCCGCGGATGCGGTGGTGATCGAGCGCACCCGGGAGGCGCAGCACGGCGACTTCTCCACCAATGTCGCGCTGCGCCTCGCGAAGTCGGCGCGTAAGAATCCGCGCGAGCTTGCGGAGGCTATCGTGGCGGCGCTTCCGGCGAGTCCGCTCCTCGAGCGCGCCGAGGTGGCCGGCGCCGGATTCATCAACTTCCACCTCACCGCGGCGGCCTACGCGCGCGAGCTCGCGAGCCTCCACGCGCAGGCGGGCGCCTACGGCGAGAGCCGGCTCGGGCGGGGGGAGCGGGTGCTGGTGGAGTTCGTGTCCGCGAACCCGACCGGACCGCTGCACGTGGGTCACGGCCGGCAGGCCGCCTACGGGGCCACGCTCGCGAACATCCTCGCCGCGGTGGGCTTTAGGATCGAGCGCGAGTACTACGTGAACGACGCCGGGCGGCAGATGGACATCCTCGCGGCCAGCGTCTGGCTGCGCTATCTCGAGCACTGCGGCGAGCGGCTGCCGTTTCCGGAGAACG
>Ga0209267_1000652_pt1 | contig 24917 bp, 26 predicted proteins | sample GraSoiAngelo_137_FD_185894 | JGI IMG/M metagenome (GOLD analysis project Ga0209267, IMG submission 185894) | Grasslands soil microbial communities from the Angelo Coastal Reserve, California, USA - 14_0929_09_30cm (SPAdes) (version 2) | ecosystem: Environmental > Terrestrial > Soil > Grasslands ... | reverse complement strand
CGCTGTCGATCCCGACCTGGTAGGGCTCGCCGAAGAACGCCAGCAGGCCGGCCTTGTCGGTGACGTTGACCTTGATCTGCGCGGTGTCGGGCGAGGGGAACTCGCGGCCGAGCTGGAGCCCGGCGCACGCGGACGCGACGAGCGCGACGGCCAACGCCCAGCGCCACGCGCGCCTCATCGTGCCGGGCCCTCACGCCAGCGCGACGACGCCGGCGGTGGCGAGACGATCGATCTCGCTCTTCGGCAGGCCCAACTCGCCGAGGACCTCGGCGGTGTGCTCGCCGAGCCGCGGCGCCGGCCGCCGGATCGTGGCGGGTGTCGCCGACGCTCTGACGGGAAAGTCGAGCATGCGCGCGGTGCCGTAGCCCGGCTGCTCGACCGTTGCCACCAGCCCGAGATGCTTCACCTGTGGGTCTTCGAACACCTCGTCGAATTCATAGATGGGGCCGGCGGCCACCTGCTCGGCCTCGAACCGTGCGACCCACCGGGCCGTGGGCTCCCGCGTCAGCACCCGCTCGACCCGCGCCTTGAACTCGTCGTGATGGGCGACGCGGGAGTCGTTGGTCCCGAACTTCGGATCGCTCGCCAGCGACTCCTCGCCGAGCGCCCGGCTGAAGCGCACGTACTGCTCGGGGTTCATGATGACGACCTGGACCCAGCCGTCCTTGGTCCGGAACGCCTCGGCGGGCGTGAGGTACGGGTTCCGGTTGCCCACGCGCGTCGGCCGCTGGCCCGAGTCGAAGTAGTGGGCGACGGGATCGGGGAGCAGCGCCAGGGTCGAGGCGAGCAAGCTCACGTCGAGGTGCTGGCCCCGCCCGCTGCGCAGGCGATGCGCGAGCGCGGCATTGGCGACGCCGAAGGCGATGAATGCCGCGGCCAGGTCGGACACGGAGCCGCCCACCTTCGTCGGCGGATGGCCCGGCATTCCCGTGAGCGCCATGATGCCGCTCATGCCCTGGGCGATCGTGTTGTAGCCCGCCCGCCGCGCGTGCGGCCCGTCCTGACCGAAGCCCGTCACCGAGACGTAGACCGCCGACGGGTTCACGGCGCTCACCGCCGTGTAGCCGAGCCCGAGCTTGTCGGCGACCCCGGGCAGGAAGTTCTCGACGACGACGTCGGCGCGACGGGCCAGCTCGAACACGAGCGCGCTGCCCTCGGGCTGCTGCAGATCCACGGCGATGCCGCGCTTTCCGCGATTGATCGCGGCGAACGTCGCGCTCATCCCGTTGCCGCGCCACGCGCGCAGATCGTCGCCGCGCCCGGGACGCTCCACCTTCACCACGTCGGCGCCGAGATCGGCCATCAGCGTGGCGCAATACGGGCCCGCGATCACGCGGGAGAGGTCGAGCACGCGGATGCCCTCGAGCATCATCGGGCGGTCAGCCACGATCGAGGAACCCCTCCGTCATCGCGTTGACTTCGGGCATCCCGGTACGCGCGATCGCGTTGATGCGGGCCTTGACCTCCGACATCGCCTTGAAGGGCTTGGCGGTCAGCGCTTCGGCGTATGCGCGCACCTCCTTGGCGAGGGATGCGCCGGGAACGACGCGGTGGACGAGACCCCACGCCTGAGCCTCGGCGGCGGAGTACCGCCGGCACTCCATGATGATCTCCTTCGCACGCGCGGGCCCGACGAGACGCACGAAGCGGGTCGTCGACGCGACGCCGAGTGGCACGCCGAGGTCGACCTCGGGGATCCAGAGCTGGGCTTCGGCGGCGGCCCAGCGGAAGTCGCAGGCGAGCGTGAGGCCCCACCCGCCGCCGACCGCGTGGCCGTTGATCATCGCGATCGTCGCCTGCTCGAGGTTCTCGAGCAGGGTATTGGCGCGCTCGAAGAGCCGGCGGAACTGACTCTTGCGCTGGCCGAACGCCTGCCGGCGCTCCTCGGCCGACATCGTCGACTTGAGCCCCGCGTCCGCCCCCGCCGAGAAGACCGGCGGCGCGCCCGTGACGACGACGACGCGCGTCGTGGTGTCGTCGCGCAGCTCCACGAAGGCCGCGCCCAGATCGGTCAGCATCGCGTCGCTCAGCGAGTTGCGTCGGTCGGGACGATTCAGGGTGACGGTCGCGATGGCGCCGTCACGGACAAGGATCACATTCTCCATGCGCGCGGAACGTACCACACGGGAAGCGGCTGAAAAAGCCGTTTCCTCGTTAGCGTGGTCGTGGAGTCAAGCGAGGAGTCCGAGCGGCGGCGCGCTCGACCGGAAGCCGGGGAAGATCGGGGTGGCGGGGACGCCAAGGTGGCGCGTGGCGATCTCGGAGAAGAGAGTTCGGAAGTCGGTTGTCACCGCGAGGTCGCGGCCCTCGAAGAGCTGGTGGTGACCGAGCCCGGGCCAGCGGCCGTAGACGCGGCCGCCGCGCACGCCGCCGCCGAGGACGAGCATCGCCGTCGCGTGACCGTGATCGGTGCCGCGGTTTCCGTTCTCGGCGACGGTCCGGCCGAACTCCGACATCGTGAGCACGACCACGTCCGACATTTTGTCGCCGAGGTCCTGGGCGAAGGCGGCGAGCGCGGCGCCGAAGTCGCGCAGGCGCAGCGCGAGCTGGCCGCGCTCGGCGCCCTGGCCGACGTGCGTATCCCAGCCCTGCATGTCGGCGAAGGCGACCTCGAGGCCGACGTCGGCCTTGATGAGCTGCGCGATCTGGCGCAGCGCCTCGCCGAGCGGCACGCGCGGATACTCGGCGCCGTGCGCCGGCGCGATGCGCGAGGCCCGGGCGCTCCGGAGCATCTTCACCGCGTCGAATGTCTCGCGCCCCGTTCCGTGCAGGAGATCGCGAACGCCCTGCTCGTAGAGCGACTCGAAGCCTTGCCGCGCGGTGCCGTCGTCGCCGGTCCGGACGTCGAATCGGTCGAGCGACTGCATCGAGATCGCGCCGACGTCCCCCTGGAGGGTGCGCGGAAGCGCCGGGGCGATCGCCACCGCGCGGAACGGCGTCGACTTCGCGGGCCGCGCGGCGACCGCGCGGGCGAGCCAGCCGTCGGTCGTGCTCTTCACGCCCGGCGTCCCGCTCTCCATGTAGTCCTGCGCGTCGAAGTGCGAGCGCGTCGTGTCGGGCGAGCCGCAGGCATGCACGACCGCGAGCGCGCGGCTCTCCCAGAGCGGCACGAGCGGTGCGAGGGCAGGGTGAAACGCGAAGAAGCCATCGAGGTCCGTCGCGCGCTCGCTCTCGCCGCGCCTGGGCGGCTGCAGGCCGATCGATGGACGCACTCCGGCGTAGCCGGAATCTCCGTAGGGCATCACCATGCTGAGCCCGTCCACGGCTCCGCGCTGGAAGATCGCCACGAGCACCTTGCCGCTCGCCTCCGCCGCGTGGGCGGCCCGCAGCAGGAATCTCGGCGCGCCCGCGTAGGCGACCAGCGCACATCCACCGGCCTTCAGGAGCGTTCGACGCGTGATCATCGGCCCTCCCTCATCGCCGCTGGAACTCGGGCGAGCCGATCACGAGCGCGGCGAGCTTGGCCACGTCCGTGTTCGCCGGACCCCGATCGTCCGGTGACAGTCGCGTGATCTGCGGCGCTTTCAGCTGGGCGGTCAGCACGGCGCGCGTCTCCGGCCCGGCCTGGTCGGCCACGATCGCGACGAGGAGCCGGTCGAGGACGGCGGCGGGAGAGCCCGGATCGGCGCCCGCGACCAGCGCGGGAAGCTCGACGCTCACGTGAGGATAGCGGCCCGAGGCGAGGCTCAGCGCGAAGTTCATGCGGGCCAGCAGGGCGCCGGCGTTCACCCAGACCTCGCCGCGATCGGCGAAGCCCGTCGGCGGCTGAGCCTGGTAGAGCGGCTCGCCGATCTCGGCGCTCGCCCGGGCCAGCGCCATGCCGCCCTGCGCGTCCGTGCTGCCGCCGAGCGCGCGGACGGCGCTCGCCACGAACTCGAACGGCTTCTTGATCTTGGCCCGGTACGCGTCCTCGCGGTAGAACTCGGGCGACTCGAAGATCGTCCGCAGCATCGCCGGAATTTCGCCGCCCGTGCTCAGGTAGGAACCGGCGACCCGGGCGACCAGCGCGGGGGGCGGCGTGTCGGAGACGAAGCGGCGGACGAGCTTGGTGGCGACGAAGCGCGCCGTGGCCGGATGTTGCGTGAGGAGCTCGATCACGCGCTCGCCATCGTCCCGCCCGCCGCCGGCGGCGATCCGGTGGCCGAGCACGATCTTCTCACCGGTGTCGTGCATGATCGGACGGAAGATGAAGAGCGCGTCGGTCTGCGGCCGATCGATCGTCCAGCCGGTGAACGCGCGCGCGACCTCGGTGACGTCCTTCTGCGTGTAGCCGCCGTCCACGCCGAGCGTGTGCAGCTCCATCAGCTCGCGCGCGTAGTTCTCGTTGAGCCCCGCCCGGCGTCCGCGATTGGGCCCCACGGGCACTCTGAAGTCCGGTTTGGCGCTGAGCCAGTTGTCGAGATAGAAGAGCATCGCGGGGTGATGCGCGGTCGCGCGCACGAGGTCGGGGAACCGCCCCATCGCGTAGGGCCGGATCGCCTCACGCTCGTAGGCCGACACGTACCAGCGCACGTCGCCCTTGCCGGCGAAGACGTTGAAGTGGTTGAACCAGAAGTCGACCATGACTTCCTCGAGCTGACGCTCGCTCGTCACGGCCCGGACGACCTTCGCGGCCCGGAGCTCATCCGCGATCCGGACCGGGCGCCTCTCCATCGGGTAGCGTTCCATCATTTCCTGGCGCGACATCTCGCCGTTCGCGATCTGCGCACGCAGCTTGGGATCGGGCCGCGGGAATTCGCGCAGGGCTTCGGAGATGGGCATGCGCAGGGTCGTCAGCTCGGCCAGGGTCCGCTCGGTCGCGGAGTCGTCGATCGTGCGCGGTCGCAGCTGCCGGTCGATCCAGGCCGAGAGGCCCATCGCGCGCACGCGCTCGACGTCGCCGGGGCGCGCGCCGTAGGTGAGCCGGCTCAGTGCGTGAATGATCTGGCGGTCACCGCTGACGCTCGCGACAGGCGCGGCCGCCGCGGGCGCCGCGGCAACGGGCCTGTCGCCGCCGGCGGCTCGTGCGGTCGACGCGCTGCATCCCGCGAGCGCCCCGAGCCCGAGCGCGACCCACGCCACGGCTCTCGCCGCCCTGCCGCGCGCCGGGCGGCTCATGGCGGACCGCGCCGCTGCTGTCGTTGCTGGCGCAACCGCTCGCGCTCCTCGGGGGGCATCTGTCGCCAGCGCTCGCGGAGCTGTTCACGCTCATCGGGACTCATCTGCCGCCAGCGCTCCTGGTTTCGAAGCACGCGCTCGCGTTCCTCCGGCGTCATCGACTCCCACTGACCCAGCCGCTGCTGGATCCGGTCCCGCCGCTCCTGCGGCAGCCGCTGGTAGCGCTCGTAGGCCTGCTGCAGCTCCTGCTGGCGCTCCCTGGGCAGCTCGTTCCAGCGCTGGAAGTCCTTGAGGATCTGCGCCCGCTGATCGGGCGTGAGCTGGCGGAAGCGCCGGTAGTTCTGACGCGCCGCCTCGCGCTCCTCGGGGGTCATCGATTGCCACCGGCGGTAATTCTCGAGTGCGCGCGCTCGCTCCTCGGGCGTGAGTCGCTGCCACCGCTCGAGGTTTCGCTCCGCGAGGGCCCGCTCCTCGGGCGTGAGATTGTCCAGGCCCTGGATCGGGGGCGGCGCGCCCTGGGTGGTCGGCGGTGGATTCTGGCCCCAGGCGAGGTCGAGATCGCCGAGCGCCAGCATGGCGCCCAGCACGAGCAAGGTCGGCAGGCCGCGAAACGTCATCGATCCTTTGCCTCGCTCGGGGTTGGTGCCGGCCGCGGTCCGGTCTCCTGCGCAGGCATCGACTCGAGAATGCGCATCCGCTCCAGGATCTGCATGCGTTTGAGCATCTCGCGGTCCCGGGCGAGGTCCGTCCCCCTGAGAAGGTCGAGGTCGAGCAGCATCTGCGCATCGACCGGCGGCTGACCCGCGCCGTCTGCACCGCCAGCCGAGGACGCGGCGGTCCCGCCCCCGACCGCTCCGAGCAGTCCCAGCGCGAGCCATACCCGCCTGCGGCGCACCGCTAGCCCTGGCGTTCCGAGGCGAGGCGATCGAGATTGCTGATGACCTCGAGATCTTCGAGGAGATCGAGTCGCTCGACGGTCCGAAACTCCTGCAGCAGCCCGAGCTCGCGGCCGATGACCACTTCGTCCGGACCGAGCGAATCCCGACTCTTCGAGAGCTCGCGTCCGCCCCAGACCGCGACGAGCAGGAGCGCGCCGGCGAGGCTTGCCGAGACCGCCAACGGCATGGGGTGCCGCCACCATTGGACCTGCGCGCGCCGGGCCTCGAGCTTCTCGCGAAGCTCGGCGCGATAGCGGGCCCAGCTCACCGCGGGCGGCTGCCCGATCGCGTGAGAGAGGTTACCGAGGAGATCGCGGAGCAGCTCGGTGTCCTGCTTGCAGTCCGGGCATTCCTCGAGATGCCGGGCGACGCGCTCGCGCTCGGCCGGAGGAAGCTCCCCGCGCAGATACGGCACGAGATCGGTGTCGGGATGCCTCGCCATGTCAGTGCTTCTCCACTCAGTGTTTCTCCACCGTCTTCTTCAGGGTCGCGAGCGCGCGGTGGAGATGGACCCGTACGGTCGCCTCGGAGCACTTGAGCACCCGAGCGATGTCGTACGTGGCCATGTCCTCCTGGACCCGTAGCAGCACCGCGGCTCGCTGGCGCGGCGCCAGTCGATCCACGGCTGACCCCAGCGCCTTCAACATCTCCTCCCGGCTCAGCGTGTCGACCGGATCGTTGACCGGCGCCGGCTGCCGGTCGAGGATCGTGTCGCTCCGGTCGTCGTCGGCATCGCGAACCCAGAGCGTCCACCACTTGTGCTTTCGCTTGTGATCCAGGCACAGGTTGACCAGGATCCGATAGAACCAGGTCGAGAACTTCGACTTGCCGCGGAAGCTTCCCGCGGTCTCGTACAGCCGGATGAAGGCTTCCTGCGAGATATCGCGCGCGTCCTCGGCGTTTCTGAGAATGGACCAGGCGAGACGGTACGCTCGCTCCTGAAAGCGCGACACGAGGAGGTCGAACGCCGCCTCGTCTCGCCTCGCCACGCGCTCGCAGAGCGCTTCGTCCGATGGCTCCACTCGCCTGTTGCCCCTTCACCCTTCACCTTGTCACTCCCGACTGCCCGGCGGCAAGTCTTCCCGGTGACTACCGGGTCCGCTCGTCGCGTGCCAGCTCGCGCTGATCCTGGCGAAGGTCGCGCCGGTCGTCCCGTCGATCCCGAACGTCTTCGCGCAGCTCATGGCGGTCGCCGGCCAGCTCGCGCCGGTCCTGCCTGACCTCGTTGGTGCGTCCGGCCCTGATGTCCTGATTCAGCTCGCGGCGATCGCCGGCCAGCTCGCGCCGATCCTGACGGACGTCACGGTTGTCGCGCTGGAGCTCCCGCCGATCCTGGCGAACGTCCTGCTTGTCGCGCCTCACGTCCTGATCATTTCGGAGGTCCCGCCGATCCTTCTGAAGATCGCGGCGGTCGTCGCGCCGGTCACGGACATCCTCGCGGACCTCACGCCTGTCACCGCGAATCTCCGCGCGGTCCTGCCTGACCTCGCTGGTGCGTCCGGCCTTGATGTCCTGGTTGAGCGCCTGCCGGTCCCCGGCGAGCTCCCGCCGGTCCTGACGGACATCCCGGTTGTCCCGGTGCAGCTCCCGTCGATCCTGGCGAACGTCCTGCCGGTCGTTCTTGATCTGCCGCCCGTTCTGGGCGTCGGCGGCGCCGTACCCCAGCGCCAGGACTGCCGCTCCCACCGCCATCGTCGTCAGAGGCTTCATCGGTCCCTCCGTTACTCGGATTCCGACCGCTTAAACCACTGATTGATTGGACGCGTGGGGTATCGCTTCGTTTACGGTAGCCGGCCTCCCGGGGCCCGCTTTCCGGAGCCCCCAAGGGGTGGCGTCAGATCGCCAGGAGGGTACCGGTGATATGGGCGGATGCTTCGCGCGCGAGGACGGCGATCGCGTCGGCGACAGCCTCGACCGGGACCCAGCCCTTCCGGTCGCTGTCCGGCATCGCCGTGCGGTTCGCCGGGGTATCCATGGTGCTCGGCAGGACCGCGTTCACCGTGATCCCGTTGGGCCGCGTCTCCTGGGCGAGCGCCTGGGTGAAGGCGATCACCCCGGCCTTGGCGACGGTGTAGGCGATGAAGCCGCCCGCCGGCGGCACGACCGCCCGCGAGGCGACGATGACCACCCGGCCATACCGGGCCCTCGCCATGGCGGGCACCACGGCCTTCGCGACGCTGAACGCGCTGGTCAGGTTGAGGTCGAGCATGCGCTTCCAGGTCTCGACGTCGGTCTCGAGGAGCGAGCCCCCGGCAAAGCCGCCGACGCCGGCCACGAGGATATCGATCTTGCCCCGGCCCGCGACGACACCTTCGGCGAAGGCGGTCATCGCCTTCACGTCGATCACGTCGACCGTTTGCAAGATCAGGCGCTGTCGGTCGACGGCGGCGACCCGCTGAGCTAGCCGCTCACGCTCATCTTCGACCGCATATGGCACGGCGACGATCGCCCCGTCGGCGAGCAGCCGCATCGTGACGGCTTGCCCGAGCGCGCCCGTCCCACCGGTGACGACCGCGACGCGACCGGCCAGGGGGGTCATGACTACTCGGAGGACGACGAGGACATGATCGCGGAGCGCTGGATCTCGTCGTAGCGGACCTTGCTCACGTCGAACTCGTCGAGGTTGTCCTTCAGCTTCTTGAAGGTCTGCTCGAACGATGGGAGCGTCTTGCGCGCGCGCGTGAGCGGCGTGGTGCGCGCGAGGAGGTAGTTTTTCACGTAGGGATGGTTGATCCCGCGCTTCTTGATCTTCGCGACGGCGACGCCGAGCGCCTGGTCGGCGGCACGGACCAGGTCGGCGCGCTCCGTCCTCGCGTCGAGCCCCTTGGGCAAGGTCTGCTTGAGGAACTTGTCGACCCGGCGCAGGATCGGCGCGAACGCGCCGCCCGCGAACCGCCGGTTCTCCTCGTAGAGGAGGCCGAGCGTGATGAAGTGCGGCGACTCGAACTGCGAGGCCCACTTCTCTTCGGTGGTGTCCGGCTCCTCCTTCACGAGCGCCCGGTACATCCGGATCACCTCGAGCGACTTTTCCTTGAGGTTGTGCGCCTTCTCGACGTTGAGCGGGAGCACCTCGAAGAGCATCTCCGGCTCGACGACCAGGATGACGGGAATGACGTCGGCCTTCAGCTTGTCGAGCACGGCGCGCCGATGGTTGCCGTTCGGCGTCCAGTAGACCCCGGGCCGGGGCGAGATCGCGACGATCGGATCCACGAAGCGGTCGAGCCGCTTGATCGATTCGGTGAGTCGCTTCACGTGAGTCGGCGAGAGATCGCGCTGATAGGGGCTCGCCTCGCACTTCGTGCGCGGGAGAAGGCAGAAGATCTGCCAGTGGTCGCCGACGGGCTCCTGGTAGAGGGCCAGGACCTGGCCGCCGTCTCGCTCGATCTGCGACGCGAGCTCCCGCGCCGGCTTGGAGGGCTCTTTGTCAGCCATGGTTCTCTCGCCTGGGTCGCCGGTACGGTAGCACAGGCGCCCCGGTCGTTCTCACGCGGGCGCGTTCACCCGGCGCAGGAGCACCATCCACTCCTGACCCTGCCGGGCCCTGACCGAGCGAGGCGGATAGGCGCGCTCGATCCGGAATGCCGGCGCGAACAATCGGCGTACTTCACGCTCGGACACCGGAAAGGGCGGGCCGGCGGCGCGGCGCCGGAGGGGAAAGAAGCACGCCAGCAGCCAGCCGCCCGGCTTGACGATCGCGCTCATCGTCCGCACGTACTCCGCGCGCCGTCGGGGATCGATGGCGCAGAAGCACGTGTACTCCCAGATGCCGTCGAACGCGCGCCCGTAGTCGCCGGCGAGCGTGAAGATGTCGCGCTCGACGAACTCGGCGGAGACGTTGTCGGTCTTCGCGAGCTCGCGGGCCGCGGCGACCGCCGCGGCCGAGAAGTCGAAGCCGACCGCCGAGTAGCCGCGACGGGCCAGGAAGCGCACGTCGTGGCCGCGGCCGCACCCCGGCACGGCCACTCGCCCGGGGGCGGGCGGGGTGAGATCCATGAACTCGACGAGCGGCGGCGCCGGCTGACGGATCTCCCATCCGTCGCCGCCCCGCGCGTAGAGATCGGTCCAGAAGTCCGCCGCGTTCACACTGGCCATGACATGCCCTCGAAATCCTCGACCGCGCGCTCCGCGCCGGCCGCCCGCAGCTCGATCTCCGTATGGGCGGTACTCACGCCGATGGCCCGCATCCCGGCGCTTCGCGCCGCCTGCACCCCCACCACCGCGTCCTCGAACACGAGACAGCGCTCGGGCGCGACGCCGAGGCGGTGCGCGGCGAGCAGGTAGACTTCGGGATCGGGCTTGCCCCGGCGCACGTCCTCGGCGGCCACCACGACCTCGAATCGATCGCGCAGCCCGGACCGGGTCAGGAGCACCTCGACGTCGTGGCGCGATGCCGACGTGGCGACGGCCCGGGGCACCCTTTGACCGGCCAGGCCGGCGACGAATCCCGCAACGCCGTGAACCAGCGCGGGGCCTTCGCTGGCGAGCCGGCGATAGTGCTCCTGCTTGCGCGCCGCCAGACGCTGCGCCTCCGCCCACGACGTCTCGCGGCCGAGGAGCAACGGAACGGCCTCGATGCTCGGCCGGCCGATCGTCAGGCGCCAGTAATCCGGCTCGGCGGGCACCACGCCGAGCTCATCCAGCAGCGCGCGCCAGGCCGCTCGATGGTGCGCCCCGGAGTCGACCAGCACGCCATCCATGTCGAAGATGACGGCGTGGGTCTCCACGCCTACCGGAGCCGGTAGAGGGGGGCCAGCGCGCGGAAGGTCTCGAGCGCGGCGGAGCGGTACTGCGCCTCCGTCCAGCGCGCCGCCTCATCGGCCGGCACCGCGCGTCCGACGACGAACTGACCGTCGCGCGTCCGGGTCAGCTCGTCGGCGAGCTCGCCGAGCTTCTCGGGCGTGAGGTCGGCGAGGGGAGCCGCCGGCTCTTCGTCGTGCTCGTTCTTGAACCACGCCAGGTGCTTCACTCGCCGGAGGACCGGCCCCACCTTGGGCGCGTTCTTCTTCCAGGCCGTCGCCCAGCGCGGCTTGTCGGCGTGCTCGGGGCCGATCTCGAAGAGAAAGCGCACGGCGCTCCTCGAGACCGCGATCTTGAAGTGGCTGTGCTTCTTGTATCCGCGAGCGTCGGGCCCGAACGCGACCCACGTATCGTCGGGCGGGTTCACGGTGCGGCGGGCGTGCTGGGCGACGTGCGCGAAGACGTCGCCGCCGACCGAGCGGCCCACCGAGGGCGTCAGGCTCTCCCCGAACGCGTCGAGCTTCGGGCGGACGCGCGCGCGGATCTCGGTCATGCGCGGCTTGAATCCCTTCACGTCGAAAATCTTGAAGTCGCCGGCGACGAACGCTGGGGACGCCATCGGTACTCTCCTCGGGCTCAGAGGACGACGGATCCGTCGAGAGGGAAGTCGGTCGAGCTCATCGCGATGAGGGATGATCGACCGTCGGCGGGTCGACGTCAACAACTTATAGGCGCGCCTGGGCCGGCGACCCCCGGAGGTTACTATGGTGCCGTGATTCGCGTCCTGCAGCTCCTCACCGCGACGACGCTGGGCGGCGGCCCGCGCCAGGTCTTTGATCTCGTTCGCCGTCTCCCGGCGGACGAGTTCAAGGTCGCGGTCGCCGGGCCTCGGAACCAGCGGTTCGCGGCGGACCTCCGTACGCTCGGTATCGAGCTCGGCGAGGTGGCCGTCGACACGTTCCGAGCGTTCCCGCTGACGCTGCGAGCCGTGGAGCGACTTGTTCGCGACACGCGCGCCGATGTCGTGCACACGCACGGCAAGGGCGCCGGCCTCTATGGTCGGCTGGCGGCGTGGCTGGTCGGCGTGCCGGCGGTCCACACGTTTCACGGCATCCATTACGAAAGCTACTCCCGCGCCGGCCAGTACCTCTATCTCACGCTCGAGCGATGGCTGGCGGGCATCACGCACACGGTGATCAACGTCTCCAGAACGCAGCAGAACGAAGCGCGCAGACTGGGGGTGGCCCGATCCGGCCGGAGCGTCGTCGTCGTGAATGGTATCGACGTCGACGAGCTGGCCGCACGTCCGGTCAGCGGCAAGGCGGCGTTCGGGCTGAATGCCGACGACCAGGTTCTCGGCTGTGTGGCGCGCTTCGATCCCGTCAAGCGACACGACGTGCTGCTGAAGGCGCTGGCGCGCGTCGCGCAGCGGAACCCGAACGTGGTGCTCTTGCTGGCCGGTGAGGGACCGGAGAAAGCCCGGATCGATCAGCGCGCCGGCGAGCTGAAGGTCCGCGTCGTCAATCCCGGCGCGATCGGCTGGCAGACGAATCCGTACTCGAGCTGCGACCTCTACGTCACCGCGTCGTCGAAGGAAGGGCTCCCGCTCGCCCCGCTGGAGGCGATGGCGTCGGGGCTTGCCGTGATCGCCACGGAGGTTCCGGGCCACCAGGATGTCGTCGAGCCCGACGCGACCGGATTGCTCGTGCCTCCCGACGACGACGCGGCCATGTCCGTCGCAATCGAGTCGCTCCTGAACGATCCCGAGCGGCGCCGCCGGATGGGGCAGGCGGGCCGCGAGCGCGTGCGGAGAGAGTTCACCGTCCAGTCGATGGTCGCGAAGACCGCCGAGGTGTACCGGGCCGCGAACGCGTCTCGACGCAGCTAGCCGTCGAGTCGACGGGCACGTCGGTGCTCATCGGGACGCCGGCCCACCGTACCGTGCCGATTTCCGAGATGTCGAGGCGCCGGCGACGGAGGGTCGCGCGAGCCGGCGATGATACAATCGGCGAGTGAACGATCTCGCGCTCGTGACGGGAGGAGCCGGCTTCATCGGCTCGCACCTCGTCGAGCGGCTCCTGACCGACGGCGCTCGCGTCCGCGTCCTCGACAACTTCTCGACCGGCGCTCGCGTCAACCTCGGCTTCGCGCCGAAATTCCGCCGCCAGCTCGAAGTGCTCCGCGGGGACGTCCGGAATCTTTCGGTGCTCCTGCGCGCGGCACGCGGCGCCCGCGTGATCTACCACCAGGCGGCGATGCGCTCGGTGCCCCGCTCGGTGAAGGACCCGCTGGGCGCGAACGACAACAACGTCACCGGCACGCTCCACGTGCTCGAAGCCGCGCGGCGCTGCAAGGTGCCGCGCGTGGTCTACGCTTCGTCGTCGTCGGTCTACGGCGACCGGCCGGATCTGCCCAAGCGCGAGGATCAGCCGCCGGCGCCGCTCTCGCCCTACGCGGTGTCGAAGGCGGCCGGCGAGCAGTACGCCACGATCTGGACGCGCCTCTACAACGTCGAGACGGTCGGCCTGCGATACTTCAACGTCTTCGGCCCGCGTCAGGATCCGAAGTCGCAGTACGCGGCGGTCATCGCGCGCTTCATCCAATGGGGGCTGCGCGGCCAGCCGCTCGAGGTGCACGGCGACGGCACGCAGTCGCGCGACTTCACCTACATCGACAACGTCGTCGAGGCCAACCTGCTCGCCGGCAAGGCGCCGGCCGCGGCGGGCGAGGTCTTCAACGTCGGCTGCGGTGATCGCGTGAGCCTCCTGGACATCATCGCGAGGCTCGAGGGCCTCCTGGGTCGCAAGCTCGAGCGGCACCATACGCCCTCCCGTGCCGGCGACGTACCCCACACGCTCGCCGACGTGTCGAAGGCCAAGCGGCTCATGGGGTACTCGCCGCTGGTCGACTTCGACGAGGGGTTCCGGCGGACGGTCGAGTACTTCAAGTCGTCGTCCAAGCGCTAGGAGGATCGTCCGATGCGGCACCTCGGAACGCTACTGCTCGTCGCGCTCGCCATGCTTCCGCTCGCGTCCCCCGCCGCGGCCGCGGAGAACCTGGTCGTGCAGGTGGCGACGGAGCCGCCGGGCCTGGACCTCACGGCGACGCCGGCCTCCGCCACCGCGGCGGTGGTCTTCTACAACGTGCAGGAGGCGCTCGTGAAGGTGGATCGCCACGGCAAGCTCGTGCCGTGGCTCGCCGAGCGCTGGAACACGTCGGACAACAAGAACTACACGTTCTTCCTCAAGCGCGGCGTCCGGTTCCACAACGGGCGCGAGATGAAGGCCGCCGACGTGAAGTTCGTCATCGACCGGGCGATGAATCCGGAGACGAAGCATCCGGCGCCGGCGAACTACGCGGCCATCGGCGACATCATCGTGAAGGACGACTACACGATCACGTTCACGCTCAAGACCACCACCGCCAATTTCCTCCTCAACATGGCGCGCCAGGGCTCGGTCATCTACCCGCGGGAGGCGGTCGACACGCTGAAGAGCGAGCCGATCGGCACCGGGCCCTACAAGCTCGGCGAGTGGGTGCGCGGCGACCGCATCGTGCTCGTGAAGAATTCCGATTACCACGTCAAGGGCCTGCCCAAGCTCGACCGCGTCACATACCGGTTCATCCCGGACCCGAACGCCGCGCTGGCCGCGCTGAAGGCGGGCGACGTCGACGCCGCCATGTTCGGCCTCGGCCCCGAGCACATTCCGGATCTCCAGAAGGACGCGCGCTTTCAGGTGATCGTCGGCGAGACGACGAACGACGTCATCATGTCGATGAACAATTCGAAGAAGCCGTTCAACGACGTGCGCGTGCGGCGCGCCGTCACGTACGGGATCAACAAGGGCGACGTCGTCAAGGGCGCGATGTTCGGCCTCGGGCGCGTGATCGGGACCAACGTCGACCCGCTCAATCCCTACTTCGTCGACATGTCGGGCGCCATGCCCTACGACCCGGCCAAGGCCAAGAAGCTCCTCGCCGAGGCCGGCTATCCGCACGGGTTCGAGGCGGTGCTGCGGGTCGCGCCCCAGTACTACTACACGGTGCGCACCGGCGAGGTCCTGGCCGACCAGCTCTCGAAGATCGGCGTGAAGATCAAGATCGAGCAGATCGAGTGGGGGCAGTGGCTGTCGCGCGTGTGGAAGGACGCCGACTACGATCTCACGATCATCGGCCACGCCGAGGCGTGGGACATCGCCAACTATGCGAACCCGAAATACTACTTCCGGTACGACAGCGCCGAGTTCCAGAAGCTCTTCCAGGAGTCCGAGATCACCGTCGACGACAAGGCGCGGCGCGAGCTCTACGTGAAGATGCAGAAGAAGCTCGTCGAGGACGCGCCGGTCGTCTGGCTCTACATCCATCCCCGGCTGGCCGTGACCAAGAAGGGCTTGCAGGGCCTCTGGAAAGATTTGCCGGCGCCGGCGTTCGATCTCTCAGAGGTCTCGTGGGCCAAGTAGTCGGGTCGCTCGCGTAGGAATTTGCGGCGGTACATCGCCAGGAGGGTCGCGGCGTTCGTCGCGACCCTCTTCTTCGTCTCGGGCCTCGTGTTCGTCGTCGTCCGCGTGCTCCCCGGCGACCCGGCGCTGGTGATCATCGGCCCCGAGGGAAGCCCCGAGGCGGCGGCGCGGCTGCGCGAGGCGCTCGGGCTCAACCGTCCGATCCTGGTCCAGTACACCGAGTGGCTCGCGCGCGCGCTCCGGGGTGATCTCGGCGTGTCGCTCCAGTACGATGTGCCGGTCGGGCGCCTGATCCTGAGCCGGCTGCCGGTGACCTTGCCGCTGACCGTGATGGCGGCGGTCCTCATGGCCGTGACCGCGCTGCCCCTCGGGCTCTACGCCGCGCGCCGCCACCGGCGCGCCGGTGATTACCTGGCGATGGTCGTCTCGCAGATCGGCATCGCGATCCCGGGGTTCTGGGCCGGCCTGCTCCTGATCCTCCTGTTCTCGGTGCACCTGGGCTGGGTGCAGTCCGGCGGCTTCGCCGGCTGGTCGAACGGGCTCTGGCCCGGCGTGCGCTCGCTCCTGCTGCCGGCGATCGCGCTCGGATTCTTCCAGATGGCCGTGCTCGTGCGCGCCACGCGCTCCTCGGTGCTCGACGTGCTGCGCGAGGACTACGTGCGCACCGCGCGCGCCAAGGGCGTGAGCGAGCTCTCGGTGATCGCCAAGCACACGCTGCGCAACGCGCTGATCCCGATCGTGACGGTGGCCGGCCTCCAGCTCGGCCAGCTCATGGCCGGCGCGATCATTCTCGAGTCGGTGTTCGCGCTGCCGGGCCTCGGCCGCCTGGCGCTCGGCGCCATCACCGCGCGCGATCTGCCGGTCGTGCAGGGCGTGACCCTCTTCGTCGCGTCGACGATCGTGCTGATCAACTTCGCCGTCGACCTGCTCTACCTCGTGCTGGATCCCCGAATCCGCTATGAGTGACGGGTCGCTATGAATGAAGGGTCGCGATGACCCGGCGGCGGCCGCTCCGACACGTGACGTTCACGCTCGGCGTGGCGATCACCGCGCTCCTGCTCGCGACCGCGGCGCTGAGCCTCGTCTACACGCCGCAAGATCCGCTCGCGATGTCGATCACCGGCCGCCTGCAGGGACCGTCGGGCGCGCATCTGTTCGGCACCGACCAGTACGGCCGCGACGTGCTCTCGCGCGTGATGACGGGCACCGTCATCTCGATCGCCGTCGGCGTGATCGCGGTCGGCATCGGCGCCGCCATCGGGATGCTGATCGGCATCCTCAGCGGCTACGTCGGCGGATGGATCGACGAGGCGTTCATGCGCCTGGTCGACGCGATCCAGGGATTCCCGGCGATTCTCTCGGCGCTCCTGTTCGCGGCGGTGTTCGCCCCGGGCATCGTGATCAGCATGGTCGCCATCGGCATCGCGTTCGTGCCGGCCTTCGCGCGCCTGACCCGCGCGGGCTTCCTCGAGCTTCGCGCGCGCGAGTTCGTCGTCGCGGCCCGCGCGCTCGGTGCGCGCGATCGGCGCCTCATCGCGCGACACATTCTGCCGAACACGCTGGCCCCGCTGATCGTTCAGGCCACCACGAGCTTTCCGATCGCGATCCTGGCCGAGGCGGGCCTGGCGTATCTCGGCCTGGGCACGCAGCCGCCGCACCCGTCGTGGGGGCTCATGCTCAGAGAGGCGCAGAACTTCCTGTCGATGAACCCCTGGTTCGCCGTGTTCCCGGGCGGCGCCATCGCCCTCACCGTGCTGGGGCTCAATCTGCTGGGCGACGGGCTGCGGGATCTGCTCGATCCCAAGACGGCGTGATCGAGCGCCGTCGCAAGCGATGGAAATCGGGCCGAGAAGTCGAGCACTTTCGCCGACTCGGGCCCAAAGAAATTGACATTCCCGGAAATATGTCGGTATCGTAACGCTTGACTCTGGCGCAGCCTGGCTGGGAACGTATCGGGATCCAAGCGGTGCGCCGCGGAGAAAGCACGACGATGAAGGTTTACAACACGTCCTTCACGCTGTCGACGGACGAGCAGACCGAGATCTCGGACATCACCAAGCTCGTGCGCGACGCCGTCCAGCAGTTCGCCGTCACCACCGGGATCGCGCTCGTCAACACGCTCCACACGACCTGCGCGCTGTTCGTCAACGAGTTCCAGAGCGCGCTGATCGACGATCTGCGGTCGTTGGTCGAGCGGCTCGTGCCCGAGCGCGACGGCTATCGGCACGACGACCCGCGCGTGTCCGACTGCGAGCGCGGCAACGCGCACTCGCATCTGCGGGCCGCCCTCCTCGGGCGCAACATCGCGGTCGGGGTGAACAACGGCGAGCTGACGCTCGGTCGATTCCAGTCCGTCATCTTCGCCGAGCTCGACGGCCCCCGGAAGCGCGAGATCAGCATCCAGGTCATCGGCGAGTAGCCCCCGCGCTTCCGCCCGAGCGTCAGTCCCGCTCGCCGGTGGTCGTGCCCGGGGTGTCACGTCGGCGACAATCATCCGGTGGGGGTTGTCGCTCGGTCCTCCCCCTGACGACGAGCGTCTCCGGAGTGGTTGCTCCCAGAGCCCCAACCCGATAACAGACAGACCGTCCGCTGGTCCGATCAACGATCGGAGCCTCACGAACCGAATACGGATCTGCGGGCTCGCCTGCATTGCGCGCGGCGAATCCGGAGACAACTTTTTGCTTGACGCTCGAGGAGCCCCTATGTTCATTTGTTGAACAACGATGGAGCGTCGGGTCGAACGTGAGTTCGAGATTCTGACGGCGATTGCCGAAGAGAGCTCGACAACCCAGCGCGTGTTGGCGGCCCGTCTCGGCGTCGCCCTTGGACTGACCAACCTCTATCTGAAGCGCCTGGTCAAGAAGGGCTACATCAAAGTCGCGGGGTTTCCACACCGGCCGGCCGCGCGAAAGCGCCTGCGATACCTCTTGACCGCGCGTGGGCTCACGGAGAAGAGCCGGCTGACGTACGACTACATGAGCGCCTCGATCAACATCTACCGTCGCACGCGCGAGATCCTTCGGGAGACCCTCGGCCACCTGCCGGGTAACGGAGCGAAGCGTGTCGTCCTCTACGGCACCGGTGAGGCCGCCGAGCTCGCATACATCACCCTGAAAGAGCTGAACCTCGAGCCAATTGGGATCTTTGCCCGGGAGGGCGGCGGCGATTTCCTGGGGTTCACCGTCCGGGGACTGAGCGAGATCCTCAACGAACAGGTGGACGGGATCATCATCGCGACCTTTGACCAGCCAGAGCGCTACCTCGCCGAGCTGAGGGACCTCGGAATACCGCAGCACAAGCTCCTGACGCTTCGTCGGCCGCACCCTGATCTGGATGGGGGCTAGCCTGAAGCCGGCCAGTGACTTGAGGCAGTTCGTTTGGCTTCTGCGCAACTACACTGCGCCGTACTGGTGGGCCGTCAGCCTGCTGCTCATCACGAGCTATCTTGCCGCCGCGTTTGCCGCGCTCTTTCCCGTCCTCATGGCCGCAATCCTGGATCTGGCGCTCGGGAAGGCGGGGGCCGGAGCGCTCGACACCGCTCCGGGGGCGGGCGGTGCGCTGTCGCTTCACAATCTCGGCGCGGCGTTCTTCCAGTGGGTCGGGGTCCAGGCGGTCGGCGACCGCTTCCGCATGATCGTCGTCTTGTGCGGTGTGTACGTCGCGGCCGGTTTCCTGAAGGGCTGGATCGACTTTGGCGCCTACCTCCTCGCGCTCTGGGTTCGCGTCCGCGCGAACGCGGCGCTCCAGTGCGACCTGCTTCGCCACCTACTCGGGCTCTCAATGGGCTTCTTCAGTCGCCAGCGGACGGGCGAGCTGGTTTCCCGGCTGGGGAACGATACGAACGCCGCCACGATCGGACTCGAGACCATCGTCTGCACCGTGCTGACGGCCCCGCTGCTGCTGGCGTTCTACGGGTACTTGCTCGTGGGGACCAGCCCAGTGCTCGTCCTCGCCGCCTTCGCTCCGGCGATCATGCACTACGGTGTCAGCCGCCTGGTGCGGGGTCCGATCCGGAGACTCGCCACCGGCCAGTTTTCGGCGCTTGCCGACCTGGCCGCCCGGTTCCAGGAGTCGATCCTCTCGATCCGCGTGGTCAAGTCGTTCGGCGCCGAGGCATTCGAGCTCAGCCGCCTCCGACACGCCGTCCATTCCGTGGTGGGAATCAACCTTAGATTCGCGCTGTACAAGCACCTCGAAGACCCGGTGCGTTTGACGATCAGCTACCTCGGGGAGGCGACGCTCATTGCCCTGGCCGCGTATGAGCTGCTCAGAGGTAACCTCGCGGTCCCGGCGTTCTTTCTTTTTCTCTACGTGGGTCGCTCCGCGTTGGCGCAGCTCAGCCTGCTCAGCGGGGCCTATACGTCATTGCAGGCCACGCTGGCCGCGTCGAGCCGGATCACCGATCTGCTCCGGCTCGAGCCGCTGGTGAAGGACGGATCGAGGTCGATCAGCGAATTCCGCGATCGGCTCGTCCTGAGCGACGTCACCTTCGACTATGGCGGCGAGCGGGTGCTCACCGGCGTGAGCTTCGAGATCCTCCGTGGTGAGGTCGTCGCGCTGGTGGGACCGAGCGGCAGCGGCAAGTCGACCGTCGCCGACCTGATCCTCCGGCTGTACGACCCGGTGGCCGGGAAGGTCAGCATCGACGGTCAGGACCTCAAGATGCTGCAGGGGGCGCCCTACCGCGGTCTGTTCGGCGTCGTGTCCCAGGAAGCGCTGCTCTTCAATGCCTCGATCCGGGAGAATATCGCCTATGGCCGCAACGGCGTGACCGACGCGGACATCGTCAGGGCGGCCAAGATCGCCAACGTCCACGACCAGATCATGGACTTTCCAGACGGGTACGACACGATGGTCGGCGATCGTGGCGCCCGCCTGTCGGGCGGGCAGCGCCAGCGCGTGGCGATCGCGCGCGCCATCCTGGGGCGGCCGCAGGTGCTCATACTCGACGAGGCGACGAGTTCCCTGGACAGCGAGTCGGAGCGCCTGGTGCAGCAGGCGATCGAGCGCGTGATCCAGGGCACGACATCGATCGTGATCGCGCACCGGCTCTCGACGGTGCTCAACGCCGACAAGATCGTCGTCATCAACCGCGGCGTGGTCGAAGCGATCGGCCGGCACGCCGAGCTTCTCGCCACGAACGAGACCTACAGCCGGCTCTACCGGCTACAGTTCGCCGAGGTCGAGGCCCTTGGAAATCTCTGATGGCCGTCCGCGGAGAACTCCGGTGAACACGCCGACGCCTCAGGAGCCGCTCCGGTGGTCGGACGCGGGGGTGATGATCACCGGCGGCACCGGCTCCTTCGGCAACAAGCTCGTCGAGATCATGCTGACGGAATACCATCCGCGTCGGCTCGTCGTTTTCAGCCGTGATGAGTTGAAACAGTCCGAGATGATGGCGCGGTTCGATCACCCGTCGGTCCGCTACTTCATCGGCGACGTCCGCGATCGCGCCCGGCTCGAGATGGCGATGCACGGCGTGGACATCGTGTTCCACGCCGCCGCCCTCAAGCAGATCACCGCGTGCGAGTACAACCCGTTCGAGGCGATCCAGACCAACGTGATGGGCGCCAAGAACGTCATCGACGCGGCCATCGATCAGGGCGTCAAGCGAGTCGTCGGGATCAGCACCGACAAGGCGGCGCAGCCGGTGAACCTCTATGGAGCGACGAAGCTTTGCGCCGAGAAGTTGCTCGTCCAGGGCAACGTGTACGGCTGGGGGCGCGGCACGACGTTCAGCGTCGTGCGTTACGGCAACGTCATCGGCAGCCGAGGAAGCGTGATCCCGCTGTTCAGCAGGCAGCGGGCCACCGGACGGGTGACCGTGACTGACCCGGGGATGACGCGGTTTTGGATCACACTCGAGCAGGGCGTCCGGTTCGCGGTTCGGTGCGCCGAGGCCATGCAGGGCGGCGAGATCTTCGTGCCCAAGATCCCGAGTATGCGTCTCCTGGATCTGGTGGAGGCGATTGCGCCGGGCTGTCAGGTCGAGTTCATCGGTATGCGGCCGGGCGAGAAGTTGCACGAGATCCTCATCGCCGAAGACGAGGGGCGGCAGGTGCTCGAGTTCGAGGACATGTTCGTGCTTGAGCCAATCCATCGTTCCTGGACATTCTGCAGCCCCGACGGCGGCAAGCGGCTGACGGCCGGATTCCGCTACTCGAGCGACACCAACTCGCGGTGGCTATCGCCCTCGCAGATGAGCGAGCTGGCTCGTGAGTGAGGCTCTGGCCGTCCATGGTGGTCGTCCGGTGCGCGCGTGCCTGCTGCCCTACGGGCGACAGCGGATCGAGGAGGACGACATCCGCGCGGTTGTCGAGGCGCTGCGCGGCGACTTCATCACGACCGGGCCCGTGGTCGCGGAGTTCGAGCGATGCTTCGCCGAGCGGGTGGCCGCCCGCTACGCCGTGGCCGTCAGCTCAGGAACCGCGGCTCTGCACGCCGCGTGCTTCGCCGCTGGGATCGGCCCCGGTGACGAGGCCATTACCACGCCCTTGACGTTTGTCGCCACCTCGAACGCGGTGCTCTACCTCGGGGGCCGTCCCGTATTCGGGGATATCCGCAGCGATACCCTGAACCTGGACCCCGCCCTGCTCGCGTCGCGGGTCACGCCACGTACGAAGGCGATCATCCCTGTCCACTTTGCGGGTCAACCCTGTGATCTCGCGGCGATTCAGGCCCAGGCGCGAGACCGCGGCCTCACCATCATCGAGGATGCCGCCCACGCGCTCGGCGCCGAGTATCAGGATCGTCCGATCGGCTCGCTCAGCGACCTCACGGTCTTCAGCCTGCATCCGGTCAAGCACATGACGACCGGCGAGGGCGGCGTGGTGACCACCAACGACGAGGCGCTCGCCGAACGTCTGCGGCGCTTCAGAAACCACGGGCTCAGCGTCGGCTCGGCGGAGCGCCAGGCTCGCGGCCTGCTCTACGCCGACATGGTCGACCTCGGCTTCAACTACCGGCTCACCGACTTCCAGTGCGCGCTCGGGCTCTCCCAACTCGGCAGGCTCGACGCGATCCTGGCGCGGCGGACGGCCATCGCCGAGCGGTACCGTTCCGATCTCAAGGATCTGCCCGGGCTGGCGCTTCCCGCCACGGGTGAGGGGATGCGCCACGCGTGGCACATCTTCCCCGTTCTCATCGACCTCGAGCGGCTCTCGGTGGACCGCGAGACGGTCTTCGCGGCGCTTCGCGCCGAGAACATTGGTGTGGTGCTCCACTACGTCCCGGCCTACTGGCACTCCTACTACGCGCGCCTGGGCTTTCGTCGCGGCCTTTGCCCACGGGCAGAAGCGATCGCCGAGCGGATCCTCACGCTGCCGATCTTCCCCGCCATGACCGACGGCGACATCGACGACGTCATCGTGGCGCTACGGAAGGTGCTGGCCTACTACCTCCGATGAGTCTCTCGGTCGTGTACATCACCGAAGCGGGCCCGGTGGTCGGACTCGGCCACCTGCGGCGCTGTCAGGCGCTCGCCACGGCGCTGCGTCGGCGAGGCGCCGGCGCGCGGTTCCTGATCGACGGCGCCACGGATGTGGCGGGGCACGACGCGGTGTATCTCGACTGGACGCAGGAGCCCATGACCGTCTGCGCGCCGGTGGCCGCCTGGCATCCCGACGCCGTGGTCGTCGACTCGTACCGGGCAACGCCGGAGCTCCTGTCGCGCTTGCGCGCTATTGGTTGCGTGATTGCGATCGACGACCTCGCCGACCGCGCCGTTCCGGTCCATGTCGTGGTGAACGGCGCGTTCCACGCCGCGCGGCTTTCCTATCGCTGTGCCGCCGACACGAAGCTTCTGCTCGGGCCGGAATACTCGCTGGTGGACCCGGCGTTCGCCGCATCGCCTGACCGCGTTCCCGCCGAAATCGTGGGACGAGTGCTCGTGACGCTCGGCGGGAGTGCCACGGCGTCGGCGCTCGCGACGGCCGTCTCGGCCGTCCGGCGCGCGGTGCCCTCGGCGACAGTCGATGTCGCGCTCGGGTTGTATGCAGACGACCTTCCCGACGACGGCGGCCTCGTGATCGCGCACCGTGGGCAGCGCTCGCTCCGTGAGCTGATCCGGCGCGCAGACCTCGCGGTGACGGCCGGTGGCATGACCCTCTACGAATGCCTCGCGACGGGGACACCCGCCGTCGGCCTGTGCTGCGCTGACAATCAGCGACTCAACATCGAGGCGTTGAGCCGAGCCGGGCTCGTGGTGAGCGCGGAGCCCTCGCTCAGGGGCGCGGTTCGACGCGTCGCGGCCGACCGCGAGCTTCGATGGCGGATGGCCGCCGAGGGGCGACGCCACGTCGATGGCCGCGGCGCCGAGCGCGTGGCGGAAGCTATCGCCCAGGTGTGCAACACCGCCGGCGCCGGGCGGGACGCCCGGTGAGAGTCGTGTGCGCGCGGCCGCGCACGGGATGGGAGCGTCAGCGATGAGCGCAGCATCTGACGCGCGGATCAAGGTCCGCGACCGATGGATCGGGGCCGGCGAGCCCTGCTTCGTCATCGCCGAGGCCGGCGCCAATCACAACCGTGACCAGTCCATGGCCAGGGAGCTGATCGACGTCGCGGCCCACGCCGGGGCCGACGCGGTGAAGTTCCAGACGTACTCGGCCGAGACCCTTTACTCGAAGAAGACGCCGCGGTTTTCCTACCTGGAAGGCGTGAGCTCCAAGGACACGTGGGATCTCATCAAGGAGATCGAGCTGCCCCGTGAGTGGCAGGGCGAGCTGGCGGCATACGCGGAGAAGCAGGGCATCCTCTTTCTCTCGACCCCCTTCGACCATCGGGCGGTGGACGAGCTGGCGGCGCTCGACGTGCCGGCGTACAAGATCGCGTCCTTCGAGATCGTCGACCTTCCCCTCATCGCCTACGCCGCGGCAAAGGGCCGGCCCATGATTCTGTCGACGGGCCTCGCGAGCTACGAGGATATTGCCGACGCCGTCGAGGCATGCGCGTCCGCAGGCAATCGAGACGTGATCCTTCTCCAGTGCGCCTCGCTGTATCCGGCGCCGCCCGCTCGAATGAATCTGCGCGCCATGGCGACGCTACGCTACGCGTTCGCCGTACCGACGGGGCTCTCAGATCACAGCCTCGGCATCCACGTCGCGGTGGCGGCGGCGGCGCTGGGGGCGTGCGTGATCGAGAAGCACTTCACGTTGAGCCGCGCGCTGCCCGGGCCGGACCATCCGTTCGCGGTCGAGCCCGGCGAGCTCACGGCGATGGTGCGACAGATCCGTGAGGTGGAGGCGGCCATGGGCGATGGGCTCAAGCTTGGTCCCAGCCCGGAGGAGCACGAGATGCACCAGAAGGCGCGGCGCAGCCTCGTGGCCGCGCGGGCCATCCCCCAGGGCGCGGTCATCGATCGCTCGATGGTGACCATCAAACGGCCCGGCCACGGAATCCGACCCAAGCTCGTCGATTTGCTCGTGGGTCGAGTCGCCAAGGTGGACATCGAGGAGGACACGGTGCTCACATGGGATCTGGTGTGAGCACGCGGGCCAATTCCACCCGTGGCGTAGGCGGCACCCCTGCGAAGCGGGTGACGCTCCGGCCTGCGACGCCGGAGGATTGCCGGCAGGTTTGGCTCTGGAGGAACGACGAAGGGACGCGCGCGGCGTCCTTCGATACGAGCCCGATCTCGTTCGAGACTCACGAGCGCTGGTTCCACGAGAGCCTCCGGCATCGAGACCGG
>Ga0209267_1000648_pt1 | contig 24997 bp, 25 predicted proteins | sample GraSoiAngelo_137_FD_185894 | JGI IMG/M metagenome (GOLD analysis project Ga0209267, IMG submission 185894) | Grasslands soil microbial communities from the Angelo Coastal Reserve, California, USA - 14_0929_09_30cm (SPAdes) (version 2) | ecosystem: Environmental > Terrestrial > Soil > Grasslands ... | reverse complement strand
CGGTGCGAGAGGCGCGGCCGAGTACTACACACTGACCGGTCAAGGTGTCGGGGCGACACTAGCGGGCTCTCAGGTGGGAGCCTTGAGGGGGATCCGCGACATGCTGGCGAATCAGGGCAGCCAGAGAAGCTGGGTGGCGCGCGAGAAGGATCCCGACCCCGAGCGTACGCTTACCTCCGCAGCGCGCCCTGCACTTGGGCCAGGTGCTCTTCGGCGTGGTCAACAATGAACGACTCGATCACCTGGGCCACAGTCATCTCGCCTCGCTCGGTGGAGATGCCTCGTTTGCCGCGCTCGGTGGTGGAGAGCTGCCTGATCACGCTCGCCGCCGTCCGAACTGCCTCGTGGAGCTGGCGCAGGAGGGCGTCCGGGTCGGCGCTCGTACCGTGGGCAACCCCCGCCAATCGCTCCGGCGACCCGGGCGTGCGCCCGAACGCCGGCGGTGTCCCCGTTGCGGCGATGAGGGTCCAACAGTGGTTCAACCAGTACGGGATCATCTCGGTCATGTGCCCGAGTGTCTGCATCGCCGACCATTCGTTCCCGCCCGGTGGCGTCCGAAGACGCGGGGCGACGCCGGGCTCTCGTAAGAGCTTTGCGACTTCTTCGTAGACGCGCTCGAGTCGCTTCGCTTGGGCCTCGCCGGAGCCGCTCGTCGTGGCGCGTGTGGTCACGTCGGCCTCCTAGTCAGAAATGATCCGTTGATAGTGGCGCTCTGTTGGCGGCCGATCGTCACGGCGTCGCCGTGGCGCAGTCCCACGTGCCGTCAGAAAACTCGGCCACAATGCGTCGGCGAACGAGAGCACGCGATCAACGCCCATTGCGCAACGCTCGCACTCTAGCATCACTCCCCCTTTCGGCGGCGCCATCCACGGACGTCAAGCAGTTTGAGGGCGTGGGATCTGCGGATTCACCAACCGTCAACGCCGGCGGGTCATCATGTCGGTCCTGGGTCACCGGGATCCCAGGATGTCGGTCCGCTATACTGACGCGGCCGAACAAACAGTTAGGGATGCAATAACTCAACTCGGATAGGAGGAACATCCACCCAACCCCATTAAGTCAAACAACCCAGGAAGCGCCGACGACGCTGAATTTGACGCCCTATGCTTCCCGGACCCGGCGCCCCACTGCCCAAGCCCCAGGGCACATCCATGCGCCGTCGCTCTTCTATCCGGGAGACGCATGGATTACGATAGCGGGCCAGTAGGTTCGTCTCAGAACGCGGAGGTGTCCGGCATGCTCACTCGGGACCAAGTGCAGTCTTACCGGAGAGACGGCTACCTTGTGATCGAGAACGTCCTGAGCGCGACGGAGCTCGAGAACCTGCGTCGGGTGGTCGAGGTGTTGGTCGAGGCGTCTCGCTCAGTCACCGCGCACGATCACGTTTACGATCTCGAGCCATCTCATACGCCGGAGGAGCCCCGCGTGCGGCGAATCAAAGAGCCGCACAACGTCCATCCCGCCTTCCGTGAGATCGCCTTCAGCAAGAGGATCGCGGACATTCTCACCCCGCTGATCGGCACGACCTCAGGCATCCGGTTTCAGACTGGCAAGCTCAACATGAAGTCAGCGGGCCATGGCGCCGCGGTGGAGTGGCACCAGGACTGGGCCTTCTACCCGCACACCAACGACGACCTGCTGGCCATCGGCCTGTACCTCGACGATTGCGGGCCGGAGAATGGGCCGCTCATGGTCATTCCGGGTAGCCATACCTGGCCGATCCTCGATCATCACGTCGACGGCGTGTTCTGTGGCGCGATCGCTCCCTCCACCGCCAACATCGATTTTTCCAAGGCCGTTGCCCTGACCGGCAAGGCTGGGAACATGACCATTCACCACGTCCGGATGGTCCACGGCTCGGCGTTGAACACCTCCGACCGGCCGCGCCGCCTACTGTTGTTCCAGTACACCGCGGTCGATGCGTTCCCGCTCTTGGGGATCCCAGACTGGGAGAAGTTCAACGCCAACATCGTGACGGGCAATCCGACCGCTGAGCCGCGATTGACCCCGGTGCCCGTACGGATTCCCTTGCCCGCTGCGATCTTCGAGGGCTCGATCTACGAAAACCAACGCACGCTGGGCAGCCGCTACTTCGCGGTCTACGAGGAGGCGCGGGCCGTCGAGCCGACCTAGACCGCGCGCGGACGACGGGATGCGCGCCATGTCGATGGCGCGATAGGTCCCCTTACCCATGGCTGGAGGTGAGACATGCATCGGTGGCTCTCGGGGATTGCCGGCCTTGTCGGCGTCGTCGTTTTCCTCCTGACTATCGCGTACGGTCCCGCCGGGTCGCCGACTCCCACGGCTCTGGTCGGGATGAGTCCCGCGGCGGCGCAGACGCCCACGGCTGCGCCGGGGGAGCCCTTCTATCTGAAGGCCATCGACCACGACAAGGCCAAGCGTGGTGGCACTCTGAGGCTAGCGGCGCACGGCCCGCCTTCCATGTTCGACATCTACGCGTCCGGGACCATCGCCAACGTGGGAGCCCAGGCGCCGATGTATGACCTGCTCGTGAGGATGGATCCGAGGGACCCCAAGCTCCCCATCATCCCGAGCCTCGCCACCAGTTGGACCATCTCCGCTGACGGGATGACCTACACCTTCCAACTGCGGAAAGGCGTCAAGTTCCACGACGGGACAGACTTCACCGCGGACGACGTGAAAGCAACGTTCGACCGGATCGTCTTCCCTCCGCCCGGTCTGATCAGCCTGCGGATCCTGCCCATCAAGGAGACGGGTGCGCGTGACCGCTACACCGTGGTGATGAAGCTCTCCGAGCCCAGAGACTCATACACCTTCCTGGCCTCGCTCGCCGGGGGCTGGAACGTCATCACCAGCAAGAAGGCTCTCGACAAGTACAAGGGCGACCTGAGGCAGGTCGACAATTTCCCTGGCACCGGTCCCTTCATGTACAAGACCCGCACCACGGAATCCTGGGAGATGGTCAGGAACCCCAACTACTGGAATCCCCACGTGCCCTACGTGGACCGCATCATCCAGGTCTGGCTGAAGGCCTGGACGCCCGAGCTGGCCGCGGCGCTCCTGGGCAACCAAGTCGACTGGGCGATGTGGCTGGATCCCAGCGCGTACCAGAAGGTGAAGGCCACGGCCAACATGTCCGGGCTCATCTGGCAGGCGCCCAACCTGGCCGCCTGGATCGGCTTCAACAACGAACGTGAGCCATTCAACAACGTCCGGGTGCGCCGAGCCCTGCACCTGGCCCTCGACCAGGACGCCATCGGCAAGATCGTGCAGCAGTTCGACCCCACCGTGCAGCTGACAGACCACCTACCGCCGCCGTACGGGAAGGGCTACGAGGATCTGATCAAGGAGCACCCCTACGCGGCGGCTACGCGGGAGAAGGCGATTGCCGAGGCTAAGAGGCTCATGGCCGACGCCGGGTACGCCAACGGCATCTCCAAGACCTTCAACTTCGTCGTCCGCGAATCACCCCAGAATCGGCAGCTGGCAGCCTACGCGCAGGCCGAGTGGGAGCGGCTCCTCGGGGTGAAGACCCAGCTCGAGGTCGTGCAGGTCTCCACGATGGTGGACCGGCAGGTCGCCGGAACGTTTGACATAATCTCCCACGCCGCGTGCCTGGGAGGGGCCGACCTGAGCGCGACCATCAGGTCCTGCTACAGTATCAACAAGGCCACGGGCAAGAAGGCCGACAGCAACTTCACCAACTTCAGGAACTCGGAGTTCGACAAAGTCCTCGACCGGTTCTCCGTGGAGGTAGATCTCCAGCGCAAGATTCAGTTGGGCCGGCAGCTGAACCAGATCTTGAACGCGGAGGTGCCCGCCACCGCGTTGCTCAGCAGCGGCCGCGCCTACGGTTGGCACAACTACGTGAAGGGGCTGCCCACGGTCGGGGGCAACTCCGACTACAACACTTACCAGTGGGACTTCGTCTGGCTTGACAAGTAGCCGCGAGCGGAGGCGCCAGGGTGCGGACCTACATCGGTAGACGACTCTTGCTCGTCGTCCCAACCCTGCTCGGCGTCAGCATGATCATCTTCGTCGCCATGCGCCTCCTGCCAGGGGACCCCCTGGTAGCCGTCTTCGGCCTTGAGGGTGCGCGCCGTCTGACACCTGCCCAGCGGGCGAACCTGGAGGAGGCCCTGGGGCTGCGCGACCCGCTCGTGGTCCAGTACGGCAAGTGGCTCCGGGACATCGGAACAGGCCAGTTCGGAAAGTCGCTGCTGAGGGGAGACAGCGTCACCCAGTTCGTGCTGCGCCGGGGCCCCATCACACTCGAGATCGCCATGCTCGCGACGGTGATCTCTTGGGTCGTCGGGTTCCCCGTGGGGATCGTCAGCGCCGTGCGACCGCGCTCATGGCTGGATCACGCTGGCGTGACATTCTCAACTCTCTTCGTCGCCATTCCGGGCTTCTGGCTGGGCCTTGTGGCGGTCTTGGCGCTGATCCTCTGGTTCGACTACAAGGCGCCGATTCTCCCCGTACATCCGTGGGAGAACCCCTCGATGAACCTTCAAATGGTCGCCGGCCCGGCCCTGGTCCTGGGCCTGGGCTTCGGGGGGTTTGTGTCGCGCATGGTCCGCTCGTCCCTCCTCGAGGTGATGCAGGAGGATTACGTCCGCACGGCCCGGGCCAAGGGCGTGCGCGAGCAGCTGGTCGTCGTGCGCCACGCTCTTCGCAATGCGATGCTCCCGGTCGTCACGTGGAGTGGCCTCTTCCTGGGCGTGGCCCTCGGAGGCTCCGTCGCCGTCGAGAAGGCGTTCGGCGTCCCCGGGCTGGGTTTGACCATGATCGACGCCATCCTCGACCGCGACCTGCCGGTGGTCCAGAACCTCGTGCTCCTCTACACGGTGGTGTTTGTCGTGATCAACCTGATCACTGACCTCAGCTATGCGTGGCTGGACCCCAGGATCCGATACGACTAAGACTCGCGGCCCGGCAGCGCAAGGACGCTCACCGGTCGAGACACCCGGAAATCCCGGTACCGTGGCGGATCAGCTCGGCGGACGCGTGGCCCCGAGGCGAGCCCCCGACTTCCCACGGGAAGATGCTTCGCCGGTCGGGGCCGGCCGGGACGCACGCGCGGCCGGGACTCCCCTTCGGATCGACCGCACGTGGCTAAGGAGGTTCGCCCGCCGTTACCCTTCCCCCGCCGTCGCCGGCATCGTGGCCCTCCTCCTGATTCTGCTGGGCTTGCTGGCTCCCTGGGTGTCGCCGGCCGACCCGCTCCGCCCCAACGTCCTGGCCCGCGCCCAGGTACCGAGTTGGCAGCACTGGCTGGGAACGGACTTCATCGGCCGGGACGTGCTAAGCCGGATCATTCACGGCGCGAAGTGGTCCATGTTCGTCGCCGTTACGTCGGTTCTGCTAGGCACCACCGTGGGAGCGGTCTGGGCGGTGGCCAGCGCCTTCTTCGGCGGGACGTTCGATCTCCTGGGCCAGCGCCTGGTCGAGGTGCTGCTGTCCTTCCCGCCCATCCTGCTGGCGCTGTTGCTCGCCTCGGCCCTCGGCGGGAGTACCTGGACCGTCATCCTGTCCATCGCCGCTACCCGAGTGGCTTACGGCACCCGGATCATCCGGTCCCAGGCGTTGGCCGTGAAGGAGATGCAATACGTCGAGGCCGCTAGGGGCCTCGGATCCTCCTCCTGGCGCATCATCTTCTGGCACATCGCACCCCAGTGCATCGGGCCGTACCTGGTGCTAATCACGACGTCTCTCGGCATCGCGATCGTGCTGGAAGCGACCCTGGGCTTCCTCGGTGCCGGCATTCCGCCGCCCACGCCGACCTGGGGCAACATGCTGGGCGACGCGGCCTCCATGCTGATCCCGCAGTGGCACCTGGTGGTCTTTCCAGGGGCCGCCATCGTCATCGCGGTTCTGGCGTTCAACCAGTTCGGTGACGGCTTGCGCGATGCCCTGGATCCGCGGCTGCGTGGCACCAACCTCTAAACACGAAGCACCGGACCTGCTCGCGTCCGGTCGGGCTTATGAAAAAGTCGACCAGCAGCCGCTCGTCGGAAATCCGCGCTCCACGCTCGGCACGGCCATTCCTCGTAGCGCCGCTCTGCGCGGCGTCGGCCCCCAGGTCACGGGACGAACGGAGTAAGATGTCAGCGATGAGCCGGGACTGGTTCGCGGGTGTGCTGGCGGCGCTGGCGCTCTGCCTCGCGCCGCTCGCCGCAACACCGGCGACGCCCGGCGCGGATGGCGCGACGTCGGCCTCGGATGTCGTGAGCGCGGCCCGCGGCTATCGTGCCAGCCTCGACCATCTTCTGCCGTTTCGCGAACACGCGGTGACCCGCGCACGCGAGACCGCGTTCGCGCGCCGCCAACTTCTCGCGGACGGCCTCGCCTCGCGTCGCGAGGCCGAGATCGCCGAGCAGCGGCTGGCCGAGGCCGAAGCGGCGCTGTCGGCGGCGCAGGCGGAGATCGTGCAGGCGGATCGCATGGTCGCGGAGGCAACGGCGGCCGCGGTGCTCGCCTCGCTGCCACCAACCAAGCCTGGCACGATCACCGTCACGCCGCTGCTCACGCGCTTCCGCGGCTCGCGCGAGTGGTCCCTCGCGCACGTGCCCAGCGTCGAGCGCTTCTTCTCCGAGCGCTTCCACCACGCGCTACCGGTGAGCGCGCTCGGGCAAACGCCGGCTCACGATCGCCTCGGCCTCGATCATCGCAATGCGATGGATGTCGCCGTCCATCCCGACAGTCCGGAGGGCCAGGCCCTCATGACGTGGCTGCGGGCGCAGGGCGTGTCGTTCCTGGCGTTCCGCGGCGCCATCACCGGCGAGGCAACCGGCGCCCACGTGCACATCGGCGAGCCGTCGCCCCGACGCGCCGCGCGGGCCGGCTAGCGAATGGCCGCCTCGCGATCGACTGGGGCGCGCTGGGGCTAAAAGCGGCATCAGGATCGTGCTGCCTTCGATCCGGGCGGATCCGCTCCTGAAACCCGGCCAGAAACCGTCGATTCACTTCATTCCCGGTGCCGACCGACATCATGTCGAGGAGCTAGCCGAGGCGATCGAAGAGGCTGCGACGGGCCTAAACGCAACCCCCGCGCAACCACTGCTTCCAGTCGAGCAGCTCCCCACCGCGTAAGTGGGTGTCGTAGTTGGTGCCCCCGGGGTGACTCGAACACCCGGCACGCAGTTTAGGAAACTGCTGCTCTATCCACCTGAGCTACGGGGGCATCAGGACTGACGAGACGTTCACGCGCGATTCTAGCACCATGTGCGGTGGGATGCGCCGTAGGCGCCGGCATTCTGAGACTTGTGACGATGCAATTCCGTCGTCTGGCCGCGACGAGTTCAACGCGCGCGCGGCCGATGCTCCGAACGTAAAGCTAGATCGAGGCGCCCTCGATCCTGGTGCGCTCGAACTCCCACGCCGCGAAACACCCGGGATGCAGATCGTATCGGGTCATGCCGGACTCTTGCCTCCGTCGGGCTCTCGAGGAGCCAAGACAAGCCTCTCGGCGTCCCAGATCTGGAAGCAATCCTCGTGGAACTGAAGCGACGTCCGGTCCCGGGTCGCGATCCCCCAGACGATCTGCTGTTTCCGCGCGATCGCCGTCCCACAGCCGTCGCAGACTTGCCCGTCGCCCGGAGCGACCCAGATGTCCACTGCTCGGCTTCGCGGTAGTCGGCCCTCGTGCAGCTTTTGGTGGATCAGCTGCCGAGCGACGTCCTCGTCCATCTCACCGGCATTCTCACCATAGGGGATTGCTTGTCAATATGCATCTTCACATTGATGCCACCGATATGAGAGACTCGGGCCTTTTTACCAGGACGCCTGCGCCAAAGGCGCCGCGGGCGCATGGGGATCGGCGGCGCGGAGCCGCGGTCAGGCGCTGACGAAGGGGACGGAGCCGCCCACCAGCTTGAGCAGCCCGGCGCGCTGAAGGTGCCGTTGAATCTCGTCGCCGCGCGCCCTGATCTGACGCTTCGTCGCGCGCGCGGGTAACTGACGGCGGGCGACGTCGTCCAGCGCGGCGCGGAGCAGCCGGCGACGCAGGTTGGTTCTGAACTTCTTGCGGGTCGAGGAGTCGCTCAGGCTCTCCGGGCCGAGCCGGCGCATCTCCTCGTCGAGGTAGTCGCGGTCCGACTCGGTGCCGTCCGGTCTGAGGCCGACACAGAAGCCCGTATAGGCGGCCTCGACCTTGTCGAGCATCTCCCACGCGCCCCGGTCTTGCCGGCGGCCGCGACTCAGATCGAGATCCGCGAACGCCTGGGCGATCGCCCGCAGCGCGGCGTCGTGCGCGGGCCCGGCGCTGTGCCAGCGAGTGCCGTCGTGCACCGAGAGGCCGCCGCCGTGGATCAGCGCGCCTTCGGCGAGGTCCGCGACGTGCGCGTCGCCCCGATGATCGAGATGAGCGAGGAGACCGGCGAACACCCAGAGGACGAAATCAGGAGGCAGATGAAGGGCGGCCTTCCCCTCGCCGCCCTTGAGTCGGGTCAGCCACTGAGCGGCCGAGCGATGCGCGCGCTCACGGCTCCTCTTCGGCTTTCGCGATGCGATCCGCTTCCGCGATGCCATTCGCCTACACCGAGCCTATCACGCGAGGTCGCTCTTCCTATAAGTGCGTCGGGAGGCCGGTCGTATGCGATATTGTTCGCCGATGGCGCGCCGCCAGAAGCGATCGGTGAGGGCGCTCCCACGGCCCTGACGAGCCCGCCGGATCGCTTCCTGTTCATCGTCTCGCGGAACAACGCGAAGCTGGCGCACTCTCTCCAGCAGCACTTCAGCGGCGATACCACCGTCGAGGTCGTGATCGATCGGCGTTTCGGCGAGCGGCGCCAGGAGACGGCGGGCGTCGCCCCGGAGCGGCGCCGGGCCGATCGCCGCTCACGTCCTCACGTGGACAAGGAGCTGCGGCTCACCTCGTTCGCGATCGTGACCCTGCCCGATCCCTCGCGTCAGCGGACCCCGTTCAGCTTGTAGAGCCGCGCGCAGTTGTCCCAGAGGATCTTGGCCTTGGTCTTGTCGCTCACGCCTTCCAGGGCGACGAACTCCTCGATCGCGTGGGGGAAGAGCCCGTCGGAGTGCGGATAGTCGGTCGAGACGACGATGTTGTCGTCGCCGACCGCTTCGACCACCTGCCGGAGCACCTTCTCGTCGGCGTCGGTCGCGACGTAGCACTGCCGGAAGAAGTACTGGCTCGGCAGCTGGGAGATCTGCACCTCCGAGCCCGGGCCGAACTTCTCCCACACCTCGTCCAGACGCCAGAGCCACCACGGGAGCCAGCCGCACGTCCCTTCGAGAAACGCGCAGCGCAGCCGCGGGTGGCGCTCCAGCACGCCGCCGGCGGCGAAGCTCGCGAAGGCGAGCATCAGCTCCATCGGGTTGCGGCCGGCGACACCGATGACGCGTCCGTTCGGGTGATCGAGATAGCGCCGCGCGATGTCGTCGCGGAGCGAGGCCTGCCCGGTCGGGTGGAAGCCGACGGGCACCTCGAGCTCCTCGATCGCGTCCCAGAGGGGCTCGAATTCCGGGTCGTGGATGTGGCGTCCGCGGACCGGATTAGGGTTGCCGATCACGGCCACGGCACCCAGCTCGCGGACGGCGCGCCTGGCCTCGCGGATCGCCCGGCCGACATCGTGGAAGGAGATCTGCGCCGCGAACTTCAGCCGCTCGGGGTTGTAGGCGCAGAAGTCGCGCGTCCAGTTGTTGTGGGCCCGGGCCAGGGCCGCGGCCACCTCGGGCTCGAGATCGTCGTGCATCTGCACCTGGCGTCCGCGCGTGCCGTAGATCACGGCCACGTCGATGCCCTCGATGTCCATCGCCGCCACGTGAGACTCGGAGTCGTAGCCGCGCGCGTGCGCGACCTCGTAGTGCGGGTGCCGGGCGAAGGCGCGCCGCTGAAGGTCCTTGCCGACCAGGGCACTCTGCGGCCGCTTCGACATCTCGCCGATCTCGATGGACCCGATCCGGATGACGGGTTGATTCCATGCGTTCTCCGTCCTCCGGACGAACGCCGGCGCGAACCTTTTGAACGGCTCCTCGAGGTACTGCTCCCAGAGCCCGTCCGGCTCCATCGTGTGCAGGTCGCTGTCCATCACCCGGAAGCCGTGCTTCATCGCGGGTCCTCCCCGGTGGTCAAGAGAGCACGGTGCTCAGAAGAGATCGGACGCGTCGATGCCGCGCGCCCCCAGCAGGGCGCGGAGCTTGCGCAGGCCCGCGGCCTCGACCTGCCGGATGCGTTCCCGGGTCAGGCCAAGCCGCTGGCCGATTGCCTCGAGCTTCTCGGGCGGGTCGCCCTCGAGGCCGAAGCGCCGCCGTAGCACGGTCCGCTCGTTGGCGGCGAGGTCGTCGAGCACCGAGACCAGATCGGTCCGCTCGCGGAAGAGCGAGACGAGCGCGTCGCGCGGATCGGCCGAAGGGTCGGCGATCAGGTCGCTCACGCGGCCCTGCCCTTCGCCGATCGGGGTCTCGAGCGACACCGGCTGCAGCCGGATCTCCTCGAGCTCCTCGACCTGGTCCACGGTCGTGCCGAGGGCCGTGGCCAGCTCCTCCATGGTCGGCGGTCGCTCGAGCTCCTGGGTGAGCCGCTGCTGCTCGCGCTTGTAGCGGCCGAGCAGGAGCTCGATGTGCACCGGCAGGCGGATGGTCCGAGCCTGATTCGCGAGCGCCCGCACGATCGCTTGGCGAATCCACCAGGTCGCGTACGTCGAGAAGCGCGTGCCACGCTCGGCGTCGAATTTCTCGACGGCGCGCAGGAGGCCGATGTTGCCCTCCTCGATCAGGTCCGGCAGCGGGAGACCACGATTCAGGTACCGGCGCGCGATCTGCACGACGAGCCTCAGGTTCGCCTCGGTGAGGCGCGCCTTGGCGGCCTCGTCGCCCGCGCGCGCGCGTCGGGCCAGCTCGCCTTCTTGCTCCCGTGTGAGCAGCGGGATCGTCATGATTTCCTTCAAGTAGACTCTGAGGTTCTCGCGGCTCGTCGCACGCGTTTCCTCGCGGACGTCGCGGTCCTCCGCGTCGACGAGCGTGTCGAGTGGCTCGTCCGGGACGGTTTCCTCGGCCTCGTCACTCATGCGGTCGCTCGGCTGTCTCCTCGATCTGGGCGATGCGGGGCGGCATCGGGAGCAGGTAGAGCGGATTATAGGCAAGCCCGTCGCGGCGGACCTCGAAGTGGACGTGGTAGGTCGTGGCGCGGCCGGTATTGCCGACGAGCGCGATCAGCTCGCCGGCGTCCACCCGATCGCCGACTTCGACCAGATTCACATCGTTGTGGGCGTAGACGGTCACGAACCCTTGCTTGTGCTCGATCTTCACCACGAGCCCGTAGCGCGCCTCGACTCCGGCGGTGACCACGACACCGGCCGCTGCGGCTTGCACCGGAGTTCCGAGGGGCGCCTTGATGTCGATGCCGCCGTGCCAGCCGCTGCGGCGATGACCGAAGGTCGAGATCACCGGGCCCTCGGCCGGCCAGGCGAGCTGCAAGAGTCCGGTGTCGAAGTCGGGCACAACCATCGCGAGCCTCGGCGGCGGCCCGGCCCCCGGCGGCGCCGCGACGCGCGTCGGCGTACCCGGAGGCGCGTTCCCCCGGCGAGCAGTCACGGCCGCCGCCGTGTCCGAGACCGGGATGACGATGTGCTGGCCGACCTTCAACGGGGCGTCGGCGCTCGGCAGCTTGTTCGATTTGACGATCGCCGCCACGGTGACGCCGTACTTCCTGGCAAGCGAGGTCAGCGTGTCGCCGGCCTTCACCTCGTACACGCGCTGCGCCGCGCGCGGCCCTGCGGCGGGCTCGGCATAGCCGAGCGCCGGGCCCAAGGCGACGAGCAAACTGAGCGCGGCGGCACCGAGCCGTGCGCCGTCACGCATGACGCTCGCGCTCATTGCTCGAACTCCGCGTAGCGAATCCCGAATGCGGCGAAGCGCCCCGAGGCCGGCAGCCAGCGGACGCTCACGTGCTCGACGAGCGAGAGGGGCGGCCCCTTACCGAGCTCCTGGATGAACTTCTCGATGACCGGCCGCGGCCCCTCGACACGCGCGCGCACCCGGCCGTCCTTGAGATTCATGACAAAGCCGGCCAGGCCGAGATTCGAGGCGCGGCGCTGCGCATAGTTGCGATAGCCGACACCCTGGACCCGTCCGGCGACGACGATCTCGGCGGCCGATTTCGATCCGCTCACTGATGCTGGCTCGGATATCAGCGACCGCCCGACGGCCGTGGCTCGGCCGCCGGACGGTCAGAGAGATGGTCGGGGCGAGAGGATTTGAACCTCCGACTTCACGGTCCCGAACCGTGCGCGCTACCAGGCTGCGCTACGCCCCGACGCGACGCGCCTTATTGTACAGGGTCGTCGGGCCTGCACAAGGACGTCAAGTCTCCCAGGCGTACTTGCCGACAAGCTTGACGAATTTGCACTCGCCGCAGAGGCGGGTCTTCATCTCGCCGCGGACCTTCTCGACCACGGTCAGGGTCTGGTTCGCGACGTCCCCGACGGGCACCACCATGCGCCCGCCCTCGGCGAGCTGCTGGAAGAGCGGCGGCGGCACCGACGGTCCGCCCGCCGTGACCAGGATCCGGTCGAAGGGCGCCTCGTCCGGCCAGCCCAGCGTGCCGCTGCCCACGCGAACCCACAAGTTGTCGTAACCGAGCTGCTCCAGCAGAGCCCGCGCCCGCTCGGCCAGGCGCGGCAGCCGCTCGATCGTGCAGACGCGCCGCGCGAGCTCGGCCAGCACCGCGGTCTGATAGCCCGAGCCCGTGCCGACCTCCAGGATCTTCTCCTGGCCACGCAGCTCGAGCAGCTGGGTCATGAAGCCGACGATGTAGGGCTGGGAGATCGTCTGCTCCTCGCCGATCGGCAGCGGATGGTCGCCGTGGGCGCGATCGCGCAGCGGCTCCTCGACGAAGAGATGGCGGGGCACCCGTCGCATCGCGGCGAGCACGCGCTCGTCGGTGATCCCGCGATGCGCCAGCTGCTCCTCGACCATCCGCGCGCGTGAGGTCTCGTACGCGTCGCGCGTGCGCTCCACTACCCTCTCCGTGGCTTCCTCTTCGGCGTGGCGGCGGGCGCGCGCCCACGACGGGGCCAGCGACCGGTCTCGCTCAGGAACTGGGCGTTGAGACCACCTTGCCAGTCGTTCAGCTGCACGAGCGCGCGATGATTCGTGAGGTCGAGGTGGAGCGGCGTCAGCGAGACGTAGCCGTCGTGCACCGCGCCCATGTCGGTGCCCTCGAGATCGTCCCATCGGGCCTCGCCCCCGCCGATCCAGTAGTGGCTCCGTCCCCTGGGATCGGCCTGCTCCACGATCTTTTCCTTGTAGACCCGGTGGCCCAGGCGCGTCATCCGGATTCCGCGTGGCGGCTGGACCGGCACGTTGACGTTGAGCAGCGTGTTACCCGGAAGCCCGCCCACCAGCACGCGCATCGCAACCAGACGCGCCACACGGCCGGCGATCTCGAAGTCGCCGCCATCCAGCAGCGACACCGCGATCGAGGGCACACCGAGGATCGTCGCCTCCATCGCGGCCGCGACGGTGCCGGAGTAAGTGACGTCGTCACCGAGGTTGGCGCCGTGGTTGATGCCCGATACCACCAGCACGGGCGTCTCGGGCAGGAAGCCGAGCACGGCCATGTTCACGCAGTCGGATGGCGTGCCGTTGACCGCGAACCGGTGCTCGCCCATCTGCAGCGCCCGGAGCGGCCGGTGCAAGGTCAGCGCGTGGCCGCAGGCGCTCTGCTCGCGCTCAGGGGCGACGACGTAGACGTCTCCGAGCTCGGCGAGCGCTTTCTCGAGCGCTGCGAGCCCCGGAGCGTGAACACCGTCATCGTTGGTGAGGACTACAACGGACATATGTTGTTCGCGCGGCAGGCCAGCGCGGGGCTGGGGCCCCGCCGGCCGCGACGCGACGGTATAAGAGATTCTGCAAGAGGAGAAAAATGGTCGGGGCGACTGGATTTGAACCAGCGACCCCATGACCCCCAGTCATGTGCGCTACCGGGCTGCGCCACGCCCCGACCGTCAGGCGTGAATTGTCGCAGATATCCCGGGGCCCTTCAAGGACCGAGGCGCGAGCGCAGGACGCCCAGGCGATCGCGGATGCGCCGCAGCGTCTCCGCGTACGTGGCCTCCTTCATCCCCAGCTCGAGCTGCTCGGAGCGACGCGACTCGCCGATGAGCCGCTTCTTCGCGCCCTCGAGGGTCAGCCGCTCTTCGTAGAGCAAGGTCTTGATGCGCTGAACGAGCTCGAGGTCGCGCGGACGATACAGGCGCTGCCCCGCCGGATTCTTCTTCGGACGGAGCAGCTTGAATTCCGACTCCCAGTAGCGCAGGACGTAAGCGGGGATACCGGTGATCGACTCCACTTCACCGATCCGGTAGTAGAGCTTTTCTGCGACTTCCGTGGTCACGCCGGCGCGTTGATCCGTTGTTTGAGCCCCTTGCTTGGTTTGAAGGTGAGCACCTTGCGCGCGGTGATCTCGATCGATTCGCCGGTCTGGGGATTCCGCCCGCGCCGCGACGCCTTGCGACGGATGCGGAAATGACCGAAGCCAACGATCTTCACGTCCTCGCCCTTCTCGAAGCAGCGAAAGATGATGTCGAAGACCGACTCCACGACCGACGACGACTGCCGCTTCGAGAGCCCGTGGTTGGCCACGGCATTGACTAGATCGTTCTTCGTCACGGTTGGAAGTCACCTCCCCCTGGGGACGCGGCGCGGCGAGCCCACGCGTCCCCGGCGGTCACTGCCCGCCTCGCGCGATGAAGGGCGAATAGCCCTTTTGCTCGAGCTCGCGGAGGGTCGACGTCGCGGTGGTCTTGTCGTCGAACGGGCCGACGCGGACGCGATACAGGGTCTCGTCGCCCGTCGCGGTCGGGGCGTTGCTCGCCGCGGGCGGAGCGGGTGCCGGCCCACCGCCGGCGCGTCGGACCTGCACCTTGAGCCCGTCGACCGCGAGATCCTTCGAGAGCGCCACCGCGTCGCGCAGCGGCAGGCTCGGCTTCACGACCACGCCGCCAGCCGCCGGCTCGGCGCTGAGTCCTTTGCCGCTGAGCTTCGCGTTGATGTCCGCGGGCGCAGCCCCGCTCACGAACACGTCGTAGCGATCGCTCGCCGATCCAGTGGCCGGCGGCGTGCTCGGCGCCGCGGCGCGAGCGGGCTTGCCGACGCCGCTGGCCGACGATTCTTCCACGCTGTACTTTTGCTCGCGCAAACGAACCGCGAGCTTCTTGGCCGTGTCGGGATTCTTGAACGCGCCGACCTGCACGAAGTATCCGCTGGCCGGTCCGCTCGGGCTCGGCGGCGCCGCCGCTCGCGGCGCGCGGGGCGCCGGCTGCTCCTTCGCGTCCGGGCTCTTGCTGGCGACGGCGCTCTTGCTCGCCTCGGATTTTCTCGACGCGGCCGCGCCGGGTTTCTCGGTCGCGGGCGTCATCGGCGACGGATTTTCGCTCGCGGAAGGCCTGTCCATCGCCGACGGTTTTTCGGGCGCGGGCGGTTTTTCCGGTGCGGGCGACGTGAGCGAGGGCGCGCTCGCCACCGGTGGCGCGACGGGTGCGGGCGCCGGTGTCATCTCGGGTTTTCCGAGCGTCGTCTTCGGCGCGGGCTGATTCGCGAGCTCGAGCACGTAGGGAACCGCGACGGCAGCGACGACGCCGAGCACGATCACGACGAGGATGGCACGGAACCACAATGCCGAAAAAATCGAGCGCCGTCCTTCGTCCTCGAACCGCTCGTCGTCGAAGTCGTGATCGTCGTGCGGGCGCTCAGGATCCGCCATGCGCGTCATCTTAGCATAGACGTTGGGCTTTCCATGCTTTCAACGGGGGTCCGGCCGAAGACCAGGTCGCCGATGAGGGCCTCGGCGTTGCTCCGGGTGTCGTTGGTGTCGATCATGACGGCGACCTGGCCGACCCGGGGAGGCTGGCGGCCGAAGAGCGCCACATAGTCCTTGGCGACGTCGCGCCGCTCCAGGCGCCAGGTCTCGGCCTGGCTTCGCCCCGACGCGACCACGATGATCTTGACGTTGCCGGCCTTCGTGCTGGTGACCTGCGTACCGACCGGCGCCCGGCTGTCCCAGACGTAGCCGACCACGTCGCTGTTCCGAAGGGGCGCGGGCCAGCGCGGGAAGATCACGTAGACCTGAGCGGCCTGGTCGTCGGCGGCGCGCTCGCGGACGTCGCCGTCGGGCGGCAGGCGGACCACCTTCCAGGACCACGAGAGAAACGGAAACTCGCCGAGGTCGACGACGACGTCCCGATAGAGGGCGAACGACGAGTGCTCGCTCCGGAGCCGGAGGGCCAGCCGCGCTTCGTCCCTGACGAGCTCGACCGAGGCGTGGCCCACGAACTCCTTGACCGTCCAGCCGGCCGGAACGCCTTCGGCCGGAAGCCGGATCGGCGGCCGGTCGCTGACGCGCACGCGGATCCGGCCTTCGGCCTCGGTGAGCGGCGGCTTTCGTCCCGGCATCGCGCCCGTCGATCCAGGGGTGCTCGCTCCCACCACGAGCTGTGTCGGCAGCCGTACCAGCGCCGCGCCGGCCCGCTCGGTTCCTTGCCCGAAGTAGAAGGCTCGAAGGCGCGGAGTCAATACCGCGAGGGCGCCGGCCAGGATGACGAGGACGACGGACAACCGCCAGATTCCAAGCCGCGCCAGCCAGTCCTTGGGGCTCACCGTCTCACCCGCCGCGGCCGCGATCTCGACCCTGTCGCCTTCCTCAACGAAAGCCGGATCGGAGAACCCGCCAGCCCGAACGCGTGCCGGAGGGATTTCACGAGGTAGCGCTCGTATGAGAAGTGGATGTCGTTGGGCCGGTTGACCTTCAAGGCGAACGTCGGGGGCTCGACGGCGACCTGTGAGGCCGACTGGATCGTCAAGGGGTCGCCCCGGAGCGAGACCGGACGGCGGGCGACCGCGGCCCGCAGCGCTTCGGTGACCGCGCCGCCGGGAATCCGGCGTCGGGCCTCTGCCGCAACTTGCGCGATCATGTCGAAGAGCTCGGGAATGCCCTCCGATTGCGTCGCCGACGTGAAGCACACCGGCGCGTAGTCGAGGAAGGGCAGCCGATCGCGGACCTGCTCGACGACCTCCGCCTTGCGGACCATCCCGCGGGGCACCAGATCCCATTTGTTGACGACGACAACGGCGGCACGGCCCGCTTCGTTGGCGTAGCCCGCGATGTGCGCGTCCTGGGCCGCGACGCCCTCCGAGGCGTCGACGATCACGAGCGCCACCTGGCACCGCTCGAGGCTCTTGAGCGCCATGACCACGGCGAGCTTCTCCAGCGGCTCCTGCACCCGCCCCTTGCGCCGGATGCCGGCGGTGTCGACCAGCACGTAGGTGCGCCCTTCGTAGACGAGCGTGGTGTCGACGGCGTCGCGCGTCGTGCCGGGCGCCTCGTGGACGAGCACGCGCTCGGCGCCGACCATCGCGTTCACGAGCGACGACTTGCCGACGTTGGGACGTCCGACGACCGCGACGTGCACGGGCGCGTCCGTCCGCGACGCGGCTGGCGCGGGCGCGGGACAGCGCGCGCGCAGGATCTCGAGGAGCCCGGCGATCCCGCGCCCGTGCTCGGCGGAGACCGGGACCGGCTCGCCGAAGCCCAGGCGGTAGAGATCGGCGAGCCCCCCCTCCTGCGCCGCGGCCTCGACCTTGTTCGCCGCCAGCACGACGGCCCGACCGCCGCGCCGGAGGATCCCCGCGATCTCGAGGTCGAGCGCGGTGGGGCCGTCGCGCGTGTCGACGACGAACAGGACGAGGTCCGCCTCCTCGACCGCGGCGAGCACCTGCCGGCGCACGCCCTCGATCAAGGGCTCCTCGGACGAGGGATCGAAGCCGCCGGTGTCGACCACGGTCGCCTGCCAGCGCTCGAAGCTGACGCGACCGTAGAGCCGGTCGCGCGTCACGCCCGGAGTATCGCGGACGAGCGCCTGCCGCCGGCCGACCAGACGGTTGAAGAGCGTCGACTTGCCGACGTTCGGACGCCCGACGATCGCGATGATCGGACGGATCATCCGGGTCGCTTCCCTGTCAGGAATCGCGGATCGCTTTGAGCAGTGCGCTCGGTGTGGGCTGGACCATCTTGACGGCGACGCCGAGATCTCGCGCCAGGTCGGCCGGTGTCAGGTCGTCGAGGAAGATGCCGTCGCCGTCCCGGACCGCCACGGCCGGCACCAGCACGGCGCGGCCGAGATCGGCCCGCGTCGCGAGGTGGCGCTGGATGTCGCGCCCGGTCAAGAGCCCGGCGACACCGATCGCCCGACCGAAGAAGTCGTTGGCTATGGCCGCGACGCGAACCGTCGCCGGGTCGAATCCGCCGTGGGCGAGGAGTGCCCTCAGTCGCGGCGCGAACATCTCGCCCGTCACCACCGTCACGGCGTCTCTACGGCCGACGCCGTCTCGCTCCGTGCGCCGGCGAGCCACCGCGTGCCGCCGGGCCACCGAGCGGCCGAACCCGTCTTCGAAGCGCCGCACGAGGCCGATGCCGTCCTCGGCGATCGGGAAGCCTTCGTACGCCGCCGCCGGAGGCAGCGGCAGACCCGCGAGCAGATAAATCTCGTCGGCGAGGAACACGAACCGGCTACCGAGCTCGGCGAGCCATCGATGCTGCCAACCCGCGGCGGTCGCGACGAGCGCTCGCGCCTCGTCGGCCGTGAGGTTTCGCAGCGCCGGGAGTCGCTCCCGATGCCGCGTGAGCCCGACTGGAACGACCGCGGTCGTCGCGACGTGCGGATGGAGCGGCGCCAGCTCGAACACGGTGCGCTCGAGATGGATTCCGTCGTTGAGGCCGGGGCATAGGACGATCTGCGCGTGCATCCGGATCCCGGCCTTCGCCAGCCGCTCGAGGCGCGGCAGGATCTCGGCCGAGTGTCGCGGGCGGCCGAGCAAGGCGTGCCGTAGCTCCGGGTCGGTAGCGTGGACGGAGATGTAGAGCGGCGAGAGACGCTGCTCGATGATCCGCTCGAACGAGGCTTCGTCGAGGTCGCTGAGCGTGATGTAGTTGCCGTGCAGGAACGACAGCCTGAAGTCGTCGTCTTTCACGTAGAGACTCTTGCGCATGCCCGTGGGAAGCTGGTGGATGAAGCAGAACACGCACTTGTTCGCGCACGTCGCGATGTCGCCCGGGCGCGGCGCCGCCAGCTCGAGGCCGAGTCCGGCCCCGCTGCGCCGCAGCCGCTTCACCGCCGTGACGCCGGCGCGCTCGACCGTCAGCTCGAGCCGCTCGTCGCCGGTGTGGAACTGAAAGTCGATCGCGTCGCGCAGGCGATGACCGTTGACGGCCACGATCCGATCGCCGCGAGCGAGGCCGGCTGCGGCCGCCGGCGTACGCGGCGCGACCGCGGCGACGGTCACGCCCGCGGGCTCAGCGGAACAGGGCGTTTTCAGGAGACTCCTCCCGCGCGGCGGCGGGAGAGGCGTTGAGGAATCGCATGCCCTGGATGATGTATTGCAGCCCTGAGATCACCGTGAAGCCGGCCGCGAGCCAGAGCACGGAGTTGGGCGCGATATGCACCTGGAAGAAGCGCGCGAGCAGACCGCTCAGGACCGCGAGGACCTGGAACAAGGTCGCCGCCTTCCCGGCCCACGTCGGACGCGGCCGGATGCGGCCCCCCAGCATGTAGATCAGCAGCGCGCCGAAGACCAGGATGGTGTCGCGGCTGATCACGACCGCGGCGATCCAGAACGGCAGCGCCTTCAGGTACGTCAGGGTGACGAACGACGAGGTGAGCAGGAGCTTGTCCGCCATGGGATCGAGGAACGCGCCGAGCGAGCTCTCGTCCTTCCAGTGACGGGCCGCCCAGCCATCCAGCAGATCGGTCAGGGCCGCGACGGCGAAAACGATCAGCGCCGGGCCCGGCCGCCGGTAGACCAGGAGCGTCACGAACACGGGGATCAGAAGGATCCGGAGCAGAGTCAGCCAATTGGCCAGTCCCATGGGGCGCTCAGTCTATCATTCCTGCGCCGGGGCCTGGCTCGGTGACGCGGTAGCGCGCCAGCGCCCCGAGAAGGCCGACCGGAAGATCGACCTCCAGCTCGACGTGGCCCGGAGTATCGCGCCGCGCCAGCACCCGGCCGCGCTCGTAGCAGAGTGCCAGCGAGGCGCCTTCGCCGTGGGGAATCCGCAAGGTCAGGTTGCCGACGGGAGGCAGCGCGCGCTCGATGGCCTTCAAGAGCGCCTCGAGGCCGGTCCCGTCCGCCGCGGAGATCGCCACCGCCTCGCGGCGCGCCGCCAGCACGGACGGATCGGTCTCGAGCCGGTCGATCTTGTTCATCGCGAGCACGGTCGGGCGATCGGCCACGCCGAGCTCGACCAGGAGATCGTCGACGGCCTTCATGTGGTCGTCGATCGCCGGATGGCTCGCGTCGACCACGTGCAGCAACACGTCGGCGTCGGCCAGCTCCTCCAGCGTCGCGCGAAACGCGGCCACCAGCTCGTGCGGGAGCTTCCGGATGAACCCGACGGTGTCGGTCAGGACGAACCGGCGCCCCCCCTCCGGGTGCACCAGCCGCGCCGCCGGATCGAGCGTGACGAACAGCTGGTCGGCAGCGGTGAGCTGAGAGCCGGCGAGCCGGTTCAGCAGAGTCGTCTTGCCGGCGTTGGTGTAGCCGACGAGCGCGACGACGGGCACGCCCGACCGGCGGCGCCCCTGCCGCTGAAGGCGGCGGTGCACCTGCACGCCATCGAGCTGCCGGCGGATCTGCATCACTTTCCGGCGAATGGCCCGCCGGTCGGACTCGAGCTGGGTCTCGCCCGGGCCCCGCGTGCCGATGCCGCCGCCGAGGCGCTCGAGGTGGGTCCACTGGCCGACCAGCCGCGGCAAGAGGTAGGTGAGCTGCGCGAGCTCGACCTGGAGCTTGCCCTCGCTCGTGCGCGCGCGCTGGGCGAAGATGTCGAGGATCAGCGCCGTCCGGTCGATGACCTTGATGCCGAGGGCCTGGGAGATGTTGCGCTCCTGGATCGGCGAGAGCGGGTCGTCGGAGACGAAGAGCACCGCGGCTTCCGCGCGCGCGGTCTGGCCGATCTCGTCGATCTTGCCGCGTCCGAAGAACAGCCCCGGCGCCGGCGCGGCCCGGTCCTGCGTGATGCGGCCCACGACGGTGCCTCCCGCGGCGGTCACCAGGCCGGCCAGCTCCTCGAGCGATTCGTCGATCTGGAACCGGCGCTGCGAGGGCCGTCGCAGCGCGGCGATCACCGCGCGCTCCCGCGTGCTTCGGGTGACGGTCGCGGCCCGTTTCATCCGTTCACGCCGGCGCGCGCCAGCGCCGCGGCGATCGTGTCCGCCGTGCCCTCGGCGCCTCCGGCCTTCTCCACGTCGATCCACTCGATCCCGGGCTCCCGCGCGAACCAGGTCCACTGCCGCTTGGCATACCGGACCGTGTCACGCTGCATCAGCCTCAAGGCCTCGGCCGGCGCGAGCGCGCCGCGCGCGACCCGGACGAACTCGCGATAGCCGATCGACTGGAGCGACGGCACGGTCGGATCGTAGCCCTGCGCGAGCAGGCGCTCGACCTCCGCTCGGAGCCCCGCCTCGACGAACGCCGCGGCGCGCGCGGCGAGACGGCGCGCCAGCACCTCGCGTTCCATCGTGAGACCGAAGTAGGTCACGTCGTACGATTCGACCGGCTCGCTCCAGCAGGCCTGCGAGAGTGTGCTCGTCCCCGTCCGGGCCATCTCGAGCGCGCGCATGACTCGAACGTGATCGTTGGGGTGCAGTCGGCGCGCGACGGCCGGCGCCGCGAGGCGGAGCCTCGCGTGAAGCGAGGCGCGCCCCTCGGCGGCCGCGATCGACGCGAGCTCGCGCCTGAACTCGGGGTCGGCCGGGGGCGCAGGATCGAGTCCGCGGAGGAGCGCTCGGATGTAGAGGCCCGTCCCGCCGACGACGACCGGAAGATGCCCGCGCGCGCGGATCGCCTCGATCGCCGCCTCGGCGTCGCGGCGGAATCGCGCCGCCTGATAGCGATCGTCGGGATCGGCCACGTCGACCAGATGGTGGACGACGACTCGACGCGTCTCGGCACTCGGCTTGCCGGTCGCCGCGTCCATGCCGCGGTAGACCTGCCGCGAATCGGCGCTGACGACCTCGATCGCCACTCGTCGCGCCAGCGCCGCCGCCACCGCAGTCTTCCCCACACCGGTAGGCCCGGCGATCACGACCAGCGGCCCCTTCACGCCCTCACTCACTTTTCGTAGGCTCGCCTCGCACGGCGGGGTCCCAGCCCCCGCGACGTCCTCCGGCTCGCACAGCCCCAGTGTATCAGCCGAATTTCCGACAATCTTCGCCGGCCCAGACGCTACCAGGTGCGCTTGAGCTCCCGCCGGATGTCGTGCAGCGACACACGGCTGACGACGGGCCGCCCGTGGGGACAGAAGTACGGCGTCTCGGTCGTGGAGAGCTCGACGACGAGCCGTTCCATCTCCTCGCGCGCCAGCGGCATGTTCGCCTTCACCGCCGCCCGGCACGCCACGAACGCGAGCGCGCGGTCCAGAGTGGGCTCGCCGGCGCCGGGCCCACCGAACTCGTCCACGGCGGCCTCGATCAGCCGCTTCGGCTCGTTGCCCTTGAGGAGCGCGGGGACCGCGCGCACGACGATCGCCGTGGTGCCGAGTCCCTCGAACGCGAACCCCAAACGCTCCAGCGGCGCGCGCCAGCGCTCGAGCAGGGCGCACGAGGCCGGCGGCAGCTCGAGCGGCTCCGGGAAGAGCAAGCTCTGGGCGGCGGGTGTGCCGTCGCGAAGCTCGTGCTGGAGACGCTCGAACAGCACGCGCTCGTGGGCCACGTGCTGATCGAGGAAGAACACTTCCTCCTCGGAGGTCGAGACCACGAACGTGTCCTGCACCTGACCGAGCACCCGCCCGAACAACGGCCGTGACTCGATCGCGGTCGGCACGCCGAAGAGCGCCGTCTGCTCGGCCACCCCGCGCGGCGAGGGCTCGCCCAGGGGGGAGTCGCTCCCGCGCACGCCGACGTCGGGCATGACCGCCGGACGGCGAAGGCCTCCCAGGGTGGCGGCCGCCACCATCTCGTAGATCAGCCGGGGATGCCGGAATCTCACCCACGCCTTCGTCGGATGGACGTTGACGTCGACGTCGGCCTCCGACAGCGTGATCGCGAGCAGGACGACCGGGAACCGGTCGCGCGGCAGCAGGGGCCGGTAGGCGTCGAGCGTCGCCTGCAGGAGCGCGGGGTCGCGGACGGGGCGTCCATTGACGATCACGACGATCTCGTCGCGGCTGCCGCGCGTGAGATCGGGCGGGCTGATCAGCCCGCGCACACCGCCACCGTGCTCGGTCCGGTCGACGGCGATCAAGCGCTCGGCGACGTCGTGGCCCCACAGGGCCCCGACGCGCTGGCGCACATCGCTCGCCGTGGGCGCCGTCAGCACGGCGCGCGCGTTGTTCGCCACCCGGAGGTGAACACGCGGATGCGCCAGCGCCAGCTGGGTCAGGGCGCGGAGGCTCGCCGAGAGCTCGGTCGTGGGCGATTTGAGAAACTTGAGCCGTGCGGGCGTGTTGAAGAAGAGATCGCGGACCTCCACGCTCGTGCCGGAGTCGGCCGGGACCTCGAGCCGCTGCTTGACCGTCCCGCCCTCGCCGGCCAGCCGGAGCCCGTCCGACGCTCCGCGCGCGCAGCTCGTCAGCGTGAAGCGCGAGACGGCGCAGATCGCCGCCAGCGCCTCACCGCGGAACCCGAGTGTCGCGATCGCGTCGAGATCCTCGTCGCGCGTCAGCTTGGACGTCGCGTGGCGCTCGAGGGCCAGCGGCAGCTCGTCGGCCGCCATCCCGATGCCGTCGTCGGTGACGCGGACGAGCGCGGTCCCGCCGTCGCGCAGATCGACCGTGATCGTCAGGGCTCCGGCGTCCAGCGCGTTCTCCACCAGCTCCTTGACGGCCGAGGCGGGGCGCTCGACGACCTCTCCGGCGGCGATCTTGTTGACGAGGTGGTCGGGCAGCCTGCGGATTTTTATTGTCGCGGGGTCCATGAGCCCGGCTCGGACCGAGGCTGGCCTGACACCGAAGCGTCCCGGCTCCGCATTTGCCACTTCGCCAGGATGTTCAGCGCCTCGAGCGGCGTGAGATGAGCGAGGTCGAGGCTCGTCAGCTCGGTCAGTAACGGGTCGGGCGCGGCGGGGGCGAAGAGGCCGAGCTGGACGGCATCGCTTGCGTCGGTCCGCAGCTGACCGGCTTCCTCGAGCTCGGCCAGGAGCGCCTTCGAGCGCGCGATCACCGGTGCGGGCAGACCCGCGAGACGCGCCACCTGGATGCCGTAGCTCCGGTCGGTGCCGCCGGGCTGCACCTTGTGAAGGAACACGATCTCGTCGTTCCACTCGCGGACGGCGACGTGAAAATTACGGACCGCGCCGAGGCGCCCCGCCAGACGCGTGAGCTCGTGGAAGTGGGTCGCGAACAGGACCTTGGCGCCGTGTCCCCGGTCGTGCAGAGCTTCCACGACCGCCCAGGCGATCGCGAGGCCGTCGAAGGTCGAGGTGCCGCGCCCGACCTCGTCGAGCAGCACGAGGCTCCGCGGCGTCAGGTTGTTCAGGATGGTCGCGGTCTCGATCATCTCCACGAGAAAGGTGCTCTGGCCGCGCGCCAGGTTGTCCTGCGCGCCGACTCGCGTGAACACGCGGTCGACCACGCCGATTCGGGCCTCGCGTGCCGGGACGAAGGCGCCGATCTGCGCCATGATCGCGAGATGGCCGATCTGTCGGAGATAGACCGATTTCCCGGACATGTTCGGTCCGGTGAGGATGACGATGCGCGCGTCGTGGTCGAGCGCCAGGTCGTTCGGCGTCACCGGGCTCCCGGCGCGCGCCTCGAGCACGGGATGACGGCCTTCGACGATCGTCAGCGCGGGGCCGTCCTCGACGATCGGGCGAACGTGGCCGCGACTGTGCGCCACCTCGGCCAGGGAGGCGAAGACGTCCAGCCGGGCGAGCGCGCGCGCCGTCGTCATGAGGTCCTCGGCGCGCGCCGCCACCTTGCGGCGCACCTCCTCGAACAGCTCGTACTCGAGCCGGCGGCGCCGCTCGTCGGCGCCGAGCGCTTTCGCCTCGTACTCCTTGAGCT
>Ga0209267_1000646_pt1 | contig 25024 bp, 22 predicted proteins | sample GraSoiAngelo_137_FD_185894 | JGI IMG/M metagenome (GOLD analysis project Ga0209267, IMG submission 185894) | Grasslands soil microbial communities from the Angelo Coastal Reserve, California, USA - 14_0929_09_30cm (SPAdes) (version 2) | ecosystem: Environmental > Terrestrial > Soil > Grasslands ... | reverse complement strand
CTGGGAGGGATCCTCGCGGCACTTGTCGGCGGAGCGCTCGTTATCGAGCAGGTCTTCAGCTGGCCCGGCGTCGGCCATTTCACCTTCCAGGCTGCGATCGCGAAGGACTACCCGATCGTGCAGGCGAGCGTCATGTTCACGAGCACGCTCCTCGTGATCAGCTATCTGCTGCGCGACCTCGCGTACGCGATCGTCGACCCGCGGGTGAAGGTCTCCTGATGGCGACGACGACCGCGGCGATGCGCGCGCCCGCGACGCCGATCGCCGCGCGGCCATCGCAGAGCCTCTGGAGCAACGCATGGTGGAAGCTGCGCCACGACAGACTCACCATCTTCGCGTTCTGCGTCCTCGTCGTGTTTGCGTTGCTGTCGGCCGCGGCGCCGCTCTTCTCCGAATACGTCTTCCACTACAGGTTCGAGCAGCAGGACCTGCTGCACACGTACGAAAAGCCGCAGCTCGCGAATCTGGCTTACCTCCTCGGCTCGGACGAGATCGGTCGCAGCCAGGTCGTGCGCTTGCTTTACGGCGGCCAGGTGTCGCTCGCGGTCGGCTTCGTCGCGGCCCTCATGAACCTCACCGTCGGCGTCACCATCGGCCTCACCGCCGGCTACTTCCGTGGCTTCATCGACGATGCGGTGACCTTCGTCATCACCACGCTGAACGGGATCCCGCAGCTCTACCTGCTGCTCATCATCGCCGCGCTCTGGAAGCCGGGGACGTTCACCTTGATCGTGGTTATCGGCCTGCTCAACTGGACAGGGATCACGCTCTTTGTTCGGGGCCAGACCTTCGCACTCCGTGAGCGCGAGTTCGTCACGGCGGCGCGCACGATCGGGGCGCGCGACAGGCGGATCATGTTCCGGCACATCCTGCCGAACGTCCTGCCGCTCATCTTTGTCCTCGCGGCGATCGACATCGGCGCGATCATCCTCCTCGAGTCCGCGCTCAGCTTCCTCGGGCTTGGGATCGTCCCGCCGACGCCGTCGTGGGGGAACATGCTCACGAATGCCGTCTCGTACTTCGTGCGTGCCTGGTGGCTCGTGGTGTCCCCAGGGGTCATGATCTTCCTGACCGTGCTCTGCCTCTATCTCATCGGCGACGGCCTGCGCGACGCGCTCGACCCCCGCCTGAAGACGCACTAGCCCGCATGCGGCGGGCCTCCGTCGCGCTCGCGCTGCTGCTTGCTTCGTGTGCGGTGGCGCCTCTGTCGACGCCGGCTCCGAGCTCCGTGCAGACCGGCGGCTCCCTGCGCGTCGCCGTGGGGGCCGAGATCACCTCACTCGATCCGTGGACAGCGGACGCCGCCTCGTTGGTCGCGACACGGCAGATCTTCGAGACCCTCGTCGGTCTGGATGCCGGCGGAGTGATCACGGCGGGGCTCGCGTCGGCATGGCAATTGGCCAACGACGGCGCGACGTGGACGCTCACGCTGCGCGATGGGATCCATTTCCACGATGGGTCGCCACTCGACGCGGCCGCGGTCGTGGCGAGCTTCGAGCGTGGCCGCGGCTCGCGTTCGTACGCGATGCTCTTCGACGACCCTCCGCAGATCGTGCGCGTTTCGGCCGTGGACGCGCGCACCGTTCGGTTCGATCTCCGGACGGCATTTGGTCCGTTCCTTGCGCATCTCGCCGGGCCGCAGACTGCGATCGCTCGCGGCACCGCCGGTACCGGACCGTTCCTCGCCAAGCCCGATGCACTCGCGCCCGATGGGACGCTTACGTTGCAGCGCAACGACGCGTACAGGCAGAAGAGTGCCGCGGGTCCTGCCATGCCGTATCTCGCTGGACTCGTTCTCCGACCGGTCCGCGATCCGGCAAGCCGGCTCGCCGAGCTGCGCGCGGGAAGAGTCGATGTGGCACTCGATCTTCCGGTCGCCCAGGCGCTCGCCGCGCGCGGCGACCCGAATCTCGTGCTGGCTCTGCGGCCGTATGCGGCGCTCGCATCACTCGGAGTCGACACCGCCGCCATCCCGTTCGACCGGCCGGAGATCCGCCGTGCGGTCGCGATGTCGCTCGATCGATCCGCGCTCAGCAGCGTCTACGGTGGAATGCTCCGTAGCGCGACGCAGGTCGTTCCCCCGGGTTCTCTCGCGTACGACACGAGCGTTGCCGAGTTCACCCCGTTCGACGCAGGTGCTGCGAAACGAATGGTCGCGGACACGCACATCGCTCTTCCGATCGCCGCAGATCTGGTCTATCCCTCGGCGGCGACCGCGGCGTATCCCGAACCCCAGCGCATCGCGCAGTCGATTGCGGCGGATCTCGCAAAGGTCGGGATCGTCGCCCGTTTGCGAGCTGTCGATCCGACCGCGATCCGCGCCGCGAATGCGACGCTCGCGCTCGAGACGACGGCGGTCGGCCTCGATCCGGACGACGTGTTCTGGCCGCTCTTCGGCGACCAGGACCCTTCCGATATCTCGCTCGTCGTCGGATTGCTGCGCAAGGCGCGCACCGAGGCCGATCCGAGCAAGCGCGCCGAGCTCTACAAACAGGTCTCGAAGATCTCGCGTACCGAGGCGACGCGCGTTCCGCTTCTCTTCGCCGACCGTCCCAGCGCGGTATCCGCTCGCGTCGCCGGCTACACCGGCGACAGTGTCTCTTTCGGCGCGGTGTGGCTCCGACCATAGGAAACGCCGTCGGATGGCTTAGCGTGTGAATCGTGATGATCCCGATGGGCGGTGGCGGCTTTCATTTCTTCATGGGCGGTCCGCGCGGTAACGCAGCCGGCAAACGACCCTCCATCGCGATGTACCGCCGCCTCCTTGTCTTCGTCAGGCCGTACAGATGGAACCTTGCATTTGCGGCGATCCTTCTCATCGTCTCGACCGCGCTCGGTCTGGTTTGGCCGCAGGTGGTGCGGCAGGTCCTCGATCTCGGCCTGAAGGAGCCTGGCCTCCTCGATTCACTCGTGGTCGTACTGATCGTTGTGCTTCTCGTGCGGGCCGCGCTGGACGGCGTGCGCTCGTTTGTGATGGCGTGGACCGGTGAGAAGGTCATCTTTGACCTGCGGATGGCGATCGTGACCCACCTGCAGTCGCTCTCGCTCTCGTTCTTCAATCAGAAGAAGACGGGCGATCTGATGTCGCACGTGACCAGCGACGCGACGCTCGTGCACGGGATCGTCACGCAGACGATCATCCAGGTCCTCGGTCAGGTCTTGACGCTGGTGGGCGGCGTCGCGGTCATCTTCGTGATGAACTGGCGCCTCGCGCTGCTCACCCTCGTCGTGGCGCCGCCGATCGGTCTCATCGGCCAGTATCTCGGCCGCCGCATCCGCGACGTGTCGCGCGCCGCCCAGGATGCGCAGGGCGAGGCGGTCGGCGTGCTTCAGGAGGCGATCGCCGAGGTCCGCGTCGTCCAGGCGTTCACGCGCGAGCAGTACGAAGCGAATCGCTTCCACGAAAAGCTCATGGTCATGTTCCAGAAGAGCATCGAGCGCTCGCGCATCAGCTCGATCATGTTCCCGGCGATCGGATTCCTCGGCTTCGCGTCGTCGATCGTGGTGCTCTGGTACGGCGGGCATCAGGTTGCCGCAGGGGAGATCACCGCGGGGGAGCTCGTCGCCTTCCTCCTGTACATGGGCATGGTCGCGGGTCCCATCGGCGGGCTCGCGAGCCAGTGGACCTCCATCCAGCAGGCCTTCGGCGCAGCCGATCGGATCTTCGCGCTCCTCGACACCGAGCCCGAGGTGCGCGACCTACCCGGCGCGGTGCCGATCCGACCCGTGCGGGGCGAGATCGAGTTCGACAACGTCTCGTTCCGGTATGGGGAAGGGCCCGTCGTCTTTGAGGACCTTTCGACCGTCTTCCGCGAGACCGAGACGACCGCGCTCGTCGGCCCGTCCGGCGCGGGGAAGACCACGCTCGTGAATCTCGTCGGCCGGTTCTACGACCCGGTGTCCGGTCGCGTGTGCGTCGATGGGCGAGACATCCGCGAGGTCACGATGCGTTCCCTGCGCGAGCAGATCGCGGTCGTGCCGCAGGAGCCGATCCTCTTCGGCGACACCATCCGCGAGAACATCCGCTACGGCCGGCTGGACGCGACCGACGCCGAGATCGAGGACGCGGCGCGGTCAGCGAACGCCACCGAGTTCATTGGGCGGATGCCCAAGGGCATGGAGACGATCGTCGGCGAGCGCGGTGTCCGCCTCTCGGTCGGGCAGCGCCAGCGTGTCGCGATCGCGCGGGCGATCCTGCGGGACGCGCGCATCCTCTTGCTCGACGAAGCAACGAGCTCGCTCGACAACGAGAGCGAGTTCCTCGTGCAGCAGGCTCTCGATCGGCTCATGCGCGGGCGCACGACGATCGTCATCGCGCATCGGCTTTCGACGGTGGAGCGCGCCGACCGCATCCTCGTTCTGGATCGCGGCCGCATCGTCGAGGAAGGCACTCACGCCGAGCTCCTCGCAAAGAGCGGCCTTTACAACCGTCTGTACACGCGCCGGTTCGTCGACGAAGCCACCATCGGACAGCCTGTGCCCCCGCCCGAGCCTGTTCTCGCCGGACAGATCGTCCGCATCCGTCGCTTCGACGAGACCGTCTAGACCGCGACGCCGCTTCACTGCTTGCTTGGCCATCCGGGTAGTGTGGGAGCGCGCCGACTGGGTCGGTCAGCACAGGGGGACTTCGTGATCGCATCTACTCCGCGGACCTTCGCGTCTTCGCTCAAAGGGTGGATCACCCGCCACCCGGGTGGCGCGTTCCTCGCGTTCTTCTATGTCACCGGCTGGATCCTGTTCCTACCGCCACTGCTGGGATCTTCGGGTTTCGGCTTGCTCCCGTTCGACCTGCCTCCGCAGCCGTCGATCCTCCTGTTGACGCTCATCGCGCTCGCGGGCGGCGCTTTCCTCGTCACCCGGATCGCCGATGGCCGATCCGGAACAAGCGAGCTCCGCCGTCGCGTGTTCAACTGGCGCACCGGACCGCAGTGGTATCTCTTGGCTCTGTTCGGCGCACCCGTCCTGCTGCTGCTCGCGGGAGTGCTCGTCCAGGGACCGAGCGCGCTCACCGCGTTCGCCGCAAACCTTCCGCAGTTCGTTCCGTCCTATGTTCTTCAGGTCCTTCTCATCGCGGTGCTCATCTCCCTCTGGGAGGAGACGGGGTGGATGGCCTTTCTCACCGCGCGCTGGCAAAGGCGCATGGGTCCGGTTCTGGCGAGCATCGCCGTCGCGCCGCTCTTCGGGCTCGGGCATTTTCCGCTGCTCTTCATTAGCGGCGGGATAACCGATTCCGGCAGGCTGACCTCCTCGGAATTCCCCGAATACGTCTTCTACCTCTTGGTGCTCTTCGCGGTTCCGGTCCGGATGGTGCTCACGTGGGTGTTCAACTCGACCGGCGGTTCCTTGCCGGTGGTCGCGCTCCTACATGCCTCGTTCGACACGACCGCGTCCGCGGCGGTGCTGACAGGGTTCTATCCGGGCATTGACGGACGCCTTCTCTACTTCGGCCTCGCGATCGTGGCGATCGCGATCCTCGTCGTCACGCGTGGCAGGCTGGGTTATCACGAGATCCCCGCGCCAGTCCGGCAAGGTCTCGCTCCGGCGCCGGCCGCCGTGCCTCTGCGCTGACCTCGCGTTCTTCTCTCAGGTCGCGGGCCGCTCGCAGCGGATCCGCTTGTGGTGCGGAGTAGGCTCGGACCGGCCGGTGCAGCCAGGCCGATCAGCTGTTTTGCAAAAAAGGGGAGGTACGTATTGGGCACGAACAGAGTTCAGCTAGCGAAGCAGAACATCGAGGCGTTCAACAAAGGCGACTGGGAGACATTTCGCGCGAGCCTGACTCCCGACAACGTGTATCAGGAGTTCGCGACGCAGCGCAAGACCCAGGGACCTGACGCGATCGTTGAGCTCAGCAAGGGCTGGCGGAAGGCCTTTCCCGACGTCAAGGGCACGATCAAGAAAGCCGTCGAAGGCGACGACACCGTCGTGCTCGAGATCGTGTGGGAGGGAACCCACAGCGGCGAGCTCGCGAGTGCCATGGGTCCGATCGCGCCGACCTACAAGCATGTGACGACCCCCGCGGTCCAGGTCGTGACCTTCAAGGGCGACAAGATCGCCGAGACAAAGCATTACTTCGATCTCATGTCGCTGCTCGTCCAGATCGGGGCGATGCCGGCCCCCGCGACCGCGTAGCGAGCGATGCAGAAAGAGCCCGGCGAGCTGCCGGGCTCTCGATCAGTAGAGCTCGGGATGCAGGAACGGCGCGCAGGCCATCGCGACGAGGTCCGCGAACGCATCGGTCCGCGTTACCACGTTGTCGGTGAGCAGGCCGATCGCTCCGGTCTGACGCTTCGATTCTTTCCTCGCGAAGAGGTCATCGATGATGTCGCCGAGCTCGTCGCCGCCGCGAAGCCGTGCCGTCGCCGACCGCGGAAGCAGCATTCGGCCCCACGCGGCCTCACCGAGCCGGCCGTCACGCGCCAGGGCGATCGCATGTCCGGTAAGCCACGAGCGCTCGCCGTCGAGCGTCGCGCCGCCTTCGAGACCGAACGCGATCTCAGCGCCGCTTCGCTCGAGAGCGCCGCGAGCTCGCGTGAGCGCGCCGGCGCGCAGCTCTGCGTCGTTCAGCGGCATCGAGGTAATGCCGCTGGGCACGTCGACCGCTTCGATCGCGCACTCCGGCGCGAGCCGAGCGAGCGTGCGGCGAACGGCCTCCACCTTCGCGGGGTTCGTCGAGCCGACAGCGGCGGTGCGGAACGCAAGAGGCACGCTGGCCATTCTCCGCGGCGAGCCTGGTCGACCGCCGCGAGCGTCGCGAGCCCGAAAATGGCCCTTCTCGCGGCGGTTTCAGGCGGGTACAATTCCGAGTGAAGTGCTCGGAAATCCCACCACGCCGACGGCCTTCCATGTCTCTACGCGCGGCGAATACGGCATGCGGCTGATGGTCGATCTCGCTCGCCACTGGGGTCAGGGATCGATCAGCCTGCACGCCGTCGCCCAGCGGGAGGATCTGCCCGAGGCGTACCTCGAGCAGCTCGTCGCCTCGCTCCGCAAAGCCGGACTCGTCTCGGGAAAGCGCGGCGCAGGCGGCGGCTACACGCTCGCGCGCGATCCCGCCCAGATCACGGCCGGCGACGTCGTGCGCGCGCTCGAGGGTCCGATCGAGCCGCAGATCTGTACTGCCGAAGGTGACCCCGTCGTGAACTGCATCCGCGAACAGAACTGCGGGACGCGCGCGGTGTGGGTCAAGCTCCAGTCCACGATCGCCGCAGCGCTCGACGGCATGACCATGGCCGAGCTCGCGAAGTCGACATCTCGGGAGCGCGCCCATGTCTAAGCTCGAGATCCGCGACCTCGTTGTGAGCGTCGAGGGCAAGCAGATCCTCAACGGCATCGATCTCGTGGTCGAGAGTGGCTCCGTGCACGCGATCATGGGTCCCAACGGATCCGGCAAGAGCACCCTCTCGCTCGCGATCATGGGCCACCCCAAGTACAAGGTCGCGCGCGGCCAGGTCGTGCTCGATGGCATCGATCTGCTCAAGCTCCCGGTCGACGCGCGAGCGCGCGCCGGAGTGTTCCTCGCCTTCCAGTATCCGTCGGCGATTCCCGGCGTGTCCGTCGCGAACTTCCTGCGCACCGCGATCAACGCGCGGCGCGTCAGCCAGAACGGCGATGGCGACGGCCAGCCGAAGAAGAACGACATGCCGATCCCGCAGTTCCGCAAGCTGCTGGCCGAGAAGACGAAGCTCCTGCAGGTCGACGACTCGTTCATCAGCCGATCGGTGAACGATGGGTTCTCGGGCGGCGAGAAGAAGCGCCTCGAGATCCTCCAGATGCACATGTTCCAGCCGGGGTTCGCGATCCTCGATGAGACCGACTCAGGCCTCGATATCGACGCGCTCAAGACGGTCGCCGAGGGGATCGAGGCACTGCGTTCGCCGACCGTCGGGATCCTGCTAATCACGCACTACGAGCGGATCCTCAGGTACGTGCATCCGGACTTTGTGCATGTGCTCGTCGACGGGAAGATCGTCCGCACCGGAGGCCGCGAGCTGGCGGCGGAGCTCGAGCAGAAGGGCTACGACTTCGTGCGCGAAGCCCTGTACCAGGGGCGAAGCTAGGTGGCCGTCACCGTGCGCGCTCCCGCCTCGACCCTGGACGTGGCGCGCATCCGCGCCGATTTCCCGGTGCTCGCCCAGACCGTGCGGGGTAAGCCACTGGTCTACCTCGACAACGCCGCGACGAGCCAGAAACCGCGACAGGTCATCGAGGCGATGAGCCGGGTATTCGAGGAGCACAACGCGAACATCCACAGGGGCGTGTACGAGTTCAGCGAGCGCACCACGGCCGCGTTCGAGGAAGCGCGCTCCAAGGTGGCCCGGCTCGTCAACGCGCCGAGCGAGCGCGAGGTGATCTTCGTCCGCAACGCGACCGAGGGCGTGAACCTCGTCGCGTACGCCTGGGGCCGCGACAACCTGAAGCGCGGCGACCGGATCGTGACGACGGTCCTCGAGCACCACTCCGATTTCGTCCCGTGGCAGCAGCTCGCAGCCGAGGTCGGCGCCGAGATCGCCGTCGTCGACATTGACGGGGAAGGCAGGCTGCGGCGCGATCAGATGTCGGCTGAGCTTTGCAAAGGCGCGAAGCTGCTCGCTCTCACCCACACGTCCAACGGCCTGGGGACGGTTAACCCGGTGAGGGAGATCGCGGCAGAGGCGCATGCGGCTGGTGCGACGGTCGTCATTGATGCCGCGCAGGCGGTGCCGCATACGCCAGTCGACGTGCAGGATCTGCAGGCCGACTTTCTGGTGTTCAGCGGCCACAAGATGCTCGCGCCGCCGGGCTCGGGCGTTGTCTGGGGACGTGCGGCGCTCCTCGAGAAGATGCGCCCGTTCCTCTACGGCGGCGACATGATCTCCCGGGTATCGGTCGCGATGACCGAGTGGAACGAGCTGCCGTGGAAGTTCGAGGCGGGCACGAGCTCCTACGTCGATGCGATCGGACTCGGCGCGGCGGTCGACTACCTCTGCGCCGTCGGGATCGAAAAGATCCACGAGCACGAGCTCGCCCTCGTCGGCTACCTCCTGCCGCGCCTGTCGGAGATCCCTGGGGTGACGGTGTACGGACCGAGGACGCTCGACGATCGAGTTGGTGTCGTCTCGTTCAACATCGAGGGAATCCATCCCCACGACGTCGCGACGATCTTCGACCGCGAGGGGGTCTGCGTGCGTGCGGGGCATCACTGCAACCAGCCGCTCATGACCCGGCTCGGTGTTCCGGCTACGACTCGCGCGAGCTTCTATCTTTACAACACGACTGAGGAATGCGACGCGCTCACTCGCGCGGTGCATGCGGCGAAGAAGGTCTTTGGGGTCTAGGCATGGATGACATGTACCGCGACTACATCCTCGATCACTACAAGAACCCCCGGAACTCAGGCGAGCTCCCAGGGGCGACGCACACCTATCACGACTCGAACCCGCTCTGCGGCGACGAGCTCACGATGCAGCTGCGCATCAGCGACGGCCACGTCGACGACGTGCGCTTCAGCGGCAAGGGCTGCGCGATCTCGCAGGCCTCGGCGTCGATCCTCACCGAAGAGGTGAAGGGAAAGTCACTCGACGAGGTGAAGCGGATCGATCGCGAACACGTGCTCGCGAATCTCGGGATCCCGATCAGCCCCGCGCGGATCAAGTGCGCGCTCCTTGGGCTCAAAGCGCTCAAGGGCGCGGCGTGGGGACTCACGGCGTGGCCCGGCGAAGAGGTGAAAGCGAAATGACCGTCGAGATCAAGAGTCAGGTGCCCGACAGCTACAAGTACGGCTGGTACGACAAAGAGGCGCCGATCAACGTGAAGCACAAGGGTCTCTCGCCTGAGGTGGTCAGCGAGATCAGCCAGACCTTCAAGCACGAGCCCGAGTGGATGCTGCAGCGGCGCCTCAAAGCGCTCCGGCACTTCGAGGCGCGCGCCATGCCGACGTGGGGCGCGGACCTCTCGCCGCTCGACTTCCAGGACATCTACTACTACGTCCTCGCCTCGGACAAGCGCGCCCAGAGCTGGGAGGACGTGCCGACCTACGTGAAGGACACGTTCGACAAGCTCGGGATCCCCCAGGCGGAACAGAAGTACCTCGCGGGCGTCGGGGCCCAGTACGACAGCGAGGTCGTGTACCACAACATCCGCAAGGACCTCGAGAAGCTCGGCGTCATCTTCATGGATACAGACACGGCGCTCAAAGAGCACGAGGACATCGTGAAGAAGTACTTCGGCACGGTGATCCCAGCGAACGACAACAAGATGGCCGCGCTCAACACCGCCGTCTGGTCGGGCGGCTCGTTCGTGTACGTGCCCGCCGGAGTGAAGGTCGAGATCCCGCTGCAGGCGTACTTCCGTATCAACAGCGAGAACATGGGCCAGTTCGAGCGGACGCTGATCGTCGCCGAGGAAGGCTCGAGCGTCCACTACGTCGAGGGTTGCACCGCGCCGGTGTTCACGAGCAACACGCTGCACAGCGCGGTCGTCGAGATCGTGGTGAAGAAGAACGCCGACGTTCGCTACACGACCATCCAGAACTGGAGCCACAACGTCTACAACCTCGTGACCAAGCGCGCCGTCGTCCAGGAGGGCGGCCGCATGACCTGGATCGACGCGAACCTCGGATCCAAGGTCACGATGAAATACCCGAGCGTCTACCTCGTCGGCGAGCGCGCGCACGGTGAGGTTCTTTCGGTCGCTTTTGCGGGGACCGACCAGCACCAGGACGCTGGCGCCAAGATGATCCACGCCGCGCCGAACACGACGAGCATCATCCAGAGCAAGGGCATCAGCAAGGGGACTGGGCAACAGACCTACCGGGGCATGGTGAAGATCTACCCCGGAGCGCACGGCGCCAAGAGCACGGTCCGGTGCGACGCGCTGATCCTCGATGAGACCGCGCGAAGCGACACCTACCCGTACATGGAAGTCGACGAGGAGGACGTGACCATCGGTCACGAGGCGTCGGTCTCCAAGGTCGGTGAGGAGCAGCTCTTCTATCTCATGAGCCGCGGCCTCTCCGAGGCGGAAGCGACCGCCATGGTCGTCAACGGATTCATCGAGCCGATCGTCAAGACGCTCCCCATGGACTACGCGATCGAGATGAACCGCCTCATCACGCTTCAGATGCAGGGTGCCATTGGCTAGCACGCCGGAACTCAGCACTGTCCCGCTGCTGCTCGACCGCAAAACGGTCGAGCAGCACAGTCTTCGGCGCAACGAGCCGGAGTGGCTGCGCGCGTCGCGCCTGGCCGCGCTCGAGCGCTTCACTCCCGAGGCCTGGCCCAGCGGCCAGGAGGAGGAGTGGCGACGCTTCCCGCTCAAGGACCTCCCGCCGGGTCCGATCGCCTCGACGCTCGACCACCTTCCAGGGATCCAGTTCAAGCTCGACGCGGACGCGATCGCCGCCGGCGTCATCTTCAAGGGACTGACGCGGGCCGCGCTCGACAACCCGCAGCTCGTGCGGCCGCACATCACGAATGGTGATGGCATCTCCTCGCACGCGGCGTTCCGCGCGGCGGCCGATGCCCTCTGGTCGGCGGGCAGCACGTTCGTCCACGTCCCGGCGGGGGTCGAGGTCCGTCAGCCACTGGTGCTCGACAAGGCCTGGCCGGCGTCGGATGAGGCGATGCTCTCGCGGACCATCCTCGTGGCGGAGCGCGATTCGAGCGTCGTCCTCGTCGAGGACCTCTCGTCCGAGGGCGAGGCGCCGCGACTTGCGATCCCTCATGTCGAGGTGCACGTCGGCGCCGGTGCGCGCGTCTGGTACGTCGGGATCCGCCGCTGGGCGCCTGGCGTGCTGGATCTCGGGTTCCAGCGTTTCCGCTCCGCGCGCGACAGCGAGCTGCGAAGCCTGAACGTTTTCGCCGGGCAAGGGCGATCGAAAGTCGGCATCGAGTCGGACATCGAGGGCGACGGCGCGACGGTGAAGCTGTTCGGCCTCGTCGCTGCGGGCGACTCCCAGCGGATCGACGTCAACAGCTTTCAGAGCCTCGATGGCCGCGCGTCGCAGAGCGACCTGCTCTATCTCTCGGCCCTGTACGAGCGCGCCAAGGCGATCTTCTATGGAAAGATCCGCGTCGAGCCCACGTCGCACGGCACGGGCAGCTATCAGGAGTGCCGGAACATGCTCCTCTCCGACAAGGCCGGCGCCGATCCGATCCCGGTGCTCGAGATCCTCACCAACGACGTCGTCCGGTGCGGCCACGGCGCGACCGCGGGCGCGCTGAGCGACGAGGAGCTCTTCTACGCGATGTCGCGCGGATTCGATCGCGACGCGGCGCAGCAGCTCCTCGTCCATGGCTTCTTCCGCCGAGTCATCAACGAGCTCAAGGACGAACACGTGCGCCAGCGCGTGCTGAATGCGGTGCGGCCGCGCATCGGGAACATCGCCGAGATGGGCGTCCTGGAATGAGCAGCTTCATCGCGGTCGCGCGCGAGGACGAGGTTCCGCGCGGCGAGGTCAAGGTCGTGCACGCCGGGACGAAGAGCCTCTGCCTCGGTCACTGCGAGGACGGCACCTGGGGCGCCATTGACAACGTGTGCACCCACGACGGCGGGGTGCTCGGCGAGGGCGAGCTCAGCGAGTGTCAGGTCGAGTGCCCTCGGCACGGCGGGCAGTTCGATCTATTGACCGGCGAGGTGCGCGCGCTGCCGCCGGTCTATCCGGTGAACGCCTACCCGGTGCGGGTCGTGGGAGGGCGTGTCGAGGTCGACGTGGGCGTGCCGACCAAGGAGCTCGAGATCGGTTAGCCCAAGACGATCGCCGGAAGTCTCGGAGCGGTCGCACTTGGGACGAGAGCGGAAGACATAGCCATCGCCAGCTGAGTCGGTCACCCATACTTTTCGGATCGGCCACGCCCCGAATCGTCGTTTTCCGATCGATCTCCTCGCCGTCGTAGCGCTTTTCGCGCTGCAAGCGTTGGCGATCGCTCCGCTTTTCACCGGGGAGTTCACCCAGTTTCGCGGCAGCATCGAGGCGACCTTCATCGCGAATGCGCGCTTCATCGCGGAACGCTTTCCGGATCTCTCCTGGTACCCCTACTGGTACCTCGGTTTCCCGTTCGAGCTCTTCTACACGCCCCTGCTTCCCGTGCTCGTCGCGATCATCGGGAAGGTCGGCGGTGACATCCCGCAGGCCTACCGCATCGTCGCCGCAGGCGGATACGCGCTCGGACTTCCGGCGCTCTATCTCGCCGCGCGCGAGCTCTCGGGATCGCGCAGGGCCGCACTGCTCGCCGCCGGCGCCTACCTGCTTCTCCCATCGCTCACGTACGTCTTCCCGCCGATCCGGGCGGACGGTGCCGGTCTGTCGGGGACGGCCGTCCCGGCGCCGTGGCGGCTTGTGGCGCTCGTCGAATACGGCGAAGGGCCGCATGTCCTCTCACTGTCCTTCGCGCTGCTCGGCGTCGCGGCGACCCTGCGCTACCTGCGGGCGCCATCCGCATGGCGGCTGGCGATCGCGGTCGCCGCGCTCGTCGCCGTGGCACTGACCAATCTCATCGGCGCGCTCGGGGTCGCGGTCTTTCTCTTCGGGATCGCGATCGCGAACGGGCCGGCGACGAACGTCCCGAGAAAATGGCCGAGCCTCACCAAGCTTGGGCTGCTTACCGTTCTCTTTTCGCTCGGCTGGTACAGCCTCGGGTTCATGCGCGCTTTCTCGCAGCCCGGCGGCGCCGACACCGCGTCCTCTTACGTCGCCCTGCCGATCGTCGCACTCGTGGCGATCGTCGTTGTCGCCGCGCTTCCGCTGAAACGCTTGCCAAGCGGCGCCGACGCGGTGCTGCTGTGGCTCTTGCTGTTCGGGACGATCCTCGTCGCGAAACAGGTCTTCGGGATCGGCATAGCGCCGCAGCCGATCCGCTATTCGCTCGAGCTCGACGCCGCGTTTGCCATCGGAGTCGGGATCGCTCTGGCGTGGGCGATCGAGCGGCTGAGCCGGCGCGAGGCGATCCGCGGCGCGGTCGCGACCATTGCGCTCGCCGCCTTCGTCGCGATCGGCCTGCCGTCGTGGTTCGGCGTGCAGTCGCGACTCGCTCCTGATCCGTCGTGGCAGGCCTGGAGCGAGCGTCGAGTCGCGCTGTGGCTCGCCGACCACCTGCGTCCGGGCGAGCGCGCGTTCCTGAGCGGCGATCACGCCTTCTGGCTGAACGTGTTCGCCAACGTTCCGCAGGTGCGCGGCGGCCAGGATTTCTCGGCGGTCGATCCCTGGCCCGCACACGCCGCCTACCAGATCAACACCGGACCAGACGTCGCGATCTCGAAGCTCTGGCTGGAGGCGCTATCGGTCCGTTATCTCGTCGTGACCACGCCGTCCTCGAGCGACGTTTTCCACGACTTCACGAATCCGGCCAAGTTCGACGGCACGTTCCCGGTGGTCTTCGACGAGCGTGGCGTTCGCATCTATGAGGTCCCGCTCGCGGGTGATCCGCGCGCGGTCGTCGCGGCCTCGGTCGAGCTGCGGTCGCCCACGAACGGCATCGACCGGGCGGCGCTCGAGAGCTACGTGAGCGCGGCCGCCCAGGCGGCGCGCGCCGACAGCGCCGCCGGAAGTCTTGGTCGCTGGAGCATCGAGACCGGGGATGCCGGAGGCAGCCTCGTCGTTCGCGAGGCGTACGACAGCGGCTGGCGCGCGACGGTCGACGGCAAAGGCGTGAAGGTCGGCCCCGACGCGCTCGGCATGGTCAGCCTTCCCCTCGCGCCGGGACGGCACGCGGTCGAGCTCGACCACGGCGTGCATCTCGACTTCCTCGCCGGGCTCGGCATCGCCACGCTCACCGGCCTCATCGTCGTCGTGCGGGGGCTGCGCGCCGATCGACGGCGGCCATGAGTCGCCAGAAGCTGCTCGATCTCGGCGCCGCGGTGGCCGTCGCCGCGACCGTGGTCGTCGTCGGTGCCTTGCTCGACGCATGGACCGGCTTCCCGAAGGGCACGGACGCGCTGTCGCACCTCACGCGCCTCAAGTTCGCCGCGGATTGGTTCCCCTCCGAGAACTGGCTGTACCCGTGGGCCGCGGGCATGCCGACGTTCGGGACGTATCCCGCATTGCCGTACCTCATCAGCATCATTCCGGTCCGGCTCTTCGGCGCGGAGACCACGCTGATCTCCCTGGCCTTGCTCGCGATGATGTCCTTCCTTCTCGGGCTCTACGCGTTCCTCGCGCTCGCGACGCGCTCTCGACTCGCGGCATTCCTGGCCGCGATCGTCGTCGCGACTTCTATGGCCGTGTGGACCTGGATCGTGCACGACGGCGTCTACGCACGGATCGTCGCCTGCGGCTTCGGCGCGTGGGCCTGGTACGCGCACGAACGCTGGCGCGCGAGCGACTCGCGTGGGTGGCTCGTCGTGGCGGCCGCGCTCCTCGCCGCGACCGTCGCGTCCCACGCGTTCATGGGTCTCGTGTTCGCGGGGGTCGTCGCCCTACGCACGCTCCCGAGGCTGTTCGCGCTCGCGCGTATCGGTGGCCTGGCGCTTCTCATCGGCGCACCCGCGTGGCTGCCCGCAGCCGCTTCAGGCGCGGGCAGCTTCTTCGGCGCCTTCCACGGCGCACAGGTGCTCTCGCCCATCGAGGTCCTGTGGGTGCCCGCCCACGTCGGTCCTGCGGCGCCGCTCTTCTTCGCCTTCGCCGTGGGCGGATCTCTCGCGCTGCGGCGGCGCCCGCCCGCGCTCTTTCTCGTGCTCACGGTGTTGGCGATCCTCTACGTGTTCGCGCCGTCCTTGGGAATCCCGGACGAGCTCTACTACGTGAACGGCATCGACCCATTCACCGTGACCTTCTTCGTCGCGATCTTTGCGGCGTGCGCGGCAGCGTTTGCCTTCGCGAAGGTGCGACCTCGACGAGTGATCGCGCTGGTCGCGACCATCGCAGTCCTGATCGCCGCCGTCGCCGGCGCAGCCTCAGGGAGCGCGAGGCTCATCGCCGCCGGCGGCTATCCCGAGGTGTACGACGCGACATCCCTGGGGGAGGGCCCCTCCGAGAGCATGCGGACGCTGCGGCTTCCCGACGATCTGGAGCACCGCGTCATGCCGAACAGCGCCGACGAATCGGTGTGGATCTCGTATCGCTCGCGCATGCCGCAGCTGCGTGACTACTACAGCCAGGGTCAGGTCCATCCCGAATGGCTTGCGCTCGCCTACACCACGCTGTACGACCCGCCATACGACGCGCCTTCAGCGCGCGCATTGCTCGATTGGTACGCGGTCTCGATCGTGACCGTCGAGACGACCTCGGACTTCCGGCGCAACCTCCCCGCGATGACGGCGAGCGGCGATTTCCGTGTCAGCGGAGGAGAGGGACGCTACGCGCGCCTCGACGTCGTCCATCCCGCGCCGCTCGTCGTCGCGATGGACGTTCCGCTCACGGTCGTCGTCGGTAGCGCGGAGTTCTACCGCCTCGTCACGCGAACGCTCCTGCGCGCGGGGGTCGCGAGCGATCGCGCCCTGCCCGTCTGGTGGCGAGGTCCCCTCTCGGGACTCGACGCCGCCACGCTCGCGCGCACCGGTGTGCTCGTGGTCGGAGCGAGTGACCTCGGAGATCGGACCAAGGCGGCCGAGGCGGTGCGCGACGTGGCCCGCGCGGGCGGTCGGGTCGTCGTCGACCTTACCGGATGGGATGCCGCGCAAGGACTCGGCAGCCTGCTCCCGATCAAGGGAACGCTTCGCGTGGACTTCCCGCCGGACTGGGGCCTCCACGGCGACGTCGATGCGACGAAGTTTGCGCCCGCGAAATACGAGGACGGGCCCTGGGGCGCAGAGGTGGGCACCTCGCTCTCCCCGGACGCGCGCGCGGTGCTCGCGCTCGCCGACCATCCGGTCGTAGCGAAGCGGAGCGAGGGGGCGGGCGAGATCGTGGCCCTGGGCGGGAACCTCCTCTTCCATGCCGACTACACGCGAAGCCTCGCCGAGCGCTCCTTTCTCGTCGCCTACTTCGTGTCGGCCGGCGAGGACCCGCCGGCGCGCGAGCTGAGCGGCAGCTTCCGCGATCCGGAGCACCGCGTCATGACGCTCGACGGACCGGCGATCGTCCTCATCAAGGAATCGTGGACTCCGGCGTGGCGGGCCCAGCCGGGGACCAGGACCGCTCCCTCTCGGTGCTCGAGGCCGGTCCAGGCGTCATGGCCGTGATCGTGCCCGCGGCAGGAACGCTCCAGCTGACCTACGGCGCGCGTCTGGTCGACCTCGTCTCCTGGGCGCTGTTCGTCGTGGGCGTGGGCCTCTGCGTGTTCGTCCTGATGAGACGCGGCGCGTGAGGCGAGCCGCGCACTCGCTCTGGTGGCTCGGGAGCGCGGCTGCCTACGCCGCTCTCTGCTGGCTCCTTGCCGCGAATCTGCTCGCGGGGCCGCTCGAGGGGAGCGACTGGCCGAACACGCTCGCCTTCGCCGACTGGATGTCCCGTTCCTTCCCCTCCATACCGTTCTGGTTCCCCTATCAGGGCGGCGGCGTGTCGCCGTCCGCCGGATATGCGATCGCGCCGATCTACCTGATCGCGGGGCTCCACGTCGCCGGCGTCGACCTCGTGGTCGCCGGACGCGTGGTGGCCTTCGGGGCCATGGTCGTCGGCGCCTTGGGGGTGGCCGCGCTGGCGCGTGCCCTCGGTCTCGGCCGTGGATGGGCGTTCGCTGCGGGCGCGTTCTCGCTGCTCCCTCCCGCGGCCTGGAACCTTCTCATCTACGTCGGGTTCTACGCGAACACCATCGCCGCCGCGCTGCTGCCCTGGTCGATCGCAGCGCTCGTCGCGTACGCGCGCTACGAGCGCCCGCGTCTCGACCGCCGCGGCGTCGCCCTCTTCGCCGCGTGCGTGCTGCTGCTCGCCGCGACCTTCGTCGCCCATCCCGCGGTCGCGCCCGCGGGACTGATCCTCGGCGCGATAACCGCGGCGACCGTCTCGCGCCGCGGGCCGGCTCGCGTCCTCGCGGTCGGGATCCCCGCGCTCCTCTGCGTGAGCGGTGCTCTCGTCGCCTTCGTCGTCTACAACCGCGCCGCCAACGCTGGCGGCGTGAACGACCTCAGCCCCGCGATCGTGGCCGGGCAGAACATTCCTCCGAGCGTCCTCCTCGGCCTGAGCCAGAAGGTCCAGAGCTCCGGCCTCCTCGAAAGCATGTCGCTCACCCCTTTCCTTCTCGCGCTCGCGATCTTCGCCGTGCCCTTCGCCGTTCGCGATCCGCGCTGGCGCGGGCTCCTCGTCACGACGGCGTTCGCGATCGCCTACCTCTTCAGCGTCGACTTCGAGATCGCGCTGGCGACGGCGAACCCGCTTCTCTCGCCGCTGCTCGGCTTCCGCGGGATCCTGATCTTCGCCATCGTGGGGCTCGCGGTCCTCGGGGCGGCGGCGCTGAGCTCGCTCGCGCGCCTCGGCCGCTCGCGCGTCGCGGCGCCCGCGGTCGCGGCCGTGGCGGTCGTCGGGCTGGTCTTCCTCGAGATCCCTGGATATGGGCCGCATCACGAGATCGATCCCACGTTCCTGCGCGCTCGTCTGCCGACGATGCTCGCGAGGGGCCACATGATCGTGGAAGACGGCCGGACGCTGCCGTCCGGCATCTCGAGCGAGTTCATGTGGGACGACAAGCTTCCGCTCGCGTCGCAGCATTTCTCAGGCGAAGCCGGCCGAGTCGACGTCTCGCCCTTGCTGGGCTCGTTGCTCAAGGCGCTGCCGCTCCGCAGCGACGCGCGCACGATGAACCTCTACACATTCACGCTGTCGCTCCTGCATCTGTCCTGGTCCGACGAGCAGCAGGCTCTCTTCCTCGACAACGCCTATGGCGTGGCGGGAGCCAGCGTGAGCGAGATGTCGGCCTGGTTCGGCGTCGATCGCGTCGCGCAGCGCGGTAACGCGCCGCCTGATCCGCCCGAGGATCCGTCGCGCTTCAGCGCGGCCGGTTGGGCGGTGACGAGCGAGGGCCGCCTGTATCTTGCGGCCTCGCCGCGGACCCATACCCTTGCCGCCTTCCGCGAGCGAGGCATCGTGCTTCATATCGGCGAGACGAAGAACGAGGCCTACCGCAACACGTACCGGCTCGCGAGCGCGGGCGCGCTCCCGTTCGCCGACGGCTGGCTCGTGCAGGGCCCCGCCTGCGTCGACGACATTTCGCCCGCGGAGCTCGCCCGCTTCGACGTCGTCATCCTCGAGGACCAGTGCATGCGCGACGTCCTGGCCGACGAGGCGAAGCTCGACGCGTACGTCGAGCGCGGCGGGCGGCTCTTCGTCGAGACGGGCTGGGAATTCTCGCCGCTCGCGAAGACCGCGAGCACGCCCGATTTCCTTCCCGCTGCGGACCTGCGCTGGCAGGCGCCGAGCGGAACGCTCGCGTTCGGGGACGCGGGTGTCGACGTGCGCGGTCTCGACCTCGCCCGTTTCGGCGACTTCCGCTATGAGAGCGGAGCATGGAACGTGAGCGCGCCCGATAGCCCGCTCCGCCAATGGGCTCGCCCGGTGCTCCTCGCCGGCGGGCGCCCGCTCATCGCCGCCGGCCAGCTCGGCCAGGGTCGAGTGGTGTGGTCCGGTGTCAATCTCGTCACGCACGTGCGCGCGAAGCAGAGCGTGGACGAGCGCGAGCTCTACCACCGGATCATGCGCTGGCTCCTCGACGGCGCGAGCACCGCGACGCAGGAGCTCGACGTCAGCGCGCTCGACGAGGACGGTGGCACCGTCCGCCTTCCCGCGGACGGCTGGCTGCTGTGGCGTGAGTCTCCGATCTTCGCGTCCGTCGCTCCAGACTCCGGGACTCGTTACAGCGCCGGGCCCGGTCTTCTGCTGGCGCGCCTGGCGGCTGGCTCGGTAAGGATCGAGCAGCACCCGAGCCCGGCGATGCGTCTCGCCGCGTTCGCTGGCGCGCTCGCGACGGCTGTGCTGTTGCTCTGGGCGGCGCTCGGCCTCGGCGCGGGCGGCGCGGGTGATCCAGCCGCGATCTTTGGCGCGATCGGTCGCGCCGCGGTGCGTGCGGTGCCGCGCTTCGGCCTCGACGAGGACGAGTGACCCCGGCGCGCACCTTCTTCGACGACCGGCCGCCGAACGCGCCGTTCGCCGAGATCCTGCGACGCGACCCTCTCGCGCGCGCGTATCGGATCCGCGATCGCGCGTGGCTGTGCGCGCTGCGTGAGCTCGGGCTCGCCCCCGGCGACCGTGTGCTCGACGTGGGCGGCGCGAACGGCCTCATGCTCGATCGCTTGCACGCGCGCTGGGCGGCGCGCGGGATCTGTGTGGACATCGCCATGCGCGGCCTGCGTGAGGTGCGCGATCGCGCGGTTGCCGCGCGACCGGTCTGCGCCGACGCGCTCGCGCTCCCGTTCCCGGATGCGACGTTCGCGGCGACGCTCTCGTTCGAGACGCTCGAGCACATCGCCGAGTGGCCCGGCGTCGTTCGCGAGCTCGTTCGCGTCACGCGCCCCGGCGGCCGAGTCATCGTGAGCGCGGTCAGCGCCCGCTGGCGCTACACCTGGGAGTGGTGGCTTTCGCGCATCGGCGTGGACGTCTTTGCGCGCGCTGATCATCACCCCGAGCTCTTCGTCGACCCGGACGCGCTCGCCGACGAGTTCGAGCGCAGCGGCGCGCGCGTGTTGGCGCGCCGCTACCTCAACGCCTTCGCGACCCTGGCGTTCGACGAGGTCATGAGCGTGCTCGCCATCGGGGTGGACCGCTTCGCGCGGCCGCTCGCGCGACCGTTCGTGGCCACTGCGGACCTTGCGGTGCGCGCGGTTGATCCCGCTCTTACCTTCACGGAGTCGCCGTGGCGCTCGCGCAGGCGCTCGAACAGCGTGCTCCTGGTCGCGGAACGCGCGCGTTGAGCCCGAGCGTCTCCGTCGCGCTGCCCGTGCGGGACGGGGCGCCGTTCATCGCCGATGCCGTGCGTTCGGTCCTCGCGCAGACGCACCACGATCTCGAGCTCGTCGTTTGCGACAACCATTCGACCGATGAGACCGGGCGGCTGCTCGCTGCGTTCGACGACCCGCGCCTTCGTGTCGTCAGACCACCGCAGGCGCTCCCCATGGCGCTCTCTCACGACTTCGCGGTCCGTTCCACGACCGCGCGGCTCGTCGCGATCATGGGCGCGGACGATGTGGCGGACCCCAGGCGCATCGCCGCACAGGTCGCCGCGCTTGCGAGCGACCCCGCCCTCGTACTCGTCGGGTGCTGGTGCGAGACGATCGACGAAGCGGGGCGCGCTACCGGCGGGCTGCGCTACCCGGCCGAGCGCTCGCGAGTCCGCCGCGAGGCCTTGCGCGCGAACCCGATCGTCCTGCCGAGCATGCTGCTGCGCCGCACCGCCTACGACGCTGTCGGTGGCTTTCGTGACGAATTTGGCTACGCCTTCGATTACGACCTCGTCCTCCGGTTGCTACGTATGGGCGAGGTCGCCAACGTCTCCGAGGACCTTTTGCGATACCGCTATCGGACCAGCGGCAGCTCATTCCGGAAGATCAAGGAGATCCAGCGTGAAGGGTTCCGCGTGCGCTGGGCAGCGCTGCGCCGCGACGGCTACGGGCTACGCGACTACGTCTGGCTCCTGCAGCCACTTCTTGCGCTCGCGGTGCCGAGCGCGGTCCTCCGTGCGATTGCCGTCCCGTACATGAACTTCTTCCACGGTCGCCGCTAGGGCCCGCTGTGTCGTCCCTCAGCGGACGGCGGTGACGTGCACACCGGCGGCGGGAATGTTCCGCAAGAGGAGCGACTCTCCGTAGCCCAGCGCCGCGACCGCTTTTAGCGCGCCGCCGAGAAGCCGGCCGCGCGCGCCGCCCTCCCGCGCCGCGACCGCCTCGAGCGTGCCCTCGACGTTCCGGCCGCGCGCGGCGAGAAACGAGAAGTACCCGAGGTCGATGAGCTGGGTGAAGTAGTGGCCACTCCAACGTCGACCGGTCGGTCGAAGCGCGGCGCGACGAAGCAGCGACGTGAGGCTGCCGGGGGTCAGCCGCTGGATGTGACCGGCATAGCGCTCCTTCGGCGAGTACCCGAGGCGGCTCGCGAGACCGTGGAGCGTGTACAGGCTCCCTTCGCACGGCACGAATCCATGCAAGCGTCCACCGGAACGCAGGACGCGCGCGGCTTCGGCCAGCAACACGTCGGGATGCGACACATGCTCGAGCACGTCGAAGAACACCACGGCATCGACCGATCGGTCGACGAATGGCAGGCGCGCGACGTCGCCGCGGACGACGCGCGACGCGCCGCGCGCGCGAGCGTGCACGAGAGCGCGCGCGCTGAGATCGAGTCCGACGACCGCCAGGTCGGGGCGGTGCGACCGGAGTGCGCGGAGGAACGAGCCCGCGCCGCAGCCGAGCTCGAGGACCGTCCCGCGCACGCCCTGCAGCGCTTCGAGGCAGTAGCGCAGGCGCAGCGCGCCGAGGGTCGTCGGATCGAGCGATAGCTCCTGCTCGCCCCAGACCTTCGACTCGTAGTCGAAGTCCTCAGGCGGTGGCGTCGGCCAGCGCGTCGTCGCGCTCGACTTCGCAGACATCGTCGAGCACATTCTCGAGCGCCTCGAGGTGATGGTCCAGGGTGAAATGGCGGAGCGCGTGCGACTGCGCGCCGCGACCGAGGCGACGCGAGAGCTGCTCGTCATCGAGAAGCTGCACGATGCGCTCGGCGAAGAGCTCGGGAGATCCCGGTGGAACGAGGTACCCGGTCAGGCCGTCGACCATGGTCCCAGTGGGACCGGCGTGATCCCACGCCACTACCGGTACGGCCGCGGCCATCGCCTCGACCACGCCCATGCCGAAGTCTTCTTCCGGCGATGGATAGACGTAGCACGCGGCGTGCGCATAGAGGGCGGCGAGCTCATCTTCGCCGGCGAGGCCGATGAAGTGCACTCGGTCGTGAAGTCCGAGGCGGGCCGCGAGCTCCCGCAGCCGAAGCGTGTACGCGGTCTCCTGCCCCGTGATGACCAAAGGGATCCGGCGCGCGGCAAGTGCGGGATGGCGGAGCGCTTCGATCGCGACCTCGAACCGCTTCTGCGGGTAGTGACGGTTGCTGAGGAGAACGAACGGCTTCGGGATCACGAGGCCGCGCAGGTGCACCGCTCCCGTGAATCGACTCCTGGTTTCAACGACCGCTTCAGCGCCCGCGGGGCACGAGCTGAAGGCGCGTGCGTAAGTGCGTGAGAGCACCCGTGCCATGTACGCGCCGTTCGCGAGTACTCGGGTGGCGCCGGCAACGCTGCGGCGCTCGGCCGCGAGGACCAGCGGCCGAATCAGCGGCGCGATCGCGTGAAGGAAGAAGTAGTCCCGCTTCACGATCACGGTTCGTTCGCCATCGATCTCGCGGGGATAGAGGAGGCGATTCGGCTGCGCGAGGTAGAGCACGTACGGCACGCCATAGAGCCGGCGCGCCCACCACGCGATCCAACCAGCGGGCTGGTTCGCCGCGAGGATCACGTCGTACCCGCGGAACCGGTGGGCGAGGAACGGCGCGGCGACGGACATCGCGATGATCGCGAGCGCGTCCGGAAAGCGCAGCCAATTTGGCAGGCGCGGCGCGAGCCGGCGAACACCGACTCGGTCGAGCCAGCCTGGGAACGAGCGTGCCGGGTCGACGATCGGCGCATAGCAGTCGACGCGGTGACCACGCTCGCGCAGCCCGAGGACCTGCTGGATCACGAGCTTCTCGCCACCGCCGGAGTAGAAGAAGCCGACGCCATGGATGACCGCTACCTTGAGCGATCGCCGGCGATCCGACTCTGGCGAAGGCCGCGGCTGGGTCAGCGCCACGTCTGATCGCCTCCGGCCGTCCGATCGTCCACGGTCGGCAGTCTCCCAAAGGGGCGCCGCCATGCGGTCAGCCGTAAGAGGGAAATGCGCGGCCGGGACCGGAATGGCACGGCTTTGAGCCGCTCACTCCACGCGCCGATGTGTCCGAAGACGACACGGGGCTCGTGGGTTGACTGGTTCGCTGGGTCCTTACGCCATCTGACCTATGCGAGACCCCTGATCGGGGGATGGCTCCTCCCGATCGCCGCCGCGCCCCTCGAGGACGACGTTGTAGGCGAACGCCCAGAACGCCATGAGGAAGGCGACGGTCGCGATGACGCTGCCGTAGTCGTGGACGATCACCGCGGGAAGCCGCCCGAAGAAGTACGCGACCAGGGCGACCACGGTGATCCGGAGGACGTTGAGGAAAGCGATCCCGAAGACGCCGAGCGCGACGGTCTCGAGCCGCGAGCGCAGCGTGAACTCACCCTGGAGGCCGGTCGCCATCGAAACCACGAGGAAGAGGAGCGTCTGCCAGCCGACGCAGTTCCAGGAGATGTAGAGCGCGAGGCTGCCGGCGCCGCTGCCGATGTAGAGCAGCGAGCCGCTGTACGCGGACGGGATCCCGAGGAGCGCAAGCGCCCCGTGCACGAGCTGGCCCTCGACCGGCGCGATCCATTGCCCGAGCCAGGCATCGAATCCCGCCGCCATTGCCGCGTTCGTGAGCAGCTCGCCGAACGTCGAAAGGAACGGCAGGATGAGCAGCGCGACCGAGGCGACCGCGATGAGCGTGCCGATCGGTCTGATCGCGCCCGCGCCCTTTGGCTCCGGAGCGAACGCGGCGGTCACGGTCGCCTCCGCTTCCACCAGCGCGCGGCGAGGGGAAGCACCGGGGCGAGGAGAAGCAGCCCGAGGACGCCTTCGGGGACGATCGTCGCGGCGATCGTGAGCTTCGACGGCTGACCCGTGCTGTCGTACGAGACGCGAACCGCGGGACAGCCGTTCGGGTCATCCGGTACGGAGATATCGAGGATGAGGTGATCGCCAGCCGCGAAGTTGGTCGACGCCAGCGCGAACGCCCCCGTCGAAACGAGCGTCGGCCCGCTCGGGCTGCTGACGGAGACGGTGGTCGAGCCGAGGGAAGTGGTGTTCGAGCTGAGCGGGTTCAGCGCGAAGATCAGGTTCGTGCCGCTTCCTGAGACGGACGATGTGGCCGTCTCCACGATCGGCAATCCGGCTTGAGATTGCAGCGCGTGGTTTATCCCGACCGTGACGATCGTGCCGGTGGCGTTCTTGAAGTCCGCGAGCTCGAGCATGTCCGCCGGTGGCGTCCAGGTGGCGTCGACCTGGACCTGGAAGGCAGCTATGACCAGTTCGT
>Ga0209267_1000638_pt1 | contig 25173 bp, 22 predicted proteins | sample GraSoiAngelo_137_FD_185894 | JGI IMG/M metagenome (GOLD analysis project Ga0209267, IMG submission 185894) | Grasslands soil microbial communities from the Angelo Coastal Reserve, California, USA - 14_0929_09_30cm (SPAdes) (version 2) | ecosystem: Environmental > Terrestrial > Soil > Grasslands ... | reverse complement strand
GTTCGTCGAGGACCTGGCCGCCGACCTGGCGCAGACGCTCGGCCCGTTCGAGACGCGCGAGGCGCGGATGAACGCGCTCCTCCGCTTCAAGTACCGCCATCTTCTGCGCATCGGCGCCCGCGATCTCCTGGGCGACGCCGACCTCGCGCGCGCGACCGAGGAGCTGTCGCACCTGGCCGACGCGTGTATCGCCCAGGCGCTCGCCGAGGCCGCCGCCACCGTCCGCGAAGCGTACGGGGCTCCGCTCGGGGCCGCCGGATCCGAGACCGGCGTCGCGGTCGTCGCCATGGGCAAGCTCGGCGGCGACGAGCTCAATTACTCCTCCGACGTAGATCTGATGTTCGTCTACGGGGAGGACGGCCAGACGGACGGCGGACGGGTCGGGCGTCTGGCCAGCGGCGAGTACTTCGCGCGTGTCTGCCGCGAGCTGGTCTCACTGCTCGAGGAGAGTACCGACGAGGGCTACGCCTTCCGCGTCGATCTGCGACTTCGACCCGAAGGGCGCATGGGACCGATCGTGCTCTCGCTCGACGGGTACCGCGCGTACTATCGCGAGCGCGCCGAGCTGTGGGAGCGCCAGGCCCTGATCAAGTCGCGCATCGCGGCCGGCGACGCGACCGTCGGCGCCCGCTTCAGGGACCTCGCGCGCGAGACCGTCTATCGCCCCGGCGTCGACGCGCGCGTCGTCCCGGCGATCCGCGCGATGAAATCTCAGATCGACAGCGCCGTCCGCGCGAAGGGCGGCGAGGCGACCAACGTCAAGCTCGGACGGGGTGGAATCCGCGAGATCGAGTTCATCGTGCAGGCCCTGCAGCTCCTCTACGGTGGCGACGACCCGTGGCTGCGCGAGGCGAACACGCTGAAGGCCGTCTTCCGCCTCACCGAGCGCGGATACCTGGCGCCCGATCTCGGCCGGCTGCTTTCCCAGGCCTATGTGCACCTCCGAACCGTCGAGCACCGGCTGCAGATCCTGCACGAGCTCCAGACCCATACCCTGCCCAAGGATGCGCAGGAGCTCGGACGCGTCGCGCGACGCGTCGGCGTGCAGGGGCCGCCGGCGCGCGCGGCGCGAGAGTTCCAGGCGCGGCACCGTGCGGTCACGACGGCGGTGCATCGCGCGTTCCGTGAGTTCTTCGCGGATCGCGAGCTCGCGCCGCGCCGGAAGGTCCGCCTGGCGAGCCTGACGGCGCTCCGCGCGACCGGATTCAAGGATCCCGAGCGCGCGCGTCACAACCTGCAGCTGATCCTCGAGGGCCGGCCGCTCGTCCCGTACGCGGCGCACCTGGACGCGACGCTCGCGCGCCTCTATCCGCTGCTGCTCGACGCGCTCTGGAAGAGTCCTGATCCGGACGAGGCGCTGAACCAGTTCGAGCGGCTCCTGGCGGCCGCCGGGCCGCGCGCGGGAATCGTCGAGCTTCTCTCCAATGATCCGGATCTCCTCCTCGGCCTCGTCAAGGTCTGCGCCGGCGGCGATCTGCTCACCGAGCTCCTGATCGGCGAGCCCGAGCTCCTCGCCTCACTGGCCAACCCCGAGCGGCTGCTGGCCCGGAAGTCGAAGCCCGCCATGCGCCAGGCGCTGGCCGCCGTCTTCGCTTCGGAGACGACGGCGATCGAGCGGCGCGACCGACTGCGCCGCGTGAAGCAAGCCGAGGAGCTGGCCGTCGTCTGGCGCTACGTGCTCGGCGTCACCACGATCGACGCGTACTCGCGCGAGATGACGGCGCTGGCCGAGGCGACCCTCGCGGCGGGCTGGCGCCTGGCGCTGGAGTCGCTCGTCCAGCGTTACGGCGTGCCGCGCGACGCGTCCGGGCGTTTCATCCCCGCGGTCATCGTGGGGCTGGGTAAGCTGGGCGGCCGGGAGCTCGTCACCGGCTCGGACCTCGATCTGTTCGTCGTCTTCGGGGCCGACGGTGCGACCGACGGGGCCGACCGGATCGACGCCCACTGGTTCTACAGTCTGGCCGTGGAGCGGCTGGCCTCGGTGCTCGGCGACATCACATCGGCCGGCGTTGCCTTTCCGGTCGACCTGCGGCTTCGGCCCGGCAGCAAGGGCAGTGGGTTCGCATCGAGCGTCGCCGCGCTCGAGCGGTACTATCTGGAGCATGGTGATCTGTGGGAGAGGCAGACCTTGACCCGCGCGAGGCTCATCCTGGGTGATCGCGTCCTCGGGCGCCGTGTCCGCGCGGCACTCTCCCGACTGGTGTACGGCGACGCCCTCCCGCGCGCTTCGCTGAAGGAGATCGCGGAGGTGCGCACGCGGATGGAGCGCGAGCTCGGCCGCGAGACGCGCGGGCGCCTGCACGTGAAGTACGGCCGCGGCGGGCTCGTCGACGTCGAGTTCCTCGCCCAGGCGCTCCAGCTCGTCCACGGGCATGACAAGCCCGACGTGCGGCGGTTCACGACGACGGCGGCGCTCGAGGGCCTCGCGCGCGCCGGCGCCCTCGATCACGCGGCCGCATCCGGGCTCGTCGAGCGCTACCGGCTCCTCCGGCGCATCTCGGCCGCGCTCCGCCTTCTCGGCGCGCGGCCTTCGGACACGCTCGAGCTGGCCGGGCCCATGCCCGCGCGCGTCGCCGCCGCCCTGGGCTACGAGTCGCGCCAGACGTTCCTCGATGCGTACCGCGAGAACGCGAACGCCGTGCGAGACGCGTACGAGCAGGGTATGGAGAGCCGGTCCACCACGGGGCCCGTGAACGGCCAGCCGGGCTCGTGGTCCACAGCGCGATGAATACGCAGCTGCGGAGCCGGCAAGCGCCTGTCTCAGGCCACCCTCGGTCCAAGCCGGCCTCGGGGACATCGCTACAATGAAGCCGGCGCGCACCGTTCTCAGGCCACCCTCGATGGTCGCGGCCTCAAGGACCCCGCTACAATGAAGCGACTCTTCATCGTCGACGGCCACTCGCATCTGTTCCGCGCGTATCACGCGGTCGGCTATCTCTCGACCTCCAAGGGCATACCGAGTCACGCGGTGCTGATCCTCAGCACGATGCTCTGGAAGCTGATTCGCGAGGAGCAGCCCGACTATCTGGCGATCGCCTGGGACCCGCCGGGTCCCACGTTCCGGGACGCGCTGTCGGCCGACTACAAGGCGACGCGCACCGCGATGCCGGACGACCTGGTCCGCCAGCTGCCCTACGTGCGCCGACTCTTCGAGGCGCTGCGCACCCCCATGCTCGAGGTCAAAGGGTTCGAAGCGGACGACGTGCTGGCCACGCTCGTCGACCAGGCGCTCGCGCTGCCGGAGCTCGACGTGGTGGTGGTGAGCGGCGACAAGGACCTGCTCCAGCTCGTCGGCCCACGGGTCCGCGTGCTGAGCGTCGCCGGGCGCACCGGCGAGCCCATCCTGTACGACGAGGCGAAGGTGCGCGAGCGCTGGGGCGTCGAGCCGGGACAGATCGCGGACGTGCTGGCCCTCATGGGCGACACCATCGACAACATCAAGGGCGTCCGCGGCGTCGGTGAGAAGACCGCCGTGAAGCTGATCGCCCAGTACGGGTCCGTCGACCGCCTGTACGAGAACCTCACCCTGATCCCCGGCAAGCTTCGCGAGACCCTGGCGGCCGGCCGCAAGGACGCGCTGCTCTCGCGCGAGCTGGCCTTGCTCAACCGCCAGGTGCCGGTCGCGGTCGATCTCGATGCGTTTCGGCGCGTGGAGCCGGACTGGGCGAAGCTGCGCCAGCTCTGGATGGAGATGGAGTTCACCCGGCTCGTGAAGGAGCTGCCGCCGCCTCCGCCACAGGCGCCGCCCGAGCCCTCGCAGCGACTGGAGGGGAGCGCGGCGATCACCGCGTGGCTCGGCGCCGTGCCGGCCGGAGCACCGGTGGCGCTCGATTGGGCGGGTGAGTCGACGCCGCCGGATCCGCACATCGCCGGTCTCGCGGTGTTCCATCCGGCCGCCGGTCCGGCCGAGCTCGGAGCCGACGAGTCGCCTTCTTCCTTCGCAGAGCGCGAGCTGATCATTCACGACGCCAAGCCGCTGATCGAATTCTGGCTGGCTCGCGGCGTCGCGCCGCCGGCCATCCACGACTCGGCGGTCGCCGCGTATCTGCTGAACTCGGCGCGACAGAGCTATCGTCTCGAGCAGGTCTGCATAGACGCGCTCGGCGAGTATCCTCCCGCCGCGGATCCCTCGCGGGCGTTCGGCGTGCGGGCGGACTTCGCCTGGCGCTACTGGGAACACGCGGCCGCCGAGCTCAGAGCCCGCGAGCTCTGGCCGATCTACGAGGAGATCGAGCGCCCCCTGGTCCCGGTGCTGGCGCTCATGGAGCGCCATGGGATCCGGGTCGATCCAGCACGCCTGGAGGCGTTCGCGAAGGAGCTCGAGCGCGACCTGGACAATCTCACTCGCGAGATCTATCAGCTGGCGGGCGAGGAGTTCACGATCGCCTCGCCCAAGCAGCTCGCGCACGTCCTCTTCGAGAAGCTGAAGCTGCCGCCGATCCGCCGGACGAAGACGGGGTATTCCACGGACGCCGACGTGCTCACGGAGCTGGCGCTCGGGCATCCGCTGCCGGCGAAGATCCTCGAGCACCGGAGCCTGGCGAAGCTCAAGGGCACCTACGCCGACACCCTGCCCGGGCTCATCAACCCGCGCACCGGCCGGATCCACACCACGTTCAACCAGCTCGTGGCGGCGACGGGACGGCTCAGCTCGCAGGATCCGAACCTCATGAACATCCCGATCCGGACCGAGCTCGGTCGGCGGATCCGCCAGGCGTTCATTCCGGAGGAAGGGTGGCGATTCGTCGCGGCGGACTACTCGCAGATCGAGCTGCGGATCCTCGCGCACCTCTCGGAGGAGCCGGCGCTGATCGAGTCGTTCGGCCGCGGCGAGGACATCCACACGCGGACCGCGTCGGAGGTGTTCAAGGTGCCGGCCGCCTCGGTCACGTCGCTGCAGCGCACGATCGCCAAGAGCGCCAACTACGCGATCCTCTACGGCGTCTCGGCGTTCGGCCTGTCACAGGCGACCAGGATCGACCAGAAGGAAGCGCAGCGCTACATCAGCGACTACTTCGCGACTCACCCGCGTGTGCGGGCGTTCATCGACCGGACACTCGCCGAGGGACGCGAGCGCGGCCACGTCAGCACGCTGCTCGGGCGGCGCCGCTACCTGCCGGACCTCTCGAGCGGCAACCCGGTCGCGCGCAACGCCGCCGAGCGCATGGCGATGAACGCGCCCGTCCAGGGCACCGCGAGCGACATGATCAAGATCGCGATGATCCGCGTACAGGCGGCGCTGACGGCGCGCGGGCTACGCGCCCGGATGCTGCTGCAGGTCCACGACGAGCTGCTCTTCGAGGCGCCGCCGGACGAGGTCGGTGCGGTCGAGGCGCTCGCGCGGGAGATCATGGCGGCGGCCCTGCCGCTCAAGGTCCCCGTCGTGGTGGACGTCAAGACCGGAGGCGACTGGGCGGAGGTATGAGCGCCCCCCGCAAGTTCCTGCTGGTCGGGCTCACCGGCGGCATCGCGACGGGGAAGAGCATGGTCTCGGCGCTCCTTCGTCAGCTCGGCTGCGAGATCATCGATGCGGATCTCCTCGCGCGCGAGGTGGTCGAGCCGGGGCGGCCCGCCTGGACGACGATCGTGGCGGAGTTCGGTCAGGACGTCGTGACCGGCGACGGCGCGCTCGATCGGAAGAGGCTGGGCGCGATCGTCTTCGCCAATCCCGAGCGGCGCCGGCGCCTCGAGGCGATCACCCATCCGGCGATCCGCGAGCGGTTCCAGGCGCGCCTGGACGAGCTGGCCGAGCATGGCTTCACGGGTATCGTGGTCTTCGATGCGGCCGTGATGATCGAGAGCGGCAACTACAAGAACATGGACCGTCTGGTCGTCGTGGTCACGGACGAGCCGACCCAGATGGCTCGGCTCCGAGGACGCGACGGCACCGACGACGCTGAAGGTCGGAGAAAGATCGCCAGCCAGATGCCGCTCGCCGAGAAGGCCAAGCTGGCCGACTACGTCATCGACAACTCCGGCGATCGGCAAGCGACCGCCGAACAGGTGCGGCGGGTCTTCGCGGCGCTGATGTCCGAGCTCGAGGCGCGCTCGGCGGTCTAGGCGCCGGCGCGTCGCGGATCGCCGAGCACCTTGCAGCGAGGTCGGTCGCGCGTGCAATGAGGAACCCAGGTGCCCGGCCAGATGCCGAGGGAGACGTGGGGGCGGGCTCCCGAATGGGCGGACGTCGGATCGAGCGTCATCTCGACGGCGTATGGCATCGGCACGGATGATGACGAAGCGACGCGCGCTCGGCCAGCACTTTCTCCGCGACTCGACGATCGCCCACGCGATCGTCGAGCTCGTGGCGCCGACCGAGCGCGACCTCGTCGTCGAGGTCGGGCCAGGGGACGGCGCGCTGACAGGGTTACTGACCGGCCGCGCCGGCCGCGTGCTCGCGCTCGAGGTCGATCGCGCGCTGGCCGCGACGCTCAGAGCCCGCTTTCCCGCCGTGGAGGTCCTCGACGCCGACGCGCGGACGTGGGATTACACGGAGCTGGCGGCACCGTCCGGGGGGCGCGTGCTGATCGTCGGCAATCTGCCCTACAGCGTGGGCAAGCCGATTCTGATGGCGCTGATCGGAGCTCGCGCGGCGATCCACGAGATGGCGATCATGCTCCAGCGCGAAGTGGCCGAGCGCGTCGCCGCCCCGCCCGGAGGCAAGACCTACGGCAGCTTGTCGATTTTTTCGCAGCTTCACTGTGACGTGCGCGTGGCGCTGCGCGTGCCGCCCGGCGCGTTCCGCCCGCCCCCGAAGGTGGACTCCGCGGTGCTGCATCTGCGCGTGTTGCGCGAGCCGCGCATTCCGCTCGCCGACCCGCGCCGCTTCGAAACCGTGGTCCGCGCCGCCTTCGCCCAGCGCCGAAAAATGCTGGCGAACGCCCTCGGCGCGGGGCTCGGCCTGCCGCTCGACGTCGTGCGCCGAGCGGCGGCGGCCGCCGGCGTCGACCCGACGCGGCGCGCGGAAACGCTCACGCTCTCCGAATTCGCGGCGCTGACGACCGGGCTCTCCTGAGCCCGCCGCTGGTCGTTCGTCCCGCGTTTTCCGGCCATTCGCCCTCGCTTGAGCTCCCGCGGGTCGCCGGGTACCAGGCCTAGTGGTGGGCTCGAGTCGTCCGGAAAGTCGCGTGGTTTCTGATTTTTTCAACCCACGACCTCCGGGCTCTCGCTATGATGGTCGTGATGCAGGCCCGCCTCCTAGCCGTGACGGGGTTCCTGGTCGCGAGCATCGCCGGGCTCGCGGTATCGACCTATTTATATGTCTGGCCGGGCGCGGCTCCGGCGCCGCACTGGCTTGCCGATCCGAAGATGGAACCCCTCGTCGTCCCCGCCTATCCGCTCACGATCCGAAGTGTCGAGATGCGGCGCGGCGACACGCTCGCCCAGGCGCTCACGCGAGGTGGGCTGCCGGCGCGCGCCGCCACTGCGCTCGCCACGCAGTTCGGGAAGAACGGCGCCGATCTTAGAAGGATCAGGGCGGGCGCCACGATCGAGATCACCTCGAACGCTCGGAACGAGCCGATCGCGGTTCGCTACGAGGCGAGCCCCTGGCTGTCCTTCGCCGCCCGCCCCCTGGATGGCGGCTGGCGCGTCGGCCGGGCCGAGACGGTCCCCGAGCTCAGAGTCGAAGTCGTGAAAGGCGTCGTGCAGCGCTCGCTGTTCGATGCGGTCGAGCGCACCGGTGAGTCGGCGCGGCTCGTGCTCGCCCTGGTCGAGATCTTCTCCTCGGACTTCGACTTCACCGCCGACACCCGCGCGGGAGACCGCTTCCGCCTGCTCGTCGAGAAGCGCTACGCGGGCGAGGCCTTCGTCGACTATGGCCGGATCCTCGTCGCCCAGTACGCGAGCGGTGGCAAGACGCTCACCGGCGTCGGGTTCGAGCCCAAATCGTCGCACTTCGCCCACTACGACCTGGCGGGCCAGTCGCTCCGGAAGAGCTTCCTCAAGTCGCCGCTCGAGTTCACGCGCATCACGTCGGGCTTCACCTACGCGCGGCCGCATCCGATCCTCGGCGGCGTGCGCCCCCATCTCGCGATCGACTACGGGGCGCCGGTCGGCACACCGGTCCGCGCGGTCGCCGACGGCGTCGTCGTGCACGCCGGGTGGAACGGCGGCAACGGGATCCAGGTGCACATCCGCCATCGGTCGGGCTACGAGACGCAATACAACCATCTCTCGCGGGTCGCGTCCGACGTCCGACCCGGCACGCGCGTTCGGCAAAAGCAGATCATCGGCAACGTGGGTGCCACGGGGCTGGCGACGGGCCCACATCTCGACTATCGCGTCGCGCACAACGGCACCTTCGTGAACCCGCTCAGCGAGAAGTTCATTCCCGGTGAGCCGATCCCGGCCGCCGCCCGCGCCGACTTCAACCACCAGGCGCGAGAGCTCGTCACGCGCCTCGAGACCGCCGCCCCATATTGATTCCGTAGGCTCCCGCTGATCATTCATGAGGGCCGCCACCGTGCGGCCCGTTCGTTTTCCATGGTCTGCGTGGGAGAGGCCTGCCCGCCTTGAGACACACGCTCTCCAGCACTCCATCTCCGTGAGCCTTGCGTCTGAATCCTGCGCGTTGACGCGCAAGGCCGGGCGCGGAGCCTCGATATTTCGCGGAGTTGACTCCTCACGCCGCCCCGCCTCGACGCTCCGCGAAACTACGGCGAACTTGGAGGTGGATGGTACGATCAAGCCGCTTTCGGAAAGGAGTTTCGTGGAACCCGTCGTCCGACTGATCCCTCTAGGAGGTCTCGGTGAGATCGGCCTCAACATGATGCTGATCGAGTCCGGCGAGGACTTGCTCGCGATCGACTGCGGGCTCATGTTCCCGGACGACGAGCTGCCCGGTATCGATCACGTGATCCCGGACTTCTCCTACGCACTCGCCCGGCGGGACGCGTTCCGCGCCGTCGTCCTGACCCACGGCCACGAGGACCACATCGGCGCCCTGCCGTATCTGCTCCGCGAGATGCCGGTGCCCGTGTACGGAACGCCCCTCACCCTGGCGCTCGTCACGGAGCGCCTGCGCGAGCACGGGCTCGCCGAGACGGCCGATCTGCGGGTGATCCGCCCCCGCGATCGCTTCGAGACGGGGCCATTCGGCGTCGAGGCGATCCGCGTCACGCACTCGATCGTCGACGGGATCGGTCTGGCGATCGACACGCCCGCCGGCACCATCGTGCACACCGGCGACTTCAAGCTCGACCCGAGCCCGCTCGACGGGGAGACGCCGGACTACCGGCGGTTCGCCGAGCTGGGCGAGCAAGGCGTCCTGGTGCTCTGCTCCGATTCGACCAACGTGGATCGGCCGGGTCACACGCGCTCGGAGATGGACGTGGGGCAGGCGCTCGGCGACCGGTTCGACGCCGCGCCCGGTCGCATCATCATCGCCACGTTCGCCTCGCACATCCATCGCATCCAGCACGTGCTCACGCTCGCGGCCCGCACGGGTCGGCGGGTCGCGCTGCTGGGCATGAGCATGCAGCGCAACGTCGCGATCGCCTCGGACCTGGGCTATCTGCACGTCCCCGAGAACGTCCTGGTCGAGCTCGAGCAGCTCGGCGAGCTTCCCGCGAACCGTCAGGTGATCCTCTCGACGGGGAGTCAGGGCGAGCCGCATTCGGCGCTGGCGCTCATGGCCGCCGAGGAGCACAAGTATGTCCGGATCGAGCGCGGCGATCTCGTGATCATCTCGGCGCGCGTGATTCCCGGCAACGAGCGCACGATCGGGCGCGTGGTCAACGCGCTCTACCGGCTCGGTGCCGAGGTGCTGTACGAGGACAACGCGTTCGTCCATGTCTCCGGTCACGCGAGCCAGGAAGACCTGAAGATGATGTTCAACCTGACGCGGCCCCGGTACTTCATCCCGGTGCACGGCGAGTACCGTCATCTCCTCGGCCACGCCCGTCTCGCCGAGAGCGTCGGGATCGGGCCCGACCGGGTCTTCCTGATCGAAGACGGCATGGGCGTCGAGGTCTCGAAGACCGAGGCGCGTCTGGTCGGGCGCTTCCCCGCCGGGCGTGTTCTCGTCGACGGCAAGTCCGTCGGCGAGATCGGGGCCGTGGTCCTCCGCGACCGGCAGCTGCTCGCCGAGGACGGCCTGATCGCGGTCTCGCTCGCGGTAGGACGCGACGGGACGGTGCTCGCGGGACCTGAGATCGCCTCGCGCGGTTTCGTCTATGTGAAAGAAAACGAGCCCCTGCTGGAGGAGCTCAAGAAGGCCGTCCTGGCCGCGCTGGCCGAGCGCGATCCCGACGTGCCGTACGATCGCGAAATCACGGGCGCGACGGTTCGCCTGGCGGTGCGCCAGTTCGTCAACCAGCGCTTCCGCCGCCGACCGGTCGTGCTGCCGATCATTCTGGAGGTCTGATGGCAACCGTCATTCAGACGGAAGGCAAGTCGACCGAGGGCAAGCCTCGGCGCCGCCGCAAGCGCGGCAGCGATCGCTGGCTCAGCGAAGTGAAGGGCATCGCGGCGCTCCTGGCCGCGGGCTTCGGCCTCATCGCGCTCACAACCTTCGATCCGACCCTGACGCCCGCCGAGCAGCAAGGCCTGACCGGCCCGGTGGGCGTTTGGCTCGGGTGGGCGACCTTCCAGTCATTCGGCTATGCCGGATTTCTTCTGCCGCTCCTGCTCGGCGCCTGGGGCGCCTCCGCGTTCCTGCGGCCGATCGTCGTGCGGGGCTGGGTGCCGCTGGCCGGGCTCGGCACGCTTCTCATCGCCGCCGCGGGGCTGCTCACGCAGGCCACGCGCGTGCGGAGCGGCGCGGTCGGCGGCGGCCTCGTCGGCTACGCGACCACCGGTGTGCTCCATGCGGGATTCGGCGACGTCGGCACCTGGCTCATGCTGGTCGCCGCGATCCCGATCGGCGTCTTGTGCGTGACCCGCGTGTCTTACGCGGCCGTGGTGCGCATCACGACGTCGCGACTGACGAGGCTGAAGCGGCGCAGAGCCCAGTCGGCGCCGGCCGTGCGGGTGGCGGCGGAGCTGCTGCCGGCCGTCGAGCCGCTGGCTGCGGAGGCCTTGGCGCTGCCGGTGGTCGTCGAGCCCTCGCGCCCGCGCGGGCGGCTGGCGGAGCAGGGGCTCGCGTGGCAGGAGACGTTCGACTTCGGCCGCGGTGGCGCCGCGACCTTCCAGCTGCCACCGGTCGGGCTCCTCAAGGTGCCCCCCGCGTCCGAGCTCAAGCGCACGCGCGAGGAGCTCCAGGACAATGCCGAGACCATCCGCCGGAAGCTCCAGGATTTCGAGGTCGAGGGCCGGATCGTCCAGGTGAGCCCGGGCCCGATCATCACGTCGTACGAGTTCGAGCCGGCGGCCGGCGTCAAGATCAGCCAGGTGGTGAATCTCGGCGACGATCTGGCGCTCGCGCTGAAGTCCGCGTCCGTGAGGATCGTCGGGCCCATCCCGGGGCGCGGCACTGTCGCGATCGAGGTGCCGAACTCCGAGGCGGCGACGGTCTATCTGCGCGAGATCTTCGTCTCCGCGGAGTTCGCGGAGTCCAAGGGAAAGCTCCCGCTGGCCCTGGGCAAAGACGTGACCGGCACGCCGATCGTCTCCGATCTGACCTCGATGCCGCATCTGCTCGTGGCCGGCGCCACCGGAAGCGGCAAGTCGGTCGGGCTCAACTCGATGATCTGCTCGATCCTCTACAAAGCTACGCCGGCCGACGTGCGTTTCCTGCTGATCGATCCCAAGCGCCTGGAGCTCAGCGTGTACGAGGGCATTCCGCATCTGCTGGCGCCGGTCGTCACCGACGCGAAAGAGGCCGCGGCGCGACTGCGCTGGATCGTCGGCAAGATGGACGAGCGATACCGGACGCTCCAGATCAAGCAGGTCCGGAACATCGAGGGCTACAACAAGGCGGTCGACCCGGAGGAACGCCTTCCATACTGGGTCGTGGTCGTCGACGAGCTGGCCGATCTCATGATGGTCTCGGCCGGCGAGGTCCAGACCTCGCTGGTGCGCCTGGCCCAGATCGCGCGGGCGGTCGGGATCCATCTGATCATCGCGACCCAGCGGCCCTCCGTCGACGTCGTCACCGGCCTGATCAAGGCGAATTTCCCGACGCGCATCGCGTTCCAGGTGGCGTCGAAGGTGGATTCGCGAACCGTGCTCGACGGCAACGGCGCCGAGCAGCTGCTCGGCCGCGGCGACATGATCTTCGTCCCGCCCGGCGCCAACAAGCAGACGCGCGTGCACGGCGCCTGGGTCGCCGACGACGAGGTGCGAGCGGTCTGCGATTTCCTGCGCAAGCAGGGCACCGCGGTCTACGAGGAGGTCGTGCTGGCGACCGAGGAAGAAGTGGCCGCCGGGGCCGACGCCGACCGCGACGACCTCTACTGGGATGCCGTGCACCTCGTGATCGGCCAGCGCCAGGCCTCGATCTCGTTCCTGCAGCGGCGCATGCGTCTGGGCTATCCGAAGGCCGCGCGCTTCATCGACATGATGGAGCAGGATCGGGTCATCGGTCCGGGCGACGGCGCCAAGCCCCGGGAAGTGCTGGTCGGCCCCGAGTACCTCGCCAAGCGCGGCAAGTAGCGCCGAGCGGCCGGCGATCGCGCGAGGCGCTTACAATACGGCGCGACATGACGGAGTCTCGGTCCGTACCCGTCGTCGCGCTGCTCCTGGCTGCGTTCGCAGCCTCACTCGCCGTATGGCCGGCCGATCAGGCCGCCGCCGCCGACCTGAACGAGGCGCTTCGCCCGTGCACGCGGACCGATGTCATTGGAATCTGGGCGATGATTCGTCAAGGGACGGCACGCTCCGTCCAGGTCGACAGCACGGATCCGTCCTTCTATCCCTATCAGCGCTTCGCGTTTCGCGCCGACGCGAGCGTGCGCCATCTGGCCGCGCCCGCGCCCGTCGGCCCGGAAGAGCAACGGGTGATTCTGTCCGCGCCCACGACCGTCACGTGGTCAGTCGATCGCCAGGGACGATTGCTCACGCGCAAAGACAAAGGCGCGGCGCCGGAGATCAATGCCTGTCAGGTGCTGCTAGCGAAGGTCAGCGACCCGCGAAGTCCGATTCCGGGGCTCCCGGGCGATCTGCTGCTGACCCACTACGGCCAGGACGGAAAGCCGGTCGCGCGACGGCTCTTGAGGAAGATTGCGGGATCGGGTGAGTGACGAGCCCGGCCGGCGGGCGATCCACTGCTCGGCGTGCCGCCGGGAAGGCCAGAGGAGCTCGAGCACCCCGAGGATGAGGAGCGCGCAGGCGCCGAACGTCCCGAGCAGGATCATGACCTCGTCCCGCATCCACGGCTCCACATCCTCGATTTAATCCGGTCCCCTCCCGCAACACCAAGAAAATAGCGGCTAGAACCGGACCCGGACCCGGTAGGTGAGCTTGGTGGCGCCCTCTTTGGGCACCGGGATCTGGTACTTGAGCGTGTGGGCCTGGATCTTCTCGTACGTGTGAGTCGAGGTGAGCACCTGCCAGTCGCCGGGGACGGGCTCGATGACGGTGACCGTCTGCGGCTCGGTCTTGTGGTTACGGAGCGCGATCTCCCACTCGACCTCGTAGAGGTTCCAGCCGATCTTCTTGAAGTCCTTCTGGGTGCGCTCGCCGACCAGATCGAACGCGTTGCCCATCTTGATCTTCACGCTCTCGTCCTTGGGCGTGTGGTCGATCCAGTCCTCGCCGATGAACTGCTGACTGCCCGAGGCGTCCGCCTTGTAGACCCGGATCTTGCCCTTCGGCAGCGGCAGGCCCAGCCGGTTCTCCTTGCTGTTCTTGACTTCGAAGTAGACCGCGATCTTCTGATTCGAGACCGGCACACCGTAGGCATTGCGGTAGTAGTCGGGCGCGCCGTAGTAGACGAGCTCCTTTGTGATCGGCACCTCGTTCGCCGCCATGAGCGAGAGCTGCTTAGTCTGGTTGTCCTTGATCGTCGTACGGCCGTCGAGCGTGTAGAGGTGATATTCGAAGAACCCCTCCGACTTGAAATCCTGGCTCGCGACGGCTGGGGACGCGGCCTTCGCCGCCAGCTCCATCATGCGCTGATCGCGCCGCGCGTCTTGCGCTCGGTTCACGTCGCCGGCCACCAGCTTCAGCGCGGCGTTGCCGTAGGTGGCGCCGCTCTTGTTGTCGATCGTCACCCAGCCGGTGAGATCGGAGAGCTTGTCGGCGGCGTCGACGACCATGACGTAGTCGGCCTTCCACGTGATCCCGCTCGTGAGGTACGACGCCTCGACGCGCTGCGGCCGTGCCGTCTGGTTGCGAAGCAGCCAAACGAGCGTCGGCTTGGATACCAGATTCTCGGGCAGCGAGGGCAGGACGAGCCGGCCGTAGTGACCCATGTGGATCTGGCCGTTGATCTCGAAGACCGGTCCGTTGGTCGAGAGCAAGGTGGCCTCGTGATACGCGCCGTCGCTCTGATAGAGCCGCACCTTGCGGCCGACGTACTTCTCCATCAGCTTCTGGCTCGTCAGGAGATCGTATTCGTAGTTCTGCTCGAGGATCTTGAGCCCGAGCGCGTCGGTCAGCGACTTGAGGTGCACGGTCGTGGGATCGATCAGCGCGGCCACGTCCATGAACTGCACCTCGCTCTGACCCGCCGGCAACCGCGTCTCGCGCAGGTCCTTCACCAGGCCGAGGTTGCCGTTGTAGATCGTCACCATGACCTCGCGCTGATCGTCGCGCGTCACGCTGACGGGCGCCGCGGCGGCGGGCTGCCCGGTGGCGAGCGCCGCGATCAGGATCGAGGCGATCAAGGACGTTTTCATGACGTCGTTCCTCCCGGTCTTCCGGATTTCGGCTGCTGTCGAGTTAGACCGGAGAGGTCGACGAAAGTTCCCGCGCGGTGCCCGGGAGAAGGCTCAGCTGGTGATGCGCACGACGACGCGGATCGTGGCCGGGAGCGAGGACGGCTCCTTGCTCGGCTGCCAGCGACCGAGCTGCGCGAGGCCACGGTTCAGCTCCGCGTACACCTGGCGCGGGACCGCGATCTCGATGATCGGCCCATCGGACGTATCGAACCGGCGCGTCTGGGCGGCCCCGAGCCGCGCGACGAGCTCGGCGAGACTGCGAAGGGCGAGCTCGCGATCGCTCACCGCCAGCTGGCCCGACACGTCGGGTGGCGCGAACGCGGACGTCGCGCTCGGCGGCGCGCTTGCCGGCCGCTGAGCCTTGAGCGAATCGGCGCGCAGCTCGGTCTGCTGAGTGGTCCCGGGCCGAACGTCGTCCTTGGCGGCCCGCTGACGCTCCGCTCTCGACGCGGGGGCCTCGAGCTTGCCGACGACCGGCGCCTCGGCCCTCTTCTTGTCCGCCAGAGCGCCGGGCTCCGGGGTTTTCGCGAACCCCTCCACGCGCTCCTGCGCTCGCGGCGCCGCCTTCGCCTTCTCCGCCTCTCTCGGTGGGTCTTGCTCGCGTGCCTTCTCGTCTCCCCTGGCGCCGTAAAGAATTCGTGGCGCGTCGTTCTCCCGCGCCGGCGCTGGCGCTTCCGGCGGCGCGACGCTGGGCGCCTGGGTGACCACGGGCGCGGCGGGCTCCGGCCGGGCCGGCTGCTGCAGCTCGGGCGATCCGCGATACACCAGGGCTACTCCGACGGCGACGAGCACGACGGCCGCGGCCTCCATGGGAAGCTTCACCGGCCATGGCACAAAGAGGCCGCGCAGGAGACGCTGAGGCCAGGGCACCGGCCGTGCCGCCTCGAGCACGCAGTCGACGAAGCCGGCCGGCGCGCGTACCGGCGCCGCCGCGCGCACCAGCGCGACGGTGTCCCGGAAACGCTGGAGCTCGCGCCGACAGTCGGCGCACGCCGCCAGATGCGCGTCGAGCTCGGCGCGCTCCGGCGCATCGAGCGCGTCGTCGATCAGCGCCGAGAACTGTTCGCGCGCGTCGTGGCAGGTCATGGCAGGAATCGCTCGAGCTTCTCGCGCAAATCCATCCGGGCCCGATGGAGCCTCGACCTCACCGTGCCGAGCTCCAGCTCGAGCGCCTCCGCGATCTCCTCGTACGACAGCCCCTCGAGGTCGCGCAGAACCACCACGATTCGCCGCTCCTCGCCGAGCTCGGCGATCGCGCGGTGCAGAGCCGTCTCGAGCTCACTTCGTTCGGCCTCCTCGGCCGGGCTGACCTCGCGCGAGGCCAGGCGCGTGAGCGCTTCGTCACCGTGGCGCGCCACGCGCCGCTCGCCCGACGCCAGGCGGTTCAGGCACAGCCGTGAGGCGATCGCGTAGAGCCACGTCGAGAGCTTCGCCTCGCCGCGGAACTCGCCGATGGCCCGGTGGACTCGCAGAAACACCTCTTGGGCGAGCTCTTCCGCTTCCGCCCGGTTGCCGAGCATGCGGAGCGCCACGCCGAAGACGCGGTGCTGGTAGGCGATCACCAGGTCCTCGAAGGCTCGAGGGTCGCCGCGCCGGAGCCGGTCCACCAGGGAGGCATCATCGCCGGTCCGCCCTTCCATCCAGTTAGACCATACCGCCCGCCCAGGGTTCCCTCACATCCAAATTCGGCGAGCAGCGCCGGCGACGCGTTGCACGGGCGCACCAGCGGCTTATACTGCCGACGATTGCCGGCACCGCGAGCCGGCCGCAGGATGGGGCTTCTGGAAAGGATCCAAATGCTCAGGGAAGACCAGGCACGCGAATTCGCGGACCACTGGGTGAAGGCGTGGAACAGCCACGACCTCGATCGCATCATGTCGCACTACGAAGACGACGTCGTCCTGGTCTCGCCGGTCGCCGCCAAGATGCTCGGCGATCCGTCCGGCCGGGTCGCCGGAAAGACCGCGCTCCGGTCCTATTTCGAACGCGGGCTCGAGATGTACCCGAACCTGAGCTTTCAGCTCCTGGACGTCATGTGGGGGCTCCAGAGCGTTGTCCTCTACTACACGAACCAGAAGGGATCGAAGACCGGCGAGTACATGGAGATCGGCCCGAGCGGCAAAGTCTCCAGGGTGGTCGCCAACTACAGCGGATAACCCGAAGCAAGAGGACACTGCCGATGCCGCATCCGCTCGTCGCCCAGCTGCGATTCACGCGAGACGAGTTCGTGAGGATCGGATTCCTCGGCCGGCTCCTGGGCTTCGGTCGCCCGGCGTGAGGGCGAATCGATGGCGCACTGCCCGCCCGAGCTGCTCGACGATCTCGGCGACGTGCTCGCCGAAGTGCGAGGCTGGGCCGGGATCAGGGAAGACAAGCCCGGCGTCTTTTACGTCCGCGGCCAGCCGTTTCTCCATTTCCACCTGCTGAAGGGTGGACGCCGGCGCGGCGACATCAAGGGAAGGCAGGGCTGGGTCAGCCTGAACCTTCCGCGGCCGATCTCAGCCACGCGGCGGCACGCGCTCCGCCGCGAGCTGCGGACGCACTACCGCGAAAAATGGGGAGGAGCATGACCGCCGAGATGGTCCGAACTCTCTATCGCTACAGCGCATGGGCGACCGCGCGCATCTTCCAGACCGCGACGCGACTGAGCCCCGCGGAGCTGGCGTCGCCGAGCGGCGCCAGCTTCAGCTCGGTGCGCGAGACGCTCGTTCACATCATGGCCGCCCAGTGGATCTGGCTCTCACGCTGGAACGGCACCTCGCCCACGTCGATGCTTGACCAGCGGGAATTTCTAGACCTCGCGTCGATTCGCGCGCGCTGGGACCAGATCGAGGCCGACACGCAGCGATTCGTCGCGACCGTGACCGACGCCGAGCTCGCCAAGGTCGTCGAGTATCGCAACACCCGCGGTGAGCGCTGGGCATACCCGCTATGGCAGCAGGTCGTCCACCAGGTGAACCACGCAACCTATCATCGGGGCGAGGTCGCCGCGACCTTGACCCAGCTCGGCCAGTCGCCGGGCGACCTCGACCTGCTGATCTTCATCGACGAAACCGAACCCCGCCGTTGAGGCCGCGGGAAATGGTTTCGACGAGCGGATGCGCCGACCCTGGCTGAGTATTAGCGCGCGATCCCGACTTCGCGGAGGTAGCGGAGCACGCCCGGGTGGATGAGATCGGCGCGCGGCGCCGAAGCGAGCGTATTGGCGACGGTTGTCTCCTGCGCCTGAGGCAGTCGCCGGGCGAGCGCGGCTTCGCCCCGATGTAGCGCGTGCGCTAGCCGATACGTGACGTCGTCGGCGAGATCTGGACGCGCGAGGATGAAGCTCCACGAGCCCACCGAGGCCAGCGGCGCGGCGAGGCCGGGATAGGCCCCGGCGGGAACCGTCATGGGCTTGAGGAACGGGTGCCTGGCGAGAATCTTGGCGATGCCGTTCGCGTCGGGCGCGATGAACCGGGCACCGGCCGGTCCCTTGGCGACCGCGCCGAACCCGGGCCAGCCCTGACCTCCGCCCCACAGCGCCGCGGCGCGGTCGTCGAGCACCATCGCCGGCCCGTCTCCCGCGCGGTCGAGATAGACCGCCTGGAAGTCGCGTTCCTGGTCGAGGCCGAGCCCGTCGAGCACGTACTTGGCCAGGATCACCAATCCCGAGCCGCGCGCGCCGAAGACGACGGGCTTGGCACGCAGGTCTTCGAGTCGGCGATACGGGCTGTCCGCGCGCACGACGAACATGCCGGGCGTCGAGTACATCGCGGCGACGATCTTCAGATTTGCCGGGGGCCGGCCGATCCCGTTGAACGCCTCGTGCGCGACCTCGCCCTGGACGAGCGCGATGTCGAGCTGCCCGGCCTCGAGGAGCGGAACGTTCTCGGTGCTGCCCTTGGTGTTGCGCTGCTCGATCGCCAGGGTGGGCTCGGTCTCGTGGATGGTGTCCGCCACCGCCGCGCCGTAGACGGGAAAGCCGCCGCCCGGCGTCGCGGTGCCCAGCACCACCACGGTCTTGCCATCGGCCGAGCCGCCGGGCGTCGTCGGCATGGCGGATACCCTATCACGTCAGGCCGCAAGCCACCTGAAAATGAGGGGAGCCCCATAGTGAGGGGAGCCCCATAGTGAGGGGAGCCCCATAGTGAGGGGAGCCCAATGACGCGCTTCATGGTCGCCATCACGCTGCTCGCCGCGCTCGCGTCGACCGCGCACGCTCAGGTCCAGATCACGATCTCGCAGCCCGCCGAGGCCACGACGATGGATCCGGGCCGGAGCACGCAGGTCTTGACCGTGAACTACTTCTACAACCTCTATGACGCGCTCACGCGCTGGGACAATTCGCTGCGCCTGCAACCGGGGCTGGCCACCTCCTGGAAGAACCTCAACGAGACGACCTGGGAGTTCACCTTGCGCCAGGGCGTCAAGTTCCACGACGGCGCGCCGCTGACGGCCGAGGACGTCAAGGCGACCCTCGAGCGCAATCTCCAGCCGGGCAGGACCGTGGTCCAGCCCGGCTTCGCGACGATCGAAGCCGTCCAGATCGTGAACCCGACGACGATCCGGATCGTGACCAAGAAGCCCGATCCGTTGCTCCTGGTACGCGTGGCGCAGATGGGAGCTCAGATCCTTCCGGCGCGCCTGACGACCGATGACGGCGTGAAGGAGCTGGCCCGGCGCCCCGTGGGCACGGGCGCCTACAAGTTCGTCGAGTGGGTGAAGGACGAGCGCCTGGTCATGGAGGCCAACCGCGACTGGTGGGGCTGGGAAGGCCGGGCGCCGGCGATCGATCGGGTGATCTGGAAACCGATCCCCGAGGACTTCCCGCGGATCGTGGCGCTCGAGAAGGGCGAAGCGGACATCATCACGAACGTCCCGCCCGATCGCATCAAGTCCATCGCCGACGGTCGCGCCACGCAGATCCTCGCCGCACCGTCGAGCCGCATCGTCACCCTCTCGATCAACAGCACGCAGCCGCCGCTCGCCGACAAGCGTGCGCGCCAGGCGCTCCACTACGCGCTCGACATCGGCTCGATCATCAAGAACCTCTACGCGGGACAGGGCAGGCCCTTCAGCGGCGGCGTCGCCGACACCGACTTCGGCTACAACGCCTCGCTCAAGCCGTATTCCTTCGACCCGGCCAAGGCGAAGCAGCTCCTGGCCGAGGTCGGGCGCCCGAACGGCATCGACGTGTCGCTGCACGCCGGGAGCGGCACGATGGTCAACGACAAGTTCCTGCTCGAGGCGATTGCCGACATGTGGGCGAAGTCCGGCATTCGCGCCAAGATCGACATCATGGAGATGGGAGCCCGCCAGCGCATGCTCAACGAGCGGGCCATTCCGCCGAACGGGCTTCTCCTCGGCAACCCGCAGTCGACGCTCCTCGACGCGGACGGAAGTCTCTGGCGGTTGTGGCACCCGAACGGCTTCAACGGGAAGTACTGGACCGGCAGCCAGCCCGGCCAGCGCTTCCACGATTTGATGGAACAGGCGCGGTACTCGCTCGACCCGGCCAAGCGTCGCGCCCTCTATATGGAAGCGACTCAGATCATCCACGACGAGAAGCCGTGGGTCGAGCTGTTCCAGGAGACCATCGTGTACGGCGTGAGCCGACGCGTCGCGTTCAAGCCGCGCGCCGACTACCGGCTGATCGTGGCGGAGATGGCGCCTAACCGCTAACCCGTCTAGCCAATCGTACGCGCCTCGAGCCGTAGCAGGCGGCGGTCGACCCGCTGAAATTCGTCGGCGACGTCGCCACGGAAGCGATCGAGCTTCTGATCGACGCCGATGACTCCCTCGCCGACGAGCTGGATCTTGTCCATGAGACGATCGGCGACCACGTCGAAGTGCCGCCGCGTCTGCGCGGCGCTCGCCGCGATATCGGCACGAAGCTCCGACTTCACTTCACCCCCGCGGCGCTCGCCGCGATTTCGCTGCGGAGCTCGAGCGCGATCTCCGACCTGAGCTCGGACTTCAGCTGCGAGAAACCCTGGTCGAGGTAAGCGACGAGCTCCTGGTCCACGTCGGTACTCTGACGGGCCGCGCTCGGCGCGTCAAGTGTGTATCGCCCAACGGCTCACGGGGGTGGTCCGAACTCTAGTGTAAAGTGAGGGCATGAACAGAGCGGTTGCGGCGCTGCTACTCGCCCTATTGGTGACGGCGGTGGCCGTCCCGGCGGCGGCGCAGTCGCTCGACGAGGTCGTCCGCGAGATCGAAGCCGTGTACGGTCGCATGACCGACTTGCGCGCCGACTTCACGCAGACGGCCTTCAACAAGAGCCTCAATCAGACGATTCCGGCGAAGGGCACGGTCTACTTGAAGAAGGGCGGCAAGCTCCGCTGGGAGTACACCGAGCCCACGCCCCAGGAGATCGTCTCCGACGGCAAGAAGCTTTGGGTTTACACGCCCACCCTGAACCAGGCCAATGTCGCCGACGCGCCCGAGGCGCTGGCCGGCCCCGCCGGCAGCTTCCTCGCGGGGCTCGGACGCTTGCGCACGGAGTTCCAGGTGCGCTTCCTGAACCCGGCCCAGCCGAAAGACACCGAGGGCAACTGGGCCCTCGACCTGACTCCGAAGCAACCGTTACCGACGATGACGCGGCTGATCCTGTCGATGGACCCGAAGAGCTGGGAGATCAGGAAGGCCGTGGTGCACGATCAGTTCGAGAACACGGTGACGATGCGCTTCTCGAAGATGGTGGTGAATAGCGGGTTGCCGGAGCGGACGTTCACCTTCGTCGCGCCCAAAGGTGTCGTGATCGTACCGCTCAAGTAGCGGGGGGACCATGGCCGCCGAAAACTCATTCGACATCGCGTGCAAGATCGACATGCAAGAGGTGACGAACGCCCTCGACCAGGCGCGACGGGAAATCGAGACGCGCTACGACCTCAAGGGCACCAAGTGCGGCCTGACCATCGAGAAAGCCGACATCACCGCGACCGCGCCCGACGATATGAAGCTCAAGGCGGTCGTCGACATCCTCCAGTCGCGCCTGCACAAGCGCGGCGTGCCGCTGAAGGCGCTCACGTACGGCGAGGTCGAGCAGGCCTCGGGCGGTACGCTTCGCCAGAAGATCGCGCTCCAGCAGGGCATCCCGATCGAGCGTGCCAAGGAGATCGTGCGCCTCATCAAGGACAGCAAGGTCCGGGTGCAGGCCTCGATCCAGGAAGACCAGGTGCGTGTCGCCGGCAAGAACCGCGACGATCTGCAGAAGATCATTGCGATGCTGAAGGACAAGGACCTCGGCATCGCGCTCCAGTTCACGAATTATCGCAGCGTCTGAGACCGTGGGAGCGCCGAGCGGTTGCCCACGGTCGTCCCGGCACTCCTGCTACGGTCGCCGCACTCTTCTTCCTCAGACCGTATCGTCACTTCTGGACGGTGCTCTCTGTCTTCGGCCTGGGTGTCGCGGTCACAGCGCTTACGGCAGCTGTCCTCTTTGCCATTGGCAGGCATGCTGCGCCTTCGCCGCTCGCCACGTGGGTCGAATTCTCCGTGCTCAGGATCCTGGTCGCGCCACTCCTCGCGCTCACGTTTCTCGTCTGCACAGTTCTCTCGCCGTCTCGCCTCTCTCGCCTGGTGTTTCTCGCGGCAACCGTGATGGAGGCGACAGCGAGCGCGTACGGAGCGTTCGTCTGGTTCGTCCCTCTGCTCTTCGAGAGACCGTAGCTGGTCATGTGACGCTCCGGCCCTTTTGCCCACGGTCGTTTGGCGCTGTGGGCACGGTATACTGGCTCCCGTCCATGAAGGTCCATCTGACGACCCTCGGCTGTCCGAAGAACCAGGTCGACTCCGAGCTGATGCTCGGCATGCTGACCGAGGCCGGGTTTCCGCTCACGGAGCGCCCCGAAGACGCCGAGTGCCTCGTCGTCAACACCTGCGCCTTCATCGACCGTGCGCGCGAGGAATCGATCGACACGATCCTCGAGCTCGCGAAGCTGAAGCAGCGGGGGTCCTGCCGTGCCCTCATCGTCACGGGCTGCCTCACCCAGCGCTACGGCGGCGACATCTTGAAAGAGATGCCGGAGGTCGACGGGATCCTCGGTACCTCGAATCTCTCGCGCATCGTCGAGCTGGTCCGCCAGGCGGCCGGCCGCCACGACTGGGCGAGCTCTGCGCCCCCGGGATACCTCTACGACGCGACCACGCCGCGCCTTCTGACCGGCCGGGTTCCGTACGCCTACGTGAAGATCGCCGAGGGCTGCGACATGGGCTGCACCTTCTGCGCGATTCCTCAGTTCCGCGGCCGTCACCGGAGCCGCCCTCTTCCCGACATCGTGAAGGAGGTCGAGGGGCTGGCGGGGCGCGGGGTTCAAGAGGCGATCCTCGTCTCCCAGGACACGCTCGCGTACGGCCGTGACATTGCCGGCAACGGTGACATCGCCGACCTGCTGTTGGCCCTCGGCGAGACGCGGATCCCATGGATCCGGCCCATGTACCTGCACCCGGCGCACGTGAACGACCGGCTCATCGAGCGATGGGCACGGGCGCGAGTCGTGCCCTACCTGGACATGCCCGTCCAGCACGGCGACGACGGCGTGCTGCGCGCCATGCGTCGCGCGGTGACCGCGAAGCGGATGCGGGAGATTGTCCGAGCGTTCCGTGACGCGATCCCGGGGCTCACCGTCCGCACGACCGTCCTCGTCGGCTTCCCGGGTGAGACCGAGACGGCGTTCCAGAACACGCTGGAGTTCCTCGAGGAGACGCGCTTCGACCGGCTCGGCGTCTTCACCTACTCGCCCGAGGAGGGGACGCCCTCCGTCGCGTTCGCCGACCAGGTCACGCCCGAGGTCGCGGCCGAGCGCGCGGCGATCGTGCAAGAGCATCAGGACCGTCGGGCCTGGGAGCGCCATGCCGCGCTCGCCGGCACGGTCACCGACGTCCTGGTCGACGGCCCGAGCGAGGATCCGGCGTTCGCGTGGGAAGGTCGGACGGCCGGACAGGCGCCCGAGATCGACGGCGTCGTCTATCTGAGGGATCGCAGCCTGACGCCCGGAAGGTTCGCGCGCATCCGCATCGTCGAGGTCGAGGGATACGAGCTGGTCGGCGAGCGCGCCTAGCCGCACCACGGCGCTCGACCGCGTCGCGCTCGTCATCGCAACCGGCTTCGGCGCCGGCTACTCCCCGGTGGCCCCCGGTACTGCCGGGAGCGCCCTGGCCGTCCTCATTCTCTGGCTCGTTCCGTTCTCGCGCGCCGGCGTCTTCCTGTTCCTCATCGCGGTCACGCTCGTGGGAACCTGGGCCGCCCACCGGGCCGAGCGCCTGCTCGGCGGCCTCAAGGACCCCGGCGCCATCGTCATCGACGAGGTCGCGGGCATGACGGTCGCGGTCGCGCCGTTCGCGCCGACCCTGCCGGTGCTGGCGGTGGGCTTCGTCCTGTTCAGGATCTTCGACGTCACCAAACCGTTCCCGGCACGCTCGAGTCAGCACGCCCCCGGCGGCATCGGGATCATGGTGGATGATCTGATCGCGGGGTTGTACGCTCTGATCGTGATCGTCATCGGCCGAGCCGTCTTCGCCTGGCCGTGACAGCGAGCGCCCACATCGTCACGGTCGGGGCGATGCCGTCCCCCGGCGCCGACGGCGCGGCGGTCGCGGCGGCGCTCGGCGCCGCCGGCGTCAACGTCGTGAGCCGCGTCTTCGTCGAAGACGACGAGAGCGCGCTCGAGCGGGCGCTCGGGTCCGATGAGGCCCTGACCGTCGTGCTCACGGGCGGCGGAGGCTCGGCCGGCGACATCGTGCGCCGCGTGCTCGCGCGTGTGACCGGCGCGCGGCTCGTCCTCAACGACCGGCTCCTCACCACGCTCCAGGAGCGCTATCGCCGGCTCGATCGCCCGCTGCCGCGACGTGCCGAGCGGCTGGCGCTCTTGCCCCAGGGCGCGACGGTGTGGGTCACGGCCGACGCCGAGGCGGGATGGGCGATGGAGAGCGGTCAGCGGGCCTTCGCGGTGCTCGCGCGCGACGCCACGCTCCAGCCGACGATCGCGCAGCATTTGACGTCGTTCGCCCGCGACTGGGCCGGGGGGCGTGGGACCTCGGTCGTTCGCACGTTGCGCACGGCCGGCCTCACCGCGGCCGACGTCGAGGAGCGGCTCGTCGACTGGCTCGGCCGTGACGGCGAGGTGACCGTCTCGACCATCCCGGCCGACGGCGAGGTCTGGGTGAGGCTGCGGGCGCGCGCCTCGACCCCGGCGGAAGCCACGCGGAGCCTGGCGAAGGCCGAGATCGGGATCGGCGCGCTCCTCGGAGAGGACTGCTACGGGCGCGACGGGGAGACGCTCGAGATGGTCGTCGGCCGGATGTTGCTCGAGCGGCAGCTGACCCTCGCGGTGGCCGAATCGTGCACCGGCGGGCTCCTGGGCCACCGCCTCACCAGCGTGCCGGGCTCGTCGGCGTATTTCGAGCGCGGCGTGCTCGCGTATTCGAACCGTTC
>Ga0209267_1000635_pt1 | contig 25229 bp, 22 predicted proteins | sample GraSoiAngelo_137_FD_185894 | JGI IMG/M metagenome (GOLD analysis project Ga0209267, IMG submission 185894) | Grasslands soil microbial communities from the Angelo Coastal Reserve, California, USA - 14_0929_09_30cm (SPAdes) (version 2) | ecosystem: Environmental > Terrestrial > Soil > Grasslands ... | reverse complement strand
GTATGGGCGGCCAGCATCCCGCGGAGTACTTCGCCGAGTCGATCCTGGCGCCGAACGCGGTGATTCTCGATGGTCCCGGCTTCACCGGCCCCGACGGGAAGTCGATCATGCCGAGCTACGCCGACAGCTTGAGCGTCGCCCAGCTCGTCGACCTGGTCGCGTTTCTCCAGGGCTTGACCGGCGGCGGGCACATGCACGCGATGGCGCCGGCCGAGCAAACGACGGACGTCTACACGGTGCGTCTCGACTATCGGGGCGGCAGCGAGCACGCCGGCCACGAGGGCCACAGCGCCGGCGCTGCGCCCGGCCATTTGATGGTCTTCGTCCTCGATCGCGCGACCGGCGAGCCCGTTCCGTATCTGCCGGTGTCGGCGACGATCCGTGCGGCGGGCAAGCCCGCGCACCGGGTCACCCTGGCGCCGATGGTCGGCGGCCAGGGCTTTCACTACGGCGCCAGCGTGACTTTGCCCGACGGCGCGCACACGATCACCTTGAGGATCGGGCCCGTCGCGGTCCAGGCGATGCCGGCGGTGAAGGGCCGCTTCGCCAAGCCCGCCAAGGTGGTGTTCGAACGGGGGGCGTGAGAGCCCCCCTCGAAGGGTGTCGCCCCGCTCAGCTCGCAGCCGACTTCGCCGCGGCCAGCGCCGCGTCGTAGTTCGGCTCGGATCCGATCTCCTTCACGTACTCGACGTGCTTCACCTTGCCGTCCTTGCCGACCACGAAGACCGCGCGCGCGGTGAGCCCGGCGATCGGACCGTCCTTGATCTCGACCCCGTACGCAGGCCCGAAGGCGCGCTCGCGGAAGTCGGAGAGCGTCTTGACGGCGGTGACCCCGGCCGCGCCGCACCAGCGCTTCTGCGCGAACGGCAGGTCGCGGCTGATCGTCCAGATCTCGACGTCGCCGCCGAGCTTCGCCGCCTCCTGGTTGAAACGTCGCGTCTCGGTATCGCAGGTCGGGGTGTCGAGCGAGGGCACGGAGCTCAGGATCACGACCTTGCCCTTCGCCTCGCTCAGCTTGACGGGCTTGAGCCCGTTGTCGAGGGCGGTGAAATCGGGCGCGTTCTGCCCGGCCTTCACTTCCGATCCGCCGAGCGTGATGGGGTTGCCTCGGAGCGTGACGGCGCCTTTGCGATCGTCGGCCATGGGTTAATCCTCCCGGAGAGATTCTAGTACACTCGTCGAGCCATGGACCTCGTGTGGAGCGGCTCGCGTCAGGCACTCGCGTTGCTTGCCGACTCGGACCGCGAGATCTGGGGAATCCTCCGGCTCTCGCTCCAGGTTTCCGGGTGCGCCACCCTGATCTCGCTCGCGCTCGGTGTTCCGGCCGGCGCCGTGCTCGCGCTCGCGCGATTTCCCGGGCGTGGTCTCCTGGTGAGCATGGTGAACACCGGCATGGGGCTGCCGCCGGTCGTCGTCGGACTCTTCGTGACGCTCCTGCTCTGGCGTGGCGGCCCGTTCGGCGACCTCGAGATCCTCTACACGCCCGCGGCCATCGTGATCGCCCAGGCCGTCCTCGCCGCGCCGATCGTGACCGGCATCACGCTCGCCGCCGTCGGTCAGGTCCCGCGCGAGTTCCGTCTGCAGCTCCTGGCGCTCGGCGCCTCGCGCGTGCAGATGGTCTGGCTGGTGCTGCGCGAGGCGCGCCTGCCGATGCTCGCGGCGGTCATGGCCGGATTCGGCGGGATCATCTCCGAGATCGGCGCCTCCATGATGGTCGGTGGCAATATCAAGGGACAGACGCGCACCTTGACGACGGCGATGGTGCTCGAGACGGGGAAGGGGAACTTCGAGATCGCGATCGCGCTGGCGCTCTTGCTGCTCGTGCTGATCTTCCTCGTGAACTGGTTGCTGACCGCGATCCAGCAGCGTCACGCGCGCTGACACTCATAGAATGGGAGTCTTGATGAGCCGCTTCGCGTCGATCTTCCTCGCGCTCGCGTGCGTCGCCCTCGGGCTCGGCTCGATCGAGGCCGCCGAGCCTCCCGCCCTGACCGTGTTCGCCGCGGCGGACCTCACCTTTGCCTTCAAAGAGCTCGCGCCCCGCTTCGAGAAGGCGACCGGCGCGCGCGTCACGCTGGTCTTCGGCTCCACCGGGACCTTCGCTCAGCAGATCCGCCAGGGAGGTCCCGCGGATGTCTTCTTCGCCGCCGATCAGTCGTTCGTCGAGGCCTTGACCGCGGAGGGCGTACTGCTCCGCGAGACGCGGACCCTGTACGCGCAGGGCCGCATCGTCCTCGCGACGGCGAAAGCGTTCGGTCCCAAGCTCACCGGGCTCCGCGGTCTCCTGGATCCGCAGATCCGGCACGTCGCGATCGCGAACCCCGTGCACGCGCCGTACGGCCGGGCGGCCGAGCAGGCCTTGCGGAAGGCCGGGCTCTGGGAGTCGCTCCGGCCGAAGCTCGTGTTCGGCGAAAACATCCGCCACACCCTGCAGTTCGTGCAGACGGGGGCCGCGGAGGCCGGTATCGTGGCGCTCTCGGTCGCCAACGTCCCGGAAATCGAGTGGGTCGCCCTCGACGCCGCGATGCACGCGCCGCTCGATCAGGCGGCCGCCGTCGTACGTCGCAGCCCGCGCCCGGAGCTCGGCCTCGCGTTCATCCAGTTCGTCAACGGCCCGGAGGGCCGCCCGATCATGAAACGGTACGGGTTCATGCTCCCCGGGGAGTTCTGACTCGCGTGATGGACTCCTTCCCGATCTGGCTCTCGCTGCGTGTCGCGCTGAGCGCCACGGCGCTGACGCTGCTCACCGGCGTCCCGATCGCCTGGCTCCTGGCCCGCAAGCGATTCTCCGGGCGCAACGTGCTCGAGGCGGTCGTCGTCCTCCCGCTGGTCCTGCCGCCCACGGTGCTCGGCTACTATCTCCTGGTCGTCATCGGCTACCGGGGCCCGATCGGGCGCGCTCTCGCCGCGATCGGGCTCGAGCTCGCCTTCACCCCGGGCGCCGCAGTACTGGCCGCGTGCATCGGGTCGATCGCGCTCGTCATCAAGTCCGCGCAGGCGGGCTTCGAAACCGTGGACGCACAACTGGAGCAAGCGGCGCGGACGCTGGGTCGCTCCGAGTGGAGCGTGTTCTGGAGCGTCACGCTTCCTCTCGCGTGGCGCGCCGTGCTCGCGGGGACGGTCCTGGCGTTCTGCCGCTCGCTCGGCGAGTTCGGGATCACCCTCATGGTGGCCGGGAACATCCCGGGTCGCACCCAGACGCTGCCGCTGGCGATCTACGACCGGGTCCAGGCGAACCAGATGGGCGAAGCGAACGCGCTCGCGCTGGTCGCCGTCGGCATCGTGGTCGTGCTGCTCTTCGGCCTGAGCCGGTTCGCGCGCCTCCGGTACTAGGCATGAGCGGCGCGGTGGCGGTGGCGATCACCAAGCGGCTCCCCGGCTTCACGCTCGACGTGAGCTGGGCGGCGGAGCAATCGGTCCTCGGCCTGTTCGGGCCCTCGGGCGCGGGAAAGACGCTGACACTTCAATGCCTGGCCGGGCTCATCCGGCCGGACGCCGGACGCATCGTCGTGGGCGAGCGCGTCTTCTTCGACGCGGCGGCCAACGTCGACCTCTCGCCTCAGCAGCGTCGCATCGGCTACGTGTTCCAGGGCTATGCGCTTTTTCCGCATCTGACCGTCGTCAAGAACATCGCGTTCGGTCTTCGGGGGCGCCCGCGCGGCGACCGCGCGCGGCGCACCGCCCAGGTGATCGAGCGGCTCGGGCTCGGCGGACTGGAGCAACGCTATCCGCGCGAGCTCTCCGGCGGCCAGCGCCAGCGTGTGGCGCTGGGCCGGGCGCTCGCGATCGACCCGGCGCTCCTGCTGCTCGATGAGCCACTCTCCGCGCTGGACGCGCCGCTGCGCCGGACGCTGCGCGACGAGCTCCGCGAGATCCTGAGCGGATGGAGGATTCCCGCCGTCGTCGTCACCCACGACTTCACGGAGGCGTATCGGCTCGCCGATCGAATCGTCGTGTACGAGAACGGGCGCGTGATCCAATCGGCGCCGCGCTCGGAGCTGCTGTGGCAGCCGGCGTCCGAAACGGTTGCGCGAATCATGGGGCTCCGCAACGTGCTCCGTGGCGTCGTCGTCAAGGCGATGCCCGACCGCATCCAGATCCTCTGGCGCGGCCACACGCTCGAGGCCGTGAACTCGCCGACCCGCTCGTACCTGCCGCCGCCCGAGAGCCCGATCGCGTTTTTCATCCGCCCTGAATACGTGCGACTGATCCGCAAAGATCGCGGCGCGCCCGACGCGGCCCACCACATGAACATGATGCGCGGGACCGTCGTGGGCGAGGCCGACTTCGGCACGGTCTGGTCGTTGCGCCTGCGCCTCGACACATCCGGCGCTCCCGCGCAGGGCGACTTCGACCTGGAGGTCGAGGTGCCGCACCTCGTGTACGAGATCCTCGAGATCGAGCGCGACCGGCACTGGGAGTTCTCGATCCACCGCGGCTCGATCCACGTCCTGCCGACGTGAGGCCGTCACCCGTTGTCGAGCTGGCCGGCGTGCGGGTAAGCTACGGCGGCGCGCCGGTGCTCGACGTGCCGGCGCTCGGGGTCCACGAGGGCGAGATCCTGGTCGTGGTCGGCCCGAACGGCAGCGGCAAGTCGACGTTGCTGCGCGTCGCCGGACTGCTCGAGCGCCCGAGCCAGGGCGTCGTTCGGTTTCGCGGGCGCCCGACCGACGCCGCGCACTCGCTGGCCGAGCGCCGGCGGATGGCGACCGTCTTCCAGCATCCGCTCCTGGCCGACATGACCGTCGCCGAGAACGTGGCGCTGGGGCTCTCGTTCCGCGGCCGCACGGACGATCGCGGCGCGCGCGTCGAGCGCTGGCTCGAGCGGCTCGCGATCGCGCCGCTCAGAAGTCAGCGGGCGCGAACGCTCTCGGGAGGCCAGGCGCAGCGCGTGGCGCTGGCGCGCGCGCTCGTGCTCGAGCCCGAGGTGCTCCTGCTCGACGAGCCGTTCGCCGGGCTCGACGCGCCCTCGCGCGCCGATCTCCTGCCGGAGGTCGTGGCCATCCTGCGTCACGATCGCGTCACCACCATGCTCGTGACTCACGACCGCGGTGAGGCTCAGGCGCTCGGCGACCGTGTGGCGGTGCTGATGGCCGGCCGGATCGCGCAGCTCGACGAGACGGCCCGTGTGTTCCATGCCCCCGCCTCCGAGACGGTCGCGCGATTCATCGGCGTCGAGACGCTGATGACCGGCCGCGTGCTCGCGCGCGACGCGGGAGTCACCGTCGTCGAGGTGGCCGGTCGGAAGCTCGAGATCGCCGCGCTCGCGGACGTGGGTGAGGACGTGCGGCTCGGGCTCCGGCCCGAAGACGTCACACTACTGCTCGCGACCGAGGCCGCGCCGCTGTCGAGCGCTCGCAACTACCTGGCCGGAACGATCGTGCGTGTCACGCCCTCGACGCCCGCGATCCGTGTGGTCGTCGACGTAGGCTTCCCGCTCGTCGCGACGGTGACGGCGCGGTCGGTCGCCGAGCTCGGCCTGGTCGAGGGCGCCCGGGTCATCGCCGCGTTCAAGGCCAGCGCCGCGCACCTGATCGGACCCGGACTAGGTCCCCGAAACGCCGCGTCAATACTGTCAGCGAGGGTGTCTGTCGTTTCTCCAAGCATTTGATTTCTAAGATGTCGTCTCTTGGCATCCGGCCTGCTGTATCCGACCGAGGCCCGAAAGACTACAAATGGAGCTACTCCGACATCACTGGGGATTCCTGGACGGCAGCATGGATCCAGGGTCGGCGCTCGCCGGAACATACGAGCCGACGCTAGTCACGCTTTCAGTGGTGGTCGCCATCCTGGCGGCGTACGCCGTTCTGGGTCTCGCCGAGAGGATCAGCGCCGCCGACCGGCCCTTCGCCAAGAGGTCGTGGCTCTCGGCGGGCGCCGTGACCATGGGCATCGGGGTCTGGGCGATGCATTTCCTCGGCATGCTGGCCTTTCGGCTGCCGGTCAGGGTCAACTACGACGTCCGGGTCACGCTGGTGTCGGTGGCGCCGGCCGTGCTCGCCAGCGGGATCATGCTTCACGTCATCAGCCAGGCGAGAATATCGCCCGGGCGCTTGGTCCTCGGCGGCACGCTCATGGGCGCCGGCATCGGCGTGATGCACTACACCGGCATGGCGGCGATGCGGATGAACGCGGTGATGCGATACGACCCGGTGCTCTTCGTGGTCTCCGTCATCGTGGCCGTCGTGCTCGCGATCACGGCGCTCTACACCAAGTTTCTCGCCAGCAGCAGACCCGGCGATGTCCACCGCTGGTGGACCAGGCTCGGAGCTGCATCCGTGATGGGCTTCGCGGTAGCCGGCATGCACTACACCGGCATGGCGGCCGCGCATGTTTTCCCGAGCACCAGCTCTGATCCGGTGGGCGCCGGATTGGATCCGACGTTTCTGGGAGCTTGGGTCAGCGTGGCCACCGTGGTCATCACCGGGCTCGCCATTTTCGTCACGGTCGTCGATAGCCGCCTGGAGGCCGCGGCCAACTCGGAGCGTCTGAGCCGGTCGCGTCTGCTCGAAGCGATCGAGAGCATCTCGGAGGGCTTCTCGCTCTACGATACGCACGATCGGCTCGTGCTGTGCAACAGCCGATACCGTGAGCTCGCGAATGCCGCTCCCGAGCCCGGCCTGGTGGGGATGCCGTTCGAGCAGGTCATCCGCTTGATCGCCGAGCGCGGCCGGGTCGCGGACGCGAAGGGACGAGTCGATGCGTGGGTCGCCGAGCGGCTGGCGCGGTATCGCAATCCGCGTGGGCCCTACGTCCAACAGCTCAACGATGGCCGCTGGCTCCAGGTCAGTGAACGGAAGATCGAAGAGATCGGCACCGTGGCCGTCTACACGGACATCACCGGGCTCAAGGAAGCCGAAGCGGAGATGGCGGAGGCCGTGCGCGCGGCGAGCCAGGCGCGTACCGCCGCCGAGGAGGCCAGTCGCGCCAAGAGCGCGTTCCTCGCCACGATGAGCCACGAGATCCGCACGCCCATGAACGGCGTCATCGGGATGACCGGGCTCTTGCTGGACACCGAGCTGACCGCCGAGCAACGAGAGTACGCCGAGACGGTGCGGCAGTCCGGTGAGGGGCTTCTGGCGATCATCAACGACATCCTGGATTTCTCCAAGATCGAGGCCGGCAAGATCGATTTCGAGGAGATCGACTTCGAGCTCCGCGTCGCGGTCGAAAACGTGCTCGAGCTCCTCGCCGAGCGCGCCTACGGCAGGGGCCTGGAGCTGGTGTACCTGCCGAACGCCGATCTCCCGACGTGGATGGGCGGCGACCCCGGCCGCCTCCGACAGGTCCTCACGAATCTCGTCGGCAACGCCGTGAAGTTCACCGAACGCGGCGAGGTCGTCGTGCAGGCCTCCGTCGTCGAGCAAACGGACGACGACGCCTTGATCCGCTTCTCGATCACCGACACCGGCATCGGCATCGCGCCCGAAGTCCGCGAGCGGCTGTTTCAATCGTTCTCGCAAGCCGACGGCTCGACGACTCGCCGGTATGGCGGGACCGGGCTGGGCCTGGCGATCTCCAAGCGGCTCGTCGAGATGATGGGAGGCGACATCGGCGTCGAGAGCGCCCCGGGGAAGGGCAGCACGTTCTGGTTCACCGTGCGACTGGCCAAGCGGCCAGCGCCGCCGACCGCCAAGCAGGTGAACCTGGCGGGGCTGCGGCGCCTGCGCGTGCTGGGGGTCGACGACAATGCGACGAACCGCGCCCTTCTCACCGGCCAGCTCGGCGCCTGGGGCATGCAGGTGGACTGTGTGGCCGACGCCTCGCGCGCCCTCGAATGCTTGCGGATGGCCGAGCGCGACGGCCGATCCTACGATCTGGCGATCCTCGATCATCAGATGCCGGGCATGGACGGGATGACCTTGGCTCGCACGATCAAGTCGGATCCCGCCCTCGCGAAGGTCCCGCTCGTGCTGCTGACGTCGTTGAGCTATCGAGGGTGCGCCGAAGAAGCCCAGCACGCGGGCTTCGGCGCGTTCCTCGTCAAACCGATCAGACAGTCCCAGCTGTACGACTGCATAGCGACCGTGATGGGAATGGCGAGCGAGCCGGCGCCCCAGCGGCTGATCACGCACCATACGCTGACCGAGACCCAGTCGCGCGGCAGAGTCCTCGTCGCGGAAGACAATGTGGTGAACCAGAGAGTCGCGGCCCGGATGCTGGAGAAGGTCGGCTGCCGTGTGGACGTGGTGGCGAACGGGCTCGAAGCCGTCGAGGCGGTGACCCGCATCGCCTACCATTGCGTCTTCATGGACTGTCAGATGCCCGACATGGACGGCTACGAGGCGACGAGGGCGATCCGCCAGCACGAGGCACTGTCGGGCACGCACGTTCCCATCATCGCCATGACGGCCAACGCCATGGAGAGCGATCGCGACCAGTGCCTCGCTGCCGGCATGGACGACTTCATCTCCAAGCCCGTGGAGCCGGACGAGCTGGCGACCGCTTTCCGAAAGTGGAGCCAGCACGCTGCCGACAAGCCGTCCTCACCCGAGAGCCGCGGTCTCTGAGGTGATAGCTTACCGGCACCCGAATTGCCGGAAATAGTGGGGTCGAAACCCGCGACCGACAACCTGTCCGGGCCAAGCTTGACACTCGCCGGGATCCGAGGCTATAACGGGGCGTCCACATCTAGTCGTGACGGTTCCTCCACCGCGCAAAGGAGGCCTCGCATGGATCAGGAGTCCCTCATCGAACGACTCACGGCCGAGAACGAGGAGTTCCGGCGCCTTCGCGGCGAGCATCGCGCTCACGATCAGGAGCTCGAGGCGCTCAAGGGAACGATCCCGCTCTCGGCGGAATCGCAGTGGCGCGTCAGTGAGCTCAAGAAGCTGAAGCTGATGGCCAAAGACCGGATGGAGGCGATGATCCGGCACGCTCGATCCGGCGTCACCGCCTGACGAAGGCTCGGACGAAGTCGTACGGCGGCCTCTCGCACCTTTCGTCGAGGGGCGACGCCCGCATGGTGGACGTCTCGGACAAGCGCGAGACGGTTCGCGAGGCGATTGCCCTGGCGGTCCTCCGCATGAAGCCGGCGACGCTTCGCGTCATCCGAAGGGGTAATGCCCCCAAAGGCGACGTCCTCGGCGTCGCGCGCACCGCCGGCATCCTGGCCGCCAAGCGCACACCCCAGCTCATCCCGCTCTGTCACCCCCTGCGCATCACAGGCGTCGATGTCACCTTCCGCGACGACCTGGGGCGCGGCGAGCTGAGCGTCGAGGCGCGCGTGCGCACGGTCGACAAGACCGGCGTCGAGATGGAGGCGCTCACCGCCGCCGCGGTCGCGGCGCTGACCGTCTACGACATGGTGAAGGCGGTGGAGCGCGGCGTGACGATCGCCAAGGTCCAGCTGGTCGAGAAGTCGGGCGGGAAATCAGGCCACTGGCGTCGATAAAGACCGCGCTGATCTATGCGGACGCGTGGACCCGCTTCGACTACGGTCCTCAGCACCCGCTGCGCATGGAGCGGCTCGGGCTCACGTGGCGCTTGATGCAGGCGTACGGCCTCACGGCGTTGCCGGGAGCGGCCGTGCGCGCGCCGGAGGCCGCGCCCGAGAGCGCGCTCGCGATCTACCATGACCCCGAATATCTCCAGATGCTCAAGGCCTGCAACAGCGGGCGGGCGCCGATGCTCGCCGAGCGGTTCGGTCTGGGCCCGGGCGACAATCCGGTGTTTCCCGGGCTCTGGGACGCCGCGCGGCTCTGCGCGGCCGGCTCGATCCTGGCGGCCGACCTCGTGCTGAGCGGCGAGGCGGATCGCGTCTTCCACTTCGCGGGCGGCCTGCACCACGCGATGCCCTCGCGCGCGTCCGGCTTCTGCTACGTCAACGACGCCGTGCTGGCCGTGCTCCGCTTCCGCGAGCGCGGGCTCCGCGTGCTCTACGTCGACATCGATGCCCACCACGGCGACGGGGTGCAGCACGGGTTCTACGGCGACCCGAATGTGCTGACGATCTCGACGCACGAGCGCGGCGACTATCTGTTCCCGGGCACCGGGTTCGTCGAGGAAGCGGGCCGTGGCGCCGGCGTCGGCTATTCGGTCAACCTGCCACTCGAGCCGTTCACCGACTCGTCGGTCTATCTGCCCGCGTTCGAGCAGGTCGTGCCGCCGCTGTTCGGCGCCTTCCGGCCGGACGTCGTCGTCGCCCAGCTCGGGATCGACTCGCACCGCACCGACCCCCTGACGCATCTGGCCCTCGACGTCCAGGGCTTCGCGCGCGCGGTGTCGCGCATCACGGAGCTCTCGCCGAAGCTCGTGTGCCTGGGCGGCGGCGGCTACGACTTGCCGAACGTCGCGCGCGCGTGGACGGCCGCGTGGGCCGTGCTGAACGGCGTCGAGCTGCCGGCCGCGCTCCCGGCGTCGTTCGCGCCGGACACGCGGCGCTACGGATTCGTGACCGACACGCTCTGGGATCCGGACGAGCCGCTTCCCGACCATCGGCGCGTGCGCGCGCAGGAGTACGCCCAGCGTCAGGTCGACGCCATCCGAAGAAGCATCTTCCCCGTCCATCGCCTGTAGGCCCGCGGGATCGCGCCGGCCGGGTGAGACGCTGCGCCTGCCGGGGGGATGCGTTACACTGAGGCGGTCGTCGTCACGGGACCGATTGACCGGACATGAAATTCACCCTGCGGCTCGTCAGCGCGATCTGGCTCTCGGTGATGCTGGTCATCGGGATCTTCGCGTATCTCCAGATCCGCGAGGAGCGGGGCCGGCTCGTCGGCGATCTCCAGCGCCGCGCGATGCTGATCACCGAAGGGCTGAGCGACGCGATCGAGGCGTCGTCGGCCAAGCAGTCGCCGGCGGCCATCGAGCGGCTCGTCAAGAAATTTGGCCAGGCGCAGCGCGGGGTCGTCGTCTATGACCGGTTCGCCACCCTGCGGTTCGCCAGCCCTGACGTCGCGCCGATCCTGCCGCCCTCGTTGCCCGAGGTGACCGAGGCGATCTCGCGGAACTCGCCGACCCAGGGATTTCGCGTACTCGGCGACCGCACGCGCTTCATCTACGCGACGCCGCTCATGGCCGACGACCAGCCGGTGGGGGCGATCGCCGTGCTCCAGGACGCCTCGCACCTCGAGCACGCCGAGTGGGACCGCTGGAGCTACAACGCGGTGCGGTTCCTCGTGCTGGCCCTGGTCATGTCGGTCATCATCGCGCTCATCGTGAAGTTCAGCATCACCCGGCCGATGGCCGAGATCTCGCAATGGACGCGCGCGCTCCGTAGCGGGCGACCGGTGCCGCCACCGCGCAACGTCGCCGACGCCAACATGTTCGGGCCACTCGCGCTCGAGGTCTCGCGCCTCGCGCGGAGCATGCAGCGGGCTCAGGCCGCCGCCGAGCAGGAAGCCGCGCTGCGGCTGGCCGGCGAGAGCATCTGGACCGAGGAGCGCCTGAAGCAGTTCGTCCAGATGCAGATGAACGGTCGACTCCTGGTCGTGGTGTCCAACCGCGAGCCGGTGAGCCACGTGTGGCGGGGCGGCCAGATCCACGCCCAGGCTCCGGCCAGCGGTCTGGTGACGGCGATGGATCCGGTGATGCGGGCCTGCGGAGGTGTCTGGGTCGCTCACGGCAGCGGCGATGCCGATCGGGAGACGGTGGACGGCCGCGGCCGAATCGGCGTGCCGGTCGACGACCCGCGCTACACGCTGCGGCGGGTCTGGCTCACCAAGGAAGAGGAGCAGGGATACTATTCCGGCTTCTCCAACGAGGGGTTGTGGCCGCTCTGCCACATCGTGCACACCCGGCCGGTGTTCCGGCCCGACGACTGGGCCTTCTACCTCGAGGTGAACCAGAAGTTCGCCGACACGGTGCTGGACCAGATCAAGGATGCTGAATCGCCGCTGGTGCTGATCCAGGACTACCACTTCGCTCCGCTGTCGGCGCTCATCAAGGCCGAGCGTCCCGACGCGCGCGTCGCGATCTTCTGGCACATCCCGTGGCCGAACTTCGAGGCGTTCGGGATCTGCCCCTGGCAGCGCGAGCTCTTGCTCGGCATGCTCGGCGCCGACCTGATCGGCTTCCACACCCAGTACTACTGCAACAACTTCCTGGAGACGGTCGACCGCGCGCTCGAGGCACGCATCGACTGGGAGCGCTTCGCGGTCACGCGCGGCGAGCACACGACGTCCGTGAAGCCGTTCCCGATCAGCGTCGCGCCCGAGTTCGTCGACGATCCGCCGCGCGTCTCCCGCGCGGAGCTCTTGCGCCGGCTGGGCATCCAGGCCGAGTTCCTCGGGGTGGGCGTCGAGCGCATCGACTACACCAAGGGCCTGCCGGAGCGGATCCGCGCGCTGCGTTTCTTCTTCGAGACCTATCCCGAATACCGCGAGCGGCTCGTATTCGTGCAGCTGGCCGCGCCCAGCCGCGGCATGATCGATCGCTATCAGGAAATTCAGCGCGAGGTCGAGGAGGGGGTCCGGGAGCTGAACCAGGCGTTCCAGACCAAGACGTGGCGGCCCTTCCTCTATCTGAAGGCGCACCACGAGCACCGCGACATCTGGGCGTACTACCGCCACGCCGACTTCTGCATGGTGACCTCGCTCCACGACGGCATGAACCTGGTGGCGAAGGAGTTCGTATCGGTGCGGGACGACGAGGACGGGGCCTTGATCTTGAGCCGGTTCGCCGGAGCCTCGCACGAGCTCCGGGACGCGCTGATCGTGAATCCGTACGATCTGGCCGGTATGGCCGAGTCGATTCGTGCCGCGCTCGAGATGCCGCCCGAGGAGCGTCGCGCCCGCATGATCCGGATGCGCCATTCGGTCGTCGATCACAACATCTATCGGTGGGCGGGGCTCTTGCTGAGTGAGCTGGCGAGGATCCCCGTCGAGTCCACGGGCGCGAAGGCGTCCTGAGTCTCCCCGTGCGCCTCCTCGACCGTCTCGACCGGGAGCTCGGGGATGGCGCCGGTCTCGTCGTGATCTTCGACTACGACGGCACCCTGACGCCAATCGTCTCCTCGCCCGGCGCCGCCTTCCTCGCGCCGTCGGTCCGCGCGAACCTGGCACGACTCGTCGAATCCGACCGCGCCCGCCTGGCCATCCTGTCGGGCCGAGGGCTGGCCGATCTGCGCGCGCGCGTCGCGCTCGACGGCGTGCTCTACGGCGGCTGCCACGGCCTCGAGATCGCCGGCCGCGAGCTGCGCTTCCGTCACCCGCGCGCGCATCGATCCGGCGTCGCGGCGACGGCGCGCGTGCTGGCCGCCGCGCTGCCCTTGGTGCCCGGCGCGCTGGTCGAGTGCAAGGGGCTGGTGGTGAGCCTGCACTATCGCCACGTGGCGCCGTCGCGGCGCGGGGCAGTGCGCGAGATCGCGGAGCAGGTGCTGAGCCGCCGGCCCGACCTGGCCCTCATCGGCGGGCACCTCGTCTTCGATTTCATGCCCCGGGTCGGCTGGCACAAGGGCACCGCGGCTCGGTGGATGGTGAGCCGGCTCGTTCGCACCTTGCCAGCGCGCCGGGCGGTCATCGTCTACGCGGGCGATGACGCGTCGGACGAGATGGCGTTCGCGGCGCTCCGGGGACGGGCGCTCACGATTCACGTCGGGGCCAAGCCGACCGTCGCGGAGTACCGCGTGAGCGGCGTGCGCGACGTCCAGGCGCTCTTGCGCCGCATGGCGTCCGCGATGGCGTCGTGACGCGATGACGTCGCGCACCGCCACGCGCCCGTTTCGCTTCGCCGGGTGCGTCGAGCTGCGCCAGACGCTCGACGTGCACGCCCTCGACGAGCGCGAGCTCATGCATCGGATCGCCGAGGTGCCGCCGGGCTCGATCTTCTTCCACACCTTCGGCTACTTCCTCCGGCACCGGGCGTTCACGACGGCCTACGGCAACGACTTTGCGCGGTGGGCCGCCCACGAGATCGGCGACCACGCCCTCGCCGAGCGCCTGGCCGTCGTCGACCCGTTCGCGTTCTCCACGGTCGAGGAGCTGCGCGAGCACCTGGTGACGATCGTCCAGGATCATCTGCGGGGCCGCGAGGCCGAGACCCGCGTCGAGTTCGATCGGGCCTTTCACTTTCAGCAGTCGCACATCGTCGAGGTCCCGCTCGGGCTGTCCGCCGAGACGCTCGTGGAGTTCCGCGCCGGGCTGGCGACCGTGGACGAGAGCGCGATCTATCTGCACACCGTCGAGACGCGCGCCCGCGAGCGGCGCTCCGAAGCGTTCAGTGAATGGCTGCGCGATTCGCTCGACCTGCCCGCGCTGGCCGAGCGGTTCGAGCGGGCCGATCCCTACCTGACGAGCCTCGAGCGGATCCGCGGACGGCTGCTCGGTCTGGTCGACACGGCGTTCGACGAGGCGCGACGATGAGCCGGATCGACGACTACCGCCGCGTCGCGGCGCCGGGCGCGGTCGACTTCATCCTGAAGCTTGCCGGGCAGGTGAAGGGCCGGCGGTTCCTTCACATCACGGGCGGCCGTCTCGGCGGCGGCGCGACCGAGACCTTGCGCGCCGCCGTGCCGATCCTGAGCGAGCTCAACGTGGACACGCGCTGGGAAGTCACCGGCGGCGACAATACCTACTACACGACCGCGCGCTCATTGCAGGCCGCGCTCGAAGGCGCCGAGCGTGTGCTCAGCGAGGAAGGCCTGGCGCGCTGGGTCGACATGAACGGGCTCAACGCGAAGAAGCTCGACCTCGACGCGGACCTGACGGTCGTGCACGATTGCCAGCCGGCCAGCCTCGTGAGCGCCCGGACCGCGGGCCGGTGGGTGTGGCGATGCCACTTCGACTGCTCGTCGGCCCAGCCGACTCCGTGGACGTTCTTCCGGCGGTTCGCCGAACAGTACGACGCGGCCGTCTTCGCGCTGCCCGGCTTCGAGGGCCGTCTCGGCATTCCGATGTACATCGTTCCGCCGTCGATCGATCCGCTCTCGGAGCGGAACCGCGATCTGACCCCCCGCGAGATCAGCGACACCCTGACCGCGCTCGGCGTGTCCCGCGACAAGCCCTTGCTGGTGCAGATCGGTGGGTTCGCGCGCGCGCACGATCCGCTCGGGGTCGTGAACGCGTATCGACTCGTCAAGAAGCACCATGATGTGCGGCTGGTGCTGGCGGGAACCGCCGACGGCGAGCCGGAGCGGCTCGAGCTCCTGTCCCATCTGCTCGAGGTCGCTCACGAGGATCACGACGTGGTCGTGCTCGAGCTCCCGCCCGAGGCGCACCGCCAGGTCAACGCGCTCCAGCGCGCCGCCACGATCGTGCTCCAGAAGTCGGTGCGCGCCGGATTCGATCTGGGTCCGGCGGAGGCGATGTGGAAGGGCAAGCCCGTCGTCGGCGGCTACGCCGGCGGGCTCGCGCAGCAGATCGTCACGAACGTGACGGGCTACACGGTGCACTCCGTGGAAGGAGCCGCGTTCAGGATCCGCCACCTCCTCAACAATCCGGAGCTGATCCCGCGCATGGGCGCGGCGGGACGCGAGCACGTGCGGCGGTCCTTCTTGATCACGCGCGAGCTCGTCGACGATCTGGCGCTCGGGGTGCATCTGACGCGATGAGCTCCGTCGCCGTCGGCCCGGAGCTTCCGCCCGACGTCGACCGGCAGCTCGAAGGCCTGCCGGCGGCCGAGCTCGCGGTGGGCGTCTTGACGTACAACAACGCCGCCACCGTGCCCGCGGTCATGAACGCGGTCCACAACGGCCTCGAGAAGCACTTCGCCGGCACGCCGGCCGTCCTGATCAACGCCGATGCCGGCTCGTCGGACGCGACCGTGGAGCGGCTGTCCGAGGCCCGGCTGCCGCTGGTCCGCGCGAAGCACGAGGCCCCGGCGGGCCAGCTCGGCGCGGTGCCGTTCCACGGCGTGCCCGGCCGCGGCGCCGCGCTCCGTCTGGCGGTCGGCGTCGCGCGACGACTCGGGGTGCGCGCGCTGGTCGTCCTGGAAGCCGACGTCACGTCGGTCAACGGTGAATGGCTCGAGCGGCTCGTGCGCCCGGCGCTCGAGCAGGGCGCCGATCTCGTGATGCCCGTCCACGCACGCCACCGGTACGACGGCACCATCACCAACCTCGTGCTGGCGCCGCTCGTCGGCGCCTTGTTGGGCCGGCGCCTGCACCAGCCGCTGTCCGGTCCGCGCGCGTACTCGGCGCGCCTCCTGGAGCGCCTGTCCGGCGAGACGCGATGGCCGGAGCCCGGCCGAAGCGTGGCGGATCTCTGGATCGCCGGCATCGCCGTCGCCGACGGCCTCGCGATCCACGAGGCGCGGCTGGGCCGCTGGCGGGTCGAGTCGAGCACGCGCACGACCGACCTGCCCACGATGGTCGCGCAGACCCTTGGCGCCGTCTTCGCCGTCATGGAGGAGTACGAGGATCTCTGGCTGGCGACCGCGAGCGGGCTCCCGGTACCGACGGACGGGCCCCCGGTCTTGCCGTCGGACGAGCCGGTACAGATCGACGTCGAGCGCATGGTGACAGCCTTCGGCCGTGGCCTGCGAGACCTCGGCACGATCTGGGAGCACGTGCTGGCGCCCGAGACCCTCGGCGACGTGTTGAGTCTCGAGGCGGACGACCTGGAGCGATTCCGCTTCCCGGACGATCTGTGGGCGCGGGTCGTGTACGACTTCGCGCTCGGGTATCACTGGAGCGTCGTGTACCGCGACCATCTGCTGCGCTCGCTCGTCCCGCTCTACCTCGGCCGGACGGCCGCCTTCGTGCTCGCGACGCGCCAGCGCGACGCGGCGGCGGTCGAGAGCGGGCTGGACGCCGTGGCGGCCGCGTTCGAGCGGGAGAAGCCCTATCTGGTGGACCGCTGGCGATGACGAAGAACGCGGCGCGGGACTGGTACAAGGACGCCGTCTTCTACGAGGTGCACGTCAAGGCGTACAAGGACGCCAACGGCGACGGCATCGGCGATTTCGCGGGGTTGACCGAGAGCCTCGACTACATCCAGGAGCTCGGCGTCGATTGCTTGTGGATCTTGCCGATGTATCCCTCGCCGCTCCGGGACGACGGCTACGACATCTCCGACTTCTACGCGATCCATCCCTCGTACGGCTCGGTCGAGGACTTCCAGAAGTTCCTCGACGCCGCGCACGCGCGCGACCTGCGCGTCATCACCGACCTGGTGATGAACCACACCTCGGATCAGCACCCGTGGTTCCAGGCCTCGCGCTCGGATCCCACGTCGCCGTACGCCGACTACTACGTGTGGAACGCGTCCGATCGCCGCTTCGCCGACGCCCGCATCATCTTCGTCGACACCGAGAAGTCCAACTGGACGCTCGATCCCACGCGCCGCGAATACTACTGGCACCGCTTCTTCAGCCACCAGCCCGACCTCAACTACGACAACCCCGCCGTCCGCCGCGCGATGCTCGACGTGATGCGCTTCTGGCTCGACCGGGGCCTCGACGGCTTCCGCTGCGACGCCGTGCCGTATCTCGTCGAGCGCGAGGGCACGAGCTGCGAGAACCTGCCGGAGACGCACGCGATCCTCAAGGAGTTCCGCGCGGTGATCGATCAGGAGTACGGCGGCGATCGTGTCTTGCTGGCGGAAGCCAACCAGTGGCCCGAGGACGTCCGCCACTACTTCGGCAACGGCGACGAGTTCCACATGGCGTTCCACTTCCCGCTGATGCCGCGCCTCTATCTCGGGCTCCGGCTCGAGGACACACGGCCGATCACGGACATCTTCACGCAGACGCCGCCGATCCCGCCCGCCTGCCAGTGGGGACTCTTCCTGCGCAATCACGACGAGCTCACGCTGGAGATGGTGACGAACGAAGAGCGCGCGTTCATGTACTACGCCTACGCATACGAGCCGGACATGAAGCTCAACCTGGGCATCCGCCGGCGGCTGGCGCCGCTGCTCGACGGCGATCGGCGTCGCGTGGAGCTCTTGAACTGCCTGCTGCTGACCCTGCCGGGCAGCCCTATCATCTACTACGGCGACGAGATCGGCATGGGCGACAACGTCTATCTGGGCGACCGCAACGGCGTCCGCACCCCGATGCAGTGGTCGCGGGACCGGAACGCGGGCTTCTCGAGCCTCGAGCACGGACAGCTCTACCTGCCGGTCATCACCGATCCGGTCTACGGCTACGAGGCGGTGAACGTCGCGGCGCAGGCGCGCCAGCCCTCGTCGCTCCTCAACACGATGCGGCGTCTGCTGGCGGCGCGGCGCACGTCGTCCGTGTTCGGACGCGGCAGCATCGAGTTCCTGCGCCCGCGGAACTCGAAGGTGCTCGCGTACCTCCGCCGTCACGCGCGCGAGACGCTCCTGATCGTCGCGAACCTCTCGGCGGCGCCCCAGCCGGTCGAGCTCGACCTCAAGGCCTTCGCCGGCGTGACACCCATCGAGATGCTGGGCTCCACCGCGTTCCCGACGATCCGGACGGCGCCCTATTTCCTGAGCCTGGGCCCCCACGGCTTCTACTGGTTCCGCCTGGAGCGCCCCGGCGACGGCGACGAGCCGTTTGGGATCGAGCGGACCGCGATCTGACGAAGCGCGGCCCGGCGATCCCTCACGGATCGCCGCCGCGCTCGAGCGGGCGGTCGCGGGCGAGCTGCCGGCGGCGCTGCCGCGCCAACGGTGGTTCGGCGCCAAGGGCCGCGCGATCACCGGCGCACGCGTGCGGGACTATGGCGCCGTCGGCGAGCGCGCCTGGCTCACGCTGATCGACGTGACGTTCGCCGAGGGACCGGACGAGACGTACGCGATCGCCCTCAGCCTCGGCGACGGCGGAACGACGAGTGGCTTGTCGCTCACGCTCGACCTCGACGGCACGCCGATCCGCGCGACCGATGCGTTCGATCATCCCGGATTCTGCCTCGAGCTCCTGACGGCGTTCGAGCGAGAGGCCACCGTGCCGACCGTGCGCGGTGGGTCGATCCGCTTCGTTCGGACCGAGGGCTTCCCGCGGCTCGATCCCACGGCGTCGCGCGCGCCCAAGCGGCTGACCGGCGAGCAGTCCAACACCTCGGTCGTCTACGGCACCCTACTCATCATGAAGGCCCTGAGAAAGGTACAGCCCGGGCTCAACCTCGACTACGAGATCGGCGAGTTCCTCACCGCCCGTGCCGGGTTTCCGCACGTGCCGCCGCTGGCCGGAGCGATCGAGTACGCTCCGGCGGCCGGGGAGGGGACGACCCTGGGACTGCTCCAGCGTTTCGTGCCGAGCCACGGCGACGGGTGGAGCTGGGTTCTCGATCAGCTGAGGACGCTTCAACCCGACCAGGCGCCCGAGGCGTCGGAGCACGTGTTCCAGGCGCTGTCTCGGCTGGGCGTCGTCACCGCGGCCCTGCACGGGGCGCTCGGCTCGGACGCGCGCGACCGTGCCTTCGCGCCGGAGCTTTTCACGGCCGAGGACGCGACGGCCTGGGGTGAGCGCGTCACGGAAGGGGTGCGCCGCACCTGCGCCGCCGTCCGGGCCCGCCTGAGCACCTTGCCCCGGGAGATCGCGGACGACGCGGCGACGCTTCTCGCCAGCGAGCGGGCGCTCGGCGAGCGGGCGCGCGATCTTCAGGCGCTCGTCGACGAGCGGTGCGCGAAGATCCGCATCCATGGCGACTATCACCTTGGCCAGACGCTCCGAACCGACGCCGGCTTCGTCATCCTCGATTTCGAGGGCGAGCCCGCGCGGCCCGTCGCCGAGCGCCGGCGAAAGCAGTGCGTGCTCGTCGACGTCGCCGGCATGCTCCGCTCGCTCGACTATGCCGTCCACACGGCGCTGGCACCGATGAGCGCGCCGTCAGAAACGGGCGAGCGCTGGGTCCGTCGCGCCACGGCGTCGTTTCTCGAGGGCTATCTGGACGAGATCGCCCGGGTGCCCGCGCGGCTCTTGCCTGCCTCGCCGTCGGGGTTGTCGCGCGCGCTGGCGGTGTTCGAGTTCGACATCGAAGAATCAAGCGAAGATCCCGATTGAGAGGTAAGTAGCCTCTCTCTCGGGATCCCGCTGCGCGGGCTGGCGCGCCTTCTGGCTCGCGCGCGCGCGTCGTGAGGGTCGCGCTCCGCCGCGCGGCGCACCGGTCGCTGTTGCTGCTCGGGCTCCTGGCGGTCGGCGGCTGCGCCGCCGGTCAGGAGAGCGGACCCGTCACGCTCGTGTTCAAGTACGCGCGGATCCTCGGGAACGCCGATCCGCTGCCGGCGCTCCTGCGGCAGTTCGAGGCGGCCCATCCGGGCGTGCGCGTCAAGGGTGAGGCGCTTCCGTGGACGTCGGACGATCAGCACCAGTTCTACATCATCAACCTCGAGGGCCGGAGCCCGGGCTTCGACCTGATGATGCTCGACTGCATCTGGGTACCCGAGTTCGCCCGCGCGGGATGGCTGCTCGATCTGACGCCCTCTCTGCAGCCCGACGAGCTCGCGCCCTATTTCCCGAGCGCGGTCGCATCGGCGACCTACGGTGGGCGGGTGTGGGCGCTGCCGTGGAACTTCAACGTCGGGCTTCTCTACTATCGCGCCGATCTGCTCGCCAAGTACGGCCTGCGCCCGCCCGAGACGTACGAGGAGCTCGTCGAGCAGGTGCGCCGCATCCGCGCTGGGGAGCGCGACCGGGCGCTCGACGGCTATGTCTGGCAGGGCAAGCAGTACGAAGGACTGGTCGTCAACGTGCTCGAGGCGTTCTGGGCCAACGGCGCGCGGCTCCTCGCCGAGGACGGCACGATCTTTCCCGAGCCCGCGCGCGCGGCCGACGCGCTCCGGTTTTTGCGCGGCCTCATCGTGAGCGGCGTGAGCCCGGCGTGGACGACCGCCGCCGACGAAGAGCTCTCGCGGCGCGCGTTCGGCGATGGCCACGCGATCTTCCTGCGCAACTGGCCGTACGCGATGGATCTGTTCGAGGGCAAGGACTCGGCGGTGCGCGGCAAGGTGGCGTTCGCGCCGCTACCGGGTCGCGCGCGCGGTGAGCGCGGCGTCGGCTCGACGGGGGGCGCGCACCTCGGCGTGTCGCGCCGAAGCCGTCATCCGGATCTCGCGCTGGCGCTGGCGAGGCATCTCACGAGCGAAGCCGCCCAGCGCGCGATCGCGCTCGGCGCTGCGCTCTCACCGACGCGCCAAACGCTCTACCGCGATCCCGAGCTGATGCGCGATCACCCGGGGATGCCGCAGCTCCTGGCGCTCGCGCTGGCCGGTCGCCCGCGCCCGGTCACGCCGTACTACCTGCTGCTCTCGGCAACGGTCCAGCCGGAGTTCTCGGCGGCCCTCGTCGGGGTGAAGCCGCCGGAGCGCGCGATCGCCGAGGCCGGCACGCGCCTCGGCTTTTTCCTCGAGGCGGTCCGATGACCGGCCGCGAGGCCGCCGACCGGCGGCGCGGGCTCGTCTGCGTGGCGCCGACGGTCCTGGCGCTGGGCGCGCTCACCGTGTATCCGGGCGTCTGGGTCCTCTGGCTCTCGCTCCAGCGCCGCATCCCCATCTTCGACGTCTCACGCTTCGCGGGCTTCGAGAACTACGCCTTCCTCGCCGTCGACCCGCGATTCTGGAGCGCCGCGCGCACGACGGCGGTGTTCACGCTCGGCTCCGTGGCGCTCGAGGTCGTGCTGGGCGTGGCGGCCGCGCTCGCGATTCACACCCAGCGCCGCGGCCGCCGCCTGGCGCTCTCGCTGCTGCTGCTGGCGTGGGCGATGCCGGCGGTGGTGGCGGCGAAGCTCTTCGAGTGGCTGTATCACCCGGCGGCCGGTCTCATCAACGTGGCGCTCGGCCGGCACGCGGTCAACTGGCTCGGGGATCCCCTCGTCGCGCTGCCCGCGGTCATCTTCGCCGACGTGTGGCGCACGATGCCCTTCGTCGCGATCCTCTGCTACGCGCGGCTCCTGGCGATTCCCGCCGACGTGTACGAGGCCGCGCAAGTGGACGGCGCCGGCCGGCTCGCCACGCTCACGCGGATCACCTTGCCGCTGCTCGGGCGCATCCTTCTCCTGGCCACGCTCTTCCGGACCCTCGACGCGCTGCGCGCCTTCGACATCATGTTCGTGCTGACCGGCGGCGGCCCCGCCGGGACGACCGAGACGCTCACGGTGTACGCGTACCGGGCGCTCTTCCAGACGCTCCAGCTCGGCTTCGGCTCGGCGGTGAGCGTCGTGGTCTTCCTCCTCGTGATGGCCGTCGCGTGGGGATACCTGAGGCTCCTGCGCGCGGGCGCGGTGACGGCGTGAGAACCAGGCTGCGCGCGCTGGCCGACATCGCGGTGGTACTCGCGCTGACAGCCTACGCGATCCCGTTCTTCTGGCAGCTCCTGACCTCGTTCAAGCCCGAGGCCGAGCTGCTCCGCATGCCGCCGCTCCTGCCGAGCCGGCTGACCCTGTCCCACTACCGGGTCGTGATCACGCAAAGCTTGATGCCGCAGGCGCTCGGCAACAGCCTCGGGATCGCCACGCTCACCACGCTCGTGTCGCTCGCGGCCGGCGTGCCGGCCGCGTATGCGGTCGCCCGGCTTCCGCTCCCGGGCAAGCGCGTCCTGCTGCTCGCGATCGTCGCGAGCACGGCCTTTCCGCAGATCGCGACGGTGAGCCCGCTCTATCTCCTGATGCGCGCGCTGGAGCTGCGCGACACGTGGGCCGGCCTGGTGCTCGTGCACGCCTCGTTCGCGCTGCCCTTGACCATCTGGCTGCTCGCGGGGTTCGTCCGCGAGATCCCGATCGAGGCCGAGGAGGCCGCGTCCGTCGACGGCGCCGGCATCATCTCGCTGTTCCGGTGGGTGATCGTGCCGCTGCTGGCGCCCGGGCTCGCTTCCACGGCGCTCCTCACGTTCCTCTTCAGCTGGAACGAGTTCCTCTTCGCCTACACGTTCACCGTGTCCGAGGCGAGCCGCACGATCCCGGTGGCGCTCGCGCTGTTCCCGGGCGTCTTCGAGGTGCCGTGGGGTGACATCGCCGCGGCGTCGATGCTCGCGAGCCTGCCGCCCATCGTGATCGTCATCGCGCTGCAGCGCTTCCTGGTCCGGGGTCTCGTCGCCGGCGCGGTGAAGGAGTGAGCTACTATGGAGGAGGGGACGTCCATGGCGGATTTCTGGCGCGATCTCGTCCTGACCGCGATGCGCAACATGAGCGTGACCCTCGGCACCGTGCTGCCGAGCATCCTGGCGATGCTGACCCTGGTGGTGCTCGGCGCCGTGCTCGGCTGGATCGCCGGGGCGCTCGTGAGGCGCCTCGCTCGCGCGATGGACCTCGACCAGCGTAGCCGCACGTGGGGCGTCACGTCGGCCCTCGCGCGCGCCGGCGTCTACCGGCCGCCATCCCAGGCGCTGCGGCTCGTCGCGTTCTGGGGCATCTTCGTGATTTTTGCCACCATGGGTATCGACGCCCTCGCGATACCCGGCGCGCCGGGCGCGACGAGCATGCTGATGGCCTTCTTGCCCCGCCTGCTCTCCGCGCTCCTGATCCTGGTGGTCGGCTGGCTCGCGGCGAACTTCCTCGGGCAGGCGATGCTGATCACCGCGGTCAACGCCGGCATCCTGCAGGCGCGGCTCCTGGCGCGCACCACGCGCTGGGTCATCCTGCTCTTCGCGGTCGCCACGGCGCTGGTCGAGATCGGGATCGGCCGGGACATGGTGCTGATCGCCTTCGGCGTCCTCTTCGGCGGTCTCATCCTCGCGCTCGCGCTGGCCTTCGGCCTCGGCGGCCGCCACCTGGCCCGCGAGATCCTCGAGCGCCGCTACCGCCGCGAACGCGAAGCCGCGCCGCAAGACACCATCACGCACCTCTGAAGTCGATCAGCCCCGCGCGCTCTTGCCGGCATCGGGCCCCCAGCCCCTGTTGGGCTGCCGCCGGACGTCCGCGGTCTCGTTGGGCCGACGGTAGTCGTCCTCGATCCGCTCGGTGGTGCCGTCGCCCTCGGGCATCGAAGCCTCGAAGACCTCGCAATCGGTGATCCCGACCAGCCGATGAGGCTGTTCGGCGCGCGCGCTATATCCGCGGCCCAGCTCGAGCTCGGTTTCTACGAACTGCCCTTCGCTGTTTTCCCAGATCACTTTCGCCCGCCCAGAGTGCAGGACCCAGGTCTCGACCTTGGCCGGAGACGTCGGGCCGGGAAGGTGGCGCTGAAGCGAGAGCCGCGCCCCGGCATTGATGTGTAGGATCTTCACCATGTAGGGCCAGTCTTCGGGGACGAAGTGGAGCTCCCAGCCCCACGGCTTGTCGACCCTGCGCACGAATGGGTGGGCTGACGCACGCGTGAGGTCACTGGGCTCCGGCATTTCCTCGCCTCCTTCCGGGCAGGCTATCACCATCGGGCCGCCACGACTCCACGCTGGATTCGGGCGTATCTCGGCTCGACGCGGTTCGCGGGCACCGCTACCACGTGCTATGGTTGCTCCCGGAGGTTCTGGAGCGTGAGCGGCGTACTGATCACGTTCGAGGGCGTCGAAGGGTCGGGCAAGACCACCCAGATGATGCGGCTCGAGCGGTGGCTTCGTCGGCAAGGCCGGAAGGTCGAGCACACGCGCGAGCCGGACGGCACACGACTCGGAGCCGAAGTGCGCCGCCTGTTCGAGCGTCCGGGTGTCCAGCCGCAGCCGCTCGTCGAGGTGTTCCTCTTCATGGCCGCGCGGCAGCAGCACGTCGCCGAGAAGATTCGTCCCTGGCTCGACCGGGGCCGCGTCGTGCTCAGCGACCGGTACGCCGACGCGACCGTCGCCTACCAAGGATACGGGCGTGGCGTCGACCCCGACGTGATTCGCGAGCTCAACACGCGCGCGACCGGCGGCGTCATGCCCGACCTCACCTTGCTCTTCGACCTCGATCCCGCCGAGGGGCTGCGGCGGATTCGCGGCCGGCGCCTGGACCGCTTCGAGCGCGAAGCGCTCGCCTTCCACCGCCGGGTGCGCCGGGGCTATCTCGAGATCCGTCGCGCCGAGTCCAAGCGCGTGCGGCTGATCCACGCGGCGCGTCCGCCGGCCGTCGTCGAGGCCGAGGTGCGGGCGATCGTCGAGGAGTTCTTCCGTGGCGCTTGAGCGCATCCTCGATCAGCCGCGGGCGGTCGACCTGCTTCGCCGTGCGCTCGCGAGCGATCGAGTGGCCCACGCGTACGCGTTCATCGGTCCCGCGGGCGCCGGACGGATGACGACGGCGCTGGCGTTCGCCGAGGCGCTTCTGGGGAGCGCGGCCCGGGCGCATCCCGATCTGCACGTGATCGTGCCGACGCCGCCCGAGTCGAATCCGCGCGGGGCCAGGGCCATACGCATCGGCGCGATCCGCGAGCTCGAGCGCGTGGCGTCGCTGCGCCCGGCGATGGCGCGGCGCAAGGTGTTCATCATCGACGAAGCCGAGCGGATGACCGGCGAGACGCCGCAGGCGTTCCTGAAGACGC
>Ga0209267_1000629_pt1 | contig 25373 bp, 28 predicted proteins | sample GraSoiAngelo_137_FD_185894 | JGI IMG/M metagenome (GOLD analysis project Ga0209267, IMG submission 185894) | Grasslands soil microbial communities from the Angelo Coastal Reserve, California, USA - 14_0929_09_30cm (SPAdes) (version 2) | ecosystem: Environmental > Terrestrial > Soil > Grasslands ... | reverse complement strand
GCAAGCATGCTGCCCCGCCCGCGCGCAGCGCGGCGCCTTCCATCACCCCGGCGTCGAGCTCGACCACCCCATCGCTGTTCAGGCAAGCGCCGATGCCGGCGTTGAGAAGGGGCTCGTCCTCCATGTGACGAACCGCCGCGACGGCCGCGGCCAGGGCACCCTGGCCGATGAGGGCCCATCCGACATCGCGGGCCCGCTCCACAGCGGCCTGGCGCAGCGGCCGTTCGGCGGCGGGGACTGGACCGGCGCCACCGTGGACGATCAGCGCCGAGCGGACGGCCGTACGACTCAGTAAGCCTGGGCTTCTGTGTTAGGCCAGTCGGTGCGCCGCTCTAGGAAGCGACGCTCGGCGACTCGGCGGTCGAACGGAAAGAGGATGCGGCGCCCTGCGGCTGCCCGCTCGGGAGCGCGTCGCTCGCCAAAACGGCGGTCCGAAGCAGCTCGCCTGTCCAGGCCTGCTCGTCGCTCGGGTCCACGCGGTACCACATCCACCCTCTTAGACGAACGATGCTAGCGCACGCGATGGTCGATGGCATCGAGTTTCTCGTCAATTCTGCGCTCGGACGTGCGCCGCTCCAGCTCGTCTCCCGGCCCGAGGTCGACGAACCGGGCATACCGAGCCAGCCGGGGGTGGACCTCGCTGACCCGGCGGAACATCTCCTGCGCGATCCAGCGGTAGTCGGGGTGACCCTGCGGGGTGGTCCGCAGCTCGCACAGGTGGTAGATCTCGCGCAGGTTGGCCCGGAAGTACCAGCGAACGTGGAAGGCCAGGGGCACGACGTACTGGGCGACGGCAGGTCCAAGATCGCGCTCGAGCCGGGCGTGCGCGCCGGCCGCAGCGTCGACAGCGCCGGCGAAGGCGTCCTGCATTCCGAGCTCGGCAAGCCCTGGCGGAAGGTCGTAGCCGAGCGAGGTGCCGAGGAGCTGGCGCTCCTGCGTCAGCATGCGGTGGCGGTGGAGGTCGCGATAGGCGGCGAAGTTGGCCACGATCTCGAACTCGTACTGCGCGTGCTCGAGGGCGCGGGGTGCCCGCTGCCTTCGGTTGGCGCGGTCCGCAAGGAGGCTTTCGAGTACGGCCGCGACGTCTGCGGATAGCGCCTCGAGGGGCAGGTTCGAGTGGGGAAACAGCGTGGCGGCGACGACCTTCTTCTCGGCGTCCGGATCGAATTCGATAAGGCGCACTGAGGGCTCCATCTCCCCACCCCGGCCCTGCCCCGCGAGCGGGGAGGGGGTCAGTGCCTTGATCCGGTTCCTGATGTTCGCGAGCCGCCTTGCCGCCGGCGCGCCGTAGCGCTCATCGAGCGCTCTCCGCACGAATGCGGGGATGACCAGCGCTAGCTCGCGGTGGAGGTCGGACGCCAGCACCTGGCATTCGGGCAGCTCGTGGGCGGCCATCTTCGTGATCAGGTATTCGAAGGCCCTGCCGTTGCCGAACAGCCCGAGGTTGGTCAGCGTGCCCGCCGGCAGCAAGCCGCGCAGCAGGTCGAGCGCTTTGGCCCGAGTCGCCGATTTCCAGGCGCGGTCGGTCTCCCCCTCCTCCTGGGGATAGCGCTCGCGTATCGCGCGAGTCGCGGGCTCGACCAGGCCGCTGTAGGTCTCGAAAAGCGTGTCCGCGGCGCGCTCGTAGTCAGGATGAGCGAGCTCCGGGCCGCGGTGATAGAGGTACCGTCCGTCGGCCCCCGGGCGGTCGAAGCGGACGTAGCGCGTCGACTTTTCGAGTGGCGAGATCCCGATCCGGCTGTCCTCGACCGCCTTGGCCGCAAGCGTCGAGACCTGCTCCACAGCGACGTGGGCGCCGGCCAGCTCGGCCACCGAATCGTCGCCGTAGCCGACGAGGACTCGTTCGTAGAACTCCTCGGCACGGCGGACCGCGACCATATCGTCGTCGACGGGAGCGGAGCCGGCCAGGCGTTCGAAGCCGGAGTCCGGCTCGTTGATGAACTCGTCCAGCAGGACCCGGCGCAGGCTCTTCTCCGTCCTGGAGTACCGAGAGAACAGCGCTCCCTTGACGACCTCGGGGAGGTTGCGCAGCGCGAAGACGGGCCGGTCCAGGTTGGTGAAGTAGCGCTCGAGGAGAGACGCTTCTGCCGCACTGAACTCGGACTCTCGCATGGCCCGTAGTATCCCCTCTCTCGTGGAGACGAGGTGGTCCCTAGATATTGTGTCGGGCGGGGCGCTATCCACAGCGTATAGGCGTTGTTGGCCGAGTTGTCCCCGATTTGTCCCCAGGTCTGTTAAAAACTGCCTGCGAAACGCCGACGGCAGGCGCTCACTACATTGCTAGGTCTGATGGACGAGATCGACTGGGCCGCGCGCTGGAGGCGGGTGGTGGAGGATCGGGCGTCACTCGCCTCCGGCCACGCCGACTGCGGCTACTGGGACCGCCGCGCCCGCAGCTTTGCGCGCTCAACCCACGCGCGGGCCGATGAGTTCATGCGCGTGCTGGAGCCTTACCTGTCGCCGCGCAAGACGCTGATCGACGTCGGAGCTGGGACGGGCCGGCACACCAACCCGCTCGCCGAGCGCCTCGAGTGGGTCACCGCGATCGAGCCATCCGAAGGCATGAGGTCGCACATCGCACAGCGCGACAACGTCACTGTCATCGCAAGCACGTGGGAGGATGCCGAGGTCGCGCCGGCGGACCTCGTCATCTGCAGCCACGTCCTTTATGGAGTCGCTGACCCGGTGACGTTCATCGCCAAGCTCGAGCGAGCGGCCCGCGAGCGCGTCTTCGTGATGATGCGTGAGACCGACCTCCCGCATCCCGTGGCCGAGATTCGCAGGCGGCTCCGCGGCGAAACCGGTCCGCGTTTGCCGCGCTTCAGCGAGCTTTTCATGCTCCTCCTGGAGGTGGGCATCGCTCCAGACGTCGCATTCTTGAAGTACCCGATCATGACTCGTTACTCCGATATGGACGAAGCGCTCGCCGACAGCCGCGCCCTGTTCGGCGGAGGGTGGGACGAGGCCGCGGGCCGGGCAGTCCTCGAAGAGATCCTGCAGCGCGACGGCGACGAGCTTGTGTTCGACGGCGGCGTGGCGCTGAGTGGGGTGGCGCATTGGCAACCACGGGAGAGCTGACAATCCGGCCGGTCAGGCCCGCAGACCGAGACCGCGTCGTCGAAATGACCCAGGACGTCTGGGAAGGGCACGATTACCTCGCGCGCGTTTTCGACCGTTGGGTGTCCGACGCCGGTGCGGCATTCCAGGCCGCGGAGATAGAAGGTGTGGTCGTCGGCCTCCAGCGGCTGCGGCCATTCGCACCCGGCCTCGTTTGGTATGAGGGCCTTCGCGTCGCAAGCGAACACCGAAGGCAGGGCGTCGCTCGGACAATGCTCGAGGCGGCGATCGACGAGGCGCGGGCGCAGAACCTTCGCGAGATGCGTCTCGCTACGCGCGACCTGCCGGCGGTTCGCCTGTTCGAGTCCGCGGGTTTTCGACGGATCGTCGAGGTCAAGTGGTGGCGCGGTCTTCGAGTGGAGGGCGGGGAGCCCGCTCGCATGCCTGAGGCCGCTGAAGCCCGCAAGCTGTGGCCGTTCGTGGCCTCGAGTCGAGGCATCGAGCTCTATGGCGGCGTGTCTCCGGACCTGAACGGCGCGCGCGACCTTGACGCCACTGAGCTGGAGCGACTCGCGAGAAGCGGGTTGTTGAGGGTCGGCCCGGGCGGCCGTGCCCTTGCCCTCCTCCGCGAACCGTGGGGCCAGAACATCGCGGTCTCACTCCTCGCAGGTGCGGGCGGCGCACTGCGCGAGGTGCTGATGGCGCTGCGCTTCGAAGCGGACGCCGACGGCTTGAGCCACGTCACGATCAACCTGCCCCCGGGCCACCCTGCCGAAGAGGACCTTCGTGCCACCGGATACGATTTCGCGGATGCCGAAAACAGCGCCTATGTCTACGCCCTCAAGCTCTAGTTGACTCGCCGTTACGTAGTTCTCGGCAACGGCATCGCCGGTCAGACGTGCGCTGAAGACCTGCGCAAGGCTGACCCTGACGCGTCGATCGTGATCATCGCCGCGGAGCGGCACCCTCTCTACAACCGGGTGGCGCTGCCGCGCTATCTGCGCGGGCAGGTGCGCCGCGAGAAGGTGTTCATGCGGACGGCCGAGGACTCCGCCAACCGGAACATCGAGATCCATTTCGAAACGTGGGCGACCGACGTCGATTTCACGGGCAAGGTCGTCCACACCAACCGCGGGCAGGAATTCAAGTACGACGCGCTGCTCGTAGCGACGGGCGGCCGGCCGAAACCGCCGCCCTGGCCGGGCTCCGGCGAGGTCTCCGCATGCCTGGGCTTCCAGACGCTCGACGACACCGACTCGATCATCGAGAAGGCGGACGCGTGCGAGAGGGTCCTCGTCATGGGCGGCAGCTTCATCGGCTATGAGCTGGCCGAGGGAGTGAGCTTTCGGCACAAGGCACAGGTCAGCTGGATCATGCGCGGCCCCTGGTTTCTTCGCTACGTGCTTGACGAGGAAGGTGGCCAGCTGTGCCGCCAGCTCGGCGAGGCGCAAGGCGTCCAGTTCATCACCTCCGACGAGGTGCAGAAGTTCAGCCGGACCAACGGCCGTTACACCGCCGAGACTGTGAACGGCGAGAAGGTCGAGTTCGACGTGCTGACCTACGGCGTCGGCCTGGACTACTACACCGAGCCGGTACGCGAGGGCCTCGAGCTGAACAAGGGGATCGTCACCGACTCGAAGCTGCGGACGTCCGCGCCAGACGTTTATGCGGCCGGCGACATCGCGGTGTTCTTCGATCTCATGGTCGAGCGCCACAACCAGATGGGCACCTGGGACAACGCCGAGGCGCATGGCAAGGTCGCGGCGCGAAACATGGCCGGGGCCGACGAGGACTTCTTCGACGTGCCCACATACACGACTACGATGTTCGGCTCGACGCTGGCCGTGATGGGCGTCACGCCTGACGTGCAGCCCGACCTCGAGTCAGTCCGCACGTTCAGCTTCGAGGAGAAGTTCTACCGCAAGCTCTTCTTCAAGGACGACCGCCTGGTCGGCGCGATCATGATCGGCCCGCCCAAGGGTCGGAAGAAGCTGATCGAGATCATGCGGTCGCGGCAGAAGATCGAGCGGCCGAAGCAGGAGCTGCTCGACCCGGCAAACCTCAAGGACTAGCGAAGGTTCTCGCAACATCTGGCACCTCGTCCGCGCATGACTGGACGAGCGGCACAAAAGGCGGCTATCCGCCAGCGTCGAAAGCCCCAAGACGGTGCTTTGTCGTATTGTTAGCCCAGAAAAGATGAATTTCGCCTACAGCGAAAACGCTGTTACTGTTCGGGCGGCTTTAGGCTCGATCTTGCGCTCCCGCCGGGAGGCCAACCGCCGGACGTTGAGCGACGTCGCGGCAGAGGCGGGCCTCTCCCCAGCCCACCTCTCGGAGGTGGAGCGCGGCCGCAAGGAGGTGTCCACCGAGCGCCTGCTCGCCGTGGCTCACGCACTCGGGATCCGCCCGGCCGAGATCTATGGCGACCTGGCCCGCCTTCTGGGCGCGGACTCGGAGCAGCGGACGTGGCCCGAGGACCCGCCCGTCAAGCTCCGCCTCGCCACGGCATCCTTGCCTCTCGAAGCGCTGCGCAGCGTGGCCGACTTCAGCGCTTACCTCGCGATGGCCAACCCGCCACCCAGACCCAAAGAGCGCATCGGCTTCATGCCAAGGAGGTAACAGATGCACCTCATTCCAACCGTGATCACCAATGACGGCCGCGGTGAGCGCGCGTACGACATCTACTCGCGGCTGCTCAAAGACGGAGTCATTTTCGTCCGCGGCGTGATCGACGACGCCATGGCGAGCACCGTGACGGCGCAGCTACTTTTCCTCGAGAACGAGGCACCCGACAGCGAAATCCAGATCTACATCAACAGCCCCGGCGGCTCGCTCACCGCGGCGCTTTCCATCTACGACGCGATGCAGTACGTCGGGCCGAAGGTCGCGACACTCTGCACCGGCCTCGCAGCAAGCGGCGCATCGATCCTCCTTGCCGGCGGCGACCCGGGCATGCGAATGTCGCTGCCGCACGCGCAGATCCTCATCCACCAACCGTTTACTCAGGGGATCCAGGGCCAGGCCACAGACATCCAGATCCACGCCCAGGAAATCCTCCGCCAGCGGGAGCAGGTGGCCAGGATCTACGCGAAGCACTGCAACCGGCAGCTGGAGGACGTCGAGCGGGCGATGGAGCGAGACTTCTTCATGACCCCCGAGCAAGCCAAGGAGTGGGGCCTGATCGACCTGATCGTCGAAAAGAACCCGCACGTGGTGACGCCGGTCGCCGGGTGAGGGTGGTCCTTCTCGGCGGCACGCGGTTCATCGGCCGCGCGATCGTCGAGGAGCTTGCAGCGGCCGGCGATGAGCTGCTTGTCGTGCATCGCGGCCAGCTCGAGCCCGGCGACCTCCCACAGGTTCCCCACCTCCACTGCGACCGGGCCGAGCTGGCATCGCATCGCGATGAGCTCGCGGCCTTCCGACCGGATGCGGTAGTCGACTGTCGGGCTCTGAGCCGAGCTGACGCCGAGGTCGCACTGCAGGCGTTGCCGGACATCAAACGCTGGATCGTGATTTCCAGCATGGACGTCTATCGCGCCTTCGGAGCGCTGCTCCAGGAGCGCGAGACCGACCCGGTACCGATCGACGAGGATTCGCCCGTCCGCTCGGAGCGCTATCCGTATCGCGGCAAGCTCGCCGACCGAGAGGACTACGACAAGCTCGACGTCGAAGACATTTACCTGCCGCGCGGCGCGCTCGTGCTTCGCCTGCCGATGGTCTATGGCGAGCACGACTATCAGCTGCGCGAGGGGTTCATCCTGCGGCGCGTCCGCGCCGGCAGGACGCAAATTCCCTTTGGCGCCGGCACGTGGCTCGCATGCCGCGGCTACGTCCGCGACATCGCGCGGGCAGTGAGCCTGGGACTGCGGACACCTGCCGCGGCCGGCGTGATGAACATCTGCGAGGACCGCACTTATTCGATGCGGATGTGGTCGCAGATGATCATCGAGGCGGCCGGTGCCAGCGCCGAGCTGGTGCGGGTGCCGGACGAGATGCTGCCGGAAGACCTGAAGCCGACCGGCACGATGACGCAGCACATCGCGGCAAGCGCACGCAAGGCTCGGTCGCAGCTGGGATGGACGCCATCCGACCCATTGGAGACGCTGCGCGCCACCGTGCGCTGGCATCTCGACCACCCACCGTCAGATTCGGACGCCGATTTCACGCTGGACGATAGAGCTCTGGAGGCCCGACCGAAGACCCTCGAATAGAGATTCGACGATCCAGGGGGCCGAGATCCGGGCGGACCTCCGAGTCCGTCTAAGCTTCAGTCCAGATGTCCCGCCGGTACCGGCCCTTCGATCCCTTCGAGCGCGGTGGTCCGTTCGACGTCGGCAGGGAGATCCGGATGCCGCAGATACCGCGCCGTTTCTGGGGAGGCGTGGCTCTGTTTGCCCTGGCGGTGCTGGTATTCATCATCGCCAGCCCGATCGTTTCCTTCATCACGGAGCTCCAGTGGTACGACGCGCTCGGGTTTCGCGACGTCTACACCACCCGATTGACCCTGGAGTGGTCGCTGGCGATCGGCGCGACCGTCATCGCGTTCGCGTACCTCGGTGTCAACGTCGCCATCGCCCTGAGGATCCGAGCAGGCGGTGCCTTGCGCGCGGTCGGCATCGAGCGCCCGACGCTCCGGGGGCCCGCAGGCTGGATCAGCATCGGCGTTGCGGCGATCATCGCTCTGATCCTCGGCGCCGGGGCCTTCTCACAGTGGCCGCAGCTCGCTCTGTTCATGCACTCGACCCCGGTCGGCGCCACCGATCCGGTGCTGGGCCAGGACATCTCCTTTTATCTGCTGACGCTGCCGTTCCTGCATTCGGCGGCCAACTGGGCGCTCGGCCTGGACTTCCTCACCGTGCTGCTGATCGGCGCCCTCTACTCGTGGCGTGGCGACAGCTTCGACTTCCGCCCCACGCCGCGGGCGATTGCCCACCTCTCGGTGCTGTTCGCCGCTTTCGCCGTGACTCTGTCGGTCGCGACATGGCTCAGCCGCTACGACCTGCTGTACGGCCATACGAGCGGTACCGTCTGGGGCGCCGCCTATACGGACGTCAACGCGCGGCTGCCGCTGTACACGTTCCAGGCGGGGATGGGCATCGTGCTGGCGGGTGGGCTGCTCGCCAACGCCTGGCTGAGGCGGCTGTGGCTGCCGATCGCCGCGACGGTCGCCTGGATCGGCCTATCGGTGCTGGCTCAGGCGTACCCCGCGGTCGTGCAGGGCGTTTCCGTCACCCCGAACGCCCAGACGTATGAGCTCCCGTACATACAGCGCGAGATAGCCGGCACGCGCGCGGCCTACGGGCTCTCCGACGTTGGCGTGCGCAACTTCACGGGCGACCAGCCGCTCACCGCCCAGGACGTGCAGAACGATCAGGCGACGGTCAACAACCTGAGGCTGTGGGACTACGTCGCGCTGAAGGAGACGTATCAGCAGCAGCAGACCATCCGCACGTACTACACCTTCAACGACATCGACATCGACCGCTACATGATCAACGGTCAATATCAGCAGCTCGAGATCAGCGCGCGAGAGATGGACACCTCGAAACTCTCGCCCGCCGCACAGAACTGGGTGAACATCCACCTCGGGTACACACACGGCTATGGCGCCGCCGCAAGCCCCGTGAACGCGGTCATCGGCGAGGGGCTGCCCGCCTACGTGGTCGGCGATGTACCGCCGACCGGCGCGCTCAAGATCACGCAGCCGGCGATCTACTTCGGCGAGCTGACCAACGATTACGTTCTTGCCCCATCCGCCAACCGCGAATTCGATTACCCGGTAGGCGGCACCGATGTGTTCACCAACTACTCCGGTACGCATGGCGTGCCGATGACGGGTCTCAACTCAGCGCTGTGGTCGCTCAAGCTGAGCGACTTCAACCTGCTTGTGTCCCGCCAGGTGACCAGCCATACCACGATGCTGTACCGCCGCAACATCCTCGACCGCGCCCGGGAGATTGCACCCTTCCTGACGTTCGATGGCGATCCGTACCTTGTCGTCGTCGACGGTCGCCTCTACTGGATCATGGACGCCTACACGACCGCCTCGAGCTACCCCTACGCGCAGCAGCAGACCTTCGGCGGCAACTCCATCAACTACATCCGCAACTCCGTCAAGGTCGTCATCGACGCGTACGAGGGAGTACCTACCTTTTACGTGGTCGACCCGAAGGACCCGCTGATCAAGGCCTACCAGGCCACCTTCCCGTCGATGTTCAAGCCGATCGACGCGATGCCGGCAGGACTTCGCGCCCATGTCCGAGTCCCGGTCGACCTGTTCAACCTCCAGGTCGGCATCTACGCCACCTACCACGTCACCGCTGACTCGGCCGGAGCGAAGGTGCTCTTCGCCCGCGAGGACGTCTGGGCCGTGCCCACGGCGCAGACGGCGCCCGGCGCCGGGGCGACCGCGCTCGAACCCTACTACGTGCTGTTTCGCCTGCCGGGCGAGCAGAACCCTGAGTTCCTACTGATCATGCCCTACACGCCTCTGGGCAAGAACAACATGGTCTCGTGGATGGCCGCCCGCAGCGACGGCTCACGTTACGGCGAGTACGTCTCCTACGTGCTGCCGAAGGACAAGACGATCTTCGGGCCTCAGCAGGTGGCCAACCGGATCAACGAGAACACGACGATTTCCGCCGACTTCACCCTTTTCCATCAGGCGGGCTCCCAGGTTCAGCAAGGCAACCTGCTCGTGGTGCCGATCGGCAACTCGTTCCTCTATTTCGAGCCGATCTACCTGCGGGCCAACCAGACTTCCAGCCTTCCCGAGCTCAAGCGAATCATCCTGGCCACCCAGGACAGCGTCGTCTACACGACCACTCTGGACCAGGCGATTCAACAGCTGGTCGGCAACGCTCCTCCGACGACGCCCAACCAGCCGCCGATCACCACGTTGACCCCAGCCCAGCTCGCGCAGCTCCAGAGCCTCGTCGCGCAGGCGAACCAGCACTACAAAGCCGCCTACACGGCTCTGGCTCTGGGTGACTTTGCGACGTATGGGGCCGAGATGCAGAAGGTCGGTCAGCTGCTCAGTCAGATCCAGGCGCTGACCGGATCGAGCTCCACGACGCCAAGCCCATCGGCGTCGCCGTCACCGAAAGCGTCATCCAGTCCGTAGGGGAACGAACAGCACCGGGAACAGCGACCTGTAGATCACGTCCGTGCCGTGGCGCGCGTACAGGCGAAGGTCCTGCGGCTCATCCACCGAGGTTGCCACCGGGATCACCATGCGCCCTCCGTCGGCCAGCTGGTCGATGAGCGCTTGCGGCACCTCGCGGGCGGCGGCCGCGACGAGGATCACGTTGTAGGGCGCCTCGGCCGGCCAGCCGAGGCTTCCGTCGCGGACGGCCACCTCTATGTTGTCGAAGCCGAGCCGGAGCAGCGTCTCCGATGCATGTTCGGCGAGTGCCGGCTCGCGCTCGATTGTTATCACGCGGCGGCACAGCCTGCTCAGGACGGCGGCTGCGTATCCAGAGCCGGTGCCGACCTCGAGCGCAATCTCGTCCGGCTGTGGTGAAGCGGCCTGCGTCATCAAAGCAACCACCAGGGGCTGAGAGATGGTCTGGCCGCACTCGATCGCGAGAGCGCGGTCCTCGTACGCGTGCCTGCGCATCCGGGGTGCGAGGAACTCCTCGCGCGGCACCGACGCCATCGCCTGGAGCACGCGCTCATCGGTCACGCCGTGAGGACGCAGCTGCTCGGCGACCATCCGTTGCCCCGGTGTGCTCACAAGGGTGCCCTCGATTCCGAGAGTACAATCACTGGCGTTTCCTTGGCGTCGTCGTCCATCCCAACGTCCGTCCCACAGAAATGGCGCCGCCCGGTCAGGCAACGTTCGCGCCTGGTCAGACGTACGGGCCCCGCTCACTCGCGCGTCGAGTTCGCCCACCCGTCCGAGCAGGAGTTTGCTCGCTTCCTCGACTACTACCGGATCCGCTGGCAGTACGAGCCGGTGTCTTTTCCGATCGGGTGGGAAGGCGAGCGCGTGGCCGAGATGTTCACACCCGACTTCTACCTCCCAGAGCACGACCTCTACATCGAGCTCACGACCATGAAGCAGTCGCTGGTGACACCCAAGAACCGGAAGGTGCGCATGCTCCGCGAGCTCTACCCGGAGATCAACGTACGGCTCCTGTACCGCAAGGACTACCAGCAGCTTCTCGCCAAGGCCGGCTACAGCGCGCTCGAGGTGCAGCACCTCCGCAAGGAGGACGTCGGCGAGATCCTCATCTCTCCGGTGGAGCTCGAGACGCGACTGCGTGCCCTGGGCCGTAAGATCTCGCGGGATTATCGCGAGCAGTCGCTGGTCCTTGTCGGCGTGCTCAAAGGGATCACGTTCTTCATGGCCGATCTCGCGCGCCAGATCAAAGTGCCATTCGTCATCGACTACCTCGACCTGCAGCGCTACGCCGGCGCCCAGCCTCAAGAGCGGGTCAAGATCGCGCGCGACATCGACTATCCGATCGAGGGCCGCCACGTGCTCTTGGTCGAGGACATCATCAACACCGGGCTCACGATCGACTACGTCCTCTCGGAGCTGCGCGCGCGCAAGCCCGCCTCGCTCGAGGTCGTGACCTTGCTCGACCGCCCACTCCGCCGGCTGGTCAAGGCGCCACTTCGTTATGTCGGGTTCCAGATCCCCAACGACTACGTGGTCGGCTACGGGCTTGACTATCGCGAGCTCTATCGCAACCTGCCGTTCATCTGCACGCTGAGAGCGAGCGTCTACGACATTCCCACCGTGGCACCCGATCCCAGCGCCTAGGGGCCCGGGGGCGCGGCTGGCCCGCCTCCTGGCGTGGATGGCCGGCCGGGATTTGGCCGAGCTCCTCCGCTCCGGACTGCTGAAGGACGTGGAACAGGTGGTCGTTGACGGCCACCGCAGGCTTAACGAGTCGGAGGGCAAGCCCTGGTCGCCGCCCGACGCGTACCGCTGGCTCCGCTACGAGGACCCCGCGCCCGTGGCGCGCCTTGCCGACGGAGTGCGGAAGCTGCGAAAAAGAGCTGTGACGTTCGACGCCGAAGCTGTGGACAAAGCCTGCTTTAAGGCGTCAAAAACGGGCTATTCGAATTGAATGGCCGGTGTGGGAGTTCTGGGGAAAAGTAATGCCCCAAGAGACCTTCCTGTTTACCCTGAAGTCCCCTATGCGTTTTTCGGTTTCCATCCCGGATTGCTCCGGACCTTCCACCTACTCGACGTTCGGTATCCTCAGGTTTACCGTACTCAGCCGCTTGGGGCGACGCGAAAATTAACAGGAGCCTATGGGCACGTCAACAGTAAAGAAAATCGTATCGCCAGGCAAATGTTGGTGGCTTGACACGGCGACTCTTGAGTCGCTAATGGAGGTGCTCTGAAAGTGCGCGAAGTCGTGATCGTCGAGGCCGTCCGCACACCGATCGGTCGACGCAATGGAAAGTTGAAGGACGTCCATCCCGTCGTCCTTGGGTCTTTAGTCCTCAAAGAAGTTGTGGCGCGCGCGGGCATCGAGCCCGAGCAGGTCGAAGACGTCGTCTTCGGCTGCGTCAGCCAGGCCGGCGAGCAAAGCCTCAACATCGCGCGCAACGCGTGGCTCACCGCGGGCTTCCCTGTCACGACACCGGCGACCACGGTCGACCGACAGTGCGGATCCAGCCAGCAGGCGATCCACTTCGCCGCCAACCTGATCCAGTCGGGTGTATGCGACATCACGATCGCCGGCGGCGTCGAGTCGATGAGCCGCGTGCCCATGGGCTCTAACGCGGTTTCTCCGGGCACGCCTTTTCCGCCCGAGCTGATGGAGATCTACGACCTCGTGCCGCAGGGCATCTCGGCTGAGCTGATGGCGCGCAAGTACGGCATCTCGCGGAAAGCTATGGACGAGTTCAGCGTCGAGAGCCATCACCGGGCGCACGAAGCGACCGAAAAGGGTTACTTCAAGTCGCAGCTGCTGCCCATCGAGGTGTCGCTCGACGGCAATGGGCAGCACGATCTGTTCAACCGCGACGAAGGCATCCGCGCCAACGCGAGCTACGCGGCGACCTCCGCGCTGCAGCCGGCCTTCAATCCGGAGCACTCGATCACCGCCGGCAACGCGAGCCAGATTTCCGACGGCGCGGCCGCCGTGCTGCTGATGTCACTCGAGAAAGCCAAGCAGCTCGGTCTCAAGCCTCGGGCGCGCATCCGCGCGCAGGCCGTGGTCGGCACCGACCCGGTGCTGATGCTCGAGGGACCGATCCCGGGCACGGCGGCCGTGCTGAAGCGAGCCGGCCTCGATCTGAAGAGCATCGACCTGTTCGAGGTCAATGAGGCGTTCGCCTCGGTGGTGCTTGCGTGGCAGAAGGAGACAGGCGCCGACCTGAGCAAGACCAACGTGAATGGCGGCGCGATCGCCGTGGGTCATCCGCTGGGCGCGTCGGGCGCGATCCTGATGAACCGGTTGCTGTATGAGCTCGAGCGGCGCGACCTCCGCTACGGGTTGGAGACGATGTGCTGTGGCGGCGGGCTGGGTACCGCCACGATCATCGACCGCGAAATTGAGTAAGACGGACACGTTCCGACCGCTCGCGAGCATCCGGCCGCACAAGCTGCGCGAAGGCGTCTTCGCACGCGCGATCAACGGCAATCGGCTGACGTTGGCCGTGGTGGACCTCGAACCCAACAGCTCGGTCCCCGAACACCATCACGAAAACGAGCAGCTCGGCTTCATTCTCCAGGGCTCTATGACATTCACCATCGGCGGCGAGGCGCGCGTCCTGCACGCCGGTGACACGTATGAGATTCCAGGCAACGTCCCGCACGACGCGGTCGCGGGATCGGATGGCTGCACTGCCGTCGACGTCTTCGCACCCGTCCGGGCCGACTGGGAGAAGCTAGAGCGCACGGACCCGTTTCCGCCGGATTGGCCTGGATAGCGCAGGCGAATCGACCGCGTAGCGGAGGAGCCGCTTTTCCCAGCGACCCGTGCCCTGAACTCCGATGCGCCCCGTGACAAAGATCCGCCGGCGCGGGGCTCCGTCGTCGACGACGTAGAGGTCAGGCGGCTGCAGCGGCGCCCCGTTCAGCGCGCGGTCGATGCGAAGGGCCCGGGTCACCAACCCCGGACCCGCGCAGCGATCGACACCAGGACCCGGTTCCAGCGCGCGCACCAGGACCGCCTGCGGGACGCCGGCCTCGCGGGTGACGAAGTTCAGGCACCAGTGCATGCCATACGTGAAGTAGACATAGGCATGGCCCGGCGCGCCGAACATGACCTCGGTGCGCGGAGTGCGGCGGCCGCCCTTCGAGTGCGCGGCCAGGTCCTCGGGACCGAGGTAGGCCTCCACCTCGACGAGCCGTCCCCAAAGCGCGCCGCCGTCGAGTCCGCGGACGAGTACCTTGCCGAGCAGCTCCCGGGCGACGGTTCTTGTCTCCCGGTCGAAGAAAGCCGCGTTAAGGACTTCGCCGGTTGGCGGGGTCAGCTCAGACCCGTGCTTCGCCAAGCCTCTTTCTGACCGAGTGCCGGCGGCGCTTGTCCACGTACAGCGCCTTGTCCGCGGACTGGTACATGGCCTGCCAGTCGAGGCCCTGCCGCCAGGCGGTGATCCCGATGCTGAACTCCACCGGCACGGGCAGCTTGGCGGTGCGGTTGAGGTGGTCGAGCGCCTCGCGCACCCGGAGCCCGACCTCGCGCGCGTCGCGCTCGTCCGCGTCAGGCATCGCGACGCCGAACTCGTCCCCCCCGAGCCGCCCGCACGTGTCGGTGGCCCGGACCGCGCGCTGGAGCTCGGCTGCGAGCACGCGGATCGCCTCGTCTCCGACGTGGTGACCGTACGTGTCGTTGATGTCCTTCAGGTTGTCGAGGTCGATCATCATCAGCGCGAGCCGGCGCTTGTGCCGTTCCGCGGACGCGACGGCGCGGTCGATCGCCCGCTCGAACTCCGGGCGGTTGGCCAGCCCGGTGAGGAAGTCGGTGCGGGCCTCCTTGGTGTGCTGGCGGGCCCGGTCGAGGGCCACTGCGATCTGGTCCGCCACCGCTGCGACAAACGCAAGGTCGCTCGTCTCGAATGTGCGGGGCAGCCGCGTCGCTACGGTCATCGCGCCCAGCAGCACGCCCTTCGTTCGGAGCTCGGCTCGGATCGCGCTCCATTCGCCCGCGATGCGGTCGACTCGGGACTCGGCGGGACCTGAGGCGACCTCGACCACCCGCATCAGCCCGGACCGGCCGGATTCGGAGAACTCCTCCTCCTCGCCGGGCTGCATGCCGATCGTCTTGGCGAGCTTGAGCCGAGCGCCCTCGCGCACCCAGACGGCACCCGCCTGGAGCCCGAGCACCTTGAGCGTTTCCCGGAGGCCCACCTCGGCGATCTCGCTGACATCGAGCGAACGGCCTAGCGCGCTGGCGATGTGGTACAGGCCATGGAGCTCGCTCTGCCGCGCGTGGTGCTTGGTTTCCGTGTAGTCCAGGTAGCCCCGGATGAAGCTCGAGTTCAGGTGCTCGATGACGTCCCCGAGCCGGCTCTGGGCGAGGAGCAGGACCTCATCGGCGTACGGGCTCTGGCCGAGCTCCTCGGTGAGCCGGGCGATGACCGTGCGGCGGTAGATCGCCAGGCCTTCCGACAGCGACTCGTGCGGGACGCCTTTCTCCGCGTAGCGGCGAGCAAACTCTCGGGCCTGGGTGTAATACTCGGGCCACGGCAGGTTCGAGTTCGGCTTCAGGGAGCGGAAGAGCGCCCGGAGGAACTCGACCGACATGCTGACCAGCTCGTCGGTCCCATCCTTGAACCCCTGGATGATCTCGGGCTCGATTGCCCTGACCGCCTCGGCAGCCACCATCCCGCTCTGGGAGGCGTCATCCGAGAGCCGGTCCGCCACCTCGGCGAGGAGATCGCTGGCCCGCTGTGTCATATCGGCGCACTATAGAGTGACGGATATACCTTCGCGATCGTGCGAATCAAGCTAATCAAATGTGTAAGAGGCAATGATGGCTACAGTCACCCGAGGTTCCCTGGGGAAGATTGAAGAAGTCCTGGGAGGGGACGCCGGCGACCTCCTGGAACACAAATGTCAAACCATCCCGAAGGAGCAGCTACACCTGCCCGGCGGGGATTTCGTCGACCGGATCTGGAAGGACAGCGACCGGCCCACCCGGGTGCTCCGGAGCCTGGAATCGCTGCTCGACCACGGCCGCCTGGCCGGGACTGGCTACCTATCGATCCTGCCCGTCGACCAGGGCATCGAGCACACCGCCGGGGCCTCCTTCGCGCCCAACCCCATCTACTTCGACGGGGCCAAGATCGTCGAGCTGGCCATCGAGGGCGGCTGTAATGCCGTGGCCTCGACGTTCGGCGTCCTGGGCTCGGTCGCCCGCCGGTACGCCCACAAGATCCCCTTCATCTGCAAGATCAACCACAACGAGCTCTTGACCTACCCCAACCATTACGACCAGATCGTCTTCGGAACCGTTAAGGAAGCGTGGGAGATGGGAGCGGTTGCCCTCGGCGCGACGATCTACTTCGGCTCGCCGGAGTCCGATCGCCAGCTGCAGGAGATCGCGGTCGCGTTTCACGCGGCTCATGAGCTGGGCATGGCAACCGTGCTTTGGTGCTACGTGCGTAACCCGGCCTTCAAGAAGGACGGCGTGAACTACGAGACAGCCGCCGACCTGACCGGTCAGGCCAACCACCTCGGCGTGACGATCCAGGCGGACATCATCAAGCAGAAGCTGCCGACGACCAACCGCGGCTTCGAGGTCATCGGGTTCGGTGTGACGTCGCCTGCGGTGTACGACAAGCTCTCGACCGACCACCCCATCGATCTCTGCCGCTATCAGGTGATCAGCAACTACATGGGGAGATCCGGTCTGATCAACTCGGGGGGTGAGAGCAAAGGCGCGACCGACCTGAAAGAGGCTGTCCGCACCGCCGTCATCAACAAGCGCGCGGGCGGCATGGGTCTGATCAGCGGCCGGAAGTCGTTCCAGCGCCCGATGAAGGAGGGCATCGAATTACTCCACGCAATCCAGGACGTGTATCTCAATCCGGCGGTAACCATCGCGTAAAGCTCGCGTTCCTCGGTAGCGGTGCGGCGTTCTCGCTCGACCGCTACAACGGTGCCGTCGTGGTCGCCGGCCGCGTGCTGCTCGATGGAGGCGCGCCACTGCTGCCGCACATGCATCGGCTGGGCGTGGACCCGGGCGCTATCAACGTCGTGTTTATCACGCATTTCCACGGCGACCACACGCTCGGCCTGCCGCCGTTCGTCCTGCATCGGGTGTTTGTAGATCGCCGCCCGATCACGTTCGTCGGACCTTCCGGGCTGGAGAAGTACCTCGAGAAGCTTTGGCAGGTCAGCTGGGGAGCCGACTGGAAGAGGGTGATGCGGCCGCAGTTCAAGGTTCGCTACCTGACGGCGAAACCGAAAGGCACTGTGTCGGGCCTGCGGTACGAGACTGTGAAGCTCGACCACGGGACGATGGGCAGTAACGGCTACCGCATCCACATCGGCGGCAAGGTCGTTGCGTACTCAGGCGACACAGAGCCGACTGCGCCCCTCGACAAGCTCGTCGACGGAGCGGACGTCGCCATCGTCGAGGCAACAGGCCCCGGCGACATCTTCAGCCACATGAGCTGGGAGAACGCGGCGAAGCTGAGGAAGCGTCATCCCGAGACGCGCTTCTTCTTCAACCACGTGTATTCCGGCACCACGGCCGGCGCGGTCAAGGACCTGCAGGTGATCGAGGTCTGAGGCCGGGCAGCACCGCTCCATCTCTCGTCGGCGCGGTGGCGGGCGGCGTTGCCGGAGCATTGGTCTTTGTCGCCCTGGCCGGCCTGGGTGGCTTGCTCTCCAGCCGAGTCGGCAACCCGATCCCGGTCATCGTGCTGGCCGTCGCCGGCGCGTACGGAGGCTGGTTGCTCGGAGTCATCGTCTTCGGCGCGGTTCGCGGCGGCGGTGAAGGCGAAGGCCCGAAGTGAGCCCGGACGTCGCCTCGACTCGACCCCTCCTCGACAAACTCGGGGTAAAGCCCGGCGCGAAGGTCGCCATCGTCGACCTGGACGATCCCTCCTTCCTCGAGCTGCTTCGAGAACGAACGACGAACATCGTCCGGGGCAAGCCCCGCACGCCGTGCGACATGGTGTTCATGGGGGTGAGCGCCGTCCGCGACCTGCAGCGATTGAAGGATGTGAAGAGCTGGATCGAGCCCAACGGCGCGATCTGGGTCATCCGGTCCAAGGGCGGACGCGGTCCTGTGCGTGACACCGACTTGATCGACGCCGGACTCGCGGCCGGCCTGGTCGACAACAAGATCGCCAGCTTCTCCGACACCCAAGGTGCAATGCGATTCGTCTTTCGGCTGCGAGACCGACCGAAGTGACGCTGCAGATCCGGCCGGGTGAGCTTGCCGACGTGCCGCTCATCGCGGATCTGATCCGCGGCCTCGCGCGTTACGAGAAGCTCGAGCACGAGGTCGTGATGACAGAAGAGAAGCTGACTGACTACTTGTTCGGCGAGCGTCGATACGCGGAGACGCTGATCGCAGAGATCGACGGTCAACCGGTCGGCTTCGCGCTCTTCTTTCACAGCTTCTCGACGTTTCTCGCCCGGCCGGGCGTCTACCTCGAGGATCTATTCGTCGTCCCGGAGCATCGCGGTCACGGCGTTGGTCGCGCTCTGTTCGAACGCCTGGCGCAGACGGCGGTCGAGCGCGGCTGCGGCCGGCTCGAGTGGGCGGTGCTCGACTGGAACAAAGACGCGATCAGGTTCTATGAAGGTCTGGGCGCGAAACCAAACTCCGATTGGACCGTGTACCGTCTCGCCGGCGAATCGCTTCGCTCGCTTGCCGGAGAATAGATGCGCGTGGAAGTACTCCGTCCGAAAGAGCTCGACACCCATCCCGGTGACGAGATCGTGAGCTGGGCGCGTGAACAGGTCGGCATCGCGCGATCGATCCTGGACAACCCTGGCGGAGGGCTCGTGTTCGCCACCCAGACCATCGGGCAGGTCCGCGCCGGCCTGCACGAGCGCGACGCCGTACGGTGGCAGGAGGCCGTCCGATTGCTCGACCGCGCCGAGGATGCTGCAGTGCGCCGCGAGTTTGCCACGACACGCGAGCTGCTCGACGAAGCGGCAGCTAAGTTGAGCTAGGCGCCAGCAGCCGCCTCGAGAGTTGCCTCGAAGCCGGCCGCGCCGGAGTGGCCACCGAACGGGGCGACGCCAGGCAACGTGACACCGGCTTCTCGATAGCGTTGGATCGCGTGGCGAACCTTTTGCTGGTCGCCGATGCCGGCGATCTCGTCGATCATGCCTTCGCTGACGTGGTTGGCGTCCAGCTCGTCCTTGAACCCGCTCGCGTCCATCACCTTTCTGTAGAAGGGGAGCGACGCGTAGCGCTCAACAGTCTTGCGATAGACGTCCAGCGCTGCGGCGCGGTCCGACGTGAGGCAGGCGTCGATCGCAGCCACGATCTCGAAACCTTCGAGTGACTTGCCGACCTTCGCGCGACCTGCGCTGATCCCAGGTACCACGTGGTCGCGGATGTACGCCGGCGAACACATATAGAGGATGACGCCGTCGGCAAGCTCACCTGCAAGCTCGAGCATGCGCGGATGGAGCGCGGAGATCATGACTGGCAGCTCAGGCCGGCGTGGCGCGGAGTACGCCCAGCGAGCTGTGAAGAAGCGGCCCTCGAACCTGCACCCACCGTCGCGCAGGCTGGTCCTGACGATCGTGAGGTACTCGCGCATGGCATCGACAGGATGTTCCAGCCGCATGCCCCACATGCCCTCGACCGTGACTTTGTGACTCACGCCGATGCCGAGGATGAACCGGCCGCCCGAAACCTCATCCAGCGTCGCGGCCATCTGCACCATGGCCGTCGGATGTCGCGTATAGATCGGGAGGACGCCCGTGCCGACCTTCAGTCGCTCGGTTGCGGCCGCGTAGGCGGCGAGGACCAGCGCGGCGTCCCGCGCAGGGGGAAGCTGCGACGTCCAGACCGACTCGTAGCCCAACCTTTCAACCGTCCGGACGCGATTGACGGATTCGTCGAGGGTTTTGCCCGCCGGGCTCAAGGCAGCGATCCGATCCATTGCCCGACAATCTAACCAGTGACAGAGGGTCTGGGCGGCGAATCCTCGACGGATCTTCGCCGAGGCTCACAGCCCTGACCCTCGCACAGGCGCTGTTCATGGGCCTGCTGCAGGGCGCGAGCGAACTGTTCCCCGTTTCCTCGTTGGGCCACGCCGTGCTCGTGCCGAGCCTGCTGCACTGGAGCTTCAAGCAGTCCGACCCGTCGTTCTTGCCCTTCCTCGTCCTGCTCCACCTCGGGACGGCGACCGCTCTCCTAATCCTCTACCGCGACCAGTGGGTGGTGATCCTTCGCGGATTTTTCGCGGCCGCGGTCCGGGGCAAGATCGAGAACGACGCGGAGCGTCTCGCCATGCTGCTCCTCGTCGGCACGATCCCGGCCGCCATCCTTGGCGTGTTCCTCGAGAGCCACATCAAGACGCTCTTCGCCAGCCCGTACGAGGCGGCCGGATTCCTCGTCGCCAACGGCGTGTTGATGCTGGGTTTCGAGTGGTTGCGACGGCGCGCCGAACGACGCGCGGCCGTGGCGGCCGGATCGCGCGCCGAACAGGAGGCACACTTTGCCCAGGCCGAGCAGATCAGCTTTCGCGCCGCGGCGATCGTCGGCGCCTGCCAGGCGCTTGCTTTCCTTCCCGGAATCTCACGCTCTGGCGTCACGATCGGGGGCGGACTCGTCGCCGGGCTCCGGCACGAGGAGGCGGCGCGGTTCTCATTTCTCCTGGCGACGCCCGTGATCCTGGGGGCGGGGATCATCGAGGTGCCCCAACTGTTCTCGAATGGAGTGCCGGTCGGTGAGTACCTCGCCGGCGCGGTGCTCTCCGGAATCGCCGCTTACGGCAGCGCACGCTTTCTGCTGCGCTACTTCAGATCCGGCCGGCTCGACCCATACGGCTGGTACTGCATCGCCGCGGGGGCCCTCAGCCTCGCACTGTTAACCTTGAACGCGTGAAATCGACACCAGTCGCGTACGGCATTTTGCTGGTAGGACTTCTCTGCGTGGTTGTGGCGATCTTGTATGCGTTGGGGGTTCTGCAGCTATTCGCCTCGACCTCGTCCGGTCCTCACTACAAGCACGCCGTTCTCTTCGGCGTCCTCGCGGTTGCGTGCTTCATCGCTTTCAACTTCGCCCGACCGAAGACTGTCTAGCTAGCTCTTTAACTAGCTGACACTCGCTCCGGAACCAGGCGGCCGGTGCCATCGCGCTCACCGACCCGGATGTCCTCGTGGTAGACGGCATCGGCGTTGACCTTCCACGGGTCAAGGGGCGAACCGCTCGCGATATTTCGCGCCACGAGCAGCGCGGTCATCATCGAGTGGTCCTGGTTGTTGTACTTGTGCATGCCGTTGCGCCCGGCGAGATGCATGTTCGGTAGCGTGGTCGCGAGGTAGTCGCGCACGACAGCGACGTGCTCCTGATAGTTGTCGTCGTAGACCGGGTACGCCTTGTGCTGTCGGACCACGACTCCCTCGAAGATTTCGCCCGCGGCACAAATTCCGAGCCGGCCGAGCTCCTCAGTCGCCAGCGCGATGAGGTCAGCGTCTTTCATCGTCCAGAGGCCGTCGCCCTCGAAACAAAAGTATTCGAGTCCAAGACAGGTCTTGGAGCGGTCGGGCACCATGTCCGGGCTCCAGTTCTTGAAGTTCTGAATCCGTCCCACCCGCACGCCCGGGTCGTGGATGTAGATCCAGTTGTCGGGAAATACGTTTGCACGGTCGATCATCAACGCGATGCTGATGAAGTCTCTGTAGGTCAGCGAGTCCGCCGCTTTCCGAACTCTTTCCGGCGCAGGCGGGTCGAGCTTCGCCACCAGCTCGCGCATCGGAATGCTCGAGATGAAGTGCGTGCCACGGTGGGTCTCGGCCCTGCCATCTTCCGTTCGTGTCGTCACCGATGTCACGGCCCCATCCTCGTGACTGATTTTCTCCACCGACCTCCCAAGCAGGATGGGATGGCCTTTGGCCGCGGTGATCTCGGCCACCCGCTCCCACATCTGGCCTGGGCCAAGGCGGGGGTAGCGGAACTTGTCGATCAGCGTGGTGACGATTTCGCCTCGACGTCCCGACTTGCGGCCCGGCACAAGCGCCGTGCGGAGAACGACCCAGAGGTCAAGGCTCTTGATCCGTTGCGCCGCCCAGTCCGCGGAGAGCTCTTTCGTGCTGATGCCCCACACCTTTTCCGTGTAGGTCTTGAAGAAGATGCTGAAGAGGCGCGAACCGAACTGATTCCGCACCCAGTCTTCCAGGTTCCTCGGATTCTTTACCGGCTGAATCCTGGCTTGCGCGTAGCTGGCAAGGCAGCGGACGGCTTCGACCGGGCCGAGGTTCCAGAGCGCGTTGCCGGCTTTGATGGGGTAGGCGAAGAAGCGGCCGCGGTAGTAGATCCGCGAAAGACGGCCCCGAGTAAGCATCTCGTCGCCGAGGATCTCAGTCCAGAGGGCCTCGACCTCCTCGTTCTTGGAGAAGAAACGGTGGCCTCCGATGTCGAACCGGTAGCCCCTGTGCTCGACCGTCCGGGCCAGGCCGCCGACCTGTAGTGGGTCCTTTTCGACCACGGTGACCAGCACGTCGTGCTTCAGCAGCTCATACGTGGCGGTGAGCCCCGCGGGGCCCGCCCCGAGGACGACGACGTGCTTGCGTTCGCCGCTGGCGATCAAAGTGGCCACAAGTATCAACGGGACTAACTAGTTCTTTGGTCCCTTACTGCGAACTTCGTCCACTTTCACGAGAGCATCCCGCAGGCCCTTGATCCAGTCGGCCTGGTGCATGCCGACCAGGCGCACGCACCACGCAAGAGCCTCGCTGCGGCTCCGGGCGACCCCTCCGGCGACCAGGGTGTCCAGGATGGCGCGTTCGGGCATCCGGAGCCGCGTCATGACCGGGACGCTCAGCGTGGTGAACACCTTGACCTCGTCGCCGCACCGGGCTCCCCACGCGACCTTGCGCCGGAACTGGCGCTCGGCCTCGCGGGCGATCCGGATCCGGTCGTCCCTGGTCTCTTCACGGAAGCGCTCGATCCGGGCCGCCCTGGCGGCGGCCAGAGCCTCCTCGGAAGTGCCCGCGGCAAGCTCCACGTCCGGGAGGGTGCCGATCACGAGGATCTCCTCCCCGTCCGCTGAAACGTCGGGCGGGCCGGCAAACCAACCGGATGGGATGCGGGAGGCAAACCAGCTGCGGACGTCCTCGGGCATTGATTACAACGTTACAGCCTACCTCCCCATTTATGGGGAGATGGCGCGGCAGCGTCAGAGGGGCGCCGCCGGAGGGCGGCTTTAGGCCGCCGCCTCCTGCGGCTTTGGGCCGAGCGGTTTCAGGCTGTCAACCACGATCTCGGTCCGCGATCGCTTCTGGCCGGCAGTGTCCTCCCAGGTGTTTGTCTGAAGCCTTCCGTCGGCGTAAACGAGCCTGCCCTTGTGGAGGTACTGGCCTGCGAACTCGGCCGTCTTGCCGAACGCCACCAGGTGGTGGAACTCGGTCTGCTCCCGCGCCTTGCCCTCGTCGTCCTTGCCGATGTACGTGTGGGTGGCGAGCCGCAGCTTGGCGACGTAGGTGCCTTTGGGCGTCGCCTTGACCTCTGGATCCGCCGCCAGGTTGCCGATAAGAGTGACTCTGTTGATCATCGCATCACCTCCGTGAAATTGGCTCCAGGCTAGGGTCGGGCGGCCCGGGGCGCCAACCCAGGTTGTTAATTTCGGCGTCCCGGTCGGGTGCCTACAGCAATGAAAATTGGGTCCCGTGGGAGCGGCCCGACTCTCTTTGGTGCCCGGGAGCTCGCTGTTAATTTGGGCTGGCCGGTCGTCAGGCACCTTTAGCTGTTGCCCCGCCGCGGTGGCGGAGAGCACGCGGGTTAACGTCTTCGAACCTCGACCTGTCCCCACTGAGATCTCAGTTGGAGGTGGTGACCATGCGGGTGGTTCACGAACGGTGCGCGGGACTTGACGTTCACAAGTCGAGCGTGGTGGCCTGCGCGCTGCTGCCCGAGGGCAAGCAGTTGCGCACGTTTGGAACCCTGACCTGGCAGCTCGAGCAGCTGGCTCAGTGGCTGCAGGGGCTGAGCGTCGGGGTGGTTGCGATGGAGAGCAGTGGCGTCTACTGGAAACCGGTTTTCAACATCCTGGAGGCGGCCGACTTTGAGCTCTTAGTCGTCAACGCGCGACACATCAAGGCGGTGCCTGGGCGCAAGACCGATGTCAAGGATGCGGAGTGGATTGCCGACCTGCTCCGCCACGGGCTGCTCAAACCGAGCCTCATTCCCAGCCGAGAACAGAGGGAACTGCGGGAGTTGACGCGTTATCGACGCACTCTCATCGAGGAGCGCGCACATGAGGTGCAGCGGTTGCAGAAGGTCCTGGAGGGAGCCAACATCAAGCTCGAAGACGTCATCTCCAATGTCGTCGGCCTCAACGGGCGCCGCTTTTTAAGCGCGCTCATTGCCGGCGACTACGACCCGGAGGCTGTGGCCGCCACCGCCAACTACGGCCTCCAGCGCAAGCGGGAGCTCCTGGCCCAAGCGCTTCATGGCACCCTCGCCACTCACCAGCGCTTTCTCCTCGACCAGTTGCTCTCCCACATCGACTTCCTGGAGCAGCGCATCGCCGCTTTGGACCAGGAGGTCAAGCAGCGAAGCCGCCCTTTTGAAACTGCCATCGACTGCCTCGACCAGATCCCCGGCATAGGCACCCGCGCCGCAGAGGAGATCCTTGCCGAGATCGGCACCGACATGAGCCGGTTTCCCTCTGACCGCCACCTCGCCTCCTGGGCCAAGGTTTGTCCCGGCAACAACGAGTCGGCGGGCAAGCGACGGTCCGGCTACGCCGGCAAGGGCAACCGCTGGCTGCGCTCCATCCTGGTCGAATCCGCCTGGTGCGCCTCGCGCAAGAAGGACAGCTACTTCAAGGTCCAATACCACCGGCTCGCGGCTCGCCGAGGCAGGAAACGGGCGTTGCTGGCAGTCAGCCACAGCCTGCTCACCGTGATCTACCACCTGCTCAACGACGGCGTTGTCTACCAGGACCTTGGACCGAACTACTTCGACCAGCGTGACCGCTCACAGATCACCCGCCAAGCCGTCCGACGCCTCGAGCGCCTTGGCTATCACGTCTCCCTGACCGAAGGAGCCGCCTAGACGCACATTGAACTTTTCGGGTTAAGAGGGGGACTTCACCTCGAGGATCCGGAAGCCCTTCTTCGACTTCAGTCGCGACACTTGGAAGCCCTGCTCCGCCAGCCACTTGGCGAGCGAGTCCGCGCCGAGGTTGCGCTGGACGACCAG
>Ga0209267_1000628_pt1 | contig 25389 bp, 29 predicted proteins | sample GraSoiAngelo_137_FD_185894 | JGI IMG/M metagenome (GOLD analysis project Ga0209267, IMG submission 185894) | Grasslands soil microbial communities from the Angelo Coastal Reserve, California, USA - 14_0929_09_30cm (SPAdes) (version 2) | ecosystem: Environmental > Terrestrial > Soil > Grasslands ... | reverse complement strand
CGACTGTAACTCCGATGACCGCCTCGAGGGAGGTCCAGGCGATGCTGAAATATTCCACCCGGCGACCGGCACGCGTGTGCAGGACGCGATCCAGGTCCCCGATCATGGCGGTTTCGTGAACCACGAATCAATCTAATACGATTATCGTGCCGTGCTGTCTCGAAAAAGCTTCCCGCTACGCACGCCAAAAGGGTTACTCGGCGTGAGAATGGAGCGCGATCTTGTTCCCTTCCGAATCAATAATGATGGCGCGAAATCCGTGCGGTCCGATCGCATGTTTCGGTGAAATCACTTTGCCATTATTTCGTTCCACTTCCACCAGGGCGGCATCCATTCGGCCTTCGACCGAAAGATAGACCAGAGGCCCCTTCTGCGATGGTTCGTTATCCTCTATCTCCACCAAGCAACCGGAAGCGTTTTGCTCGCTGTGCGGCAGGAGGCCAAAGGTGAAACCGCCGTCGCCTTCCTTGCTCACCGCGCTCCCCAGCACGGCCGTGTAAAAGGCAATCGCGCGGTCGAGATTTTTCACCGGAATATCGGCCCAGCATACAGTATTTAAGCTCATGATTTGTTCATAACTCATAAGGCAAGCGTCGCCGTGACTTTTTTGTCGTAAGCAATAACTTTGGCCATGCAATTTCGTCAGCTATTCGCGGGCGTCACCCTGATCGTTTTAGTGAACTTTTGTTGCGACTTGCAGGCACGAGTCGCGCCGTCCGACTTACCCGCGGCCCAAGCTTTACGCGACCGGATTGCCGCGCTTTCACCGAGCATCCGCGCAGACGAGGCGCAACGCGTGGCAGAAAGTGCCTACGCTACCTCCGCACAACTCCGGCGCGATTATGGTGTAATTGGGGGTCCGCCCAGTTTCCACAACTTTCTCGTTAACCTCGGCATCCGTAAACGCGGACTCTGTTTCCAGTGGGCGGAGGATTTACTCGTCCAACTCGATGCGTTGAAACTCAGGACTCTCGAGCTGCATTGGGCGGAAGCCCGTGCCGGAAGCTGGCGAGAACATAATTGCGTCGTTGTCACAGCCAAGGGTCAGCGGTTTCGAGAAGGAATCATTCTCGATTGCTGGCGACACTCCGGCCATTTGTTCTGGTCGCCGCTTGTCACTGACCATTATCCATGGATCGAAGACCGCAATTATGCCACCGTCGTGCGCAGTAAATTCTCAGCGACCAAGAAGTCCCGGCTTGCGGATCTACGGAACACAGACCTTGGGTCTGTGCGCCGCACAGGTTTGTGACCTGTGTTCCATTGCTGACCGCGCGAGTGCCTTCACTCTAGTGGGGGTCTATGACCGCCGCGCGGGTGTACTAAAAACATCGGCGGTCGCAGACCGCCGCTATAGTAAAACCCCGCAGCCCGAGAGCGGTTGTTACGCTTCAATAGCTTTTCAGTTTCAGCCGGCTCGCTCCGATTTTTCGCCTAACGACAATTGTTCAAGTAGCTTTACATCATCCACTTTCCATCTGCCATCTACTTTTACCAGGTAAACATTCAGCACGTGTTGACCAGAGAGACGACCGCTTAGTCCGATTCGCACGGTCGCGGCTCGGCGATCGCTCGTAACCTTTTCAACTGAAAGCTTGGCATCGAAGCTCTGAGCATCCATAAACGGGCTGCCCTCCAGCTCAGGGCGCATGTTATCGATGCTTGCCAAAAAATTGTCGGTTACGAATTGCTTGAGCTCAGTTCGCTTTTGCTCCAGTGGGTTAACTCCGCTCTTCAGCTCGCGCAGATACCAGCCATAGGCATTGCGAACGGTGTCGGCGGGATTCGGCCCGTGCTGGCAACCAGCGACTAGCGCGCACGTCGCGACAATTAGCGATGTTATTAGAATCGACCGCAGCCAATTCGCTCGATACCTCGCCCGAAGTGTAGTGGAACATAGGCTTCCAAACCTGTGCGCCCAACAGGCCTGCGGCCTGTTGCGTTTTAGCAGGCTAAAAGGGGGCTGAGCGCACAGGCAGGGAATGCCCACGTTCTTTGGTGCTACCAGAACATTACGGCGCAATGCGATTGGCAAGGGTATCCGTATGGAAAGCGCTGTACGCTCGAAAGGCAAACCAACCGCCCTCATTCTTGTTAGATTCTGTGACGTTGTTCATATCGTTGGTGGCAAAGTCCTGCCAAGAGTTGTACCGAACAACGGTCAGAAAAGTCCACGGGGCACCTTCGAGATGCTGCATCAGCACCGTTCCGGCAGAAGTGTCGCTGGGACGATTTGGCGGCGCCGACAGTATCTTCTCCAAATCCTCGCGGTGCCCCGGTGTGGGCCGAAAGACTGAGACCACGTAAACAGATCCTCCACTCTTGCTCTTGGCGTCGTCGGAAATAGCCATCGCCTTGGTGAATTCCTCCCATGAAGGTCCGTTCACGAACGTATCGTTGTGCCAATCACTCACATCGCGCATTGCCGACGGGACCTGAAAGGGCGCGGCCTCAACCGTCGCCTTGGTGCCGATATGGGTGATCAGGCAATAATCCCAGGCATCGCCTTCCTGATGGCGCAGAAGAATGAAATGCCCCGGCATCGGGTCTTTCGGATTTGGTGTTTTCAGCAGCTCCGCCAACTGGACGGCTTTGCCAGGGGCAGCCTTGCCAAAGTAAACGTGGTAAACATCGTTGCGCGCCGGAGTCGAAGAGGCCGCCGCCGACTTTTCACTTTGCGCACAAACCAACGCGAGCGGGCATACAGCAGCTACTCCGATAGTCAGGAAGCGAATAATCAATTTCATTTCGAATTGTCTTTCAGTTGAGGTTTAGGAAAGGCGCGTCCGGATTCAAACACCAACGCGGTCGGCCATATTCAAGTAAGCCTATTGGCTTACTGTTGGCGAAGGCTAGGCGTTGGCGCAGGATACCGTCAAAGCTTTTTTCTCAGTCGCTGAATTTGACCTCATCAATCTTCCACGCGCCTTCCTGGAACAGCACCTTCACCTCAAATTGGCGGTCACCGAGTTTTCGGCCAGTGAGAATCACGTCCAGCTTCGATATTGTTCTCCCGAAATAATTGTTAGCAACGGCAATATTTTTTCCCCATTCCGGATCAACCTCCTGGGCGTTGAGGAAAAAATCGCCGTCCAAGCCACCCGGCCCTTTGGGCATTTTGTCGATGCGGTTGAGCAGGCGGTCCGTGACAAACCTCCGCATTTGGCCCCGTTCTTTTTCCAGTGGCCGGCTACCGTTCGTGACCTCATGCACATACCAGCTGTAGAAACTACGGACCACGTCAGCCGGATTTTTTTCCGGCCAGATCGCTCGGCTCGGTGTGATAGACGTAATTACGACGAGAGCGGCAACGCAAACATGTTTCATTTTCGAGAATTGCTGTAACGCCGGTGTTTTCATCGTATCGGTTTTATTTCCTTTGTCGCCGCAAATGTTCAAGGCGAGAAAGACCAATCATCGGAGCATGAGTACCAAGAATTGATGGCGCGATCATCACTGACTTTCGCTTGCCTATCCTCGCGGCTTTTCGTTTTCTCCATGGCATGGAGCGGACACTGGACGCGATTGCGAAGATGGACGCGCACCATCGGATGCTACTTGGATTTATCGTGGCCGCGGTTGTCGGGCTTGCTCTGCACACCCACGCGCTTTGGACGGCGTCGCTCGCTACTTATGATGCATTTGCCTTTGCCATTCTCGGTTTGATTTGGGTGACGGTCACGCTCACTCCCCGAGAGCGGATTCGAGCGGTGGCGCAACGACAGGATGTGGGGCGCACAGTCATTTTCATCTTTGTTATCTTTGTGGCGTGCGCCGCTCTTTTTGCGGTTGCATTTCTGATCCGAAGCGGAAAACCGGAGGAGCGGCACCTGTCGATTCGCTTGTTGCTTGCTCTCGCCACGGTGGTGCTCTCATGGCTACTCATGCACTCCGTCTTCGGATTGCGTTACGCCCACAAATTCTATGACGACAGCGTCAATAGCGTAGAGAAACACGCCGGTGGCCTCAAGTTTCCCGAGGACGATCTGCCCGACTATCGTGATTTCGCCTATTTCTCGTTTGTCATCGGCATGACCTGCCAGGTTTCCGATGTAAATGTTACGTCGCGAGAAATGCGGCGGTTGGTGCTGGTGCACGGGATTTTGTCGTTCGGCTTCAACACCGTGATCCTGGCGCTCACCATTAATACGGTATCGAGTTTTCTTTGATTCAACCCCGCGCGCGAGAAGCCCCATGCGTGCAATGTACCGGCGGGCACCAGCTGCTGGCATAACCGATGCTCGGAATAAGAGGCAATTTCGTGAAGGTCCTTAAAAAAATTCTTCTCATCGATCACGAGCCGCACGTTACTCGCACGGTTCGCCGGGCTCTCGAAAGCGTCGGCAAGTATTCCATCCGCCAAGAACGCGATGCCGCATTTGCTCTTCACGCCGCGCATTGGTTTCAACCCGACCTGATCGTGGTCGATCTCATCAGCGCCGCCACTGACGGAGAAATCATTGCCCGGCAACTTCAGAAAGATCGCGATCTTTGCCATGTCCCGTTGCTTTGCCTGAGCAACTCTGTTTCGGAACGCCAATTCATGTCTGCCGGAATCTTACGCGGTTATAGCTTCCTGGCCGTGCCGGTGAAAATTGAGCAACTTCTCCGCGGCGTTGAGCAACTGCTTTTCGGCCAGGATTGAAGTCTAACCGCGGATTACGCGGATGTAGATGGATTGAAGCGTTGAAGGGTTGAAGCGGTGATTCCGTCGATCGGACAAATCGCTCCGACTTTGTTTCCTTCCCGATAACCGACAACCGATACGATTACGTCTCGATCTGGTTTTTGTAGGCCGCTGCGCTCTGCAGATTTTTCAGATCGTCGGCGTTGTCGATTTTGAGCGCGAAAATCCAGCCTTCGCCGAATGGATCACTGTTAATCAGAGCAGGGTTATTGGTCAGCGCATTGTTTGCTTCCACTACCGTGCCTTTAACCGGTGCGTAAATGTCGCTCGCGGCCTTGACCGATTCCACCACCGCTACCGGCGCCTTTGCTTCCACGCTCGCGCCAACTTTGGGTAGTTCGACAAAAACAACATCGGTCAGCTCGGCTTGGGCATGGTCGGTGATTCCGACTCGGATGTTGTCGCCTTCGCGCCGAATCCATTCGTGACTTTTCGTGTAAAGCAGGTCGTCGGGAACGTTCATGATTGTTTTTTGTAAAGCGGCCTTTTCTCGATCGTCGCCGGAAATTTTTGTCCGCGGATTTGCACCTCCAGGGCGGTCCCGATCTTCGCGGACGCAGACGAGACATACCCCATTCCGATACCAATGTTCAAGCTCGGCGATAGCGTGCCGCTGCTAATCTCGCCAACGCGTCTGCCGTTGTTGATGAGGGAATAGTGCGGGCGCGGCGGCGGACCCTTCCCGTTCATCTTGAATGCGATGAGCCGTTCGCGCGCGCCGTTGGCTTTGGTCTCAAGCAATTTTTCGCGTCCGGTGAAATTTGGTTTCTCCAGATCGACGAAAAATCCGAGTCCGGCCTCGATCGGATTGTGATCGGCTGAGAGATCGGAGCCGTTGAGCGGGTAACACATCTCCAGTCGCAAAGTATCGCGCGCTCCCAAACCGCACGGTTTTACGCCGAATTTAGCGCCGCGCTCCAAAATAAGATTCCAAAACTTCGACGCGTCGCTCGCGCGGAAAAAAACTTCCACGCCGTCTTCGCCGGTGTACCCGGTGCGCGCGATCGAAACCGGCATTTCGGCAATCGTGAAATCGCGGATGTAATTTCGTCCCGGAATCCCGACATCCGGGCCCAGCAAGGCGTGGAAAAGGTCAACCACGCGCGGTCCCTGAATGGCGACGCCGCCAAAATCGGCGCTGCGATTCGTCAGCTGAGGAGGAGCGGCGGTTTCTAAACCGCCAGAGCGGTCTGGAGGTTGCACTTCCTTGAGATGCCTTTCCAACCACGCGAAATCTTCCTCGATCTTCGAGGCATTGACGACGAGCAAAAATTCCGCCTCGCCGATTCGATAAAGAATCAAATCATCAATGACGCCGCCGTTATCATTGAGGAGAAAAGTGTATTGCCCCTGACCGACGTCCAACTTCGCTACATTATTAGTCAACATGGCATTGAGCCAGTCGCGCGCGCCATTTCCCGAGACGATGAACTGCCCCATATGCGAAATATCGAACATTCCGACGGCGTTTCGGACGGTCTGATGTTCATCCACAATGCTGCTGTATTGCACCGGCATGAGCCAGCCGCCGAATGGGACCATTCGCGCACCGAGCCGCACGTGTTCCTGGTAAAGCGGCGTTTTTTTCTCGGCAGCGCTGCTCACGCGGCCAAGCTAGATGCCGAGGTGGTACACGCAACCATCACTCCTTGCGAACTCGAACTATTTGAAGGGAAGCGACGCTTTCGCTAGCATTCCGCGCATTATGACGTGGCTGGACAAACTCGAACGGCGCATCGGTTTTCTCGCCATTCCCGGCTTGCTCCGTTACGTCGGCTTTCTTACTGCGCTCGTCTTCGTGCTCGAGAAAGTGAATCCCGGTTATCTCCGACTGCTCGACCTCGATCCTGTCGCAGTCATGCACGGCGAAGTCTGGCGGCTGGTCACTTATATTTTCATTCCGCAAATGGCGAGCATGCTGCCATTACCCGATTGGGTGAACGTCGCTTTTTACATTCTCTTTCTCTGGTGGATGGGTAACGGGCTCGAATCAGCCTGGGGCGCTTTTAAACTTACCATTTTCTATTTGCTCGGGATGGTCGGCACCACTGTCGCAGCCTTTTTCTTTGGTGCCGCTTTTTCGAATTTGATGCTGACCGCTTCGCTTTTTTTCGCTTTTGCCCGTTTTTACCCCGATCTCGTTATCTATTTCGCCTACATCCTGCCGTTAAAGGTGAAATGGATCGCCTGGTTTTCGGCTGCGGTTTTGCTTGTGCAAATCGCCGTCGGCTCTATGCAATTTCGCGCTGCCGCTATTTGCGCAATGGCGAATTATTTGATCTTTTTCGGCCCCGCCATCATCCACGATGCCCGCCACCGCCGTGAAGTGACGACTCGCCGTCGTCGTTTTGAAATGCAAACCCGCGAAGCCGAAGCGGAGGCGTTGCATCGTTGCGCGATTTGTGGAGCGACGGAAGTGACGGACCCAAATCTCGAATTTCGGGTGGCGCGCAATGGCGAAGAATATTGTCTTCCGCACTTGCCGAAACCCCAACCCGCTGGCACGACGAGCAGCAAAAGCTCCGGGTAGCACCCACGTCTCGCAAGACGCGCATGCATCTTGACCGGCCCTCTTCAGAACGGAAACTAACCCCGATGGCCGACAAGAACGCTCCCCTCATTCCCGAACAAGGCTGGCATTGTCTCCACCTTTTTTATCGGATCGATTTCCCACAATGGCAGCTGCTCACTGCCGATGAACAGCGCATGGCCAAGATTGCGCTCTCGGAGATCGTGCAGGAAATCCGCGCCACAGAAAAGACGCAGTTGCTCACGCTTAGTGTCGTTACGCCGAAAGCGGACCTTGGCTTCATGCTAATCACGCCTGATTTGCACACGGCGAATTTTTTTGAAAAACGCCTCAATCTTTCTCTGGGCGCCGGCGTGCTGGAGCCGCTTTACAGCTATCTTTCGCTGACCGAAGAAAGCGAATACACCACCACGGCCGAGCAGTACGCCGAAACGCTCGCGCGCGAGCAGAATCTAAAACCAGGCACGACGGAGTTTGATGCCGCGATGAAAACCTTCGCGGAACGGATGGCGCATTATCGGGAGGAACGTGTTTATCCAACACTGCCGGATTGGCCGGTGGTCTGCTTTTACAATATGAGCAAACGACGCGGCGAACAGCGGAACTGGTATGCCATGCCGTTTGACGAACGCCGCAAATTGATGGGCGGCCACGCCAAGGTTGGTCGCGAATTTGCCGGCAAAGTAAAACAACTCATTACCGGATCGACTGGACTCGACGACGCCGAATGGGGTGTGACGCTTTTTGCGCGCGACACTTTCCAGATTAAGAAAATCGTCTACGAAATGCGTTTTGATCCTGTAAGCGCGGAGTACGCGGATTTCGGTGAATTTTTTGTCGGCATTCAATTGCCGCTCGATGAATTGTTCCGCCGGCTGCAGCTGTAAATCCTGCTCCCCTCCTAATTGGCGGCTGAACATGAGTAGGAGTATGAGCAAGAGCAGGAGTTAAGAGGATGGGTGACAGAGCGGTCGATTGTGCACGCCTGGAAAGCGTGTGTGCCGCAAGGCACCAGGGGTTCGAATCCCCTCCCATCCGTTAACTCTTCCTCCTCCTCTTAATCTTAATCTATTCGTATTCCAATCCGTTTAATCCGCGGTCGACTCTTGCAACGTCAGCGCAAGTCGCGCCTCTTCATTGTCTGCAAATCCTGCCGCAATTTTACGATATGCGCCCGCGGTACCACCCCGCGAATATTGGCTCCCGGATAAATGATGCAATCTCGGCCGATCACCGTGCCAGGATTGACGACCGCATTGCAACCGATCTCGGTCCGGTCGCCGATGATCGCGCCAAATTTCGTCAGTCCGGTCGGAATTGTCCGGTCGGCGGCGGCGACGGAAATTTCGCGATGATCGAGTTTTACATTCGATAAAATCACGCCTGCGCCTAGATGCGCGCGAAATCCTAAAATGGAATCGCCTACATAATTGAAGTGGGGCACCTGCGCTTCATCGCAAAGGATGCAATTCTTGAACTCGCACGAGTTCCCCATCACGACGCCGTCGCCAACGATCACGTTTTCGCGCACGTAACAGCCACTGCGGATATGGCACTTCTCGCCGATCCAGGCCGGCCCTTTTATGACGGCGCCTTGTTCGACGATGGTGCCACTGCCAATGAAGACGGTATTGCTGATGAACGGTTTTCCCATCAACTGTCCCAGCACCGCCGGTTTCAAACGAAATTGCAGATAACTTGCGATTTGTTTGAGCGCGTCCCAAATGAAGCGTTGATTCTCGAAAAGTTTGGCGTGGGTGGTGTGCTCGAGTGCAATGAACTCGGCGGGCGCGAATGCTTCTTCAGGGCTTAATGCCTGCACGGCGGGTAATTTTTTGTCCGTCTTTGGTGTCCCGCACTTCCCAGCCGCGGGCGTTTAATTCCCGCCGCAATTCATCGCTTTTTTGCCAGTCGTTGGCAAGTCTGGCAGTACGACGGGCTTCAACCAGCGTTTCAATCTCTGGTAGCAACGCGGTCGTTTGCGTGGCCTCGAGCGCCAGCACCTGATTAATCTCCTCCCACCATCGCAACCATGCTTTCGCTCCATCGGCGTCGAGTTCTTTCGCGTCCATTGCGCGATTGGTTTCGCGAATGGATTCGAACAAAATGCCGAGAGCGCCGGAAATATTCAGATCGTCATCGAGCGTGGATTGAAAATCGTTGGTCGGAACGGGTCCCGCTCGCTTTCCTGGCGCACCGCTCGCGCTCGTTTCGCGCAAGCGCTGTAGCCATTCATCAATTCGCATTAAGGCCTGCCGCGACTCCTCCATTCCTTCGAAAGTGAAATTCAATTGCGCGCGGTAATGCACTCGCAATAAGGCATAGCGGATTTCGCGCCCGCTGTATCCTTTGGCGGTGACATCACGCAGGGTGTAGAAGTTGCCGAGCGATTTCGACATTTTCTGGTTATCGACCAGCAGGTGCGCGCAATGCAGCCAGTAGCGCACAAATTTTTTTCCGGTCACGCCTTCGCTTTGCGCAATCTCCGCTTCGTGATGTGGAAAAATATTATCGACACCGCCGCAGTGAATATCGATCTGATCGCCCAGCAACGCTGTCACCATCGCGCTGCACTCGATGTGCCACCCGGGGCGACCACGCCCCCAGGGCGAATCCCACCCAACGTCGCCATCCGCTTCGTCCCACGCTTTCCAAAGCGCAAAATCGCCGATGTTTTCCTTCTCGTACTCATCGCTGCGAACGCGTCCGGTTGGCCGCAATTCTTCCAAATTCAGATGCGCCAGTTTTCCGTAATCGGGAAATTTGTTGATCCGAAAGTAAACGGATTTGTCATCGGCCTGATAGGCGAGATCGTGTTTGATCAGCTCGGAAATCATCTCAATCATGCGCGCGAGGTAACGCGGTTCGGTCGCGCCGGGATATTCGTCGGCGTGTTTGATGCGCAAAGTTTCGAGATCTTCGAAAAATCCCCGCTTGAACGGTTCGGTGAAATCGTTGAGCGAAACTTTCGCTTCTCGTGCGCCGCGAATCGTTTTGTCGTCGACATCGGTAATGTTCATCACCCGATGGATTTTGAAGCCGCGCGTTTCGAGATGCCGCTGCAACAAATCTTCGAAAATGTACGCGCGAAAATTTCCGATGTGGGCATGGCTATAAACCGTTGGCCCGCAAGTGTACATCGAGACGTTGGGCGGATCGCGCGGGGCGAACTCCTCCAGTTGCCGCGAGTAGGTGTTAAACAGCAGGATCATTTTCGAAGAACCGTCATCCCGAGCGAAGTCGAGGAATCCCATGGAGGTTTCCTTTAAGCTTTCGCGGCGGGATCCCTCGACTTCGCTTCGCTCCGCTCGGAATGACGATCACGTTACCTCCACGCTCGCCACCGCCATCGCCGCCATCCCTTCACTACGTCCGATGGCGCCGAGTCCTTCGTTTGTCGTCGCTTTGATGCTGATCGCGTTCGCTTTCACCCCGAGCGCGTCCGCGATCTTCTCCTGCATCGCGGTAATGTGTGGCGAAATTTTTGGCGCTTCCGCCAACACGGTGGCGTCAACGTTTACCACCCGCGCATTTTTTTGTGCGGCGATCGTCGCAACGTGACGCAAAATTTCCATGCTGCTGATTCCGCGAATGGATTCCTCCGTGTTCGGAAAATGTTTTCCGATGTCGCCCGCTCCGAGCGCCCCAAGGATGGCGTCAGCAATGGCATGGGAAAGGACATCGGCATCGGAATGCCCTTGGAGCCCGCGTTTGTGCGCAATTTCGACGCCGCCGAGAATTAATTTCCGTCTGCTAACTAGGCGATGTGCGTCGTAACCGATGCCGCAGCGAAACGCTCTCACAGTTTCAAATCGATCACGCCGTTGGATGCGATGATGCTGTAACGATCGGGCATGTCAGTGCGCGGTTTCATTTCCACCGAACCGCCGGCCGTTTCCACCAGAATCCAACCGGCGGCAACGTCCCACAGACTAATGCCCTGCTCGATGTAGGCGTCGAATCGGCCGCACGCGACATACGCCATGTCGAGCGCGGCACTGCCGAGCAGCCGGCATTTGCGCGCGCGATGCACCATCGTTTGCAGCAACGGAATCCCGGCTTCGATGGTGGTCCCTGTTTTGGAAAGACCGACCGAAACGATCGCCTCCGCCAAATCCGCACGCTCGCTCACGCGAAATTCGCGGTCGTTTAATTTTGGGGCCGCTCCTTTTTGCGCGGTCCAAAGTTCGTCGCGGATCGGATCAAAAATGACGCCGACGATGATCTCGGCCTGACAACGCAACGCGATGGAGACGCAAAAATGCGGAATGCCGTAGTAATAATTCACCGTCCCGTCAAGTGGATCGACCACCCATTGGAATTCGCTCGATTGATCTCCGACGATTCCCTCTTCGCCGTAGAGTGCGTGTTGCGGAAATTCTTTGAGCAACGATTGCGTGATCAATTCCTGGGCGCGGACATCGATTTCGAGTTTGATGTCGTGCTTGGTGGATTGATTTACTTGCATCGGTTTCTCGAAGTTGTGCCGCAGCATTTCGCCGGCGGCGCAGGCCGCTTTAACGGCGGCGTCGAGATAATGCCTCATGAGGGATTAGCTCGCACAAAGAGGGGCGAAGTGCACAAGGAAAACGAGTTGGGTTTTGTCGGGCGGTTGTAGCTGCCGCCGTCGCTGACGGCAGCTCTTCGCAAGCTCTGCCGCTGGGGACAGCGGCAGCTACAATATTCGCGGAGAAAAAAACCGGGAGGAGAAATTAATTCTCCTCCCGGGTTAACGTTTGGGTTTTGGCTCCGAAAAGTTTCGGAGCCGTGAAGCGCACTAATGCGTTAGTGCTTCTTTTTCTTCGCTGATTTTTTCTTGGCCGCTTTCTTTCTTTTTGCTGGCATCGACTATTCCCCCCTTTCAATCCGCAATCGCGGTGGGTCTGTGAAGGGTTTGAGAAACTTCACTTACGGTTCATTCATCCTCAGAATTTTTTTGTCAAAACTTTTTTCGCGTTTGCGCAAATTTTTTTCACAAGTGCGCATGCGATAATTTTCTTGGAAGCGCGCAAAATTTTTTCGCTTTCGCCGTCGCGCGAAAAAATCGTGACCGCATTTTCATCACTTTCCATTCCGATGTTTGGATCACTCAAATCGTTTGCCACCATCATGTCGCAATTCTTTGTAGCAAGTTTCGCGCGAGCATGCTCTTCCACGTCATTTGTTTCCGCGGCGAAGCCAACCACGAAAAAATTTCGGGATCGCGGAAGCGATTTCAAAATGTCGCGCGCCGGAATGAGCTCGAGCGAAAATTTCTCATCGCGTTTTTTGATTTTCTGTTCGGCAACGGACGCCGGTTTGTAATCCGAGACTGCGGCGCACATCACCAGCACGTCGCAATCACGCACTGCCTCATCGACCGCAGCGTGCATTTCATCGCTCGTGATCACGCTTACGATTTTCGCGCCGGTGGGCGGGGCAAGATTTACCGGGCCCGAAACAAGAACGACTTCGTGATTCGCTTCGATTGCAGCCGACGCGATGGCATATCCCATTTTTCCCGAAGAACGATTGCTCAGGAAACGAACCGGATCGATCGGCTCGCGCGTCGGGCCGGCCGTGATGACAAACTTCACGCGATCAATCGATCGTGCCGGTGCAGGAGAAATTCGGCGCGGAAAGCGATGTCCTCCACTTTCCAAAGACGGCCGAGGCCTTCGTAACCGCAGGCGAGCATGCCTGCTTCCGGACCGATGAATTCCGTCCCGCGCGATTTCAATTTCTCCACGTTCTCCTGGGTCAGAGCGTTCTCCCACATTTTTCCGTTCATCGCCGGCGCGATCAGAATGGGCGCGCGCGTGGCCAGCGCAATGGCGGTGAGGGGATGACTGGCGAGACCGTGCGCCAGTTCCGCAATGACGTTTGCAGTTGCGGGTGCAATCAAAAGCAAATCGGCGTTATCTGCGAGCTCGATATGACCAGGCCGCCAATTTTCTTTCTCGTCGAAGAAACTTGTCATCACCGGATTTTTCGAAAGCGTTTGGAACGTCAACGGGGTGATGAATTCGGTTGCGTCATTTGTCATCACGACAAAAACATTGTGGTTTTGTTTCACCAGCAAACTGGCCAGCTCGGCTGATTTGTAGGCGGCGATCGAACCGGTCACGCCAAGTACAATCGATTTTTGATTCCTGGTTTTCGATTTTGGATTGGCTGCCATGGGAACAGGAAATATCTCGTCATCCCGAGCGAAGTCGAGGGATCCCGAAGCGAAATCTTAAAGGTAACTTCCTCGGGATCCCTCGACATTCGCTCGGGATGACCGGCAAAAACGCTTCACCGCAAAATCAACCTCCGGCTCAAAATACGTTCCGCGCCCATGATCTGGCGAAATTTCTGCAAATCTTCCTCCATCGATTTGCTGATAATGGTGTAGCGGTAATCGCGCCAGTGCTTCATTTCGCGCGCGGCCGTTTTCAAACGTGCCTCGATTTGTTGCACCGTTTCGGTGCGGCGTTTCGTTAGGCGCCGCCGCAATTCTTCAAGATTTGGCGGCATGATGAAAACGTCAGTCAATGTCTCTCGCACAAAAGGATCGCCGCAGTTGCGAATGGCGGCGGCGCCCTGGATATCGATGTCGATTAAAACATCGACGCCCTTTTTCAAATTATCGATCAAAGGTTGTCGCAGTGTGCCGTAGTAATGCTCGTGCACTTTGGCGTGCTCGAGAAACTCGCCCGCCTTTACTCGCGCGAGAAAATCATCTTTGGAAAGAAAGCGGTAGTCTTCGCCGTCGATCTCCCCTGAGCGTGGCGGACGGGTGGTGCAGGAAACGGAATAGACGAAATCGGGGGTTTGGCGAAGGGCGTCGCACAACGTCGTCTTACCGGCGCCTGATGGTGCGGAGACGACAAATAAAATTCCGTAGCGCGAAAATTTGTTACTCAAGGTTTTGCACTTGCTCGCGAATTTTCTCCAGCTCGGCCTTGCACGCCACTACTCGCTGCGCGATCTCGGCGTCATTCGCCTTTGCCCCCAAGGTGTTGAACTCGCGAAAAATTTCCTGAACGATGAATTCGAGCGCGCGACCGACCGGCTCTTCTTTGCGCAAATGATGGGCAAATTGCGCGAGGTGACTTTCCAGTCGCGTCAGTTCTTCCGAGATGTCGGAGCGGTCGGCAAAGAGGAAGATTTCCTTGGCCAGCCGCTCGTCATCCTTGCTGATCGGCAAACCGGTCTTTTCAATTCGTTCAGTCAGGGCCGCGCGGAATTTTTTAACCACGGCGGGATGAAGCGCGCGAATTTCTTTCAGTAATTGTCGAATGGCCTTTAAGCGATGGATCAAATCTTTCGCCAGATGCCTGCCTTCGCGCTCGCGCATTTTAATCAAATGATTGAGGGCGGATTCGAGGGCGCGTTCCACCGCAGGCCAGGCGCGTTCGGCCTCAATTGCTTCCTCCGGGGGTCGCATCACACCGGGCGCCTGCAAAATCGTATCGATAGTGATTTGACCGGGTGCGCCCAATTTTTTTTGCAATGCGCGCATGGCGTCATGATAGGATCGCGCGAGTTCAACATCGAGAGCGAGACGCCGCGTCCCATCCGCGCTGGCATGATGCGCGACCAGGACATTGGTGCGGCCACGGGAAATGCGCGCGTTAATCGCCTGACGAATTCGCGCTTCAAGCTCGGTGAGATCGCGCGGGAGGTTAATCGCAATCTCACTTTGTTTACGATTCACCGTGCTCAGTTCCACGCTCAGTTTTATGCCCTCGCAATCGGCTTCTCCGCGGCCGTAGCCAGTCATGCTGCGCACAGTCGTTTAGCTTCACAAAGAGCTGCAAAATGACAAATAGAAACAACCGGCCGAACTCTCTAATTTTCTGATTGATGCAAGCCGATTGGAAGCGCGATGAACGCAGTGCCTGGCAATTGGTGGCACAAGCCGCGGTGATCGTGGGCGCAGTGTTGCTCGTTTACCTGCCGGCGTGGCGCGCAGGTTTCGTTTGGGACGACGAGCAGCTCATTACCGCCAATCCCTTGTTACGAACGTTTTCGGGTTTGATCGAGATCTGGTCCGGCGGGCGAACCGCAGATTATTTTCCAATGACCAACACGGTGTTCTGGATCGAGCGGCATTTATTTGGCGAAAACGCGACCGGTTATCACGCGATTAACATTTTGCTTCACGGCGCAGACGCGATCCTGGTGTGGCTGGTCTTGCACCGGTTGCAAATTCCAGGGGCACGGTTCGCCGGACTGATCTTCGGGATTCATCCCGTGCACGTGGAATCGGTGGCTTGGACTTCCGAACTAAAAAACGTCCTCGCGATGTTTTTTACGTTGTTGTCGATCTTTTCTTTTGTTGGAAGCAACGAGCATCGGCAAAGTCGTGCAGCGTATATTGCCTCGCTGTTTTTCTTTGCCCTGGCGCTGCTATCAAAAACGCAGACGGTTTTCGTGCCGATCGCGTTGCTAATGTGCGCATGGTGGCGGGATCGCGACTCAACATCATTTCGGCGAGAAGCGATTCGCACCGGGCCGTTCTTTGTGATGGCGGTGGTGTTTGGCCTGATTACAATCTGGTTTCAAAATCGTGGGATTGGCGAAGAAGAAGTTGTAATCGGTTCATTCCCACGACGCCTCGTTAACGCTGGATTGGCGATCTGGTGGTACGCCGGCAAAGTCTGTTTGCCGACACGACTGATGGCGATCTATCCGCGGTGGCGCTTTGATTCCCCGCAACTCTGGGAATGGTTTCCGCTAGTCGTACTTGTTTTGCTGCTCGGACTAACTTGGCATTGCAGAAATCGTGGAACGCGCGGCGCTTTTTTGGCCCTCGCCTATTTCATCGTCGCGCTTCTGCCCGTCATTGGATTTGTTCGAATGGCTTACCTCCGCAGCGGCACGCTCGTGGCGGATCATTTCCAATATTTCGCGGACGTCTCATTGATCGCATTTGTTTGCTCGGCCGTTGCGATGTTTGCCAGGCGCGCGCGCGGCGAAATTAGAACTGCGATCGCGGCGATTGCCATTCTATTGATCGGAATGATGGGAACATACGCGTGGCAGCGCACCAAAGTTTTTCACGATGAAGAATCGCTTTGGCGCGATACTCTCGCGAAAAATCCGGACGCATGGCAGGCGCGGGCACGACTTGAGCAGTATTTCTTTCGCCAGAGAAAGTATTCCGATGCGATCGAACATCTCCGCCGTGCCGTCGAGTTGAAACCAGAGTTGCCGGAAAATCGCAATCTCCTCGGCTTGGCTTATTGCCGGGCGGAAAGATTTGAAGAGGGGATCGCGGAATATCGCAAAGCATTGGAATTGAAAGAGTCGCGCGCGTCCACCGCACAGAGTGCATCGGTCGCAACGATTCGAACAAATCTCGCGAACGCGTTAACAATCATTGGAAACAACCTCAGTGGTAGCGCAACCGAAATTCCAAGCGAAGCCACACGACGATACGAAGAAGCGATCGCGCAATATGAGAAAGCCCTGGAATTGGAACCGAACCAGCCGGCGATCCATCGCAATCTCGGTCTCCTTCTGGCCCATCTCGGGCGCTTCGACGAAGCGGAAGCGCATTTACGCGCGACTTTACAAATCGTGCCTAACGAACCGACTGCGCAAGAGACGCTCAAGGAAATTGAAGCGCAGCGCCCCTGACAAGTCACAACAGATATTTTGCAGCTTGATCGACATCCTTGTCGCCGCGGCCGGACAAATTGATGATAATGATGTCGTCGGCTGACATCCTGGGTGCGACCTTTGCGGTGTGCGCGAGGGCATGCGCAGTTTCGAGCGCGGGAATAATTCCTTCCTTTTCCGATAACAATTTGAATCCGGCGAGCGCTTCCTCATCGGTTGCGAAATCGTATTCTACTCGACCGATGTCGCGCAGATAACTGTGTTCGGGACCGACTGCGGCGTAATCGAGCCCCGCCGAAACCGAATGGGTCAATTCGATCTGGCCATCTTCGTTTGCGAGCAGAAAAGTTTTCGTTCCTTGAAGAACCCCAAGCCTTCCGCCTTGAAATCGGGCCGCATGTTTGCCGGACCGAATACCTTCGCCGCCGGCTTCGACACCGACCATGCGCACGCTCGCGTCATTTAGGAACGGATGAAACAAACCGATGGCATTGCTGCCGCCACCGACGCAGGCGACAAGCAAATCGGGCAGTCGCTTTTCCCGTTCGAGAATCTGTGCCTTTGTTTCTTCGCCGATGACACGCTGAAAATCGCGCACCATCATGGGGTAGGGATGGGAACCGAGTGCGCTGCCTAATATATAATGGGTGGTGCGAACGTTTGTGACCCAATCACGCATCGCCTCGCTGATCGCTTCCTTAAGGGTGGCTTGTCCGGCCGTCACCGTCACCACTTTAGCGCCAAGAAATTGCATGCGCGCGACGTTGAGGGCCTGGCGTTCCATATCCACCGCGCCCATGTAAATGACGCATTCGCATCCGAACCGCGCCGCCACCGTGGCGGTAGCAACGCCGTGCTGGCCCGCGCCGGTCTCGGCGATGACGCGTTTCTTGCCCATGCGCTGTGCCAGTAAAATCTGGCCGAGCGCGTTGTTGATCTTGTGCGCGCCGGTGTGGAGCAGGTCTTCGCGCTTCAAATAAATTTTCGCGCCGGCAAGTTTTTCGGTGAGTCGCTCCGCGAAATAAAGAGGCGTGGGACGGCCGGCAAAATCGCGCAGTAATTGTGTGAGTTGGTTTTGAAACTGCGAATCGCTCTTCGCCCGTTCGTATTCGGCGGCGAGTTCGTGCAACGCCGTCATTAAAGTTTCCGGCACGAACATTCCGCCGTAAACGCCGAAGTGGCCGTGCGCGTCCGGCAGCGTTTCGATCGCAGGCATGAGAATGGTTTGGCAGAAAAAACGTTGAACGTCCAATCAAGCTAGAAGAGCCGTGAGGGTGCGGCGGTGGGGCGAGGGAATGGGAATCTTGTTCAAGCGGCGAATGGGAAACCAGCGTTGGTGGGATGCGGGCCGGGCTGCTTTGCTGCGAAAGACCTGGAGGGTGACCCGATGATGTGTGAATGGAAAGCGCGTGGTGTGAATCGGCGCGGAGCGCGGCGCGGGAACTTTTGGCAGCATCCACATACCCCGCCAGCGCTGGCCGCATCGCTCGAGCAGCACCGCGCCGGCCATAATGGACAAGCCATGTAATTCAGTGAGCGGAACAATTGCGGCGCGTCTTTTTTTTCGCGGAAGCGACGCTGGATCACGCGCGCGACAAAACTTTTTCACCGGACAAATTTGGCAGCGCGGATTGCGCGCGGTGCAAATGAGGGCGCCGAGATCCATCATCGCGTTTTGGAAATCGCGCGCGCTTTTTTGGGGAACGAGCTTTGCCGAAAGTTCCCACAATTTTCGTCGGCCGGAGGTGGAATCGATTGGCGCGCGAATATTGAAAAGGCGGGAGAGAACGCGAGCGGTGTTGGCTTCGACGATGGGCAGGGATTTGTCGAGAGCGAAAACCGCGATGGCATTCGCAGTGTAAAGGCCGATACCCGGTAGCGATTTCAACTTACCGGGATCATTCGGAAGTCTTCCGCCAAAATTCTCGACGATCGTTTTGGCGCAGCGGTGGAGATTGCGGGCTCGAGCATAATAGCCCAAGCCCTGCCAGGCGTGCAGAACGTCTGATTCAGTCGTAGCGGCAAGCGAGCGAATAGTGGGGAAGCGGCGCAGCCACCTATTATAGTAAGGGACAACAGTGGCGGCCTGGGTTTGCTGGAGCATGATTTCGGAAACGAGGATGGCATAGGGGTCGCGGCTCTGGCGCCAGGGGAGATCGCGTTTGTTACGCAAAAACCAGCGATTTAGAGTGTGGCGAAACGGTCGTCCGTCATCCCGAGCCAAGTCGAGGGATCCCGTGGAACTACCTTTTGCTGGCGCGACGGGATCCCTCGACTTCGCTCGGGATGACAGTGTATTCAAACCCAGAACTCTTTGTGAACTCTTACACCCATCCGCTCAATTCTGAACAGGCGGAAAAGCTTCGCGCACTTCTGGGCGAGCGTGGATTCACCTTCGCGCCGAAGCCCCACACGATTTTTTTTGCGCAAAAGGAAAAGCTAAGCGTGGCCGTTTATGAGAAAGGGCCAAAGATTTTAGTGCAAGGGCGCGGGGTCGAGGATTTCGTCAAGTTCGTGCTCGAACCGGACATTTTTGGCGAAGCCCGTCTCGGCTACGAAGAAGTGCATTCGCCGGAAATGTTCGAACCACACTTTGGTGTGGACGAAAGTGGGAAAGGCGATTTTTTCGGACCGCTGGTGATCGCGGGTGTCTTTGTCGATCGCAATACCGCACGCCAAATGCTCAATCTTGGGGTGCAGGACAGTAAGCGGATCGGATCGGACGCAAGAATTCATGCGTTGGCAAAAGAAATCCGGCGGATCGCGCGCGAGGGAACCGAGGTGGTTGCAATCGGGCCCGCGCGTTACAATGAGCTCTATAAGAAATTCGGCAATCTCAACAGTCTGCTCGGCTGGGGACACGCCCGGGTCATCGAGAATCTGCTGGCGCGGAAGCCGGACTGCCCGAGATCACTCTCCGATAAATTTGCCGATGTGCGGGTGATCGAAAATGCACTGTTGCGCCATGGCCGGAAAATTCGGATCGAGCAGCGGCCGCGCGCGGAAACTGATATCGCGGTCGCGGCAGCATCGATCTTGGCGCGTGAAGCGTTTATCGATTGGCTGGAGCGAAAGGGAAAGGAGTTGGGGGTGAGGCTTGGCCGCGGCGTCTCAGGTGAAATCAAAAGCACCGCGGCCACGATCGTCGAAAAGCATGGGCCGCAAATGCTTTCCCAACTCGGAAAAGTTCATTTCCGCACTGCGCATGAGGTAGCGCCGGACGCGTTTCCTGCCCCGCCGCCGAAGCGGGCTTGGGTACGTTAACCACCACGGCCAAGGCAGGATTCCTGCTCTCCAACGAGCAATTTCCTCGGTCTTTTTTGTGGAAACCCGCGTCCTGATTCTGAATCCAGATCCAGTCTTCGAGGACCGGTTACTGTCGATTTTTGACATGACGGATGAAACCGAGACTTGCATTGTCCGAACGGTTTCCGAAGCGGTCGCAATATTGATCGCAGAGAGTTTCGATGGCTTCATCATCGAGGGAGAACCGGAGTCTGCGGTCGAGAGTGCCACCGTGGCCCGACAACATTTTCCGTCATTGAAGCTTCTATGCGTGCCCTGGCAGCGCCCGTCGGAAGAGTCAATCCGCAATGCTCAGCAACAACAGATCCCGCTGGCAAAGGGCGCTGCGTCAACCAAGCAGTTGCGCGGCGAGGTGCGGCGTTTTCTCACCGGTCTCGATAGTCATTCGGGCGCATCCTCGGAAGGGATCGACCCGTGTCACTCTTTGATTGGAAATTTGAACCAATTTTCGGCGGCCGAAGTTCTGCAAATGACGTGCATGGGGCAACGCAGCGGGCGCTTCACCTTTAAGTCAGGGCGCGGCAACAGCGAGATCTACCTCCATCACGGGGAGGTTCGGCATGCCGCCTACGGGACGCTGGAAGGCGAAGGGGCCCTAGCGGAGATTTTCCGCTGGCGGCAGGGCCGTTTTTATTTTGAAGAGGGGATCATCAGCCAGGAGCAATCTGTCGACCGGCCATTGGCCCATCTGCTGCTCGATAATTTGCAAAAATTCGATGAAACCCTCGAGGCAGCCACGGTTGCGCCCATGCCATGAAGGATAAACAAACCGAAACCAAACTGCGTCTGATTTCGCTTCAGGTCGAGAGCTGGAAGAAATTGCACGACCTCATCACCTATGGCCTGGACAAGGCCAAGCCAATCATTTCGGTGGAACAGGAGCGGCAATTCACCGAAGTGCGAGCGAATTTGTTGCAGGAAACCGAGCACGTTCTTCGCGAATTGAATCTGCTAAGCGACCTGTCGGGCCGGGCGATGAATGTCCTGAACCGCGGTTCTTCCCTGCGCGCGGTGCGCGAACTTTCAAATGACGATGCCCGCCGCCTGGAAGTGGAATGGAACGGGGTTTTCACCAAGCTGGGTGTGGCGCAGGGACAGTTGAAGTCGCGACGGAAATCCTTTGCCGAAGTGACCACGTTCAACCATTTTATGAGTCGCCTGCGGCGCCGACCGGCAGTGGCATAGCCTTTCCAACGCGAAATTTGGCCCTATTTTCCCAGCGATCCTCGGCGGCGAGAAAAAAGCCGCAATTTTTCGGCTTCGCCCACGCAAATTCAAGCGCCAGCGCGATTTATTTGTGGTATATTAAGATATGGCGAAGTTAACCAAAAGGGACATTGTGGTGGCGATCAGCAACCAGACCGGCATGGTCCAGCACCAGGTTTTCGATGTCGTCCAGCGCACGCTGGATCACATTACGGATAGCCTTGCTAATAATGTGGCGGTGGAGTTGCGAAATTTCGGAGTCTTTCAACCACGCTTGACCAAACCGCGCGTTGGCCGAAACCCGAACGAGCCGGGGAGCAGCTTCGTTATTCCGGCGCGGGCGACGGTGAAATTCAAGCCGGGGAAAATCATGCGCCAGCGGGTGGAGAAGTTATCGCGCGAATTAAAGGACGCCTCGGAGCGTAAAGCCGCGACCAACGCTCCGTCCACTCCTACTTGATCGGCCTATCGTTTTTCGACGCTGTTGCCGAGCAGTTGTTGGATCACTTCCTCCAGCCGCTCGAAGTTGATCGGCTTGGTTAAGTGTTCGGAGAATCCGGCCGCATAGGCGCGGTTGACGTCGTGTTCCATCCCAAAGCCGCTTAGAGCAATGCCGGGCACGCCTCGGCCACGCATTTCCTGCATTAATTCGTAGCCGCTGCGATCGGGCAAACCGATGTCGCTGATCAAGAGATCGAAATTTTCCTGGCGCGCTTTTTCAGCCGCCTGATCGGCGGTGTAGGCGATGGTGATATCGTAACCGCGCCGTTCCAGAATCATTTTCAGACCGGTGCAGGTATCTTCATGGTCATCCACCACGAGCAAGCGCGGCGGGCGGGTGGCCGAAACTGGCCTCGACACCGGTTCGGCGCCATTTGGGGGCGACTCGCCATCGTGCACCACAGGCTCGGCAATTGTGCCGAGACGAACACTGAAGGTAGCACCGCGGTTCGGGCCGGGACTGGAGGCAGAAATGATTCCGCCATGGGCCAGGACCATGGCCTTCGAAATGGCGAGGCCCAGCCCCAAACCGCCGAATTTCCGTGTGATTGAACTTTGGCCTTGCTCAAAGGCGGCGAAAATTTTCGAAACCTTGTCTGCCTCAATGCCAATGCCGGTGTCGCTAATATCGATTTCGATTTGTCCAGGCTGCCGGTTTGAGGTGGCAAGGGATATTCGTCCACCCTCGTCCGTAAACTTGACGCTGTTCTTGATAAGGTTCCAAAAAACCTGTTGCAAGCGCGCCGGATCGCCCTGCACGAAATGGTCATGAGCGTTTAGATTCAACTCGATCTCGAGCGCTTTTTGCAAAATTTCCTCGCGGCAAATTTCAAGCGCGCGCTGCAAAACGTTGTGCACGCTTACCGGTTCGAGACTGAGCTTGAGTTTTCCTTTGGCGATGCGCGTGATGTCGAGCAGGTCGTCGATCAGGCGCGCTTCGAGTTCCACATTTCGCCGAATGACGTCGAGTGCCTGACGCACTTCGGCTGAATCAGCCACGTGTGTTTCCAATGCCGCAACCATCGCGATGACGGGCGAAAGGGGATTGCGTAATTCGTGAGAAAGGAGCGCGAGAAATTGATCTTTGGCAGCGTTCGCGCTCAGCAGTTCGTTGCGCAGCGTCATATCGCGCGTTTTTTCTTCCACGAAATAGAGCACGCCCTGAATGTGCTGGCGCGAATCGAGCAGGCGCAGAAGGTTGACATTGCAAAAACGTGTCGCGCCGGTGCGATCGCGGAACGGTTCTTCGATCAGTTGATAGGGCCTGCCGGTCGCGAGCACATTCTCGATTATTGTTGGCGATACGATCTTGATCTGGTCGTAGGTCGCGGCTCCAATGTCGGTTCCCGCTGGAAGCTGGCCAATCTGCAACGCCATTTGCGCAAAGGCGTCGTTTACATGCAGAAAGCGGCGTGTTTCAGGGTCAACTAATGCAATGCCGATCGGCATGTTGGCCAAAATCTTTTGGTTGAAGCTGACTTCGCGCTCGATCCGACGCGCGGATTCCGCCTGTCGCCGATAAAATCTTCCTGCGAGGATGGCGGCGACCAGCGTGCCGGCAATTAACCAGCCGGCTGGTACCGTGATTTTACGTAACAAATCATGCACCGGCGCGTAAGCGATTTCTTCCGGTTGGCGAATGATTGCCAGCCATTGCGCCGACTCCAGGGGCTCAAAGGAGTAAATGTTCCCGTCTCGACTGAGATGGCCGCTTTGCTCCTTTTGAATGTGGGAGATCAGTTTCGCTTCCGCAGGGGGGCTTGGTTTGGTCTCCGATTTGAAGTCGGCCGTAAAAAGCGGGAAACCTTGCTGATCGACAATTTGGCAGACTGTGCGGTCTGTGAACGAAATCGAGGAGAGACGTCGCCCAATCCGTTCGATCAAAATAGAAGCGCCGATGTAGCCGATGGTTTTGCCGTCGCGCGTTCGCACTGCGCCCACAACATCAGTCACCATCCGCCCGTCGACTGGCCTCTGGTGAACCGGCGAAACGTAGGTGCTGGGGCCCCGGTCGGCACCGTCTTTCCAAATATGGGGATGGAATGGTTGGCCCCGTAGATTTGGCGCGGCCGGTAGAGTGCCGAGAAGTTTACCGTCGGCCGAAGCGATGAACATTCCGTCAATCCGCGGATAAGAGAAAAACTTCTCTGCGATCCATTGCTGGGCAGCGTCCTGAGGAATAGGCGCGGCAAAAAGACGCTCCATATCAGGAAGAGTCTGATAATAGGAGACGATGCTGGCGGTGCTGGCCAGGTCGTCATCGACCAAATGACCGATGAGCTGGACAAAGGTCTGGCGGTCACGCAAAATTTTTGATTCCAAGGTCTTTTTGAGGGTGGTGTAAGAAACCAGCAACATCAGAATCGATGGCACCCATCCGGCGAGCAGCACCGTCAAAACGATATCGAAGCGTTCGAGATTTCTTCCCCTTTTTTTGGTCGTAACTGGTCCGATTGCCATCGTCGGTAGCGACTACATTAACACAAAATCGCTCCCTCTCCGAGAAGCGAACCCCATGCCGCCGGCCTCCGAAAGGAACGAGCCATTTCGCTTTCGCGACACGATAAATGGTTGTGTGGTTTTAACTTCAAGCCCGGTCGGCGCGAGAGAACCCGCCTTTTTTTGATTTGACGACACCCCCAGAAGCGGCATCATGTCGCCCTTGCAGAGTAATCGGCAAGGCAGTCTGGATTCCTAAGGCAAGGAGGCATGTTTTCATTCATCTGGACAATCTGTTACCTCAGCGTGCTCGTCGGCCTTTCGGCTTACGGCATCCACCGCTATTTTATTATCTACCTCTTTCTCAAGAATCGGAAACACGCGCCGGTGCCGGCGGGCCGATTCGAACAATTGCCGGTCGTGACCGTGCAGTTGCCTATCTTCAACGAAGTTTATGTAATCGAGAGATTGCTGCGATCGGTCAGCAAATTGGATTACCCTCGCGATCGGTTGCAAATCCAGGTGCTCGACGATTCGACCGACGACACGCGGGAGATTACGACGGATTGTGCGGCGGAATTGCGTGAGCGCGGTTTCGATGTCGAACTGATTCATCGAGTCGATCGCACCGGCTTCAAAGCGGGCGCGCTGGAACGAGGGTTGGCTACCGCGCGCGGAGAATTCGTTTGTATCCTGGATGCCGCATTTGCTGCGCAAGACGGTCGATTTCTTTACCGATCCGAAAGTTGGGATGATTCAAACGCGCTGGGGCCATTTGAATCGCGGCTATTCCTTGCTCACCCGGGTGCAGGCGATGTTTCTCGACGGCCATCTCGTTCTCGAACAAACCGCGCGCTCTCGCAGCGGTCGCTTTTTCAACTTCAACGGAACAGCCGGACTCTGGCGAAAATCGTGCATTGAAGAGGCGGGCGGCTGGCAGCATGACACGCTGACCGAGGACCTGGATCTAAGTTACCGCGCGCAACTGGCCGGCTGGAAATTTATTTTTCTACCCGACGTTGTTACTCCGGCCGAGCTGCCGGTTGATATGAATGGCTTCAAGTCCCAGCAGCATCGTTGGACGAAAGGCTCCATCCAGACTTGCAAAAAACTGCTGCCGGAAATTTGG
>Ga0209267_1000627_pt1 | contig 25415 bp, 23 predicted proteins | sample GraSoiAngelo_137_FD_185894 | JGI IMG/M metagenome (GOLD analysis project Ga0209267, IMG submission 185894) | Grasslands soil microbial communities from the Angelo Coastal Reserve, California, USA - 14_0929_09_30cm (SPAdes) (version 2) | ecosystem: Environmental > Terrestrial > Soil > Grasslands ... | reverse complement strand
ATCCGGATCTCGATTTTCGTTTTGACGTCGTGGAAGTTTTATTGCCGGAGGAGGGCGATCCGCGGCTTGAGTTAATTCAAAGCGCGTTCGAATTATCTCAGCCTTACTTCTACTAACGTGCGCCGCGGATAGAACCGTTCGCTTCGCGGGATGCGATCCTTCAACGGAACTACGGAGGAATCACATCATGGCAAAAGTCGTAAAAGTCATCGAATTGCTCTCGGAATCGCCGAAAAGTTGGGAGGACGCCGCGCAAAATGCAGTCAGGGAAGCAAGCAGGACCCTGCGCAATATTCGCTCGCTCTACGTCAAGGAGATGACCGCGGCAGTCGAGAATGGAAGGATCACGAGTTACCGGCTCAATTCGAAAGTGACTCTGGAATTAGAAAGCACGCGGAGCGGTAAAAAATAATCGTCACCTCAGTTGGTACGACCCGCCTTCGGTCCGAGCCGGACTGGCATTAAGGCTACGGCGTGGCAAGAAGAACCGAACCGAACCGAACCACGCTTACATGAGTTCGTAGGACAAGACGCTCAAGCAGTAGATCGCAGCCGTTTCGACGCGGAGGATAATCGGTCCGAGCGTAATTGGCAGACAGCCATGCGTTTTCGCAAGCGCAAGCTCAGCCGGCGTGAAATCGCCTTCCGGCCCCACTAACATCAAAACACTTTTCGGCCGATCTCGGTGTTGGTTGGTATAATCGCCGAGAATTTTTTTAAAGTGAATCGCGTCGGGTTGGAGTGACCCGATCAAACGAAGATCGAAATTGCCGGCGTCGGAAAAGAAATCCTTCAGCTTTCGCGGCGCGTGGACTTGCGGCAGCCAATTTTGTCCGCATTGCTTGGCCGCTTCGATCGCGATCTGTTTCCATTTTGCCTTTTTTTGTTCCGCTTCTTTTTTATCAAGATCGACAATCGTGCGCTCGGAGATGAGCGGCGCGACTTCCGCAGCGCCGATCTCGACCGCTTTTTGCACGATCAAGTCCATATTTTTTCCTTTTGGAATTGCTTGCCCGAGTGTGATCCGGCAACGGAATGGCGGCGTTTCAGTTTCCTGCAACCTGCGAAGATGAACTTCGTCGCAGGAAAGATCGACAATCTCGGCAGTGATCTCGCGTCCGCGACCGTTAAAGAGAACCGCGCGATCTCCGCGCTTCATCCTCAAAACATCGCGGGCATGGTGGGCCTCCGCGTCCCTCAAACTCAACGCGTCTGGATTCCAATTTCCCGGCGAGATGTAAAAGCGGTGCATTCAGCTGCGATTCAACCTCGGCGCGTTATCACTCGCTATGAAAGCTATTCGTAATCTCGCGTAGCTGTTCGTTTTGTTCCTACCAGCGCGACTTCAGCGTCCAGGCCAAAATCTGTTGAAAATGATCGCCGTCATCGACGGTGGTGTGCAAAAAAACAATTTCGGTTCTACCTGGCGCCCCCCTCACTTCATCTTGTAAAGCGGGATGACCATCAATGTTTAGCGGAACAGGCTGGGTCGCTGACGCATTCTTCATTTTCTGCAACATCCGGTCCCGCGTCAGTTGCTGATGTTGTTCCAACGTAATATTTCCGACCGCAGATTTCGCGTCGCTGATTACGATCAAATACATTTCTTTGCTTTTGTAACCAACTTGCAGCCGCGCCTCTTTGTTAAGCTCAGGCACTTTCGTCCACATGCCGGAGACGGTGACCTTCAGTTTGCCGTCGTCAGACGCGATTTCCTTTTTCTCGATCGAGAGACGTTGGATGCGTCCGCGGTCCGATTTGATCATGCCGACCAGCAACGGAATCCCCAATACACCGAGCACGACCCCGATATAGCCGACGATCAATCCCGCGGTAGCGATTCGGATGCCCCGGAGCGCGCCGCCAGATTTGCGAATCTTCGAACGAGCGATGTGACCGCAGATCACCGCGGGAATAGCGGTGAAAAGCCAGCCACCGGTGAAGAAAAGAATTGCTAAAACAGGACTCCAAATGGCGATCGGCGCGGTGCGAGGCACGGACGGAGAAGCTGACGGAGCGATTGGCGGCGGCGTGGGTTGATCAGCCATCGCGCCGTTTTATCGAACCCAAAGATGAAAGCAAGACCCACCGCGCGATAGCTTCTCGCCGGGAATGGAAATCCGTCAGTGAAAGAACTCCTTCGCGCGCTCGAAAAAGCTTTTTCGGAGCGGCGTGTTTTCTTCGCCACAAAGCTCAGCGAACTCCTGCAGTTTCGCGCGCTGCTCATCATTGAGTCGTGTCGGGACTTCCACCATGACGCGGACAAGAAGATCACCGTGCTCGCGTCCGTTGACGTGAACGACGCCTTTGCCCCGAAGTTTAAACATCTGGCCGCTTTGTGTGCCCGCCGGAATTTTCAGATTGGCTTTGGCTTCCAACGTTGGCACGGGCACTTCGCCGCCGAGCGTGGCCAGCGAAAATGGAATTGGGACCTCGCAGTAGAGATTATCTTGGTCGCGCTGGAAAATCTTATGCTCCTGAACGTGGACGACGACGTAAAGATCGCCCTGGGGACCGCCGCGAATGCCAGCCTCGCCGTTGCGCGGCGAACGAAGCCTTGATCCGTCGGCGATGCCCGCCGGAATTTTCAACTTTATCCGGCTCGGTTTTTCCAAGCGGCCTTCTCCCTCACACGCGCGACACGCCTTTTCGACAATGTGACCAACGCCACGACAGCGCGGACAAGTTTGGGAGACTTGGAAAAATCCGCGGGAGCTGATTACCTGCCCTCGACCGCCGCAAACGGGACAATTAATGCTGCGTGAACCCGATTCAGCCCCCGTGCCTCCGCATTTGTCGCAGATATCCAGTTTTCTAACTTCGATTTCTTTTTCGGCGCCGAATGCGGCTTCCTCGAGCGTGATTTGCATGTCGTAACGCAAATCCGCGCCACGTTGTCGATCTTCGCCACGGGCGGCGACTCCGCCAAAAAACGTTTCAAAAATGCCGCCGCTAATTCCTCCGCCGCCGCCAAAGACTTCCCGGAAAATGTCGAACGGATCGTGGAAGCCGCCGCGGAAACCGCCACCTTGCTCAAAGGCAGCGTGACCAAAGCGATCGTAGGCGGCGCGCTTGTCCGCATCCATCAGGACGTCGTAGGCCTCGCCCAGCTCTTTGAATTTTTCCTCGGCGTACGGATCGTCCGGATTTTTGTCGGGATGAAATTTTACCGCCAGCTTGCGATAAGCGCGCTTGATCTCCTCTTCGGACGTACTACGACCGACCCCGAGAACTTCGTAGTAATCGCGTTTCTTGGTTGCCATCTTAAAAAAGTGACGAGTGACAGGTGACCAGTGACGACATTCAGCAGTCGCCGGGCCGAATTTTACTCATCAAACATCACTTGGTCACTTCTTTGGCCCGCTCGAGACGACGACGGCCGACGGCCGAAGTAAGCGATCCTTGAAACGATAGCCGCGGCGGGTCTGGCGAATTACAAGTCCCTCGGGGACTTCGTTGCTCGGCTCGTGCGCGATCGCTTCGTGCAAATTCGGATCGAATTTCTGGCCAACTGCTTCGATCGGCTGCAATCCGTTTTCAGCCAGAAAATCCTGAAGCTGTTTTAGCACGAGGCTCATTCCGGAATAAATCGGCGACTTTTCACCCCGCTCACCGCGCGCCGCTTCCAAACCAAGTTCGAAGTGGTCAACAATCGACACGAGTTTTTCGAGGAAGCTGGTGTTGGCATATTTTATCGCCTCTTCTTTTTCGCGAGCGGACCGTCTCTTGTAGTTTTCAAAATCGGCCTGGCTCCGCATTGCCAAATCGCGAAACCGATCCAGGTCTGCCTGCAAACCTGCGACCGGATCGTCCCCATCAGTTTGGTCCGCGTCCGACTGCTTCCTCAGCTCGTCGGATTCAGTTACCGGGATTTTTTTCATGTTTTTCGGATCGCAATCATAGTGATGTCGTCGTTCTGCGGAGTCGAACCAACGAAATTTCGCAAATCATCGATCAACCGTGTAACGATCGCCTGCGCTCCTTCTATTGCGCTGGATTGAACCGAAGCAATCGTTCGCTCCAATCCAAATTCGTTCCCTTCATTATCGAGGGCCTCGGTGATTCCATCCGTATAAAGAAGGATGCAATCATTGCGCTCGAGCGGCACAGCGACGTCCGTTGTTAACCTGTCGAACACGTCTCCACTGTCAATGCCAACGACCATGCCCGGCGTCTTCAATGGTGTAAGAGTCTGCGATTTCTGTTGGTAAAGCAGCGGTGCATCGTGTCCGGCGCGCGCGAGCGTAACGCCGCCGCGGACATGATCGAGAACGAGATAAGCCATGCTGATAAACATGTCCTCTTTGATGTCGGGATAAAGTTGCCGATTCACTTTTTGGAGAACATCGGCCGGCGACGGATTCCCTATCGCCTGACTGCGCAGAACGCTCCGGCAGATGGCCATGATGAGCGACGCGGGGATGCCCTTACCGGAGACATCCGCGATGGCGACACCCAAACGTTCGTCGTCCACTTTGATGTAATCAAAATAATCGCCGCTAACCTGGCGCGCCGGCACGTTCATGCCACTAATCTCAAATCCGTTTACGATCGGCGCTTCGGCCGGAAGAAGAATCCGTTGGATGTCGCGCGCGATCGCCAAGTCGTGATCGAGTCGCTTCTTTTCGTTCGCCTCCGAATAAATAATCGCGTTGTAAAGCGCGAATGCCGATTGCTCGGTGATCGATTTGAAGACGACAAAATCGTTTTGCGAGAACGGGGAACCCATTCGGCTGTTGGCAAGAGCGAGCACCCCCATGTTTTGTTTCGCGTAGAGAAGCGGCGCCACCATTACCGAAGTCGCGCCGAGCGAACTGTCTCGCAGCGTCGCCAGTTCCGGTGCTTCGGAAAATTCATTCAAACAAAGCGGCGTGGCCGTCTGCCATACGCGCCCGAGCACTCCCTCGCCGTTTCCGATATTGTGAACCCGAAGAAAATTTTCCAACGCGACCGGTGTCCCCGCCGTTTGCTGCAAAACATGCGGCGGAACGTCCACCAGCGGCGGACAACCCTTCGAAACGAAAGTCGGCACAAGTTTGGTCCCGGTTCGATCAGTCAGATAAAGCGCGCCACCTTGTGCGTCGAGGACGCGGGTCGCTCCTTCGACAATCAATCGATGCAGATCCGTCGGCCTGATTGTTTCGCTGAAAGCCTCGCCCAGTCCGTGCAGGAAATCGAAGACCAGCGTCTCCTCGACTTGAATCTCTTCCTGCGAACGTTCCAACCGGCGAATGCTTCGGCGTTGTCGCAGGAGCGTGTAAATCCACGCGGCCAGACAGGCGATCAGCAGCCAGAAAAGAATGGATGGCCGCATGAGATCGTGGCCAGCTTACTTCCCCGCCGTCGTTTGATGAAGGTCCTGTTTTAAATAATCGAGAACGTCTTTAAACCGGGAAAGATTTTCTGGCGCCGCTTCGCACAGGGCCTCATGCGCTTCCAGCATCGTTTCGGCCCGTTCTCTTTTTTCGGCGTTGGCGCCGGCACGCGCGTTTTCCGTCATCTTCTCACATTCAGGAGCGGTGGCACCATTCAAACGGATATCGAAAATTTGATCGAGCCCAAGCCCGGAAAGAAGCTGGCGACTGCGATCGCCGCAATGAATAACATGAAGATGACCCTGGCCCAGTTCCTTCAAACGTAGGGCCACTGCCGCCATCGTTCCCATGAAGGTAGAATCCATCATCGCGCAACGTTCCAGATCAATAACAAACTCGCGGTAACCGCGGTTGACCATTTCTTGCGCGAATTCCTTCAGGCTCCCGCTGTTCAGGAAGTTACCCTTGCCTTCCACTCGCACCCAAACGGCGGGACCGTTCACGCCCACTAGTATCGATGACTGCACAACTGAGTAATTAACGATACAGGCTCGACGTCGACGCTGTCAAATTGTCGACGTCTCTCAACCGTAAGGCCTTGCGCCCGCTATTCCCACATGTAGGAGTGCGTTTCCGCTACAATCGTGCCGTTTTCGATGAGCAAACAGCGCCACGCCGTCACCCGACCGTCATCGAAGTAATCGTCTCCCACCACTTTGAACTCAGTCTTGTGACTGCCGCGCACGTTCGAGTACGAGATTTCCTGAGCCTGGACATGCGCATGCAGTTTCTCCTGCCGGTACTCGAGCCGCACTGTTAAATCGGCCGCTCGCCGGGCGCGCCAGAGAAAATCGAAATAGTTCCCGATTCGCTCGCGCTGGTCGAGCTTCGTCACCGCGCCAAAAAGCCGGTACTGCCTTTCGAAGCGGATCGAGGCGTCCTGGACAGTGGTCGATTTGCTCGACGGCGCTGTGCTAGAGAGTTTTCCTCCTTTGGTTTTACCCTGAACGCCGTCGGTCCCGCTACTTTTCTCCTGGCCGGGCGCGTTCTCGGTCAACAGATAAAGTTTCGTCTTCCGAAACTGAAAATCCTCATTGAGCGCCATCGGCAGCGGAACGACCCGGTCGAGCAAACGCGGTTGTTCCGTTGAGCGACAGAATCCGCTCGCTAGCGGAATCAGAACGAAGAGTGCGATTGGGAACCTCACGCCTGTTAATGAAACCGGTTCTCGTTTGACCTGTCAATTCAGGTCGCGGCGCCACTTGGAACGGATTGAGCAAAGAGTTACCATTTTCGATGATCGAAGTGCGCTACGACCACGGAGTGTATCTCCCGATCTACGACTTGTGGCTCGATCCCTGGGAAGCGAAGCGCTTCGCTTTTGTCTCGCACGCGCATAGCGATCACATCGCACCGCACAAAGAGATCATTCTATCCGAGCGCACTGCGCGTCTGCTGCAGGCACGAATGCCGGGCAGTCGCACCGAACACATCCTGCCTTTCGGCGAACAGCGACGCGTGCACGAAGTCGACCTATTGCTTCTGCCGGCGGGACACATTTTTGGGTCGGCGCAATTATTTCTCTCAAACCAAGGCGAGACGCTCCTCTACACCGGCGATTTCAAATTGCGTCATGGGAAATCGGCCGAAGCAGCTGAATGGCGTCCGGCCGACACGTTGATCATGGAAACGACGTTCGGTTTGCCGCGCTATCAATTCCCACCGACCGCACACGTAATTGCACAAATCGTCGCGTTCTGCCGTGAGGCAATTGAAGACAGTGCCGTGCCGGTGCTGCTCGGCTACTCGTTAGGCAAAGCCCAGGAGATCTTGTGTTCACTCGATGGGGCGGGACTGACCCCGATGTTGCACGGCTCGGTCTATCAAATGACGCGCATCTACGAACAATTCGGACGGTCGTTCTGCGAATATGTGCGCTACAACAGAAATGATGTCGCCGGAAGAGTTCTCATCTGTCCGCCGAGCGCGAGTCATTCGCCGATGATCCAGAAAATTCCGCGCAAACGCGTCGCGATGATCAGCGGCTGGGCGGTCGATCCGAATGCCGCTTACCGCTATCAGGTCGACGCCGCCTTTGCGCTTTCCGATCATGCCGATTACAACGATCTCATTCGGTATGTCGATCTTGTGCAACCGAAGCGCGTCTTCACGTTGCACGGATTCGCCAGCGAATTCGCGCGCGATCTGCGCGAGCGCGGAATTGAAGCCTGGGCTCTGAGCGAAGAAAACCAGATGGACTTGAAGCTGCCAAAACCTGTAGTGGCAAGCGTGTCGCCTGCCTCAGGAAGAAACGCGGCCGACACGGTCGCCGCTACAACTTCGGAATTCCTCCAATTCGCCAATGTCGGCGAATCCATCGCCGCGACATCAGCGAAACTAGAGAAGGTGCGATTACTCGCCGAATATCTGCGTGCGCTCAAAAGCGACCAACTATCGATCGTGACGACTTATCTGACCGGGCGCGCCTTTCCCCAGAGCGACCTGCGAACGTTGCAAGCTGGTTGGGCAGTAATTTATCGCGCGCTGGTCGCCGCGACAAAAATCAGCGACGCGGAGTTCCACCGCATCGCGGCGAGTCACGGCGATCTCGGCAAAACCGCCTTCGAAGTTCTCGAACGACGAACCAAGCCGCAGCCATTCTCAATTTTGGAATCGCGCGACTTGTTCGAAAAACTTCATCGCGCCCGCGGACCAATTGCGAAAACGGAATTGCTGCAAACGTGCTTTGCCAATTTGTCAGCGCGCGAAGGTCAATACGTGGTCAAAATTCTGACCGGCGATCTTCGGATTGGTTTGCGCGAGGGACTTGTGGAAGAAGCGATCGCGCGCGCGTTCGAAGTTCCGCTCGAGCACGTTAAAGAAGCAAACATGTTGCTCGGCGATCTCGGCGCGACCGCGTCGCTTGCGTCGCAAAAACAATTGGACCGCGCGGAGTTATCGATCTTCCGGCCGATCAAGTGCATGCTCGCGACGCCGGAGCCGACCGCAGAAGCGATTTGGGAACGATTTAGCTCTGTAGAGGCCGGCGTCCCCGGCGCCGATGTTGAGCGCAATCCACTGAGGACGGCGGACGCTGCAGTTTTTGTCGAAGATAAATTCGACGGCATTCGCGCGCAGCTGCATCGGAATTCGAAACGCGCCGAAATTTATTCGCGCGATTTGCGGCTCATCACCGATCAATTTCACGAGCTGGCCGAACAGGCGCGCAAGTTCGAGGTCGATCTTATCCTCGATGGCGAGATCGTCGCTTTCGAGCTGGGCCGCAAGCTGACGTTCTTCGATTTACAAAAACGGCTCGGCCGGAAAACGGACGGCGCGGATTTGTTTGCGAGTGCGTCGGCCGACGTTCCAGTCGCGTTCATTGCTTTCGATTTGCTCTGGCTCGACGGTCGGTCGCTCTTAAAGACCGCCCTCCAGGAACGGCGCGAGTTACTGCGCGGCTTAAAATTGCCGGAGAAATTTCAAATCGCGGAAGTTTTTCCGGCGTATTCAGCCGCCGAGATTGAGGAACACTTTCAACAAGCGCGACGGCGTCTGAACGAGGGGCTGATGATCAAAGATCCGAGCAGTTTTTACACGCCGGGAGCGCGCGGAATGTTTTGGTTCAAACTAAAGAAAGAACTCGCGACCCTCGACGTGGTGGTAGTCGGCGCTGAATTCGGTCACGGCAAACGCAACAACGTGTTGAGCGACTATACGTTCGCAGTGCGCGATGAAACCAGCGGCGAACTTTTGCCGATTGGCAAAGCTTACAGCGGCCTGACCGATGTCGAGATTGCCGAACTAACCGAGCACTTCAAACAACACACGATCGTCGATCACGGCCGATATCGCGAAGTCAAACCGGAGATCGTTCTCGAAGTCGCGTTTAACTCAATTCAGCCGAGCACGCGTCACGCCAGTGGATTGGCGTTGCGCTTTCCACGAATCAAAGCGATCCGGCGGGACAAAAACGTCGATGCGATCGACACCCTAACTTACGCGCGCGAACTGGCGGCGCAGGAAGCGCGAACGGATACAGACGAAACTATTAAGGCGTAGCGGAGGGCGAAGGTGTCGTGCCTGGTTGGGTCCCTTCTTTGCGTTCCCGTCTTAATTCCTTCTTCTCTTCACGCTTCTGCTCTTTCTTTTCCTGCTTCGTCAACTTGCCACCGGGAAAAATCGAAGGGGCCGAAGCCGCATCCGCCATCGGTGTCGATGTTACAGCTGGCGATTGTGACGGCGAACTCATTGGCTCGACTTTGCGCGGGTTAAACTTCTGCGCCTGAGATTCGAATTTTCCTCGAGTCGCTTCTGTTTGCGATGCGCCAGTGGTCGGACTTAGCGATGCCGACGGCGCTGGAATTGCGCCTGAGGAAACAGTGTCGCTCGCGGCTGGTGAGGTTGACGCTGCCGACTTTGGGGTTGCGCTCGGTGTTGTTCGCGGCGGCGGCGTTGCGCTCGGAACCGGCAATCGTCCGCGGCGTTGCGACGCGGTCGGCAAAGGTGATGCAGACGACACTGGCGTCGAGGTTGCAGCCGGTGTCGGCGATGGTTCGGACGGAATTACCCTCCGCGGCGTGATCTTCGTTTCAGGTGTCGATGTTGCAACGGCAGTAGGCGCTGGCGTTGCCGATATCGCGGCGGACGGCAGTGGCGTCGCGGTAACCGATGTCGATGAAGCTGGTGTTTCGGCACCTTGAGAAGCCGTGGTCGTTGTCGCAGCAGCCTTTACAAATTTCTTTGACGGCGCATTCGAGGGCGGAGTTGCTTCCGCTTTCATTTTGTCGCGCGCTTTCTTGGCAGCTTCGTGATCACCTATGGCCGCCCAACCGAGATCGACCGTAACTTGCGTAATGTTTTGTTTCACCGCCCGCGGCCGTTCGCTCGCCTGCGGCGCCGAAATCACCGGCGCAGCCACGATCACAGTTTCGCCCTGAACAAGCGGCCGTGGTGCTTCGACATTCAGGTCGACACTGGCATTGCGCTCCAAGCGGAATCGCTGCATCGGCTCGCGGCTTTGCGCGCGAACTTCGTCATAATTCGGCCCCTCATTCACGATCGTCGTGTTGTTATAAGTGATGTTGGTAACGTTGGTGGTCTGATTAACGATCGCGACGTTGCGTTCCGGCGGGAGGATGGTGGACTCGGCTCGCTGGGCGCCGAATTCTCTTGTCGCAACAAAACAATATTGATCCGGGCCGATGTCGTAATAGTTATCGGACCAGTTGTGGATACCGGTGCGTTGATCGAATCGCGCTTCCGGGGGCAGGGGCGCCCAGCCGACGTAATCGTTGCTCTTTCGCCACGACACCCAGGCCGGGGCCCATTGTTGACCTGGAACCCAGACCCAGCCGATTCCCCGCAGCCGTGTCCAACGTCCGTAATGGTAAGTCGCCCAACCGAATGGCTCCTCGGAAATCCAAGTCCAGCCGGCATCGGTGTAAACCCAACGCCCGTTCGTGTACGGACGCCAACTCCGCGAGCTCTCTGCTTCGCGCGGTTGCCAAACATAGCCGTAATCAGCGGTCTCTAACCACGCGCCATGAGGCTCGAGCTTGGTATAAAAAGTTGAATACCCGGAAGTCGGTCCCGCTCCAGAAACGGCCCTCGCCCGAGTAACCGGTTCGGGTTCAGCCCGTTCGCGACGAGCCGGCGTCGCTGCGGCCGCATTCTCCTTTTCCGCTAACGCTTTTTCGCGCGCGTCGAGATCGGCCTGCTGCTGTTGAAGCTGTTGTTGCTGCTCGGCCTGATGTTCCGCTGCCAAACGCTCCTGAACCTGTCGCTCAACTTCCGCATTCTTTTCCGCTTCAGTTTGCTGCTTCTGGCAGGAAACAAGAGTGGCGACCGCAATTACGGCTGGGACTACAAAAAACTTTCTCATGGCGATGAATTAGACACATTTCCTTTTTCATTATTCAACGGGTGGGCGCCGGGGATGGCGTTGCGCTTTGAGCAGAGGCCGGTGTGAAAATGACGGTTTCTATTTTGGCGCGTCGCAGTTTTTGGATGTTCGCATAAAGCGCAACCAGTGCGAAGCCGATCACAATCCCAACCATGAGCCGGCTGACATTCTTCGAGACGCGAGGTTCCGAGTTCACATTGAAACTATCGATGTCGATCTCCTGCGCGCAAACGCGGGTCAAGGCAACTGCAACGCTGCGATCGCATCCATCACTCGCTGGCTCAACCGGGTGTAGAGATCTTTTCCACCGGTCCCAAGATCTGCGTCCGAGAAATAGATCGGCTCGCCAGCGACGATCGTGATTTTGCGCCACAAATGAATTTTTCCGTGGATCGGCCAGGCATCGAACGCGCCGAAAATTCGCATTGGAACAACCGGGGCGCGCGTTTTTGCGATTAGCAGACCCAGACCCGCCGCGGCGGGTTGCAGATTCCCGTCGGGCGTGCGCGATCCTTCCGGAAAAACCAATGCACACTCGCCCGCGCTCAGGATTCGAATCAATGCTTTCAGCGCGCTCCGATCGCCTTCCAAATTAACCGGAATGACGTTGAGCTTGGGTAAAAGCCACCCGAGCACCGGCACATTCATCAACGATTTTTTCGCCAGAAAGAAAATGGGCCGGTCACAGGCATTGCCGGCCAATGGCGGGTCAAAAAAACTTTGGTGATTCATGGCCAGAATCACGGGGCCGGTTTGAATGACGCGCTCTCGATTAATAATTCGAAACCGAAAAAATAACTGGGCGAGTACCCGACTGAGATGGTAGCCGAGCCAGTAGTAAAAATTCATTGAGCGATTTAGTGATTTAACGATTCAGCGATTTGCTGCTACCAACCTTTAAGTCTTTGACTCGTTAAATCTTTAGATTTTTTCCGCGCAATCGTTTAACGATTTCATCCACGACCTCGTGGACGGTTAGATGCGACGTGTCGACGACTTCCGCGTCTTTCGCGACGATAAGGGGGGAAGCCGAGCGCGACGAATCGGCTTGATCGCGGCGCGCGATTTCATCGCGGTGCCCTTGCGCCGCGCGCCGCTGCGCTCGCACTTCCGGCGACGCGTCGATGTAAAATTTGTAGGGCGTAGCGGAGAAAACGACCGATCCGATGTCGCGACCTTCGACCACCAAGTCGTCCTTGCCCGCGTAATCGCGCATCCTCGCCACCAGAACATTGCGGACCTCCGGGACTGTGCTCACTCTTGAAACTTCGCTGTTCACGCGATCTTCGTGCAGATGGCCGGCTAAATCGACATTGTCGATCAAAAGGTGAAGTTCTCGGTCCCGCAACACTCCGCTCAACGACAAAGTAGCAATTAGTTCCGCAATCCGAGGTCTGTCCGACGGATCGATGCCGCTATTAAGCACCGACCACGTGACAGCGCGATACATGGCGCCGGAATTGACGTAAACGAAGCCCAAACGGCGCGCGAGTTGGCGCGCCACGCTGCTCTTTCCCGAAGCGGCCGGCCCGTCGATGGCGATTACGCGATGTCGATCTTGTGCTTGCATTTCTGATTCTCGCGCGACGAGCGGAGTTTTTTGCGGGACGCCCGCGGAAGCAAGCGTGTGATTATTCTTCCACCGGCGTCGCTGGCACGAGCGTGCCAATGACGGGCGTGCTGGTGCGAACTCGCCTTGGGCTTATGAACTCGTCCAAAGCTTTCTCGAAACCGGGATACGATTCGCGGATACATTCGGCGTCCTGAATAATTGTTTCGCCGTCGGCAAAGAGTCCGGCGACGGCAAAGGCCATCGCGATTCGATGGTCGCCGAAGCTGGAGAGTCGCGCCCCCCTCAACGGTGCCGGTCCATGGATTTCGAGGCCGTCATTAAGCTCGATCACTTGAACACCCATTCCCCGCAAATTGTGCGAGATCGCCGCGATCCGATCACTCTCCTTGACGCGAAGCTCATGGGCGTGGCGAATGATGGTCGTGCCATTAGCAAGCGCGCCCGCAACTGCCAGTGCCGGCAATTCGTCAATCAGCTGCGGAATCTCTTTCCCGTGAATCACCGTACCTTTGAGCGGCACACCGGTGACTTCGACTACACCGCGCGGTTCCAATTGATCGACGCCTTCAACCGCTTCACGCACTTGCGCGCCCATTCGCACCAAAACGCCGAGCAATGCCGTCCGAGTGTCATTCAGTCCGATGTTGCGAACGAGCAGATGGCCGCCGGATTGGGCAGCGGCCGCGACCAACCAAAAGGCGGCCGAAGAAATGTCGCCTGGAATTGAAAAATCGCGCGACTCCGGGATCTGGTCGCCAAAAACGCTGATGGCGTCTTCGCTTTTCGCGGTGCGGATTAAAAAATAATTAAACATCAGCTCGGTGTGGTTGCGGCTGGCGGATGGCTCATCCAAGGTCGTTTTGCCCTTAGCGAAAAGCCCGGCGAGGAGAATGGCGCTTTTGACCTGAGCGCTGGCCACCGGTGAACGATAATGAATTCCTCGCAACGATCCGCCGCGGATACGGAGAGGAGGCGTTTGCTCCGGACCTTCGGCGACAATGTCCGCGCCCATTTTTCGGAGCGGCTCGATTATGCGGTCCATCGGGCGGCGGGTAAGGGAGGGATTGCCGACTAATCGCGTTTCAAAAGTTTGACCGGCAAGCAAACCGGCGAGCAGACGCATGGTTGTGCCGGAGCCGCCGCAATTGATCTCGTCTTTTGGCGGTGTCAGGAGGCGTTTCTTCCCGTGAACAATGAGAATGTCCGGTTCGGGTTGTTCAATCTGAATTCCGAGCGCTCGCAATGCGCTGACGGTATGCATGCAATCGTCGCTCGGGAGAAACCCGCGCAGGTTGCAAACGCCATTCGAAAGGGCAGCAACGATAGCGGCGCGATGTGAGATACTTTTATCGCCCGGAACGGTGATCTCCGCTTCAATCCGAGGCGCTCGTTTTACGCGCAACTCCATAAATCAATTAAAAAAAGCGATGCTGCATTCAGTATCTGGATTCAGCATCGGCCGCAACTGCCGTTACGGAACAAGAAAGATTTTGTTGGTGAAAGGATCTTTTACTTCCGTGCCAGGCGGGAACCCACGGACATCGACCAGCCCTTGATCGGCGGCGTACGGGCTTTTCACGAAGCCAGGTTTACCCGGGACAGGCGTTCCGTAGGGATAATCGCCCTTGGCCGGTTTTGACGGCGCGGCGCCGGTGGGCGGTGGTGCTGGGGGCTGCGCGGCTGTTTCGGTGTTTTCCGGTGGCGCATTTGGATTAAAGGGCTGCTGTGTCGGTTGATTTTCTACACCGGTTTCAGCGGGATATCGCGCTGCGGTCCGCCGCGCGCCGGCCGGCGGAGTCTCCTCTCCGGTGCAGGCCGAAAGAAAGAACGCGGTGAGCAGCGCCAGCGAGAGCCACAATTTCATAATTTTCTTGGACGAAGTCTACACTGGTTCTATTTCAATGCCAGTGGCCTCAGCATCGCAATTCATTTTAGAAAAGCCAAGACGGCGGCGATTTCCGAACTTGTTGCAGTAATGGAGGCTGGTCCAGAAATCCTGATTGTCGACGACGACCCAACCAGCCGGAAGTTACTGGCGCGGATGCTTTCTGCAGCCGGTTACGTTTGCCGCGAAATGGACAATGCGACCGACGCCCTAAACTTCGTCCATCAAACGCAACCGGCGGCGCTTTTGCTCGATTTCAAAATGCCGGGAATCGACGGGGCGGAAGCGCTCAGGCGACTTCGGGCTGATCCGAATCCGGCAATCGCACAGATCCCGGTGATCATGTTGACCGGACACGGCGAAAACGAGGTCACGTGTCTCAACGCCGGAGCAGACGACTTCGTAATCAAGCCCATCAATGCCGAAGTGTTGCGCGCACGAATCGAGACGCAACTGCGGTTACATTCAATGCGCGTCCAGTTACAGCAGCAAAATCAGGAACTAGAAGCGTGGCGCCGTAATCTCGAGCGCGACCTAGCGGCGGCGCGGTTGACCCAGCAAGCGCTGATCCCACAAAAGGCGCCCACCCTTCCGGGATGGGAAATCGCGGCCTGTTATCGTCCGGTGATCGAAGTTGGTGGGGACATTTATGGATGGCTCCCTATCAAGGAGGATCGTTGGTTGTTCTGGATCGCGGATGCAACCGGTCATGGGGCCTCAGCTGCTTTGATGACGACTCTCGCCAAACTTCTGTTTCATCACGGACACGAGGAGCACGAACGGCCAGGCAAAATCATGGAAGCGGTGAACAATGATCTGCGTGGAATTTTGGCCGGCCGCTCTTTCATGAGCGCAATGTGCGTGGCGCTGGATCCCAAAAGTGGACAGGCGAGCGTAGTCGGCGCGGGACATCCGCCGCTTCTTGTTACCCGATTTGGGCGTGGAACCGAAGCGATCGCCGCTTCCGCACCGCCTCTTGGATTGGTTGAGGAATCGAGTTTCATCGAAACCGCTCTGGAATTGAATCCGGGCGACGCGTTCACGCTTTACACCGACGGATTGTTTGGCGCAGTCAAGAATGGCCGGCCGCGATCGACGCCGACCCAACTTGCGGGAATGATTAATCCGTTTGCGGCAAGCGCGGACGCGTTGCTCGAGCTGATGTTGAAAGCGGCAACGCCCGAGGCCAGCGAATCGCCGCCGGACGATGTCGCCGCGGTTGTCGTGCGTCGATCCAATTAGCAAGAAAAAAAAATTACCCCGAAAATTAGTGTTGCTCTGCCGCAAACGAAGCATTAATCAGCCTGTATGCCGAAAACCAAAACTCCTTCAAAACGCAAGCCCAATCCCGCCTTCATGAGACCAGTCCAGCCCGACGACAAGCTCTCCGCTATCGTTGGTTCAAAACCGTTGCCGCGTTCCGAGCTCACCAAGAAGCTCTGGGACTACATCAAGAAAAACGGTTTACAGGACAAGACAAAGAGAACCCAAATCAACGCCGACGATGCGCTCCGGCCAGTTTTCAACGGCAAGAGCCAGGTCAGCATGTTCGAGATGACGAAGCTCGTCTCGGGTCACATTCGTTAGGCCGCGGATTGACGTTTGAGTCCCTGCTACGAGCACGGGGCTGGAACAAAGACTGAGCGGGCGAGCCCGTTGTGGAACGTGCTCGCGTTGCGGCTACTTGCGCCGCAACCTGGATTGACCGATCTTTCGGTGTGAAAAAATTCATCACCGCGATCAGATTGCCGATATTTTTTCTGGCAATCGCAATCGCGCTCGTAATCGCTGCCCATCGCAATGAAGCGAAGACTGCAGCTCAGAAGGAAACACCACCGACACAGTTAGCGCCCGCGCCGAACTCACCTATCGGGACATGGACGACTGATTACAAAAGGGCTCAGGAAGAAGCGAAAGCGAGCCACAAGTTGTTGTTGCTCGATTTTACGGGATCGGACTGGTGCGGTTTTTGTATTCAGCTCGACAAAGCCATTCTCCAGCAGCCGCAGTTTAGGGATTACGCCAGCAAAAACCTCGTTCTGATGGAAGTTGATTTTCCGCGGCGCAAAGCCCAAAGCGCTGAGACGAGAAAACAAAACATGGAATTGGCGCGGCGATATCAGATTGAAGGCTTCCCCACGCTTGTGGTGCTGAATGGTGAAGGCAAAACCGTCTGGCGCTATGATGGTTTATACCAGGGTGGCATCGCCGCCTTCCTTGCCGAATTAGACAAAGCCCGCAAAGGCTGAGCGTGGTCGCCTAATTGTCGATTTTCGCACCGCGAAGCGGTTAAGCTTTGCCCGGTTCGAAGGCGCGTTGGAGAACGTTCGCCAACTCGTGCCGAGTGAAAGGTTTCGGCAGAGCCGCCCGAAACCCATAGGTCAGGAATTCGGCCAAGGCAGCATCGTCCGAATAACCGCTGCATATGATCGCCGTAACATTCGGGTCGAGATCGCGTAGACGCTCCATCGTAGCCACACCGCCCATTCCGCCGCGGATGGTTGCGTCCAAAATGACCGCCTGAAAAGTTTCGCCAGTCCGCATCGCCAGTTCGTACTTTTTCAACGCTTCCGCGCCGTCGGGCGCGGTCGTCACTTTGTAGCCAAGGGTGCCGAGCAGCTCCGAAGTCAGATCGCGAATGGCAGCTTCATCATCCATCACCAAAACGCGCTGATGATTGAAACTGAAAATTTCATTCTCCAAGGTCGCCTCAGGAACTGGTGGCTCGGAGTCGGTAGCTGGCAGATAAAAGGTAAATGTCGATCCATCGGCCGAAGTGCGTTCAAGATGGAGCAGGCCGCCGTGTTTTTTCACCACGGAGTAGCTGATCGACAAGCCCAGGCCCGTTCCAGTCGACTTGGTTGTAAAATAAGGATCGAAAATTTTGGTCACCAGTCTCTTCTGGATGCCGCGGCCGTTATCTGCGACCTGCACTTGGACATAACGGCCGGGTCGAATCGGGAGACCAGAGTTAGCGTCAATTTCAAGATTGCGCGCCGAAACCCGAACAATCCCGCCGCTCGGCATGGCCTCTCGTGCGTTGATTATTAGCGCATTGATCACTTGCTCGATCTGGGCTGGATCGACCGGAGATCTCCAAAGGCCAGCCTGAATATCCAAATCCGACCGCAGGTTCGATCCATGAAGTGAGAACTCGGCCGCTTGGGTCACGAGATCAGATATTGAAACGACCCGTTTCAACGGCGTGCCACCTTTTGAGAAGGTGAGCAATTGATTCGAAAGTTGAGCGGCGTGTTGCGCGGCCTCGCCGGCGCGCGACAAGAACGAGAGCAGATTTGCCGGACTCCCCGGAGCTTCGATTTGGGCCAGGCCGATGTTTCCGGAAATGACGGTCAGTAGGTTGTTAAGATCGTGGGCGATTCCTCCCGCCAGCGTCCCGAGCGATTCCAGCTTGCCGGTGGTCAACCGCTCTTCTTCGACCCGCTTTCGATCGGTCACGTCTCTTAGGAAGACAGAAACACCGCCTCCGCTCGGATAGGCCAGAAGTTCAAACCAGACTTTGCCGCTTGCATCGCTTGCTTCGAACTCGACCGCTACTTGTTCGGACATCGCGCGCCGATAATTCTTTTCGAACGCTTCGCGGGTAAACTCTGGCAGCTCGACCCAAAAATCCTTGCCGATCAAGTCTTCGCGGTGCCGATCGAGCAGTTTTTCCGCTTGGCGATTAACGAACGTAAATTTCCAGTCCCGGTCGACTGCGAAGAATCCGTCACTCGTTTTTTCCAGGATGTCGGTCATTTTTCTGACTGCTTCCTGCAATTCCGCCCGGGCCTGGTTGCGTTCAGCGAGCGCACGAATGCGCCTCTCAGCTACCGAGAGCCGGACATTCAATCGCGCCGGGTCGAGCGGTTTGATCAAATAATCGTTGGCCCCGGCTTCCAGCGCCCGTTCCAAGTCCTGCGCGTCGTCACGCGCCGTGACCAGAAGAATGAATAATTCCTCGCCCTTGGGGGCAGCTCGCAATTCCTGACACAATTCCACTCCGCTTTTGCCGGGCAACATCCAATCCAAAATCAAAAACGAGAAAGGTTGTTTTCTTAGCTCGAGTTCCGCCTCTTCGGCGTTGTCGACCGCGACCACCTCGTGACCGCGTCGTTCGATCAGCCGCTGCAAAGTCCTGCGACTCTCCGGATGATCCTCAACAAGCAGTATTCTCATTTCTGGAAATATAAAATCTTCCTTCAAATCCCTCCGCCAAGTCATGCGCGAGCACGCCCAGTCGCCGAATAATGGCGGAGCAGGATGGCTGCCACGGGATGCCGCTAGTCCGCGAAAAAAAGGATAAGATTTTTCCTTAGGCGATGATCGACACCGTCACGCAATCGAGCGGCAGCGCCTTGCGTTACATTCGGCCTCTGCTAGATACAGCGAAAGTTTGGCGGAGCTGTAAAAATTCATGCTCATCTTTCGTGTTCTCCTTTTTTCGCTTGTTACTTCATTCGGAATCGTCGCTGTTCGGGCTGATGCGGTTGCGCCGCAAACCGGCGAAAAGCCAGAGCCGGCAGCCACGGCCGAGCCCGGGATCACTTTCGATTGGGTCCACGTCGACGGACCTTACGTCGCGATGACGTTCGATGACGGCCCGAGCGCAAAATTGACGCCCAAGCTACTCGATTTGCTCGCCGCCCATCATATAAAAGCCACATTTTTCCTGATCGGCCAAAACGTTGCCGAAAATCCCGATATCGTGGCGCGGGAGGTACGCGAAGGACATGAAATCGCGAACCATAGCTGGTCGCATCCCAACCTCGCTAAGATGTCGGATGCCGGAGTTCGTGATCAGCTGCACAAAACGGAGGACGCGATTCGAAGCGCAAGTGGCAATCGTCCAACTTTATTGCGTCCACCTTATGGTTCGATCACAGCCCGGCAAAAAAAATGGATCAACCAGGAGTTTGGTTACAAAATTGTGCTTTGGGATGTCGATCCATTGGACTGGAGAAGGCCAGGATCGAATGTCGTTTGCAATCGCATCATCAAAATGGCTCGCGCCGGCTCGATTATTCTGGCGCACGACATTCATCCCGGCACGATCGAGGCGATGCCGTGCGTGCTGAGCCAGCTCGAGGCCAAGGGCTTCAAATTCGTGACCGTTTCTGAATTGATCGCGATGCAAACGCCACTGCCGCCGAAACCTTCGCCATCTCCTAAATCGATCCCGCCAAAATCGACATCTCCTTCCCCCACTCCGCACAACTGATTATTTTGCCGGCATGATCGCCGACCGATATTTGCAGCTCAAGGGCGGACTCGAAAGCGCCCTCGCTGGATTAATCAAGCTCGGCTCAGAGATGCAGCGGCCGCCTGAAGAGATGGATACTTTGCAGGCGCTGCTGCGCGATATCAGCGAGCCGTTGTTGTTTGTCGTGGTCGGTGAAGTGAAATCTGGAAAGTCTTCACTCTTGAATGCTCTCTTCGGCAATGAATTTGCCAAGGTAGATGTTCTGCCGGCGACCGACCGCGTTTACATTTTCCGCTACGGGCCGCAAGAAAAATCGACCGAGGTTTCACCGAAACTGACCGAGCGCGATCTGCCGATTCCGTTCCTGCGCGATTTCAACGTCGTCGATACGCCCGGGACCAACACGATGGTGAAAGAGCATCAAATGGTGGCGGAAGATTTTATGCCGCGCGCTGACGTCGTCCTTTTCGTCTTCTCGGTGGCCAACCCGTGGACGCAATCCAACTGGGAATTTTTGGATTTCCTGCAAAAAACCTGGCTCAAGAACGTGATCTTCGTGCTCCAGCAAATCGATTTGCGCGAGCCGACTGAAATCGATGTCATCCATCGACATCTTCAGGACACCGCGATGCGGCGGTTGGGATTTGTCCCACCGATTTTTTCCGTGTCCGCGCGCAAAGCTCTCTTGGCCCGGACGAGTGGCGATGAGGAACGGCTTTGGGTCGAGAGCGGTTTCGCGCCCCTCGAAGAGCAGATCAGCTTCATTGTGACCGAATCGAGCACCCGGATGTTGAAGCTGCGCTCAACTTTTCAGGCAACGCGTGTTGCCCTGGAAGGATTGAATCGAGAGGTTCGCGGATTTCTCGACAAAATTGCAGCGGATGTTGCGGTGCTCGAGCGTCTGGACACGCTATTGCAGACCCGTCGCGAACAAATGCTCCGCCAGGTCACGGCTCTTGTGCGTGAGGTGGAGAGCATCTACGAAGAAACAACAAAAAAGAGAACGACGCTGCTTTGCCAAGAACTAACTTGGTGGCGCGGATTTCAACTAATTTGGCGCCGAACCGGCGACCATCCGGATTTGCACGCGAAGATCGAGGCCAACCTTCGACAATTGTTGCAACCGCAAATGCAACCGGCAGTCAGCAAATTGGAGATAGATTTGCGCGGGCTCTGGCCGCAGACGCAAGACCTCCTCGAAAATCAATTATCGCCCGACTTACAAAAGGAGGCCCGCCAGAGCGTACCGGATTTCGCCGGTCAACGACGTGAACTCTCGGAGTCAATTCAAGCGGCCTATATCGACATTCTCGCCGGCAAAACGCTTCAGGAACAACTGGCCCGGTCTTATTCACAAACGGCGCTTTGGTTGCGCGTTGTTGTCGCAATAATCGCGATTGCAGGAGCGGTCGCATTTTTCACCCGACCGCGGAGCGCAACGGCGGCCATGGCAGCGCTTATGGTTGCAGGAATCGGCGTTGTGATTGCCGTTTTTTTAGCCTTCAACCCTCGTCGAAAAGTCCTGCGAGATTATGAACGACAATTCTCTCCAAAACGCACCGAGTTTTCCCAAACGCTCGAGAAACAGTTTGCAAAAGCGATTGATGCCTTTTGCGCGGAAATGGCCAAGAAGTTCCGCAAGTTAAGCGAAATTTGCCAGACCCGGCGTCGGCGCTACGAACCGTGGTCGCAACGCGCAGAAGGACTACAAGCAAAGCTTACCGAATTGAAGCCGCGGCTCGGTTGAAAAATCCGCGCGCGGAATGCTGCCGTTATTTCTTGGTATTGCCGGAACTGCCGCCTTGCTGCACCAAACGCTGTTCGGCCTGGCGACGCGCAATCACGAAATGATTGTTCTCGCCATAGCTGCGCCATGGTCCGGGCGGCACGTCCTGAGTGTTCACGAACTGCCAATCGGTAACGTCAGTTGGTTGCAGCCCAAGGTAATCGCGCACTGCGGGTGAAACGTCCAAGCCGGCGCCGTGATTCAGGTTCGGCCTCGGACGTTCATTGCCAAAGACATATTGAAAGTGATCGGTCCGAAATGGGCCGCAATCTTCCCATTGCGCGTAACAGGTGCGATTGCCTTTGCGAATTGCAATCCAGTGATGCCAGCAAACCGATTGTCCCTGCCCCATGTAGGCCTGTTTGAACCATGGAATCACCAGCGGCGCTTCCGGCTTAAATTGGCCATGGGTCACGTCATTATAGGGTAAGGCGCAATAAAATGGATTTTGCCGCGGAACGAACGAGACCGGAATGTAGTTACGCCGCTCTGATTTCTCGGGATTATCGAAACCGCCGTAATTCCCCTGCCAATTCAAATCCCATGAGCTCCGAAAATTCGGCACCGGATTGTTTCCGCCCGCCTGTTCTCCGACCCAGAACACCGTGGTCACGATGTTTGTTTTCCATGCGAAACGCTGGATCGCCGGCCGAGAACTGGTCGGTACAAACACTTGGGGCTCGACCTTAAGCAGAGCTTGCTCGCGAAGTTTCATCGCATACTTCGCAAAGTCGGCCGCCGTCGCGTAAGGCGAGCTCGATTGCTCCTCCGCCTGGAGCACACGTATGGCTCCGGTGAGGATTAAAACAGCAATGGTTCGTCTCATGGCCAAAGGGTGGCCTGTCTGTATCCGATTTTCCCGCCTCGCGCAAGGCCTTTTCATTATGGAAAAACCAGCGCCGGTGGCGGTTACAATCCCTAAAGCACTATCTGTTCCAGCTATATCCGGCTCACGAGAGTATTCCGGACGTATTCTCGATCGTTTTTTTCGGGATAATCCAGCGTGTAATGCAAACCGCGGCTTTCTTTACGACTCAATGCCGAATCGACAATCACTGCCGCCACCGTGGCCAGATTGCGCAGTTCCAAAAGGTCCACCGATACTTTGAAGTTCCAATAAAATTCCCGGATCTCACGCTGCAGATTGCGTAGGCGCGCGCTCGCCCGCTGCAACCGCTTGTCGGTGCGCACGATTCCCACATAATCCCACATCAACCGGCGGATTTCGTCCCAATTATGATAAATCACGACCAGTTCATCGACATCTTGCACGTCGCCCGATTGCCATTCTGGTAACGAAACCGGCGGCATTGAGCGCGATGGACGCCACTCCCGCAGCATCGCTTCGCACGCGCGGTGTGCGACCACCAAACCTTCCAGCAGTGAGTTGCTCGCCAGACGATTCGCGCCGTGCAATCCGGTGCAACCAACTTCGCCAATTGCGTATAAGCCGGGCAGACTGGTCGCGCCGTTGACGTCGGTGTTGATTCCGCCGCATTGATAATGCGCGGCCGGCACGACTGGAATCGGCTGCTTCGTCATGTCGATCCCAAAACGCAAACAGGTCTCGTAAATATTTGGGAACCGATCGCGCAGGAATTCCACTGGTTTGTCGGTGATATCAAGAAAAACGCATTGCGCCCCGGAGCGTTTGATCTCGGCGTCAATCGCTCGAGCCACAATATCCCGCGGTGCGAGCGAACCGCGTCGATCGTAGCGTTTCATGAAATCTTCGCCGCGATTGTTCCGCAAAATGCCGCCCTCGCCTCGCACTGCTTCCGAAATCAAAAACGATTTTGCTTTGGGATGAAACAGACAGGTCGGATGAAACTGAACGAATTCCATGTTCGCGATCGTCACGCCCACGCGCCAGGCCATTGCCACGCCATCTCCGGTCGCGATGTCAGGATTGGTCGTGTAGAGATAAACTTTCCCACAACCCCCAGTCGCAAGCACGATCCGATCCGAACGGATCGTTTCCACTTCGCCGCTCTTTTCATCGACAATGTAAATGCCGAGGCAACGATCTTCCGCCGCAAAGCCAAGTTTCGCTGCGGTGATTAGATCGACCGCCATGTGATTTTCGAGAAGATCCACATGCGATTGGCGCTCCAGCTCGCGCAGTAATGCGTTCTCGATTTCCTTGCCGGTCACGTCCCGAACGTGAAGGACGCGTCGCTTCGAGTGTCCGCCTTCGCGACCAAGATCGAATTCGCGATGGCCGGAAACCTCGCGTTCATCGAATTGCATACCGAGCTCGACCAAATCCTGAATTCGCGCCGGAGCTTCGGTCACAATCGTGCGGACCACATTTTCGTCACATAATCCCGCGCCGGCTTCGAGGGTGTCGCGCACGTGAAGTTCAAAGGAGTCCTCGTCGCTCGTCACACAAGCGATTCCCCCCTGCGCCCAAGCCGTGTTCGTGTCCGGCCCTTTGCGTTTGGTGATTACCGCCACCGAACCGTGCTTCGCTGCCTTAAGCGCAAAGCTAAGCCCCGCGATGCCACTGCCAATGACGACGAAATCGTATTCCTTCATCCCAATACAATGTTGTCGATCAAACGGGTTTTCCCAAAGAAAACCGCGAGCGCGAGAAGCGAGTTCGGCCCAGGCAATTCGATCGGTTGCAAAGTGTCGGCGTCGACAAGATCGACATAATCGATTCGCGCCAGCGGCGCTTCACTAATTATCGTTCGTGTAAGACCGATAATGTCCTTCGCGGATTTTTTTCCGGAATCTTTCGCGGCCAGCAATGCTTTGCGCAAAACCGCAGCCTGCTTCCGCTCCTCGGCGTTCAAATACACATTGCGCGAACTGCACGCCAGTCCGTCTGCTTCGCGCACCGTGGGCACCGCGACGATGTCGATCTTGTAATTCAAATCGCGCACCATTCGGCGAACGATGGCCAGCTGTTGAAAATCTTTTTCGCCAAACACCGCCGCGTCAGGTTGCAAAATGTTGAACAGTTTCGCCACCACTGTGCAAACGCCGCGAAAATGTCCCGGCCGCGATTTACCCTCGAGCACGTTCGATAACGAATTCTCTTCCACAAACACCGAGCCGTTATCGGGATACATTTCTGCAGCCTTTGGCCGAAACAAAAGATCGACATCCAACTTTCGGCAAAATTCTTCATCTTCTTGTTCCGGTCGCGGATAACGTTCGTAATCGCTTCCTGGTTCGAACTGGAGCGGGTTTACGAAGATACTCACCACGACTTCTCCGTCTTTTCCCGCCTTCTCGTGCGCTACCCGAATCAATTCACTGTGTGCCTTATGCAACGCCCCCATCGTCGGCACCAGGACACGCGGCCCTTTTTTGGCGTGACTCTGCACTTGGGCGATCGTGGGTACAATCTTCATCGTGCTTCCAACCAGATCGCCTGGCGCGCGAACGGAAAAGTTTTGTGACCGAAATTTGTCCAGCCCGCGCGCTGGGCCAATTGATTCAGTTCGGAAAAGGAAAACGCGCGCGCGATGGAGAGCCGAGCATCGTGTTTGCTCATTGGCTCGCGAAACATCGTTGCCGTGAGAAGGTGGACACCGATTGTGGCCATCCAACTGCGGCGCAGATCAGAAACGAGCACGAATTTGTGCGAGAGCTCTCGGCAACGTTGAAGCACGCGGACCGCGTCGTTATCACTAAAATGATGAAGCGCCAGGGTGCAGAAAACGACGTCGTATGGCTCCGCGGATCTCCATTCCAGGATGTTTCCTTCGACAAAAGTGATTTCGGGATAAGGAACGCT
>Ga0209267_1000626_pt1 | contig 25443 bp, 18 predicted proteins | sample GraSoiAngelo_137_FD_185894 | JGI IMG/M metagenome (GOLD analysis project Ga0209267, IMG submission 185894) | Grasslands soil microbial communities from the Angelo Coastal Reserve, California, USA - 14_0929_09_30cm (SPAdes) (version 2) | ecosystem: Environmental > Terrestrial > Soil > Grasslands ... | reverse complement strand
GATAGGCGCAGGTGATCCACTCTCAACTAGTCTTGTACTCTATCTCTACGCGGACCTGTCCACACTACACATGCTAGTGCGTACGACGGTTTAGCAAACGGGTGATTGCGCTCTGGCTCGCTGGTAAATCGCTGAAAACTAAAGACGCCGTCCGGCAGGCTCTGGACGGTTTGGGCACGGTTGGCAGCCTATTGGGATAAATGGGATAAGGGCTTTTTACAACCCGCGCTGCGCCTTCGGCGGTGGATGACGTTTTTGGCGAGACACGGTTGCTTGATGGCCAGAAGCAGCCGAACTAGTGGAACTAGCTTTCAGGAACCGAGAAAAGAGCTTTCAACTGCGTGTTCGGAAAGTAGTGCTCGAGAATCTCACGGAAATCGGAGCCGTGTTGCGCCATGCTGCGCGCGCCACGCTGGCAGAGACCAAGACCGTGTCCTTGACCGATACCTTCCAGAATAACTTCCCCATCCTCTTCGTGCGCTATGAAATTGTTGCTCGGAACAGCGTTCCAACCGAGCACGCGATCAATCGCGAGGCGCCCGATTTCTCCACGGAGCAGTAGCGCAGCATCATCGCGCGAGACATTGCGGGTCCAGCGGACTGGATTCTTGTAGCAGACATCGCACAGCACAGAAAAATAGGGATAAGCGGTTCGAGGCAAGCCGATTTCCGCTAGCGTGCGTGTGTGCCCACCGCAACTTCGCGTGAACATGGCGGTGACAGCTTTCTCAGCGAAAGTAAGCACGAGATCGTGCGTCGCGGCTGCAGCAGTAGCCGCAGGGCTATCGACGGCGGGCGGTTCGCGAAGAAACTGGCAATGGGTGAGATCGCAGAAATCGAAGTTCGAGTGGCGCCCGCCGCCGGCAACAAAATAAGAACGGCTGACGACCGCTTGAGCTTTCAGAGCTTCGAGCGGGGTGCCCAGAGCGGATTCCGCCTGCACTGCGGAGGCTACTGCGGTTTCCAGATCCATTGTGACGATCGGGACCAATTCGCCATTGGCGACCTTCAGGTCGAGCACACCGAAGTAGCGCCGTTTGATTTTGCCAGGCACCGCGATGACGAGCTCGGTCGCTTGCTGATTGCGGCCGGAAGCGCGCATTTGGGTTGCGCGGACTTCGCTGCCGCCACAAGTGAGGAGCAAGCTAGCGCCTGCGGACCGGATGTTCAGGAGGCTGCAGCTGGATCCCCCACGCAGAAAGATCCGCTGACCGGCAGCGGAAACGAGCAACTCTCCCGCCGGCTCGGCTGCAAGCGTAAGGTGTTGTGTATGAAAAATCCCGAGCACGCCGATGCGGACCGTCTGGGTCTGCGCCGGCGCGATCATGGGAAGCCCGAGCAAGAGAAGCAATGTGCAGAGCCAACGCACTGCGTCATTCCTCCATCTGCCGGAGCATGTGCCCGGCGGTTTCCGCAGCTTTTGCGCCGGTGACGCTGTGAATGCGGAGGAAGAGAAGAATCTCGGGTTGCTCCGCGGGAACTAGCGCAAGAACAAAGCCATCCGCGGGAGCCCAGGAAGCGTGCGTGCAAGGCGCAGTGCCGGTTTTCACGAGAGCCGTGGTTTGTTTCAGTTGATGTCCAATCGCAGCGCCCGTACCGTGCAGGGCTGATTGCCGCATTCCTTCGATCAGTGGAGACACGCCGGGCTGATCCTTGCGGCGATACAGTTCGAGATAAGCCCGCGCCATGTGCAGCGGGGAAATGCGCCAACGCGCTCCCAGGCCCATGAAATTAGCGGCTGTGGACTCGGCGCCGGGCGATTCGAGTCCAAAGGACTGGACGAGCGAAGCAAGCTGCTCGGGCGAGACACTCTCCGCCAGAAGATGAAAATACGTGTTGCAGGAGACAGCAACTGCGGAAATAACGTCAAGTTTGCCGTGTGGCTGGGGCTGCCAGCATCCACTCGCTTTGCCTTTGCATTCGTAAATGGGATAGCGGAAATCATGCCCTCCGGCGTATGCCAGCGCCGTAAAAGGTTTCACCAGAGAACCCAGCGGAATGGGCTGATCGGAATTCTTCCAGTGGCTTGCGAGGACAGCGCCGGACCGCGCATCCAGCAAAAGATACGATGTTTCACTTCTCGCGTAGTTACCCTGGAGAATTTCGACAGCGGATTGCGCGAATAGGGAGCGCGTGGCGCTGCTCGTGGGTTCAGATTGGCGGCAGAAGACAGGAGCCGCAAGAAACCCAAGGAAAAGCAACAGGAGGAAATGCCCAGCGTTTTTTTGATCGGCTATTGCGCCCATGCGTAAACGACCGTTTGCGTCTGGCGGTCGGCGGCGTCGTGAATAACAATCTTCTCAGAGGAAACGCCCTTCAGCGTGAAACTCAGGCTGGCCATGTTCTCAGAGAAGAACTCCGGGCTTCCACCCTTCTGAGGAGCGCCGGAACCCAAGTCCAGCATTTTGGTGAACGTGACGAAGTTTTCCCGCTCGTGTTGATGATCGAATCGGGCAGCAAACACAGCGGCCGAAGCAGACGGTTTCTTGTCTAAGCCCTCGAGAGCGCTCGTTAAGAAGGCGGCATTGTCTGACACGATCAGATATTTCCCGCGAACTGCGACTGCGAGAGGCCAAAGACCATCCAGCACGCTGTAACCCGAAGCGGCCTTCCATCCGACGCCCAACTGTCCGGTCGTGAATCCCGACCGAACAAACTCAACCAATGCCGCATGCATTGCTTGTTCGTCCCAGTCGGCTTCTCCGCGAAACGCCAGAGCGGTGTGAATGCGGACGAATACCCCGGCGGAGTCGCGCTCGGTGCTCTGCAGTTGCAGTTGCGCAAGAACATGATTCTTGTCAAACACGGCTTGCAACGGGCCGCTGCTATCGCCCTTGACGGAATTTTGTGTCGGTGGCTGGTCGATTCGCGTCTCCAGGTCCGACGCGGAACCCGTCTCGCCGCGGCCCAGTTGGACCTGAGGAGCCAGTTTGTCCGGCGCCGCGGGTCCCACATGTGGTGCGAGGATTTTTGCAGTCAGCAACTCCACGCATTCTTTGCCATCGGGGTCGGCCTTTGCTTCGTAGATGCCGGTATTGGCCGGAACGAGGCTAAGAATCTCTGCAACAGCTGCCGGTCCCTTCGATTCCGGAGCTTCGCGGGCGACCTTTCGCAACAAGATACGCTCCTCGTGATACTCCTTTCCGGAGCGCGTGAGATCGGAAACTGCAGCGCTGTACTGCTTCATGTCCGTAGTGTTTTGCTGAATCCAATAGGACCGGAAGTAGGAACTCGGGACGATTTTCTCGAGGTTCAGGACTATACGCAAATCACCCGGCGCGCCGGCCGCCGCAACCGAGCGTGTCCACCATGGCTCCACTTCCACACTCTGCACCTTGTCGCCCGCTAGCAGTTGCAGAGCTCCGGCCATCAAGTCTTCGCGCGTCGCCAGTAAAAGATGATCGCCGGTGACCGCGAACGCGACTTCGCGATCGGATTCTGGATCTTGGCGATAGAAGAAGTTGACGCCTCCCGCGGTGCGCGTCTCGAATTGGGCCCGCGTTTGCCACAGCGCCGACTGCATGGAGTCGGCGGAAGCCAGCCGCGTGATGTACAGAAATTGCAGTTTTCCGATGTCGTAGAGGGCCAAAACGCTCTGCCTGCCGGCCACTTGATGCAGCAAATCCGCGCCCACCGGCACGCCCCCGGCTTTTGAAAACTCGTTGCTGGCATCCTGCAGCCTGAGGAGCAGGCGCGATTGCGAGAAAACATCGTAATTCTTGCTCTTGAGCCAATTCTCTTTTTCCTGGGACTTGTCCCAGTCCCCAAGCAGCGACGCAAAATCCTTGGCTTGCAGATAGAGGAGCGCGCCGGAAGGCACAAAGTGGGAGAGCTCAGGCTCGCCCGGGGCAGCCGCGCGGTACGCGCCCCAGGTCACGCCAAAAAATACGACCGACAAAAGTGCAACCAAGATAGCGCGTTTCATGCCTTTCCTCCTGGTTTCGCAACTGTTTTTGCGGGTGCGGCGGCCTGAGCAACAAGGTGCGGCCGAACCAAGCGATCCTGCTCCAATTCGGCGTGCAGAATCGGCTGGCGTGCCGCGTTGGTGTGTTGACGCCGCAAGCGCGCTCTGACGTCCTGCAATTGTGCGGAGATGCGCTTCAGCTCTGCGGGCGATTTTTCGAGCTTCTGCGCGATCTGCAGGTAAGAGGCCGCCTCATCCAAATGGTCAAGCCGCAGCATCGCCAAAGCGATTTCGTGGGCAAGCTCGGCTTGCTGAGAAGGCTGCAGCGCGAGGCCCGGCGAAGCTTCCACTTCACCTTGGCTGGTATAAGTCTCTTCGGTGCCGAGAATCCCTTCATCATTTGCATTGGCCGGCGCGACGCGCCCAAGCTGTCTTCTTTGCAGCAGCTGCTCGATCGAAGCCAGCGCTCGTTCGTCCTCCGGAATAGAGACGGCCGCGCGGAAGAAAGGCACGCGTGCGTCTTCTCTCGACGGCGAATCCGCCAGGGCTTTCGCTAGCACTTCCATTTTGGCGTGCGCGTCCGTCGAGTTCTGCGCCGCGGCCAGGCGGGAATCATAGAAATAAGGACGGTCTGCGGCAGCCGGTTTGATGTCTTTCGTGCCTGCTGCCAGCTTCAGCTCGGCGCTCCCAAAGTCGCTGGGCTGAGGTAAACCCGCTAACGCCGTCGCCGCTTGCACGCGAAGCGCATACGGATTCTCGGACGCTGCCACCAGCTTCGCGAGGCTTTGCGCCGGCGCCGTCTTGTCCTGTGCGGCTGCGAGCTGCACCTTGGCGAGCCTCAGTTGGAAAGACGGCTCCCACGGAGTAGCCTTGGCAAGCGGTTCGAGGAACATCACCGCCTCCGCGGGATGCCCGGTCTTCTCGAATAGCGCCGCGGACGAGTCCATATTCTGATAGGCATCGCCCACCACCAGGACGAGCCGCTTGAGCAGTGTGACCGCCCCCTGCGTGTCGCCGTCAGCGATGCGAATTGCCGCCAAGCCCAGGAAATTCGTGGCAACAAGCTGGTGCTCTTCCAGCTCGCGCGCAAACACGAATTCCAGGATTTTCCTCGCTGATTGCTTATCGCCGCCATCAAAAAGCAGCCGCGCGCCGGTCCGCAGGCTTTGCGCCCCGGGCGCCGTTTGCGGGTCTGCCTTGTACCCGGAAATAATCGTGTCCAGCGTTCCCAGTTTCGCCGCGCACTCCATTTCGTACGGAACGAGAGGGGAGGAATCGGAAACCGTGGGGTCCTTCTGCAACGTGGCGATGAGGTCGGCAGCCTGGCTGTATTGCTTCGTCGCAACCAGGTATTTCACCCAACGAAGCTGCCAACTCCACCAAACAGCTCGCGCATTTTCCTGTTGTAATCCTTCCGCCTTTGCGGTCGCCGCTTGCACCGCCTCCAGGATGCGCTGGTAGAGCGGCCCGCGATTCGCCAGCGGAATCCACGATATATCCACAATGTCCCGCAGAACGATGGTGGGATCGGGAGCCGAGGTGGATAGATCAAGCAACCAGCTTGTCGCCGCTGCGGGATCGCCTTGCAGCGCATAAACACTGTGTAGCACCGCGTTGGAACGATAGTTCCCATTGCGATGGAGATAGGCGCGAACGAGCTGTTCGACTTCAGGCTTCAGGTCCGCGAACAACCCGCGCGTCCGCACGTGATCGGACGCACGGCCGAAATCTGCCCAGAAAGTCTCCGGCAACCGCGCGTTGTTCACCTGATTCAACTCTACCGCAAAGAACAGCTTCCATTGCGCGATGGCCTCGGCGCGATTCTTGGATTTGAAATAAGCAAGCGCCAGTTTGTCGTGAATATCCGCACGCGCTGGCGCAAGCTCCAGCGTGTACTTGTACTGCTCGATGGCTTTGCCCGTGTCTCCCAGATCCATGTAGTAGTCACCGAGAGAAAGATAGCGGTCCGCCGAGGCCGGGCTGTGCTCCAATTCGGCAGGAAGGAAACCCTCCGGCGTGCCTTGCCGCGTATCGGCGAGATATTCGCCGTAGCGCGAGGCATAATAGAACCAGATATCTCCCGCCAATTGAATGTTGCGGTCAACCTGCTTGCCGACCCGCTCCGCGATGGTTTGATCTCCGAGAGCGTTCACAAACGCCGTATTGATAGCGGGTTCGCTTTCCGCAAAGTAGAGGCCGACCAGGGCCGTGTACGACTTGCCCCAAACCGGTGGGCGTGAGCTGCTGCGCGCAGCGACCACGGCGTTGGCCAACTCCGCGTCTCCGTTTGCCAGAGCAAAGTCCGCGGCCGCCTGCCCCCAGGGCAGCCAGGCTCCGGCGATCTGCGCGAGCTTCTGCGGATCCCTCTTCAAGAGAAGAGCGAACCACCGCGCTTGGTTGGCGCCGGCGAGGCTATTGACACCCACGCTGGACAGCAAGCGAAATTCGTTATCGGTATCGCCCGCGGCACGGTAAGCCTCAGCCGCATCTAGGACGACCGCATTGCGAAATTGCGGTGGGAATCGCGGAACGACGTTTTCCAGTTGCTGGGCGAGCTCACTAAATTTCAGCCTCTGCCGCTGAAGCTGTTCGAACGCGCCGAGTTGGCCCGAATTGGCGGGATCCATCGGAGCTTTTGTCACCAGTCCGTAGCGCCAAGTGGCTTCCTGTTCGGCCAATCCGGCTGCTTGTGCGAGTGGTATGGCAAACTCCCTTACGTCTGCGTCAGACATGGGAGCGCGCAGTGTCTCAGCAAAAGCCGCAAACGTTACCTTTTGTTCGGGAGTGAAGTAGCGCGAAACGGTCGCGCCCATTTCCGTAAGCGCCGTTCGCATGCCGCTCCGCGCGTTTTGTTTTCGCGTGGCCAGGACGTGCTCGCGCCATTCTTTGTCGGAAACACCAGCAATTCCATGCTTGGCGACTTGTTCTTTCAGGACCGGGAGCGAATTCGACGCCGCGTTCATGGCGTTTTGCAGAGTCGTGTAGGCCTTCTCTTGCTGCCGGAGGCGGGTCATAACGCGCACAAAAGTCTTTGCCGCTTCATGATTTTCCTGTGACGCCAGCAGTTCGTCGCCGGCCAGGCCGATGCCTTGCTCCGCGAAGGTTTTTGCCGGCTCCAGAATGCCCCAGCCTTCCAACCGGCGGGCGACCTCAAAGTAGTTCCCTGCCCGCTCCGGAGCCACGGCAATGAGCGCGGTCTTTAGCGCAGCGACGGCATCCGCGTTACGCCCTTGCCGGGTCCGCACCTCCGCGATCTTCTCCATCCACTTCGGGTCCTTGTAAGCCAGTTGGTAGAGATGCTCGCAATCGCTGGCCGCATCGTCGAATCGCAACAAACGCTCTTCCAGCGTGGCGCGCGCGATGTGCAAGTCGGTTCGGTCCGGCCGGATGGCGATCGATTTTCCATAGGCATCAATCGCCGCCGGATAGTCTTCCAGGCTGCTTTGCATGCGCGCCAGCGCCATCGACCAGCGGTAGTCGCGCGGCGACTGCTGGATGGTCTTCGAATAGAAATCCAGCAGCTGCTTCTCGCGCTGATACTTCTGCACATAGAGAGCCGCTTCCGTCGTAAGCGCTTCGTCTTCCGGATAGTTGTTGATTAACTCGATGTATTGATCCACCGCGCCGGGATAGTCCTTGAGTTGCGTCAGCGCGGGAATCAGTCCGCGGCGCAGGGTTGCGATCCGGCTTTTGCGGTCGTCGGCGCCCAGCGGCGCATTCCGGAACAACGCAATCTTATCCAGATAGAATTGCTTCAAGCCCTGCGCGTCGGCCGCCCGCGCGTACGTGTCCGCCATGGCTGCGAGATACTGGCTGTCGTAAGGCGAATCCTTCAGCAGGCCGTCTAGCAACGTGCGCGCCTGCTGAAAATCCTTCGCTTCCGTGCACTTGCGCGCAGCTTCGAACGTAAACTGTGTGCTTAGCTGCGGGTAGGCGTCCTTGGCAGCCTGCCGCAGCACAGCGATGGCCTGCGGGTAGAGTTTCACCCGCCAGTAGAAGTCCACCGTTGAGCGCACCACTCCTAGAATCTTAGGATTGGCCTGATATAACGCTTCGATATTTCGCTGCGCCGCGGCAAAATCCCTTTTGCTTTCATAGAACCGCACCAGCGCATAGAGCAACTGGATTCGCGTCACAGGATCCGTCGCCAGCGCAGCCTGCTTCTCAAGCGCCTTCTGCCGCACGCCCTCGAGGGACCGCTGCTGCGCAATCAATTCGATTTGCGAGGCCCGTTCAATGGTTTCGGCGTGATCCAGCGCGGCGCCAAGAAAGGCCGCCATCTGCGGCCCTTCGTTGGCCGCTTCCAGTACGCGTATACGTAGATTGACGGCAGGCATCGCGTAGTGCGAATCCACTGCCAGCTTTTCGGTCGTGTCGTTCACCAGGTCGCGGAGTTTCGGACGGCGCGCCAGCTCCAGTAGCCGTCCCAGGGCGGGCGAATTTCCCGTTGTCCAGTCCGCCTCGGCGGGCGGCATATCGCTCGCGACCGCCGCGTCCGCGTATTCGCGCACGGCCCTCGCATAATCCTTCTGCGTCTCGTAAATCGCGCCTTCTTCATATCCATAAAGAGTCGGATTCCCTAATTTCCTTCGGCCTTCATCCATAAGCCGCAGCGCATTGCTGAAATCGAAGTAGTCCCAGTAAATCGTGGCTGCTTCCAAGTAGCCATCCGGCTGCCCCGGAGCCACTTTCGGAATGCGCTCCCAATACGGAGCGGCTTGCTGCAAAAGATCGCGGTCGGCGTAGATGTCGCCGATGCGGCCAAGAATTTCCGTGTTCCCGGGATTCCCAGCCAGAAGATTTTCTTCAATATGGACGGCAACTGCTGTCTTTGCCGGGTCAAAATAAGCCAGCGAACGGAAAACCGAAGAGGCCGTGCGGTCGAGTTCCTGTTCGGCAGGATACGCTTCGGCTAGCCCCTTCAAAACCGGCGCGCCCTCTTCAAAATGCGAGCGCCAGATTTCCGCGTCCGCCAGTTCCGTGGCTGCTGCTGGGTTTTTCTTCACAAAGTCCGGCCAACCCGCGCCGTCAGTGGTTGGCGCCGACCGCCGCAGAGAGCTCAACTCCTGCTCCAGCTGACGGTTGGCAGAAAGATATTCAAAATACTGGCCTCGCAGTCCAGGGTCTTCAAACCAGTGCTGTCGGATGAGCGCCACCCAAGCCGCTTGGTCATAGGTCGGTTTCGAGTGATAAGCCTGCAGCAAATTGCGGACGAAATAGAGATTGTGCGGGAATCGCGCGTTAGCAAACTGGTTCAACCGCACGGACATCGCCGGCGTACTTCCCCCGACCGATGCGAAGTACGTTTGCAGCACGCTGCCGTCGAACTGCTTTACCGCATCTTTCGTCAATTGTTCGAGCGTGGAATACCTCCGGTAGCGCAGATACAGGCGCGCCAGCTTGCTGTACCAGGAGGGATCGGAGAAACGAGCGAAGGCGCGCCGGTACACTTCCTCCTCTTCCTGGCTGAGATTGTTTTGCTGCAGAAACATCGCGAGCCGCTCGTACAGGCCGGGATCGTCAGGGTTGTGATCAATCTCCCGGCGCAGAACACCCAGCGCCTGCGGAAACTCTTTCAGCTGCACCAGCCGCGCCAGATAGCGTTCGAGGACTCGCGAATACTCGGCCGAACGCGGCCCGGTCTCCTGTGTCTCTGGGGTTCTTCCCACTTGAAATGCGGAGCTTGGGACCTGTCCCCGCGCGGGCGATCCTTCCGGTTCTTCACCGCCAGCCTCGCCTTCCGTGTCTTGATTCGCGGCCTGCTGAAAGCGTTGGTAGCCTTGCGGACCACTAAAGTTTCCGGTGTCCGCCACACGGCTGCCGAGCGGAATCTTATCCGCTTCGTCGGCGAGCTCCTTCAGAATTGCGTCATAGATCGCGAATTCGTCCTGCGGTTTCTCCAGCCGCGCGTCCGCGTCCGCCATTAGCAGCGCAACGCGGGTGCGATCACGCGACTTCGGAAACAACGCGAGAAACTCTTTTCCCCCCAGCAGCAGGGCTTCGCTCTGACCCGTGCTCGAATAAAACTCGAGCAGTTTGACGTGCAACTCCGGCCGGCCCGCCGCGTTTGGAAGACTTTTGTCCAAAAGCGCCAGCAATTCGGCGCCCCGTGAGCGGTGGAAGTAAGAAAACGCGCGCTGTTCTTCCTCCGGATAAGCCCTGTTGGGAGACGTCGTATTCAAGATGAGCGAGAGAATCCCGTTGAAATAGCCGGGCCCCTGATCCAACGTGGCGATGTCCTTATATATGGACAATTCGCCGCTGCCCAGGCGAATCGCCGACTCCGGCGAAGTCAGAAGCATGTCCGTCAGCCGCGTAAGCGCGTGCTCTTGCGCATCGGGTGTTCCCTTGCTGTTGTAAAGCGCGAAATAGTAGCGCGCCGCTTCTGGATACGAGTGAATGTCTTCGAGCAGGCGCCCGCAAGTGTAGAGTTCTTGCGCCGTCCACGCGGAATTTGCCGCCTCTTTGTGCAGCCTCAGGCTGGTGATGGCTTGCTCCGCGGCGTCCAGCTTGCCTTGTTGCTGGTAGTAATAGAAAACGCGCGCCGTTGCGTTCAGGTCGTCGGGATTTTTGTTCAGAGCAGCGCGCGCCGCATCCAGAAACTCGCGCAAACCCTGCGTCTGTGCCAGAAGGTCGAAATAACCCTTCACCAGGTCGGGTTGCCACAACGGCTGGAAGCTCTTCTCGTAGACCGCCAATCCCTGTCGAATGGAGCTTTGCTTGTATTCCACCAGGGCTCTGGCTTTCACCGGAAAGATTTCGTCGTTGGGAAATTGCTTTTGATACGCGGCAATCAACTGGTTGGCTGCGTCGAACTCCTTCTGCGCCACCAGGTACTCGAGAAACCGGACGTAAAGCTGTTCCTCTTTCGGATAGCGTGCAATCCACGCGCGATAAGTCGCAATAGTGGACTCTTTGGGCAGCCCCTGCGCTTGAATAACGGCGAGAATGCGCTCGAAGGCTCCCCACGAAGTCTGCTGATTGGTCGGCGTCAGCTTTTCGCTCGATGGTGCCGGCGAATCGCCAATGATTCGCAATGTTGCGATTTCGTCTTGTGGCCGCAGCCTGCGGTGATAAAAATCCGCCAGATCTTGTTCCGCAGCGGCCTTGTTTGGTGCCTTCTCGGCGTACGACTTCCAATCGCGCTCCGCCGCTGTGAAATCGAGCTGCCGTTCGTCTTCGAGCGCTCGCAGCGAATACAAATCCGCGCTTGCCGGCTGTTGCTGAATCAAGTCTCCGAGGGCGGGACGCGTCTCTGCCGGCGGCCTGCGAAACAGCACTTCGCCGTACGGCAATTGCATCGCGCGGAAAAAGGCTCGTTCTACGTCCGTTTTTGCCTCGATGTTGTGAATCCAGGCGGGCAGCTCGCCCTTGGCTGCCAGCGAGAACGTGCCCGCGCCGACAAGAAGGACCGCGGCGCTGATGCTCCATGCGCAATTGGGAGCGAAATCACGGAACGATTTCAATGTCCACCCCCTGAGAACCCATGTTGTGCGCGATGTCTTCCGCCGTGACCGTCAAATGGTAAGTTCCGGGAATCATCTGCTCCGGAATGAACAGTTCGCCTGTATTGGCGTTGAGTTTCGCATCCCAATGCAAACTCACGGGCGCCGCGCCTTCGAGCCGCGCCACAAGCGTGCGCGTGTTCTGTGACGCCAAAACCTTCAAGTCCACCGTTTCCCCGCGGCTGTAGCGCGTTTTTGGCAGTTTGATCTGCACCGTCGGCGACTTGCTGGCAATCACGAACGTCTTCACTTCACGGTAGGTTTGCCCGGAACGGTCGCGCATCACCAGTCGAACCGGATACGTTCCATCCGCCAGGTCCGTCGGAACCAGGAAGCGTGTTTGCCATGTGTCTTCGCCGTGCAAATATCGCAAGGGCTTCACCAGTCCGAACGGAAACAGCGCCACAACTGAGACGATCGCTGGGTCCGTTTTCACTCGAATCACCGGGTCTCCCGGGCGAATCACGCGTGGCCGCAGCAGCGCCCGCGGCACCGCCAGGAACGATGTGTACGGCGTCACAAATTTGTATTGGCGCGACAAACGGATGATCTCCTCAATGGAAGCCGCGTCTTCACCTTCGCGCTCGATCTTCTCCAGCAATGCATCCACACGGGCGCGTGCCCAGAGTCTCGGAAGTTGTGGATGCTCGGCGGATTCGCTCGGCAAGTTCGCTTTAGAGGACATGGACACAGGCGTCCCGTCTCTGACGCCATGCACGCTAAAGCCAACCTCCTGCGCCGGCTTCTGATACCGGCCAACCCACGCCGCTTCCGACCCGGCGAAGGCCGCGTCTTGCAAGCGATAAACAGCGTCCACTGCCGATTCCGGCGAAACCGTCACCGCCAGTTGCCCAACCGGGCTGCGCCCAATCTTCGAGAGGAACGAATTCAGCTTGAATTCGATCGGTTCCGTCGAAAGCACGTTTTCCAGAACGCCGTCCTCGCGCGCCAGCAGCTTCAAGAGAGGCAGGTTCGCATCGTCGCCCACCCCAAAGATGTACGTCTTTGGCCGGCTCGCTTCGGGCAGCCGTTTCCAGTCCGCTTCGTACGTCGCCGCGAGTTTCGCGTTTTTGATGAGGCCCTCAGTCGCGCCGCCGTCACTCAGCAGCACTAGGTACGGATTGCCTCCGGAAGCGCCGGATTCCCGCAGCGCTTCTTGCAGCGCTTTCTCAAGATCGGTGCCGCCCCGCAAGCGGCTGGCGCGCACGAAATCGAGCGCATGTTGCACGTTGTTACTGTCGGCAGCAACCGGAGACTGCTGAAACGGCTGAACCTGGCTATTGAATAGAATCAAATTGAACTTGTCTTCGGGCTTCAATGCGTGCAGCAAGGTCTCCAGTGCCTGGTAGCTGCGTTCGAGTTTTTCCCACTGCATGGATAGCGACGTATCGAACAGAATCACCGCCGTTTTTGTTGGCGCGCCACTCGTGGGCGAATCTTTCGTTGCGCTCTGGTTCGCTCCAAAACCCAGCAGCGCATCAACCGCGAAGAAACCTGGTTCGTTTGTGCTTCGCACTGGCGCGGTCGCCGTGAGCGAAGGCTGCCCGCTTAATGGATTCCGGTGCGTTATAACCGCCAACGTGTCGCTTCCCGCTTTATCCAGATCGAACGTGGCCACGAAATCCTCGGTGAGGTTCACGTTCTCGCCTTCGAACACTCCACGCACAACTTGAGGCGTATTCTGCGCGGGCTGCAGCGGGTAAGTTTTCGCAGGCGCCTGAAAGTTGGTCAAAGCATGCGCGGACCGCAATTCGAAATTGATTCGGAGATGGTGCGCCATTTGTGCATGGTATGCATCCGGGCGCAGAGGAATCGCGAAATACGATTTGAGATTCTCGACCGGAATCGTCTCGTGGTATTCGAATTCCAGACGCTTCGTCCCATATCCCGGAATAGGAACAATCCGCGCACTGAAAATGGCGCTGCGCTTAGCTTCCTCGGCGCCACGCTCTCCCATTTGAAGCAGCCCCGGATCAATGGATTGCTGCTTCAGTTCGTTATAAATCTCGCCGGCGCGCTTGCGCTCCAGGATCACAGCAGGAATGCGCACAGGGCCGTCCCACACGGCAAAATCGGAAACTGTCGCCCGGCTCGGCAATGCGAAAACGTAGTTCCCTTCCTGAATGCCGGCCGTATGGTTGGCGAAGATTTGGCGCACAAACACGCGAGCATCGCCATTGTCAATCTCAACGGTAATTTCCATCTCCTCGAGAGAAAGAATCGCGGGATCAGGCTGGGACTTGTCTCGTGGAATCAGTACGCCGCCATCCGAGAAAGCAGGAGAGGGCGCCAATAACAAAAGCAAAAGAATGCCCAATGTTCGATTCATGGCTAGAATTTGCTCTCCTCAATGCGCACCAGCCCGTTGTCCGTGCCCACGTAGATGTATCCGTTGCCTTCGGCAAGCGCTGTCACATTCGCGGAAGGCAAACCGTCCGTAACCACCGTCCAGCGCTCTTTCTCGCGGTCGTAAACGTAGAGTCCTTGATCCAGGCTTCCCGCGAAAACGTGGTCCTTGGTTACCAGCATCGCGTTGGGATTAATCTCGGTCGCAGTGGTCACATTTTGGTACGCGTGGAACTTTCCCGTGCTGTCGAGTCCCATCACGCCGCTCCCATAAGTTCCAATCATCCATTCGTCGCCCACCCGCGCGACCGCAGTAATCCAGTTCTGCTTCAATCCGGAATTCCCTGCCGTGAAATTTGCTCTTACGAATCCCTTTTCGACTGCGGAAAGTCCACCCAGCGTCCCCACCAACAGATCGTCGCCCGCCACTGCCAGCGCGTAGACATGGTTGTTCACGAGTCCATGAAAGCTGTACATGCTGCGGGCGCCTTCAGCGTCCAGAAACGTGATGCCCGCGGGAGTCGCAATGGCTAATCCGTCGTGGTAAGGCACCACGTCCGTGACGTGCTCGGCTATCAAGCCGTCCGCTGTTCCTAAAACCTGCTCCGGCTTCCCACTTGCTCCGAAGCGCACCAAACCGTTCGCGGTCGCTACTTCCACCGCGCCGCTCTTCGTATCCGGCCAAATGCGATTGACGCAAAAAACGTGCTCATTCTCGATGTGCGCCGGGCGCGCCGGTCCGTCCGGCAGAACGTCGAGGCCGTGGTCGAAGTAGCCAACCCACAGTTGGCCATTGGCGTCGCCCGCCAAAGCGGATATGTTGCGGTCGCTCAGAACCGCGGGTCGCGGCTTGAGCACTTCCTGCCACCCAAAGCCATTCGCCTTGACCTGGAAAATACCATTGCGCGTGAGGACCATTACTCCTTGCTCAGTTCCCTGGATTTGCCGGACCTCCTCTGCACCCATGCCGACGCCGTCCCGAGACGCGGAATGCCGAAGATTCGAGGCAAGCGGCGCGCGAACGACGCCTTGATCCTCCGAACCAATCCACAACTCGTTGCCCTCAACATGGAGGCAGGTCACCAGGACACCGTTGGCCAACACGCCTGAAAAGCGGCCCCCATCAAACTCCGCTACACCCAGCGGCGTTCCGACATAAGCCTTATCCCCTGCCAACGTGATGGCTTGCACCTGCCGATCCGGGAGCCCCTGTTCCTCCGCAAACACATCCGTCGTTCCGGCATGCCAGTGCCGGACTCCCCCATCCAGCGTTCCAACCCACAAATCCACGTCGGAGCCCGCCAGCGCCTGGACATACAAATGGCCCAGCGTGGGATGCAATTCCTGAATGGTCTTTCCGTCATAGACCAATACCCCGCGTTTTTTCGTGCCAATGAGCAGGTGTCCGCTCGTAACCGGCAGGATCGTGGTCACCGCGCGCACCTCCGCGTCCGCGGAATAGATTTGCCGGAACTTCTGTCCGTCGAACAGCAGAATGCCTTGGCCTGCGGTGGCCAGGATTAATTCGGGCTGCGTTGCTCCTGCGACTTGTCCAACCGCAGCTGCCACTAAAGGCGAGGCTGGCAAGTCCCGCCCGGCGGAGAATTCACGCACAAGATTGCCGCGCAAGTCGTATTGCAGCAGACCTGCAGGTCCTGCGACGTACAAGCTGTCCTGGAAGTGCGCTACCTGCGCGAAAACTTCCGGCGAACGCACCGACTCAAAATTAAGGTTTTGCTTGGGAGAAAATGGCCGCACCGCAAAGGCCAACTCGCGCTCCGCTCGAAGTTCCTGCTTCGAAAGCTTGAGTGCCCGCGAAACCTGCCACAGGACAACGCCGCCCAAAAAACCAGCGGCCACTATCGCCAATCCGCCTATCCACCACCATCGCCGCCCGCCGAGAGAGACCATGATTCCTCTTCGAGTTACCAACACTGGAACGCCGATTCCGACACAAATCTTGCAGGAAGAGTTCCATCTGCTTTCTTCGAGGTTTGACTACATCTTGCTTGAATCTTAGGCGGGCTGTCGTGTTCGCGAAGAAACGCTGTGTCCTAAATCTTACACAATTAACCGGAATGCCTATGGGTCGAGAGTCCGTCGAGGCTCGCGCGCGGCAGGCACTGCAAGAAGCGATGTATCGGTCGAGAACATTCAGAGCTTCATGAAAAACGCGGCCCGTTCGCTCTTTCGATCTGGCGACCGAGGCTCAACGAACTGGCAGATGATTGTTGGCAACATCGGCTGGCGAATTCGCCGACGTACTTCCTGAACTACCTTTGGCAATGATAGACAGCATTGTCGTAACCCTTCCGCCGGGAGTGCAGACCAATGAGAGTCGGAATGTGAGATGTGCTGCCTCGCGATCCTCTGGTGCAATGCCAAGAAGTCACTCGAATAGCGCCGGTCCTCGAAGGGCTGCAACGGTTTCCTAGACCGTTGCACGGGAGAAACAGCGGTCAGCACGAAGCGTGGGTTTGAATCGCCGACCTCGTGGTTCAATGCAGGAGATATCCAATGCCGAATCCTACATCTGAAGCCTCGCGGGCTTCTGATCTTGACGACGATCAGGGATCGAATCTTCGAAGTATCTGCTTAAGTCGCTTGTTTGCAACGCTTACGAGATTTCGACCGGTGACGCGCGACCGACATTTCTCGAAAAAAAGGCACGGATTTGGGTGGATCTGGAAAAAATGGAAAATTAAGCCGCGGCCTAAGTGCTTTGTTTTCTGGAGCGGGCGATGGGAATCGAACCCTACGCCCCAAGTGATAACACGTAACTTATTGATTCTAAAAAGAGCATAAGGAACACAAGGTGCATAAAGTGCAGGATCGTAGCACAAATTTAGCACGAAACATGGAGTCGGAGTGCATCGAACGAATTGAACGGCTCGAGTTCGGAAGAGTCGTGCCGGATCCGATTGTGGCCCGGCATCTCTCTCGTAAGGGTGATCACACGCTGTCCGCCGTTCACCCTCGGGCATCCGAGACTACCGATTCAGGTCGCACGATTAGCGGCAAACCGTGCCAACCGCGAGGTACAGATGCTCGACAAACAAACGCGTGGCGCCATTCTTGTGCTCCGGAGGAAAGGGCACAGTCTGCGTCTCATCTCACGCCTTCTCTCTTTGAGCCGCCAAACCGTAAAGAAAGTCATAAAAATCGGTTCGGACGTGCCTCCAGTCATCCATCGTCTAGGTAAACTCGACGCCCACCATGAACGAATCGCGCAGATGCTGGCGGAATTTGACGGAAGCGTTGTCAAAGTACGTCGGGAACTGGCCGATGCCGGTATGAGCGTCGGATACTCAACACTAACTCGTTTCTGCCGGAAGAATTACCTGTTGGACGGTTTCCGAGCTCCCAGACGCTCCGTCGAGGCGACACGACAATGGTTGCTGGAGCTGGTACACGGAGCATATGGCGGGGAACGCTTTCACTCCCGGCTTCCTTGTACTGCTGATCTCCAATTCCTGCTTTCCAAACTGAAACATGGCCGATCCCGAGATCGTAAGAAAGCGGCTACCATTCTCGCCAGAAAACGAGGCATTTCGAATTTCCTGATCGCAGAGGCACTTCGGTCTTCACGCAAAACTACACGGCGATACTACAAGATGTATCTTGAAGCCGGGCCGGAAAAGCTGTTCGCCTGGAATACGACTCGGCACATCGGTATCGAAGCCCGGTATTGCGAGCGAACAAAACGCATCTTCGAAATCTTCCACCATAAGCCAACCGCCTTCGGCATCAACCGCACGAATTGGACGCACTCCGCACTCCTTAAAGCCTATGAGAAGTCATATGGCGAGGTTATCTCCCGATGCACTCTTGTCAGAATACTGCGGCGTGCTGGTTTCAAGTGGAGAAAGGCGCGACGAGTGCTTACCAGCCCGGATCCTCGTTACCACGAAAAGCTCGAGCTGTTGTTGAACACATTGCACCACCTTGGTGCGAATGAAATGTTTTTCTTCCTCGATGAGTGGGGGCCGACACAAGTCAGGAAGCGGGGAGGAAAGGCATATCGGAACGAGCATGTAACGATTCCTCGTCACCAAGTTTCTCGCGGCAATGTGTCGTTGGTTGCCGCGCTGAGCGCCACAACAAATCAGGTAACATGGCACTTTCTCGAATCAAAGGATTCACATGCCATGATGGACATGATCGAAGTCTTGTACAACCAGTACCACACAAAAGCGAAGCTCTATATCACATGGGACGCCGTCGTATGGCACAATTCCGGTCCGCTCCTTGAAGCGTTGGATCAGTTCAACGATGAAACCAAAGCGTTTTCGGTTGGGCCGACTATCGAACTGGTGCCGCTTCCGACATCCGCACAGTTTCTCAATGTGATTGAGGGAGTTTTGAGCGGAATGACGCGAGCCGTCATCAATAACTCCGACTACTCTGACGCAGCTGAAATGAAGCAGGCGATCTCAAGGCACCTTGTGGAGAGGAATGAGCATTTCAGAGACAACCCCAGGCGAGCCGGCAAGAAAATCTGGGAACTTGATTTCTTTGAAGATTTCGATGCACTTCGAGCCGGGAACTACAAGGAGAGGTAGACACTCCAAGGCGATACTTCAACGCGTAACAGCTCTCAATAACGCACAAGCCATCCGATGGCAGACCTCGTCGCCATGTTCTTTTTTTCGATGTCGGAGCTCCGAAGGCCCGCGAGGTATATCCGCTGGCCATCATGTTCCGCGTAACCTCGTGCGATGGACTCCTGTCGAAAACGATCAAGCCATTCGAAGAGGACCGGGTACCGGACCTGCAAACTTGCCCTAATTCTCATCGCCCTTTCAGGACTGATAAGGAAACGGCGGCACATGGCCGCATTCGGAAGGCCAATAGCAATGGAGAGCAGCACCTCCCCATGTTCCATGCCTTCGAGCGATGGCTCCCCGGAACACCGGAAATCGGATCGCGCGCAACGGGTTAGTTCCGTGCGCAGAGCTTCATCTTTCGTGATCTCCTGCAACCTTCGCAATGCCTGCTTGGTGTTCGGATAGTCTTGGCTTAAGAGTGCGTCCTTTACCGCATTAGCTCGCAATGCTTCGTCGAGATTTGGGCTCGCCGAGGTTGCACTCATGTGCGGTACACGCAGCTGACTAAACAGCGAAAAAACCCTTCCTCTTCTCGCTGCATTCTGAATTGCCTCGAGTTCACGCAGGCGCTTACGAACTCTCTTGTACTTTACAATCTGCTCGATGAGCCGATGACGCCACGCAAGCTGTTCCATCTCGGACTGCGTTAGCGATCGAGACGTTATCCATTCCCGTAAGGCTTCAACCCTTCTCAGGGCATCCGAAGTCACCTTCCGGGAATCCAGATCGAATTCGCAGCCTGCCTCCTGAAAGATCAGCTTCTTCAGGGCATCCGCCTCCTCCAGAAGCGGATTTATCGCTATCCCGATCTTCTTTACATCTATTCGGACACCCTCAAATTCCATTTCCGCAAGCTTCGCCAACACCTGCATTCTGACCCTTAGGAAGTTGTCTTCCAACTGACGATTCCGAAGCTCTACGTTCAAACGATGGAATAACCGCAGCGACATATCGGCGTCGGTGCACGCATGTTCGACGAGATCTTTGAACGGAACGTCGAGGAATGTCTGCTCTTTTTCGATGATTTCGCTGTACCGTTTGATCTTTGTTCCTAATAACCTCCGAGAGACATCACCAAGGTTAAAAAAGTCCCAGTCGCCGAAGCAGTCGCCAGCCGCCAACATCGTGTCGAAATGGATGTTTCGCAGGCGCATTCCGTGTTTCCGCAAAATCAGGTAGTCAAACTTGATGTTGTGTCCAACAAATTTTGTCTTGACCCTGAATAGTTTATTGAGCCGAGTTCGAACTTCGTCTTGAGATACCCGATCTAGATCCGACTGAATGAGGGGTACATAAACGGCCTGCCTCTCCCTGACAGAGAACGCAACGCCGTAGAGCACCGCATTCCTCGGATCTCTGTCGCTGGCCTCAGTGTCCAAAGCGCATATCTCTGCGGCCTTGACCATGTTCTGGAGTTCATCCAATTCCGCCGGCGTGCGGGCAGCCCTGTAATCCGGCCGTGTAGGATTCTCTTCGGCTCTCACCAGCTCCTGCTCGGGCAAAGGGGGAAGGCGAATCAGCGACCAGAATCCATACTCCTTCAAGGCGGAAGCGGCAGATTCCACATCTTCGATAAAGTTCGTTTCCCCATACCTGCCTTTCAGGTCCCCAAGAGATGGCAACCTGAATTGGAGTTCACGGCAGCGTTCACGGATGGCATCACCCCTCATAGCCAGCTTGCGCCCAACTTGTCCGAGATCTCCCGCTGCGGCTTTGGTCAAAACAGTTTCGAGAGTCCCGTGTACTTCGAGGATGCGCACAGCCTGTCTTTGTGTGAGCACCGGATCGCGTCCGTTCTTCTCGATCAACGCGAGCAAAAATGGCACTTGACTAGGACTGACGCCGAGCTGGTCTTTTATAGAGGTCATTGTCACGACATCCAGCTCACCGCCCTTCTTCGGAAGAATGACACCACACCGATGAGTGATGAGCTGAAACATCGCTTTGTTCCCTGTTATGATCCAGGCGCAGTGCGCCGCCAGAGCAGCACAGAGATCTCCCACTCGCACACCATTCGTGTACAGGACCGGCACGCGAAGCCGCTTCAACAAATCTACGGTGTCAGAAACAAGCGGCCCAGGCACGCAAGATCCAGTATCGCCGATGACGATGAGAGCCTTTCGCATGCCAAGTTGCTTGCGCAAGCGCATCAAGTCACGAACAAATCCAAATAGCATTGTCGTGTCACGGCCACCCGAATCGTACAAAAGTGGAGCGCCATGAAAGGTATTGTGGCTCGTCTCGAGTAGAAATGTGGAGTCTATGACGAACAGGCTGTCGGCCATAGCGCATTACCATTCACGATAGTTTCCGGAGTTCAGGTTCTCCATGTCCTGAAAGAAATCGATCTCCCAAATCTTTTTCCCGGCGCGCTTCGGATTGTCACGGAAATAATCATTGCGCTCGACGAAGTGTCTTGAAATGGCTGTCTTCATTTCATCTTCAGATTGATAATCTGAATGATGGATCACGGCTTTCTTCATCCCGCTGAACACCGCCTCGATTACATCCAAGAACTGAGAGGACGTTGGGAGCGGAACGAGATGAATAGTAGGACCGAAACCTGACGAGGTGGTTTCGACGTTAAACGCATCGAGCCACTCCACAAGCAATCCTGATTTGTGCCAGGAAGCGGCATCCCAGGTCAAATAGATCCGGATCGTGAACGGATACCGATTGAACAGAATCTCAATTAGATCGATCATCGCCTGCGTATCTTTTGCGGTGGAATGGAATAGAGCCAGCTCACCTGGTTCGTCGTCGCGTTCAACGCTCCTGACATGATCACCGAGCCCTTGTTCGGTTGTTCCTGTGGGACGGTGTGTACGTCCCTCTCGTGAACAATCCCACGACCGCCGTATTTCTTCACTCTCAGCGGACCCAGTTCATCAATGAAGAAGAAGAGCTCGTTTGGCTGAAGATTTCGAAGAGTGGTCAGAACTAGATCTACCTTTTCTCGATACTCGGGATCAGGGCTGGAGAGCACTCGACGTGCTTTCTTGATCTTGTAGCCAGCTTTCTGGAGGATGCGACCGACAGTGGCTTTTGAAATCGTCTCTTCGTAACACTGCTTGTACGCGGTTGCCAAAGAAGCATGATTCCAACTGGCCCGGTTGATTCCGTAAGCTTGAGGCCGGCTGTGAATCAGACCAAGAACCCTCACTCTCTTTCGTTCAAGGGCAACCCCCTTTTTTCCTGGAGATCTCTTTTTCCGCGGACGATTGAGCCCCGCCAATCCTTGATGGTTGTAGATCGTTATCCACTCTCGGATCGCATCAACCGGCAACTCTACCTTCTTGGCTATTTCTTCGAGGATAAGGCTGCGGTTATCCAGAATGGTGACGGCCTTTTGCCAGAGACGCTTATCGTTGGATTCTCGCCACTTAACAAGTTGCAGCTTGTCTTCTTGACGCACGAAGCGAATGCGCCATCGATCTTTCGGGCGGCCTGGGGAATCTACTGTAGGTAGCCGACTCCGAGCAGCGGAGGCAGCGTGTCTCGAAAAAACCCCAGGATATTGAAGGATGTTCTTGCCTCGGTAGGAAAGGGCGCGGGGTGCTGAAGAACACTTCCAGGTAATGGAATATATTGCGATGACGGCAAGGCGAAACGTATACAATTCGCCGAAGTCAAAGATGAATTCGAATGAATCCCCTCTGGTGAGATCGATCAGGTGCATTGGGATCGCGCAGGAAACGCACGGCTCCTTCGCGTCAACAATGTAATCGTCATCATTGCCAAAATTCACGTAGCAGCAATTCTTGATCTTGAATTCATACAGGTGATCCTCGGACCAGCCCAGGATCTCTAGTATTATCGCGGCAAGTTGTTCGAGGGTTGTCTTGTCCGCGATCTCAAAGTCTCGATACCAATTCGGATGTAGGAATTCGGGATCTCTCGGGCATTGACCTCTGTATTGTATGCGGAGTTTGAGGATCTGTGAGGTGCGCCATTTCCGCTTTCTCGATTTTCCTTCGACGTGAATCGGCCCGTTCGATTGTACATCGGTGCCCATGTTCGGCAGCCTGGGAAGCATCGAACCTTGTGATCCTTATAATAGTGACAGAAAGCAGAGGGTTGCTATGTCATCTCGCACGATTCTGCGCCGCCGACTTGAATTCGTCAATTGTTGAATCCCGAGAAGGACTCACAATGCTGCGCCGAGTCGAAACGGTCGGCGCCACGCAAGGCTTACCTTTTCTGCGCCGGCTATCGGCGAAGGCGCGGGTCCTTCTCCCCCGAACACAGGAAATCAAGTTGGCGGCCAGACGCCACCTGGTTCCCTTCAGATCCTCCGGTGGCGGCCAAACCGCTCGCCGGCTGCCCGGAGCCAACACTTTGTGGGGCATTTTAGAAACGCATTGAACAGATCAGAGGAAATTCTCATGGAAGGAGGTATGCCTTTCTTTCAATTCTGTGCCTCGAATCCTCGGCGGGAAGCTGGCTGTAGCCTTGTGTGGGATCAGCGAGTCGGAGGTTTTTGTTCTCCTGCGCGCAATGAGTGTAACGACGATTTTGCCAGTCACGAAAACGCATGTAGAACGCTGTGCCTACCAAAAAGTCCGTATGCATTGAAAGCGTTGCATTTACGGGAAGCCCCGTAACGCATTGTTACCGGACGAAATTAGGTCTCGGGGCGTTATGGCCTATCCCAAACCCCGATTGCTGCGTAATTTTTGGTACAGACTGTTCGTATATTCCTCCAAAATCCTTGGCTTTGCAGGAAAGGATATCCTCAGCGATTTGGAGGATACAGCCCGAAGGCTTCTTCAACTTCGCGAATCCGCTGACGGCGGACGTGATTCAGATTGAGCATCGCCACGGTTGCGCGGCCAACGGGAGTCCATCCTTCCATTTCATAGCCTTTGAATCGAAAGTGCTCCGACCACCGTTGCCGGATGGGATGAAACAAGGGCACCTGCTCGCCTGTCGCCGGATCAACGGCCGTTGTCCTGTCGGCTTTATGCAGATTGCATCCGGGGCATGCTAAGGCAAGGTTTTCCAAAATGGAGTGGCCGCCCTTTGATTGCGGGATGATGTGTTCGACGTGAAACGTGGCTCCCTGGAGGCTCTCGTGCATGAGGCAGTATTGGCATCGTCCGTCTGCACGCAACCGGACGGCTTGCGACAGTGTTTCCGGCACGGCCATTACGGCCGCTTGCTCAAAATCTGCAGTGCTTCCCCACGGACGAGAGACAATTGCTCGCTCAATTCAACCAGCGCTTCGAGTTCTTCTCTTTCCGATTGACCAAGAAGGCCTTCGTTGTTGCGGTCCATGAGTTCCTGAAGGCGACGGTCCGCCTTCGATGGAAAATGGAGATTTCCAACAGCCTCTACCCATTTCACGGGGGCCGAGATGGTTGAGCTCATGGGATGATCCTAGGATGGCGGAGCGCTCACGTCAATGGTAGGTCAGGGATCGCCAGGGATCGCTATCCGTTCGCCTTCCTGTGAGCAATCGAAATATCGCGAAGAGTTATCCCAAATCGTCAGAGGAGACGACAAGTGAAATTATTGATTTCAAAGGCAGTCAGGGTTTTGGCGAACCACAGGACTCAGCATGCGATGAAAACATTCCGCCTCTACAGCTGTTTTTGCTGGAGAGCGAGGGCACTAGGCAGCGCTCTTCTTACCGCTCACGATTGGCAGCATGAACGAGTCCAAGCGGTCTTGCCGCCCTTTGATCCACGGCGCGTAATGTTTCTCGGTAACTTTGGTTGATGAATGCCCGAGTAGCTTTGATACCTCCTCCAGTGAGACTCCGCGCTGGAGGAGGTCCACCGAGAACGTATCCCTCAACGAATGCGACGCAAAGTTACCGAGGCCCGCAAGGAACAGCCGCCGAAAATCCTTCTGATAATCCTTCACCACGGTTTTCTTTTGACCACCTCGATTATCCCAAAACACGTATTCGGCATTGCCGTTCGCAACCGACAGCAGTTCTTTCGCAACGTCAGCCGGGATTAGCACAGACACATGCGTTCCGGTTTGTTGTCGGCTAGTTACGACACGATGCGCGTTCTTCTTGTCGAACACCAGCGAATCGCGCTTCAACGTAACTGCGTCACTGATAGCCAAGCCGCTGTGCCGCATCAGCCGGACGACCGCACACATCCGTCGTACGAGACCATCGTGTTCGAATGCTTTGGGGATCGCGCCGAGAAGAGCTTTGTACTGTTTATCATCCAACGGCATCGTCGGTGGTTGGTCCACTTTGATGGGGCTTAACCGGGGCAACCTCTGCAAGTATCCATCGTCGTGAAGGAAGCGCAGGAACTGGCGGATGCGCTGTTGCGCTTCCCGCCGCGTACTGCTGGCCGGGTAAAGCGTTTTCCATGTCTCGACGGAATTTGTAAAGTGCCGCTGCCGTGATCGCATTCGGAACAAAAACTCCGTTCTCCGCGAGAAAGTCCGCGAGTCTGGTAAGTTCTCTCTTGTGGCGCTTCACCGTCGTGTCACCAATTCGCTGTGACTGTTTGGACGTGACGAATGCTTCGACGAGCGAGTGGATCGTGGGCGCTACTGTCGGAGTCGCGGGGGCGTTGCCGGCGGACATCTGCTCGATCAGGTATTGCTTCTGACGCTCGGCCTCGACCCAAGTGCGTGCCTTCGCGGATCGCCGATATTGCACGCCACCTGCGGTCCAGCGCAGATGCTTGCGGCAGTTGCAACGCCTACAAAATTCCTCGCCTTTGTACTTGCATGCTGCTGAATGGCGGACAAAAATGGTGACGACCGAGATGTTGAAGGGTGCGTTCATTGCGATCCCCCGGTGGAATTCGGTAGCGCAATCCTAGCACAGAAAGTCACTGATGGTTACAACCTATTGAACATAAGCTAGTTAAGTATGGAGCGGGCGATGGGAATCGAACCCACGTCCGAAGCTTGGGAAGCTTTGAACAAAACTCTGAAAGCGATTGAATTGGCGGCATTTAGCTTTCTTGGAATTAGCCTTAGTTGGAAAATAGATGGAAAACGAAATCTGTTGACTTAAATTTGTTCTTTTGCGCTTCCAGAGTAAACGTAGGGCGCTTTGCTTTCCTTTGCATATCAGTTTCTTAGGGTTAATCGTATCGCAGCG
>Ga0209267_1000625_pt1 | contig 25495 bp, 26 predicted proteins | sample GraSoiAngelo_137_FD_185894 | JGI IMG/M metagenome (GOLD analysis project Ga0209267, IMG submission 185894) | Grasslands soil microbial communities from the Angelo Coastal Reserve, California, USA - 14_0929_09_30cm (SPAdes) (version 2) | ecosystem: Environmental > Terrestrial > Soil > Grasslands ... | reverse complement strand
ATCACGCGGTGAATATGCCCCTGCTCCTTGCACACACCGCCCGTCAAGCCACCCGAGTTGAGCCTGGGTGATGGTGCCGTTCTTGCGGCGCTAGAACCTAGGTTCAGCAAGGAGGGCTAAGTCGTAACAAGGTATCTGTAGGGGAACCTGCAGATGGATCACCTCCTAAAGAACGTCATTCAAGGAGGTCTTGGCAAGGTAGAAAGGGCCTCTGCTTCCCGATCGCGAACGTCTAATCCACTCCTTTTTGGAGTCGTCGATCAGACCGAGGTCCGAAGGGCCTCGACGCTAGGCCTCGGCGGACGCCGGCGGGACAACGAGGTCCGTCTGGATCGCGTCCCCCTTTGCGAGAGGCCTCGCGCGCCAAGGCGAATGGACTTGCCCCATCAGCTCCCGCCATTCGGCCGGCATGGGACGGCCCTCCTCGTCGCGCCGGTACCAGTCGACGACCCCTTCGACCATGGTCCGAGGTCCTTTCATGGTGACGAGGATGGCGTTCCGCACGTTGGCGGCCGCCTCCGCGGCGACCCGGTTGGAGAACACGGCCGCATAGGGATTCTTCGACATCCACCAGATGACCAGAAACACCGTCGGGTTCGCGTCTCGCCGCTCGCGCCTCTTTCCCATCCGATCCTCATCCTGCGTCCGCCCGGGGGTGGGCGTTGGCGGTTCAAGCCGATGGCACGGGGAAAGAGCCTTTGTCAACACGGGCTCTTCGCCTTGACAAACGTCGGGATCGTGCGTGAAGCGGATCACTTTCGAGCCGTGACAATGACGCATTCGCAAGGGATCCGGATTCCATTGTGGGTCCGCCACTCCCTCAGATTTTCTCGCGTACGCGCGAGGATCTTGCCCTGGACGTCGGGGTCCTCCTCTCGAATCGAATGCCCGAGGGGAGTGCCTTCGACGAACGTCTCGATGTAGTCGTCCGCGTCCTTGAACGACATCGTGTGGGTCTTTCGGTCCTCCTTCGCTTCGTGGAAGCCCACGGCCTCGAGGAGCTTCATCATTTCGCCGGGACCTCCGAGTTCGAACGGCGTTGGCAGGTAGCCGGTCTCGTCCGGTTCCGCGAACTCGAGCATGGGACCGACGACGGCATGGATCGCGGACGCCCTCTCCGCCGTGCTCCAGATCGCGACCCCGATCCGCCCCTTCGGCGCGAGGACTCGGTACGTCTCACGTGCGACGGCCTCCGGGTTCGTGAAGATCTGGAAGCCGAATCGACTCACTGCCAAGTCGAACGACTCATCGGGGAAATCCATCTTCTCCGCGTCCATCGTCCGGAACTCGACGGATGGGATGCGCCGTTGGGACGCGACGCGGGTCGCCAGCTGCACCATCTGTTCCGACAGGTCGATTCCGACGACCTTCCCATCGGGTCCCACCATCCTCGCGAGGCTCATCGCCGGCTCGCCGGGCCCCGTGGCGATGTCGAGACACCGTTCGCGGACCTTCGGGTCCACGCGCGCGAGGAGGTCGAAGCCGTACGGCTCCAGATTCCGGAGCATCTTCACGTACCGTCCGGCCGCCTCGTTCCACGTGGTCCGGGTGTATTCCCGGTAGGAATCCTCCGAGTACGTCCACGGCGTCGTCTCGCCCCCCTGAGGCCATCAGCGTCTCGGTATTTATTCCTCGGAGACGAAGGGCTAGAGCCAGCCCTTCCGGCGCATCCACACGGCGAGGACGACGGTTGGGATGGCCATCAAGGCAAGGGCGGCGTAGAGCCCTTCGGGCCGATTGAAACCGTAGAACGTCACGTTCATCCCGAACGCGCTCGAGACGATCGCGATCGGCAGGGTGATCGTGAAGATCACGGTGAGCACCTTGATCACCTCGTTCATCTGGTTCGAGGCCAAGGTCGCCTGGACCTCCATGAGGCTCGCCACGGTCTCGCGGTTCGCATCGAGGGTGTCGAGGGCGCTGATCGTGTGTTCCTGGACGTCCCTCAGGTAGGTTCGCGTTTCGTTTCGGAAGGACGGAATCTCCAGTCGGCCCAGGACCGCGAACATTTCGCGCTGCGGGCGCAACGCATTGCGAACGCGCACGAGGTCCGAACGGAGCGAATGGAGCCGCGAGATACCCTGCCCACTCGGTTGCTCGATGATGTCCTCCTCGAGTTGGTCGACGATCGATTGGAACCGGTCCAGCTGCGGGAAATAGGAGTCGACGATCGCATCGAGGATCGTGTACGCGAGGAAGTCCGTGCCGGATTTCACCATCTTCGGATTCTTCTTTCGGAGGCGGATCCGCACGTCCTCCAATTGCGCGAATCCCTGGTCGTGGACCGTGATCAGGAACTTCTTGGTGACGAACAAGGAGAGTGGATCGGTGTCGATCTCCTCCGTCCATGTGATCGCCCGCGCGATGATGAACACGACGTCATCGTAAACGTCCACTTTCGGCGCCATCGCCTGGTTCCGGGCGTCGTCGAGGGCGAGCGGGTGGGCACCGAAGAGAGTCTCTAGTTCCCCCGCCGTCCGGTCATCGAGCCCGACGACGTTCACCCAGGTGACCGCATACTTCTCGACGAGATCGCGGCAGCGACCGATTGTCACGTCCTTCTCTTCGAGGAATTCGGTCGGCGTGTAGGCGATCACGTCGACGCGGGCCATGGCCGCGGCGAACCCGTCCGGGTCCCTTTAACCCTTGTGCGGTGCCGCGAATCCGGAAACTCCAAGTGCCCGCCGCACGTTGCGGACCGGGGCGCGCGAATGAAGGTCGTACCACGCAAGAAGGCGAAGGCGCTCAAGGGGGACCGGAGCCTTTCCTATCAGCTCATCACGCCGGCGAACGCCGGCTCGCGCAAGTTCATCATCACCGTGGTCGACATCCGGCCGGGAGGGAGCACGCGCCTGCACGAACATCGCACGGTCGAATCGATGTATTACATCCTCGAGGGCCGCGGAGAGGTCCTTTCCGGGAACGACAAGAAAGTCCTCGGCCCCGACACCGCGGTGTACTTTCCCGCGGGCTCGACCCACGGCATCCGCAACGTCGGTCGAACGAGGCTGCGGTACCTTTCGTGCCACGCGCCGCCGTACGAGATCGAAGAACTGTACCGGAGCTTCCGGGAACACGAAAGCCTCGTGGTGACGGGAGGCTGAGGCGGAGGACGTACTTGGCCAAAGCTTAAGCGTGGCCATCGAGTCCCAAATTTTCGTGCGAGTCATCGCGGTCGTTTTCGGAATCCTCATCGCGCTCGCCGGCTCGGTGTGGGCCCTCCAGGGCGCCGGACTGATCTTGGGGTCCTTCATGTCGAACGATCCGTTGTGGATCTGGATCGGGACGGGCACCGTCCTCGTCGGATTGGCGCTTCTGGTCTTCGGACTCCGCTCCCGTCCGGCGCAGAGTGCCTAGATCGGTTTCTCTCATCCGACGAGCAATGTGATCGAGTCGTAGCCGGAGGAGCCATTCGGGAACGGCGGGGCGGGATTCGAATCTTCCGATCCGCCCGTCCCGTCGACTGCGCGGGCGACGATCCGAAACGACCCGCTCCGTCTCGGCGTCCAATCGTACGTCCAGAGGACCCAGGTCAGGTTCGACGGGGCCGGATTCAGGGTCGCCGCGTTCCAGGTCGAACCGCCATCCGTGCTCACTTCGACCAAAGAGATCCCGCGGTCCCCCGCGAAGGCGACGCCGCCAAGATGGACCAGCCCGTTCACGACCGTGCCGTCCGAGGGCGTCGCGATGATGGCCGTCGTGTGAATCTGTCCCTGGTTCGTCCAGCCTTTCTGCTGCCAGAAACCGCGGTATTCGCCTTTTACGGCCTCGATCTTGGTGAGCCATTTGGCGTGGAACATCCCGTACAAACCGGGGACGATGATGCGGGCGGGAAACCCGTGTGTGGTCGCGAGGGGCGCGTCGTTCATCAGGACCGCGACGATCGTGTTCGGGTTCAGGGCGCGATCCCGCGGAATCGCCGCGGTGTATCCGTCGGCGCACGTGAAGACGATCCATATATCGGCGGCAGGATCGAGGCCCGCGGACTGGAGGAGAGCGGCGAGGCGCACCCCTTGCCAGCGTGCGTTGCTGATCAGGTTGCCGCCGACTTCGTTGCTCACGCATTCGAGCGTGACGATCTCGTCGGCATGGTCGGGATCCGACGGATCGGATCGAGCGAGCAGTTGAGGATAGTCGTACGTCGCAGGGGTCGCCACGAGGCCCTCGATCGAGAGCCGCCATGAACCCTCATCGACGGCCGGATCGATCACGTTCTTCGTCACGACGTAGAATTCCGAGGTCGGCGTCCGTTCCTTCAGGAACATCTCGCCGATCGACGCGAAGACGAGGCGGCCTTTCTTCACCGCAAGGCTTGCGAGCCCGTAGATGGCGAGGACCGCGAGGACGATCGCGCCGACGCTCCCGACGAGGAACTGGCGGCGGCTCAGGCTGAATCCCTCCGGATATCGCGCGGAGACGTCGACGAAGAAGTAGTCGAGCACGGCCGCGTACACGAACGATCCAACAAGCTGGCTGAAGGAGGCGAACCAGGGGCCTGCCGACGTGTTCGATCCAAAGAATCCCCCGTCAAGTAGGGGAAGGATCGCCAGGAGGAGGATTCCCGCGGAGGTCAGGGCGTAGAAGGCCATCACGAGCGATCGACGGCCGAGCCATCGCTGCACCCTGCGGTACGTGAGTCCGTAGAGTCCCGGCAGGGCGAGGAAGACGGCGACGGCGGCGATGAGGCCGAGCAGCTTCGCGCCCTCCCCGAGGGCTCGGATGGCAAAGGACTCGAGCTCGCCGGGGATTCGATAGACGACGAATTCCTCCGCGACCTCCGGCAGGAACACGCCGAGGCCGAGCCATCGCAGGACGAAGGTGACCGCGAGTCCGCTCCCGCCGGCCAAGGCCCCGGCCGCGAACCGAATCCAAGGAAGGCCCCGGATCGTTCGGGAAATCGTCTTCCACAGGGGACGCACGCGGACCGAACGCCCGGTGCGTCGCTTGAACCTATGCCAGCGTCGTGATTTGCGACCAATTCTTTATCTAGGCCAAGGTTCGTCCTCGAAGGGAGAGCATGCCCGCGCCGTCCAGTTCCCAGATACGGGTGGGCCCGCGGCTCGCCTTCACCGTGCTCTGGACGGTCGTCTCAGTCATCGGCTTGGGCCTCGGACTCCTCGTCGGAGTTCCGGGCCTTGCCGATTTGGTCCAGCGGGGGTCCGCTTCGACGACCGAGGCCAAGACCTTGGTCGTCGCGGTTGCCGTCGGCATGTTCCTGACCGGCGCGTACGGGATCATGGCGAGCCACCGGAATCTGAAGCATTCCGTCGACTTGATCGCGGAAGTCGATCGCGCACGAACGGAGACACTGGTCCGGGAATCGACCCGATTTATGCAGCCGCCGCCGAAGTAGGCCACGCGGGGCTCCCCCAACGCTTCCTCGAAGACCCTAGAGATTCAGCAGCCCTTCGGTCAGACGCAGGTAGAGAAACACCGGCTCGCCGAGTCTGGCGACTTGCCGCCCTTTCTCCGTCAGCGAGTATTCGACGCCCGGAGGCCGCGTATCGAGCACCGACCGTCGCACGAAGCCGAGCCTCTCGAGCCGCGCGAGCTTGACCGAAAGGACGCGGGCGCTGATGTCACCAAGGGCCTTCTTGATTTCCTGAAAGCGACTCGCTCCTCCCGTGAACAGGAACGTCAATATTTCGACGGACCACTTGCTGAACACGGTCCGTGCGACGCGAATATTGAGTCGGGCGTGATTCGCTGTCGTCGATTGCGTGCCGCTCCGCTCAACGATCTCGCGGGCGAATTCCGAAGATCGCTCCCCGAATTCGTCAAATCGCGCCAGGAGCTGGGGATTGACGGTCAGTCGAGGGGATTCCGGCGGACTCTCTCCGTTAGAGATCTTCCTCGATCGGCGTTTTCGTGTCTTCTCCTTCGCCGGTGGTCCCGAGCGCTCCATGGATCGTCCCCGTCGGTCGAGTACGGGACCGGCGGCTCGTATCGTAGGCCGCTCCGTCGCAAGAACCTATTCCCATAGTTACCGAATTGTAACTTACTCACGACGGCCCCACTGCTCAATTCACTTTCCGAAGTACCATCTCGGAAAAGGATGCGACGCGTTCCCCTTTTTTCGGTGGGATTTGCGTCGACAGTGTTTCTCACCTCCAAGGCGACCTTCGCGATCGTCCGGTCAGCAAGCGACACCGAGTTCACGACCCCAAGTGGTGTGCTCGTCGATAATCGGTGGCTGGCCGCCGCTGGATAACGATTACCCTCTTCCTGCGCGGGGGCCGCCGCTCTCATCGACCCCCGCCTCTTTTCTTTTTCCGGACGGAATCTGCGAAGCGAGCGCCGCAAATATCCGGACGTCCGCCATGCAGGGTTCGGGAACGGGCATGACCGCCGAACGACAGAAGATCCGGGCCGCGGAGTGGCTGTATCGTTGGAACTTGAGTAGCAGCATCATCGGGATTGTCTTCACGATCGGCACGTTCCTCGGGGTGTTCACCATCCTGCTCGGGCCGATCTTCACGGCGCAGTTCGGGTTCTCGTCCTTGCAGACTGCGCTGGTCTTGTTCCTCCTCGTCCTCGCGGTGATCATCGGATTCGGGCTGTACCTCGACAAGGTAATCCACTTCTGGTCCGCGCAGGCCACCGTGGCGACGACGAGAAATCCCTACTTGGTCTCGGCGCTGTACCAGAAGGAGCTTCTGTCCCTGGTGTACATCCAGGTCCCGGTGTTGAAGAGCTTGCGGGCCCTCGTCGAGACGCAGATGATGGACGAATCGAAGAAGCATGCGTTCCTCACAGAGCTCGACCGCTCCCTGGCGAAAGTCGAGCAATCGATCCGAGACAAGAGCTGGCCGATCGAGCCCCACGAGCGGGTCTATTGACCGGAGCTTAGGGCGATGAGACGGTGACTTTATAGCGCGAGGAATGCCTTTCGCGCGGGGGATACGATGCGCGTTGCGGAGGGTGGTCTACGCTCCGGAGTCGACCTGGGGATTGGAGTTCTTGTCTTGGTCCTTGCCGCGGCCGTGGCCCTCACGCCGTCGGTCCTCGGCGCTGGGTTTCCGTCGAGGGGTCCGGCTCGGGTGTCTTCCGATGCGGTCGTGCCCGCAGGGGTGGCGACCTTCAATCCGCCCCACTTTGACAGTGGCTACGATGCGAACGGGAACGGCTTGTTCGACTTCCTCTTGGTCAACGTAAGCCTCTCGGTCACCGTCGCAGGCAATTTTACAGTCGCTGGGACCCTCCATGACCCAGGCTATATCCTGTACCTCAACAACGCGACGTCCGCGTTCCTCCCGGTGGGGCCGGCGATCGTAACGGTCTGGTTCCAGGGAGGGGCTATCTACGCGTCCGGTGTCGATGGACCCTATACGGTCGACCTGCTTCTCTTGAACGAAACCTACTCGATCATCGACACGGGCAGCCACACGACGCAGGCCTACAGCCACCTCGCGTTCGACCCACCACCTGCCTTTATGACGCCGCCGCACCCCGACTCCGGCGAAGACACGAATGGGAACGGACTCTTCGACTTCCTGAATGTGGACGTCCACGTCCAGGTCAACGTGGCCGGCAACTACACGGTGTCCGGATTCTTGCGCGATGCGACCTTTAACCTCACGTTGTTCAGTTCCGCCTCCGCCGCCCTGTCGGTAGGGCCGGGATCGATCCGAGTTCCCTTCCCAGGCCCCTCGATCAATGCATCCGGAATCGACGGGCCGTACTTCGTTGACCTCCAACTCTATCAGGATGCAGCGCCGCCGATATACCTAGGGAGCAACACGACCACGACGCAAGCCTACAGCCATTTAGCCTTCGACCCACCACCTGCCTTCATGACGCCGCCGCACCCCGACTCCGGCGAAGACACGAATGGGAACGGACTCTTCGACTTCCTGAATGTGGATGTCCATGTCCAGGTCAACGTGGCCGGCAACTACACGGTGTCGGGCTTCCTGCACAACGCGAATTACAGCCTGACCGTGTTCAATACGGCCGCGGCCGCCCTGACCGTGGGGCCCGCGTCCATCCGGGTTCCTTTCTCGGGGCCGTTGATCAATGAATCCGGGATCGACGGGCCGTACATCGTTGAGCTCCAACTGTTTGCGGTCGACGGGACGCCCGTGTCCCTAGGGAGCAACACGACCACGACGCAAGCCTACAATCACCTCGCCTTCGATGGAGCGCCGCCCGTGCCCCCGATCCAATCTTCTCCGGCGACGACCATTCCGATGATCGACGGCACGATCTCCTCCGGGGAGTGGGACGATGCGACCCGCGTCAATCTGACCGCGATTGCTGGCAACACGCTCCCGGCGTATCTCCTTGTGAAAAACAACGCCACGATGCTCTACATGGCATACGACGCGGTCGGCGATACGACGATGACCGCAGACGATGCCGCGTCGCTCGCGTTCGATACGGGGAACGATGGCGTGGGGTCGAACGGACACGAGGACCAGTTCGTCCAAGGCGGTATCGGGGGGAATCCTTCGAATCAGTCGCACTGGGTGTTCAACAGTGCGTCAGGACTCTGGAGTCTCGAGGACGCCCCGTACAACCCGAACCTCCCCAACCACGCGGGCCTCGCAAGCGCCTGGGGCTTCGGAGCGAGCCCGGCCCTCGGCGCCGACCACCGGATGTACGAGTTCGCGATCCCCCTCGCGCTACTGGTGAGCGGTCCGAATCAGACGCTGGGTTTCTTCGGCGGGAGCCAGCAGTCACCGGGCGTCGTTGACTTCGCCACGTTCCAGTACAGCCTCTGGCCCAAGTTCGCCGGAGGGCCGATTCCGTTGGCCGAGTACGGCGACCTGATTCTGGCAGGAGCGGGTGGCGGGGACACCACGCCGCCGACCATCTCCATCAATACGCCCGCTCCGGGCCAGCTTTTCCCGGTCGGTTCCGTCCCCGTCAACTGGAGCGCTTCGGATGTGGGGACCGGTCTGGATCACTTCGAGCTCCGCGTGGATCTCGGGACGCCCGTCGTCCTCGGCCCGGACGTCACCGGTTACACGGTGTCACTGGCCGACGGCAACCACACGATTCAGGTGACGGCCTTCGACGGCGCCAACAATTCCGCCTCGGCTTCGGTGCCCGTCATCGTCGATACGACGTCGCCGTCTCTCTCGGTCACATACCCTGCGGATGGCGCGGTGTTTGCGACCACGACCGTCGCCATGGCTTGGACCGCCTCGGATGCGACTTCGGGATTGGACCGCCTCGAGCTCAGCTTGGATGGCGGGCCCGCGACAGTCTTGGCCCCGAACGAGACGAACCACACCTTCGCGGGCCTCTCGGACGGCTCGCACACGGCGACGTTGGTGGCCTACGATCGGGCGGGCCATTCGACGACGGCCGCGCGGACCTTTGTCGTGGACACCACGGCCCCCACGGTCACGATTGATGCTCCCGTCGCAGGCTGGGTTTCGACGCGAAGTGTCCAGGTCACATGGACCGCCGCCGACGTGGGCAGCGGCTTGGACCACATTGAAGTCAGCCTCGATGGAAACCCGCCGGCCGTCCTACCCGGGACCGCGACGAGTACGACTCTCACCGGGGTCTCGGACGGTCCGCACACGATCGTCGTGCAGGCGTTCGACCGGGCCGGATCCTCGGCAAGCGCCTCCGTGGCAATCAGCGTCGACGCGACATTGCCGACCGCCACCGTGACCTCGCCGACTCCCGGTCAGTTCCTCGGGACGAGCTCGGTCCAGCTCACGTGGACCGCCTCCGACGCACCCTCGGGGATCGACCACTTCGAGGTGAGCATCGATGGCGGCGTCGCGACGACCGTGCCGAGTGGGACCACCACCTACGTCTTCACCGGCGTCACCGATGGGAGCCATACCTTCCGCCTCCGAGCGATCGATCGGGCGGGCAACGCCGTGACTGCGAGCGTGACCGCGACGGTCGACGTGAGCCCGCCGACCTTGGCGATCTCGTCTCCGACCGCGGCCGCCTTCATCCGATCCCACAGCGTGATTGTGACGTGGACCGCCGGGGATGCCACCTCGGGCATCGACCACTATCTCGTCTCCTTGGATGGCGGGTCCGCTCAGACCGTGGTTGGAACCGCGACCTCGTACACCTTCGCCGGTACCTCGGATGGAGCCCATACAATCCTGGTCACGGCCGTCGACCGGGCAGGGAACACGCACCCCGCCTCGGTGACAGTCACCGTGGACGCCACGAACCCGAGCGTTTCGATCGTCGGTCCCGCGGCGGGCGCAGTGATCTCCGCCGCATCCGCGACCGTCACGTGGACCGCAAGTGATGCGGCCTCCGGGATCGACCACATCGAGATTCGCGTGGATGGTGGCGCGGCTCAGACCCTGTCCGCCGACGCGACCTCCCAAACGCTCTCGGGGCTTTCCGATGGAACGCACACTGTGAACGTGACCGTGGTGGATCGGGCAGGGAACGCGGTGTCAAGCACCGTCTCCTTCCGAACCGATACAAGCATCTTGAGCCCGTCCGGCCCGTTGGGGATCTTCGGCCCGACATCGATTATCCTCCTGGTCGTTGCGGCAATCATCGCGGCCATCCTGATCGTGCGGAGGCGGCGTCGTCCAAAGGCCCCTTAGTCCGCGGACCGGCGCCAACCTACGATGAATGCTCCGGATGCCGGGGGACCGAATTCAAGGCCGCCGAACGACGGGACTAAGGCCTTCCCCGTGCCGTGCCATCACAGGTTCATGAAGAGCCGCTTTTACTACGCGGGAATCCGAGTTCGGAATCTGAAGCGCTCGATCGCGTTCTACACGAAGTCGTTTGGCATGAAGGTGGCTGCCCGGGGCACGATGCCCCATGGCGGAAAGTACGTTCACCTCGTGACGCCGGGCACCCGGATGCGACTCGAGCTGAACTGGTATCCCACGGGAAGCCGGTTCTACGTGCCTTATCGAAAGGGCGAGGAGTTGGACCATCTCGCATTCGTCGTAGGTGATGTCCTCGCGGCCTACCGGTCTCTCCGACGAAGCGGCGTCCGGGTGGCGGTGGATCCCAGGCATTCGAAGGGGACCGAGGTGTACGTGAAGGATCCCGACGGAATTTGGATTGAGCTGCTGGGGTAGTGCACCTTCCGAAAAATTCACGTTGCCATGCCCGTCGCTGTAAGGTGGAAAAAGGAATTCCAAGGGAAATCGAGGCTGTGCGTGTATTTCAAGGCGAACTCGGCCTGATGCGTCTCTTCCACGGCACCTCGGTCCATCATCCGGGAGTCGAGGTCTTCCTCGGTCCCATGTTTCTGTGTCTCTTTCATGCAGGATTAGGCGGCCTGCGAGGTTATGAGCCTCCGGTCCAGAATCTACGCTACGATACGGGGACTATGTAGCCCCTTTCTCCTTGGTTCCGTCGTGTCGCTTCGCCCGATCCGCCGCGCGAATCCGAGGCAGCCAGTCGCCAGTCACCATGTAGACGACCCGGAGGCCGATGTTGACCGCATGGTCCGCGATCCGTTCGAAATACCGGTTCACGAGCAAGTACCGCGCCCCGGTCTCGATGCTCAACTGTCCCTCGCTCATCCGACGGACGAGGTCGCGGAAGTTCTCGTCATGCAGCTGGTCGACCGCATCGTCCACCTCGATCATGTTGCGGACTGTCTCGGCGTTGCGCCGGACGAACGCGTCGATCGCGGTGTCGACCATGGAGATCGTCCGATCGGCCATCTCCCGGATCCGGGCGACGTCGCCTCGATCGACGACCGGTTTGTCCCGGAACTGGAGCGTCAGCTCGGCGAGATCTTTTCCATACCGGCCGATCCGATCCAGGTCGGTCGTGATCTTGAGCGAGGTCGTGATCGTCCGGAGGTCGCGCGCGACGGGCGCGTGGAGTGCGAGCAGGTCGATACAGTTCCGTTCGATCTCGAGTTGGAGCCCGTACACCTCCTGGTCCAACGTGAACACCTCGTTCGCCGTTTCCAGGTCGAACCGGGTCAGGCCATCGACGGCCTTCCTCACGGCGAGCTCGCTGAGCTCGGCGAGGGTCAGCATGTTCTCGTTCAGCTTCTGCAGCCCTGTCGCCAGGGCCTTCCGTTCGGCAGCTTGCGGCACTACCCAAACCTCCCTGTGATGTAACTCTCTGTGAGCGTCTCGCCCGGCCGCTCGAAAAGTTCTCGAGTGCGGCCGACTTCGATGAGTTTTCCCAAGTACATGAAGGCGGTCGTCTCCGCGACCCTCGCGGCCTGTTGCATGTTGTGCGTCACGATCACCAGCGTGTAGTCTTTCTTCAGATCGAAGATCAGGTCCTCGATCTTCGCCGTCGCGATCGGATCGAGGGCGGAGCAAGGCTCGTCCATCAGGAGCACCTCCGGCTTCACCGCGAGCGCGCGGGCGATGCACAGCCGTTGCTGCTGCCCGCCGGACAGGCTGGCCCCGCTCTTGTCGAGCGAGTCCTTCACCTCGTCCCAGAGGGCGGCTTGTTTCAGGCTCTCCAGCACCGCCTGGTCGAGTTTCTTCCGCTCCCGCACGCCGTTCAACCGCAATCCGGCCGCCACGTTGTCGTAGATCGACATCGTCGGAAAGGGGTTCGGTTTCTGGAAGACCATCCCGATCCGCCGTCGCACGCTCACCGCGGGCTGGCCGTAGATGTCCTGCCCGTCCAACAAGACCTGGCCCTCGACCCTTGCCTTGGGGATCGTCTCGTGCATGCGGTTCAGGCATCGGATGAGCGTTGACTTCCCGCATCCCGAGGGACCGATGATGCCGCTGACCGAGTGCTCCTCGAAGTCCAGGGAGATGTCCTGGATGGCGAGCTTCGGCCCATACCAGGCGGATATTTTGTCCACGTGCACCTTCGCCGACACGTCATCACCTCCGCACGGCCCGCATCCGGATCACGGCGCGGGAAGCGATGCTGATGCTCAACATCAGGAGGACGAGGATGAGAGACGCGCCCCAGGCCGCGCGGTTCTCGGCGAGGGAGGGGCTCACCGCGAATCGATACACCTGCGTCGGCAAGGCCGCGATCGGTTGATTGAGCCCGTTGAAGAAGTCGTTGTTCCACGCGGCCGTCATGATCAGCGGGGCCGTTTCCCCTCCGACGCGGGCGATGCCGAGGAGGGCCCCGGTGACGAGCGCGCTCGCGCACGACGGGAGGACGACCCGAAGGATGGCCCGGTATCGGGGGATGCCTAGGGCCAGGGCGGCCTCCCTCGCGGAGGTCGGCACGAGCCGCATGGCCTCCTCGGAGGTCCGGGCCACGATCGGGATCATGATCGTGGCGAGCGCGATGACCGCAGAGATCACACTGAAGACGAGCGGCGGCGGGAAGAAGCCCAGGAGGGAAAGCTCGAAGATGAACGAGTAGGCGAAGATGCCGACGACGATGGAGGGGGTCTGGGTCATCACGTCCACGAACAGGCGGACGATGCCCCCGAGGCGATTCTTCCCGTATTCGGAGAGGTAGATGCCCGTTAGGATGCCGACCGGGAGCGCCACGAGCGCCGTGAGGCCAATCAGGACCACGGTGCCTTGAATCGCGTTCGCGATCCCGCCCATCAGGGACGACTGGGTCAGGAACGTCGGGGTGAGGGCCGGCGCGCCTCGGACCAACGCCTCGAAGAGGATGCTCCCTAGCGGGAGGAGGGCGAGCGCGACGCACAGCAAGGTCGCGCCGCTCATGATGAAGTCGAACCATCGGCGCCGGGTGTCGCGATCGACCGGGAACTTCATTCCGCCCCCTCCCCCACCCGCAGGAACCGGCCGACCATGAGCCGAGCGAAGAGGTTGATGAAGAGGGACACCAACATCAGGACGAGGCCCAATTGGATGAGCGCGCCGAGTTCGAGCGGCGGCACGGCGTCGAGCCATCGACTCGCGATCTGACTGGCGATCGTCTGCCCCGGTTCGAACAGCGAGCCGAAGAAGGCGGCCCGGTTGCCGATCGTCATCGTCACGGCCATCGTCTCCCCGACGGCGCGACCGAGTCCCAGGATCGCAGCGCCGAAGATGCCCGCCCGGGCATACCGCAGGACACCCAGTCGGGTCGTCTCCCACCGCGTCGCGCCGAGGCTGAGGGCCGCCTCCCGTTGGCTGTCCGGGACCGCGAGAAGGGCTTCGCGCGACACGGCCGAGATCGTGGGGATGATCATGATGGCCAAGATGACGCCGGCCGTGAAGACGTCCGAGCCGATCGGATGTCCTTGGAACGGAGGAAGGAAGCCGAGGACCGCTTGGACGCCCGGTTCGATGTAGACGCGCATCGCCGGTCCGAGGACGAAGATCCCCCAGAGTCCGTAGACGACCGAGGGCACTGCGGCGAGCAGCTCGACGATGAACGTCAGCGGGATCCGCAGCCAGGGCGGCGAGAGCTCGGACAGGAAGATCGCGATGCCAAGGCTCACGGGCACGCCGAGGAGGAGGGCGAGCGCCGAGGTCACGAGCATCCCGTAGATGAAGGGGGCCGCTCCAAAGCGCTGCGAGACGGAATCCCAGACGCTGCCGCTCAAGAAACCGAAGCCGTAGGTGCGGATGGACTCCGCCGCCGCCAGATACAGGATGACCGTGATGAGGACGAGGAGTCCGACGACGGACAGGGCGGTGAATGCCGAGAGGCCCTCAAAGACAAGGTCCCTCGGGGTCGCCCTTAGGCGCGCTCGCGTGCGGCCCCGGAGGGTTTGGAAGACGTGCATCGGCCGTTCGAGGGCGAACCCCTCCCTAGCTATGTAGCGTTTGCCCGTTGAACGTGATGCTCCGGATGGCTCCCTCGTCCAACGTCACGAGCCCCGCCGCCAGCTTCGGGTAGGTGAGCGCCTCGCTCAGATCCTGACCGCCGTGGACGGCCCACCACAGGAAGTCGACGAGGGCTTGCGCCTTCGTCTGGTCCATCGTGGTGAGGACGTTCAACTCCTTGTAGACCAGGAGGTACGTCAACGTCGCGATCGGGTAGCTCGTGGCCCCCGGCTGGTCCAGGATCGACACGTCGGCCCAGTCGCCTCCGGGGCTCGGCGGGCTCGTCAGGGCCGCCGCCGCAGCCGCGGTGGTCGCGAGGGTCGGCGTCGTCCACTGGCCGTCATGGTTCTTGATCTGGGCGACCTTCATGTTGTTCTGGACGGTGTAGGCGAGCTCGACGTAACCGATCGCGTCGGGCGTCGTTTGGATCTTGCCCGCGACGCCGGCGTTTCCCTGGGCTCCGATGCCCACGGGCCAGTTGATCGCCTTGCCGACCAGGGACACGTTCCACCAGGGATTCGCCAGGTGGAGGAAGCTCGTGAACACGAACGTCGTGCCGCTGCTGTCCGACCGGTGGACGACCTGGATCGCCCGCGCGGGGAGCGGGATGCCCGTGTTGTCCGCGCTGATGTTCGGCGAGTTCCACTGGGTGATCGTCCCCCGGAAGATTTCGGCCAAGGTGTAACCCCTCAGCTTGATCCCGGTCGAGAGCTCGACGACGCTATACGAGGCCGTGACGGCCCCGATCGTTTCCGGAATGTGCAGGAGGCCCGGCGCGGCCGACCGTTCGGAGGACTTCAACGGCGCATCGGTCCCTGCGAAATCCACCGTCTTCGAGGTGATCTGCGTGATTCCGGCGCCGCTGCCGACGCAGTTGTAGTTGACCGTCACCTGCGGCCCAGGTGTCGTCGGTGCCCTGGTCACGTTCACGAATTCACTCGACCAGGCGGTGATCAGAGGGCACGGGAACGTCGCTCCGGCCCCATTGAGGGCGGTCTTCGCCTTCGGACTGCCGGATGGAAAAAGCCACCCGGCGTAGACGGCGACCGCGATCAGGGCGACCGCGATGACGAGGACCGCCACGACGATGAGGAGCCGGCCGCGACCGGGCCGGGCCCGCTGGAGCTTCTCCATCTCTTCGGTTGTTGCCATAGGTCTCTCTCCGCTTCTCCGAGGATTCTAGATTTCCTTGGGACGCATGGAAACCCCATCCGTCTATGACGCTTCCCACCGGAGTCCTCCCTGACAACCGATGTCGAAGGGGGCACTATATAGATTATGGTGCCAAACGTTTAGGCTATATAGGAGTTCGAACTAGTCGGAAGTGGAGTGAGGAAAATGGAAGGCCGTAAGCTTCAGTTGACCGGCGGTTCGACGTACGTGGTCTCCCTGCCGAAACGTTGGGTCACGGACGCCGGGCTCAAGGCCGGGGACACCGTGTTCCTCGAGCCGCAAGTCGACGGCGCGGTGCAAATCCGGGCCCGACCGATGGAGAAGCCGCTGGCGCGACGTCGGGTCTTCGAAGAGAAAGGGGCGGAGCGACGCGACCATCTCCTCCGCAAGCTCATCGGGGCGTACATCGCCGGCTTCGGATACATCGAGATCCGCTTCAAGCCGGAGGCCGGCCCGTTCGTCCGCCGCGTGGCGAGGGACTTCAGCCGCATGGTAATCGGTCCCGAGGTCATCGAGGAATCCCGGAATTCGGTCGTGATCCAGGACCTGTCCGACACCGCGGAGCTCAGCCCAGAGAAATGCCTGCGGCGGATGCACCTGACGGTGCGGGCGATGCACGAGGACGCCTTGGCGGCGCTGCGCTCCCGCGACGACGCGCTCGCCCGGGACGTCGCCCAGCGGGACCAGGACGTGGACCGCCTCTACTGGATGGTCGCCAAGCAGTACAACTTGGCCCACACGCCCGGGGCCGCTTCCCGGGACGCCGGCGAGAAGACGGAGCTGCACAACTACCGGCTCATCGCCAAACTCTTCGAGCGCATCGGGGACCATGCCGAACGGATCGCCCGGACCTATCCGGTCTTCGCGGAGCACGGCCTCGAGCCGAGGCTGCTCAAAGAACTGGACGCCGCCCGCGATTCCGCGATCGCGATCCTCGACAAGGCGTTCTTCGCCCTCCTCACGGCGGACATCGACTCGGCGAACGAGGCGGTCGATGACCTCGATCGCCACCAGAAACTGATCGACGGACTGTCCCACCACGTCGCCTCGAAGAAGGGGGAGGAGCTCCTCGCGCTCGCCGCGATCGTCGACAGTCTCGCGAGGTCGGCCAACTACGCCACCGACATCGCGGAGATCGCGATCGATTACGCCGTATCCAAAGGGGCGGAAACTCCATAGACCTATGGAAACTCCGGAGGAAGGGTATGTGGCCGACGCGTGTGTGGATGGACGCGATGACGGAAACGAAGAAGGAAGTGTCGCCGCAGAAGGCCGCGGCGCTCGTTCGCGAATTCTACGATTCCCTCTCCCGCGGACGGATGGTGGATGCCCTGAACCTGGTCGCCACGGATGCGGTCTTCCGGGACGAGGCGGGCAAAGAATCCCGCGGCATCAGCGCGGTGGCGCGGTCCTTGCTCCCCTACCGCGAGCCGGACGGGATCACCGTGGAAAAGGTCGAGTCGGAAGGTCCGGACGTCCATGTCCTGTTCCGGACGAAGAAGAAGCCGCGAGGATATCGCAGCTCGATCTCGGTGGACCGAGGGCGCATTCGTTCTGTGAGCGTCGAGCGGACCTCCTGATCGAAGGACGATGGGCCGGCCCGATTGGAACCTCCCAGGTCCCTATTGAACACCCTCGTACGCCTCGGAAAGGTAGAAGGGCCGCGGGGCGTTCGCGCGATCCGTTGCACGCAGCGTCGGGTTTGCTTGCGGAACGGCGACTCGGGTTGGCCATCGGCGGCCTCTTCGGCCTCCCGATCGGCCTCCTGTCGGGCTTCACGGGCGTCGGGGGCGGGGAATATCGAGCGCCCGTCCTGCTGGTCCTCCTCGGACGAGTCCGCTGGGCCATCGCCGCGAACCTGTTCATCGGGCTGTCCGTGGGCCTCTTCAACGTCATCTTCCGCCAGGCCTGGACCCTCCCCGTTGAATACCTAGCCCTGGCCCTCCTCCTGGTCCCCTCGAGTCTGCCCGGGGCCTACGTCGGGGTGCGCATCACGAAGCACCTCTCGACGGGGGTTCTCAAGGGCCTCCTCGCGGGCATCTTGATCGCCACGGGCCTTCGACTCATTCTGTTCGAGGTCCGCACGGGCGGCTCGCTGTCGTTCGATCTGTCTTCCATCGGACTCGCCCTCGTCCTCGGCTTCGCCCTCGGGATCGTCTCCGGCCTCCTCGGGGTCGCTGGCGGCGAGTACCGGATACCGGCCCTCGTCTTCCTCTTCGGAGTCCCGACGGTCTTCGCGGGGACCATCAGCTCGCTGGCCTCGATCCCCGTCCAGTTGACGGGATGGTTGGAACACCGCAAGTTGGGCCATGCCGGACCGACCACGTTTCGCCTCGGCGCCGTCATGGGAATCGCCTCCCTCGTCGGCGTCGCCCTGGGCGTCGTGTTCCTCGGCCGCTCGACCCAGGCCTTCGTGACTCAGGTCCTCGGCGTCGCGATGATGCTCGCCGCGATCCGGATCGTATGGGACATCCGGCATCCGCACCCGTCCGAGGTCCTCGGGATGCCGGAGAGGGCCTGAAATCAAAGCGCGAAACAAAACTTCGAGAATTGTGGATATAAGCGATTATGATGTGATTATCACCAACCTGCTTCAGGTTGTCGCCGACCTTATTCGCGGCCATTGAAGGTCTCGATCCTGTTCGGAGGCGTGTTCGACCGGTGTCGCCTATGGCGGACGACAACACGCGAACCATAGACGGATCAGGGAAGGGCGGGACCGTCCTCGATCCCGAGACCGACATCGATCGCGGACCGCGGGAACTCCGAACGAGTCGGTGCCACCAATGTCACTTCCCTTGGGACCTCCATGGGAAGCGGTACGACCGCGAGGAGCAAGCGTTCGTCCGCGTCTGTTCGGAGTACCCGGCGCGTCCTGTCCGGAGCATTCAGGATTGTATCGTGCCGTGACTCGCGGCCCGGTAACCATCGGGATCCTGAATCGCGGGCCCACCCAGTTGCGACTTTCCGTTGCGGCAGGTTCCTTTCATCTTGATGCGCATACGCTTATACCCGCTCCATCGGTTCGCGGACTCGCGTTGGGTCCGTGGGGTAGCTTGGTCTATCCTTGGTGGTTCGGGACCACTAGACTCCGGTTCAAATCCGGACGGACCCACTGCAATTCCGGTACGGCTCTTGAACGCGCAGAAGGATGGACATAGCGTCGCCGGGCAGTACTTGCTCGGATTCGAGTTGATGCGAAGACGGCTTCGGAACGTCGACACCCCTCATCATTCGGCTTGGATTCCTAGTCCTCGCACCAGCTGCGGCGAGGTCTGTCCCTAATCGCATCCATGACGGCAACGGTCTGCATGACGACGCCTCACACAGTCGATCGCTCTTCGTCAAGGATGTTAACGCAAGACAAAGGACATCGAGAGTGGGAGGTTCAACGAACTTGAAGGAGCGGCCGCAGCCTTAGGTTTCAAGCCTCTCGAGTTGCGGGTTGAGGGCGCGGACAACCGGTCTTCCAACTGTCACCGGTTCGATCCTTTTCTGAAGAATAGATCTCTCGTTACCTTGTCCAATGGTAAAATATCGCTACAAACTCGCCGGTGGAAGTCGTATTCAGTCGTGAAATTCAGGACACCTGTTCTGGCCTCGTGACCGTCTCGATAATGCGGGGTTCGCTGTCCGTGAACCCGGACTGCGGGGCGCCTTTTTCATAGAGGAGTTTCAGGGCCTTTCGAGCGGTCGTCAGTCGTTCGAAGAAGGGCGGTCCCGGCTGCTGGGGGCCGTCTTCCGTCGCGGCGAGATCCGGTGTTGACCGGCGCGAGCTCGATTTCCTCGATGAGTTGCGCGACGACCGAGTTCGCCTGTCGATCGTCGCCTTCGACGCCGGGGCGATTGCGTGTTTCTGGAGGCTGTCAAAGAGGTCATGCAGGAAAAAAGGGGGGCCCTGGAGTGACTCACCCATCCTGAGAATCGGATTAGATAATTTTGGTATCGTCATTAAGTATCGCAAGGTGGGTCGACGAGGATCGTGGCTGACGGGTCACGAGACGCCGCGCACCGAGCCTTCGTCGCCGGTATCCTGTTCTACGTTCTTCTGATGAGCGCCGGATACGCGATGGGGCTCGATGGTGGGTCGAGCTCAGGCGGCGGGACGATCAGCCAGACGGTCAACCCGAACGCGCCTCGGCTAATCGCATTCGACATGCGGTACGCTTCGAACAATTCGTCGGCGATGGGGAACCAGGTTGACGTCCTCACAGGCTTGCATTTCTGGATCCAAGTGAACAACACGAACGGCTGGGCGTCGCTCACCAAACTCTGGGTCAACCTCTGGTACGACGCGGGCAACGACTCGACATCCTATGATGCCGCGAGCTCTGCGGCGAACTACAAGATCAACATTACCTACACAAATGCGGGAGCCTCTTCGCCGACCGCCACCCAATGGGCGCTCGTCGGAGGTAACATCGCTTTCGTCAACAGCGCGAACGTGACGACTTATACGGTGCAGCCGAACTTTGAGTACGCCTTCCGACTGTCGTTTCAACTTCACGCCCAGATTCACCAGGCTCAGAAACCCACCTTGAGCTCCAGTGGCTATGCGAACGCATACAGCTGGAACGCTCGGTTTGGAGCGAACGACCTCTCGAACGACATCAACTACACAAGCAAGGATCCCACCGCCGGGACGTTCTACGAGTTCGGCGTGTACCAGTACACGAGCATCTCGTTGGCATCGACGACCTGGACGGGCGCCAGCGGGGCTCCGGGACAAACCGTGCTGACGAACAGTATCACGGTGACCCATAGCTCCAACGCGGCCTACTGGCTGAACGTGACCGCGGACGGCGACCTCGATGCAGGCAATGGACACACGATTGGAATCACGAACGTGAAGGTCGTGCACAACGCAGGCCAGGATGACCTCAGCGCGAACACGGCGTTCCCCGCGACCGCCCCGAGGACGGTGAGGTTGCTCGGCACCGGCACGAACACGCCCCACGCCTTCAACACGACGGGAGACTCGGAAACCGTTCCTGTTCAGTTCCAGATCTCCATCCCGCTGGGCACATTCGCCGCGACGTACACGGCGACGATCACGGTGTTGGTCGACCAACGAAAGCCGCCGACGACCTGAGACGGTAACTCAAAAAGGCGGAGGAAACCGATGCCCCGAACGGCATCCGCACTCGCGACGGCATCCACGGCCGTGTTCCTGTTTTTGATTCTCATCGCCGGGCACCCGAACCTATCCAGCTCAGCCCAGGCCGCGACCGCGACCTTCGGCATGCATATCGTTGGAGAGTCGCCCACCTTCGATGCCGGCCTGCCCGTGCTGGTCGCCGGCGTTTGGCACCAGGTCGCGTTGAACCTATCCTCGACCTTGTCGACGCCGATCACCCTTCGCGCCATCCTGCCCGGCTCCGGATCCCCGAGTCCCGCCAACACATACGAATGGGTGCGTTACCAATCGAACGATTCCTGGGCCGACGTTCGGTATGGCACGTTTCTCAGCGTCGACCTGAGTTCGGACGATGGAACCCACGTCGTCTTCGAGATCGGGATCGACGGCGAAGCGAGTCCCGGGACCTGGACGTTCAGCGCTTCGTCTGGAAACTCGACGCTTGTCACCCAGTCCGTCGAGGTTCAGGCTCCTCGCGTCAGCTACGGAATCTCTGCCGCCGATTTCCAGTTGCGCGTCGATCCGTTCACGGCGGCCGACCTGTCTTCGCAGATTGGTTCGCAACACCTCCGCCTCATTGATCAAGGCAACGTTCCTTTGCGTCTGACCGTATCCTTCGATGTTCTACGGAGCCAGCTCTCCCTGGAGAATTCGGGCGTCGTCACCCATCCGAACTCCGAATCCATGTACTACCTCCATCTGACAGCCGGTCCCATGCCGCCCCAGATTGTTCGCGTGAACGGGCTCGCGAACGTCTCGGTCCTTTACGTGATTCCGTCCTCGGGCTCGACGCTCCTCGTCCCGACCTTCGAGCAGCCCTTTGGAGTCAGCGTTCAGGTCGGGCGCTCCGGATACGCGTTGAAAGTGGTCGGAGGCGTTGTGTTCCAGACCCTCGACACCGTACGCGTCGACTACGGCTCGCGCACGATCTGGCAGGTCTATGTGACGGGTTCCCAGAACGTCTCCCTCGATGTATCGGCGTCGGGTGTCCGTCTGCTCGGAGTGTCCACCGAAGGGCACCCGATCGGTCTTCCCGCGACCCTCGCCCTGTCCCCGAGCAGCGAATACCCCCTGACGATTCAGGTCGAGGCGGACCAAGCCGGGCCGTCGACGGTCACGTTCGCCCTGCACTTGCTGGCGACGGGAGAGGTCCAGACCTTCACGACCACGATTCTCGTGAATGGCGGGCCGGCGGGGACCTCCAGCGGGGCGGTGCTCTACCTATGGATTGGCGGGTCCGTGGGTGCCTCCCTCGTGTTTGGATTCGTGGCGTCCAGCCAATGGAAGCACCGTCGAGGCCGGGTGTCCCCGCGAGACCTGTCGTCTCAAAACGGGACCAAGGCGAAGCGCGGATACAACGCCCGGCGACGAGCCCAGCTTCAACGTCGCAACAGCCGCGCGAACGGGGACACGGGAGAGGCGACGAAATCGCGAACCAAATCCGGAGATCGCAATGGCCCTCGGACGAGCCGCATGCGGTGAGCGTCACCTCGGAGCAGCGGCGATCTTGGCCGCCTTGTCGGCCTTGATGGTCGCAGGCGCAACCTACGGTCCACCGTGGGCCGGGAACGTTGGTCGCGAAGGCGGCGGCGTCACCGTGATCAACGTCCCCCCGCAATTCAGCGGCTTTCGCATCCAGACGAAGGACGGGCTCAACTACATCGACGTCGTCGTATCGGACTACAATTCGTGGTCCGACATCTTCCGAGTCGAGGTCGCCATTGAGAACGATCTGCAAGCGCCCGTTGCGGACGTCACGTTCCAGCAGTACCCCGACAACGTCACGTTGCAGCGGCAACCCGAGTTCGCGGAACCGGTCGGCTCTTTCCTCGTTCGGTCCCTTTCCTCGGCCACATATAGCGCGACGGGTCAGTCGATTCCCGAGCGCACAGAGATGCGCGTGACGTTCGTCATGAGCCCGGTGAACGGGAAATGGCTCAGCGTCACGGCGACGGACCTCGGCGGCCTCACGGCGTTCGCCCAGGTGGAGTACAGCCCGGGTTTTCTCGGGCGCCTCCCCACGATCAACGGTTGGATTTTGATGGTGATCGCACTCAACGTTTCGGTCGTCCTCGTCGCCGTGCGCATTCGGAGGGATCGGATTGGACAGTAGGTTCCGACGAAACGCGGAACTCCCCGTCGGCTCGTGGCTCCGGGACTTCTTCCGTCCGAGGTACCTGGCCCTGGGGATCAGCGTCTTCCTGGCGATGTACGTCGGTCTGAAGTTCGTCCTCGTCCTCTTCAACGCGGCGGACCTCGGGGAGCGATGGTCCTTCGAACTCACGCCGTTCGCGGTCCTCAACCTTCCGGACGTTCAGCTCGCCTTCCTGTCCGGCGTCGCGGTGGTGTCGAACGCGTACCTCCATTACTCGGCCCACAGAGCTCATCGCAAGTGGGCCATCCTTCTGACGGGGTCCATGGTAGCCGGGCTCCTCCTCGCGCTCCGTGGAGCTTCGGCGGATCTCGATCCCGTGAATCTGGGCCGGGTCGCGGCCCTCGTATCGCTCTTGGCGGTTGTGCCGTTGGACCATGTCGATTTGCTGCGCACGGCGCCCGAGGCGCCGGAGGACTTCATCGAGGCCGAGCTGCGTTCCATTGCGGCGACACACGCGGCGGCCGGACCCGTCACCCCCGCCGCCGTCGCGAGGGCCCTCCAGGAGCTCGAAAGGCTTGTGACGGAGCTTCCGGAGACGAAGCCGGTTTCGGTTCCGTCTCCTCAAGAGGGCTCGGCCGGAACCGCCGACGATGAGTACATGCGGGAGCTCATGACCTCGGTCCTCGGGGAATCGAAGTCCGACGAGGGACTCTCGCGGCCTACCAAGACGACGATCCAAAAGTCGATGCCCGTTTCCGCCCCGGCCGTGGGCGAACCGGCCGTCAAGGACGATTCCGATACGACGGAGGGACGCCTCATGCATCGCCGGGGTAGGCTCGTCCGGTCCCCCGACACGCTGCTCGCGGAGGCACGCGTGCTGGTGGAGCAAGGCAGATTCGAGAAGGCCTTGAGGCGGCTTGATCGGGTCGCAGCCCAGGATGTGCGGTATCCGGGATTGTGGGAGCTCGCCGCGGAGACCTACGAACGATTGGGCGAACCGGAAGCTGCCGCGGAATGTCGCCGTCGCGCGGCGGAATCTTCCCGCTGAGGTCCCTCCTTCTCGATTGCCTCGACTACCGCGGAGCGCATCGACAATCGGTCGGCATCTGGAGCAAAGTCTTTTGACCGCTCAGTTGCCTCGCTGTCCTCCCATGCGACTCGTCCTATTCGGACCGCCCGGCGCCGGCAAAGGCACGTATGTAACGCCCTAGCTAAGTTCCCGCCGGGACACTCGGCACACCGAATGTCAGCATCCCATGACAATCTGGCGCTATCATTACCGCGATGGGGTAGATCCAGAGGAGAACCGCGGGGTGGCACGCCAGGCCCGTGCCGTGCCACTTTTCAGCAATCGTTCAGGCCCGCGAGAAATTGAAAGAGTAGATCCGCCTTTCCCCCCTGAAAGGGAATGCCAGAAATCGTGAAAGGCTTTGTACCGCGACTCGCGGTCAATCCTCCGCATGGTCTGGGAACGAAGAGTCACGCAGTGCTTGTTACGGATGCGCGAACAATCCTGCTTCCTTGGCGGGATGCCAAAATCCTACTGGGCTCGTTCCTTGACGGTGGCGTCATTCTGGCCAGCGGCTTCGCCGACTCCGAGCAAGTATTCGATCCCGAAATGTGGGTTCGGCGGCCCGGAGCTGTCGTCATCTCGCACGGTTTCGTGGACGGCCTTCGATGCCGCCGAACGCTAAACACCTATTCCTTTGTGGTCGAGTTCAGACAAGACGAGGAGCCCAAGAAGATATCCGGATTCCTAGTTCCGAGCCGAGAAGATCTCCGGAGGGGGAAGCAAGCAGGCGTTCGGCCTGCGGCTTCCGCGCATGCATACGCGGAGGAAACAGGAAGGATTTTCCACGATGTCACGCCCTTGGGAAGGATCGTTGAGTGGCGTATCTAGAACGGAGATTCCGCTTGGCCTTGACTCTGGAAACTTGGTTGGAGATTTTCCCGGAAACTAGCGGCACAAGGCGCGATGCGGCCAAGGATTATGATGCCGCTCCGTGGCGATTTGATGCGATTGCCAATGCACTGTCAGGCCAGACGTTCTATCGCAAAATCCTCGAAATATTCCCCGCTATCCCTGAAGCGGGAGAATACTTTCCTGTATTCCGGCGCTGCACCCCGTGGGTCACAAGCGATTGTGATGCTCGGTCGTTTGCCGGGCGCGTCGACCTCTCGTAGTAATGAGATCGCCTCAACATCACTGGACGGCAGGGAATATCCCACCACAACCACCTCCCTCGCCCGGCCGAGAGCACTCCGAGCCAGCCCCCAGATAGGACCAATGTGACGGGCCTCTCCCGCTTTGCCGAGAATCGGGGGAATGATAGCGGATTCCAGGAATTTCCGTCCACACCAGGGACAGCTCTTTCGGCGGATTGGTACATAGGGTCTCTCAAACGCCGTGACTCGGTCGGTGTACCTTCCTGCTTCGGGACAACCTCGACACACACCCCAGTT
>Ga0209267_1000622_pt1 | contig 25547 bp, 20 predicted proteins | sample GraSoiAngelo_137_FD_185894 | JGI IMG/M metagenome (GOLD analysis project Ga0209267, IMG submission 185894) | Grasslands soil microbial communities from the Angelo Coastal Reserve, California, USA - 14_0929_09_30cm (SPAdes) (version 2) | ecosystem: Environmental > Terrestrial > Soil > Grasslands ... | reverse complement strand
GGAGAAACGGCAAAAGCAGTAAGAAGCGGCGTCGTATCATGTGGGGCGCGATCGCCATAGTGGTGCTGGGAGGCGGTGGTTATGGCGTCAAGGCGGCGCTCAGCCCAAACCGCACCATTGACCCAGCCAAGATTGCTTCCGTGGAGCGCGGCGACTTGGCGCGCGTGGTCGTGGCGACCGGCAAGATTCAGCCACTTTCCAAAGTGGAGATCAAATCCAAGGCCAGCGGCATCGTGAAAAAGCTTTACGTGGATTACGGTGAACGCGTGAAGCAGGGCCAGTTGCTCGCGGAGCTCGACAAGGTGCAGCTCGAAGCTGCCGAACGCGCCTCGCGTGCCAACCTGCAAGCCGCCGAAGCGGCGCTGGATTCGTCCAAAGCCACTCTGGAGCGCAACAAGGTTGATGCGGAAGGCCCTGACGTGCCGTTCCTGAAGCTCAGTATGGAACGCGCCGAACAGATGTACAAAGACGGCGTGATGTCCAAGAGCCTCGTGGAGGACGCGGAAAAAAACTATCAGCTCGCGCTGAACAAGCAGGTCAGTGCGCAGCGCAACCTCGCGGTATCCCGCGCGGAGATTGCCAAGTGCGAAGCGCAGGTGGCTCAGGCCCGGGCTTCGCTGGAAAACGCGCAAGAAGATCTGCGCAACTCGACGATCATCAGCCCGATTGAAGGCCTGGTCCTCTCTCGCGACGTAAATGTCGGCGACGCGGTCAGTTCCATCCTGGTGCTGGGCTCTCAGGCCACCTTGATCATGACGCTCGGCGACGTCAGCGAAGTTTACGTGCAGGGTAAAGTCGACGAAGCAGACATCGGCAAAGTCTTTCTCAGTCAGCCGGCACGTATCGTTGTAGAGTCTTTCAAAGATAAGAAATTCACCGGCAAGGTCACCAAGATCTCCCCACTCGGCAAGGAGAAGGATAACGTCACCACCTTTGAGGTGCGCGTCTCGATTTCGAATCCCGGGGGCGAGCTGAAAGCCAACATGAGCGCGAATGCTGAAATCATGCTCGAAGAAAAGAAAAATGTTTTGATGATCCCTGAAGCGGCGCTGATTTACGACAAAGAGCGAAAAGCCTCCGTCGAGATCCCCGAGGCCAAGGCCGACAATGGCAAGAAAAAACTCAGCGTAAAGCTGGGCATCTCGAACGGTGTGAAGACGGAGATCCTCGAGGGTATCGGCGAGAAGCAACAAGTCATTCTGCAATAGTGCAATCTACCGGCGGAGCGCCATGTCATTCCAGGACTTACTGCGAGACACGCTGGCAACGCTCTGGGCCCATAAGCGCCGAACCATGCTGACGATGTTCGGCATCGCTTGGGGCATCATCTCCATTACCGTGATGGTCGCGGCCGGCGAGGGTCTTGGCAAGGGGATTCAGAATAACCAGGAAACGTTTGGCAAAGACGTGATGATCGTTTTTGCGGGACGCACCAGCATGCAAGCTGGAGGTACGCGCTCCGGCCGTCTGATCCGTTGGAACGAGGAAGACTATGTCCAGGTCGCCAAGGAAGCGCCGGCCTGCAAATACGTCATGCCGGAGCTCGGCAACAACGTGCAGGTGCACAGCCTGTTCAACAGCGGAGATCTTCAGACTGTTGGGGCACTGCCTCCGTTCACCGAAATTCGCAGCATCACCGTGGCCCACGGCCGCTTCTACAACGAGGAGGACAACGCTGAAGCACGCAACGTGGCTTTTCTCGGCAGCGATGCGAAAAAGCAGCTCTTTGCCGACCGTGAAGCCCTTGGCCAGACGATCTCGTTGAACGGCACTCCCTATACCGTCATTGGAGTGATGAAGCCGAAGGAACAGAATTCCAGCTACGACGGCGCCGATGTCCGCAAGATTTTCATCCCCTTCAATTCCATGCGCCGCGATTTTCCTAACAAGCCGCCGGCGGTCGAGCACAGCGTGGACCGCTTGCTCGTGGCGCCCTGGTCGCTGGAGACGCATCCTGACTGTGTGAAGCAGGTTCGCCGCTCGCTTGGCCGCCTGCATAACTTTGATCCGCGCGACAAAGAGGCCGCCAGTATTTGGGACACGGTCAAGAACGCTGAAGCCAATCGAATGATCATTGTGGGAATGGAAGTTTTCATGGGCGCGGTCGGCGTGGCCACCCTTTTCCTGGGAGGCCTGGGGGTGATGAACGTGATGCTCGTCTCGGTCCGCGAGCGCACCCGCGAAATCGGCGTCCGCAAGGCCCTCGGCGCAACTCGCGAATCCATCCTCCGCCAATTCTTCCTGGAAACCATCATCGTGGTGGGTTTGAGTGGCGGCACGGGGTTGCTCCTCTCCTATGGCTTTTGCGCGCTGGTGAATCTGCTGCCTATGCCCCTGTTTTTTGCGGGTTTGCTCACAAGCTGGAAGCTTGGCGTTCTCTCCATCTTTTTACTCGGTTTGATTGCCGTCCTGTCCGCTCTGTATCCGGCAAATCGCGCCGCTTCCGTCGACCCTATCGAAGCGCTGCGGTTTGAGGCGGGAGGCTAGATGCTTCTCGAAATCTTCAGGGAAGCATGGGCCGCACTTGGCCGCAATCCGGTCCGCAGCTTACTCACGATGACCGGCATTGCGTGGGGCATTGTGGCGGTAACACTCCTGCTCAGCTACGGCTCGGGCTTCCGCGGTGTTCTCATGTACACATTCGAAGTCTTTGGCAAGGGCGCCGTGGTCTGCTGGCCAGGAACCACCAGCGAGCAGGCCGGAGGGGAACGCGCTGGCAAGACGGTGCGTTTCGAACAAGAGGATGCGGATTGGGTGAAGGCCCAGTCCCCACTCGTCAAGCGCGTGACGCGCGAGACCGTGCGGTGGAAGGGCATTACACACGATGAAAGGCTCTCGGACACCGCCATCCGCGGCGTCTATCCTGAATATGGCGAAATGCGCAATGAAATTCCCATGGAAGGCCGCTGGATCTCTCCCGAGGATATCGCCGAACGCCGCCGCGTGGCATTCCTCGGCGCCATACTGCGCAGGAAACTCTTCAGTGGCACCCCCGCCATCGGCGAAACGGTGCGCGTCGACGGCGTGAAATTCACTGTGGTCGGCTCCATGGACACAAAATTCTCCGACAGCAACTATTTCACCAGTGATGATGAGTCGGTGTTCATTCCATACACCACGGCAGGCGACCTATGGGACGCGCGCTACGCCAGTGTGATGCTCTTTGAGCCGATTGCTCCGAATTTTGAACCGGCCGCCATGCAGCAGTTCCGCGCTGCCATCGCCAACCGCCAGCACTTCTCGCCAAACGACAAGCGCGCCATAACCATGTTCGGCCGCGAAGAGTTCAAGCCTATCTATGAAGGAATCACCTTAGGCATCGAAACGCTGCTCTTTTTTGTTGGCGCACTCACGCTGGGCATCGGTGGCGTGGGGGTGATGAACATCATGCTCGTCTCTGTCGAAGAGCGCGTCCGCGAAATTGGTCTGCGCCGCGCGCTGGGTGCAAGAAAATCTCACATTCGCTGGCAGTTCCTGCTGGAAGCACTGGTCATGACGCTGGCCGCCGGCGTGATTGGCATGATGCTCTCGGCGGCCATCACTGCAGCGATCGGCACGCTGCCGTTCCTCGGGCCCGCCTACGAAGACGACTCCGGCAAAGTGGACATCAAGCTCACGCTCTCGTTCGTAACCATGATGCTGTCTACGGCCATTCTGGTTATCGTCGGCGTGATCAGCGGCTGGCTCCCGGCCATGCAAGCCGCCAAGCTCGACCCTGTCGAGGCCCTGCGCTACGAGTAAATCGAGAACCAGGACATCATCAACCGCCATTCCCGTCGACGTCCGCCCGCCCAAGATTCGTTTGGATCAGGGCACAGGCAAACGCCGCAGACGAGAAACGCGCCATAGCCGCTTCTCTTGTTTTCAAACTCTCCTCTTGTTGTTGTGTTTCGATAACAGCCGCTTCTAGGCTGCTTCAGGAGCTGCCCAGGATGGAATCGAAGTAGGCGAGCATGTCCGGTGAATCCCACTGCTGGGGCCCCAAGAACTTTCGCAAGATTTTTCCGTGCCGGCCGATAACATAGGTGTCCGGATACTTGGGGGTGCCATAGTCGAGCGCCAGTTTTCCCGTGGGCTCGCGGAACGTTGGAAAAACGATGCCTTGCTCCTTCAGAAATTTTTCGTAAGCCACGGGGTCCTCGTCGACACTCACACCCAGAATAAACGCATTCCGCGATTCAACGTACTTTTGAAGCCGGTTGAGGGACGGCGTTTCCTCGATGCAGGGCGGACACCAGGTGGCCCAGAAATTCAGTATGACCACTTTGCCTTTCAGATCGGTGAGGTGCCCTGGTTTCCCCCAAATTTCCAGGGGAAAGTCTTGTGCGGTCTTGCCCGCTATCGAGGCTTCGCCTTGCCGGTACGAGGGCATGGCGAAGAGCACCAAAACCAGCGTGGCGATACCAACTGCCGCCCAGGCCCTGATTTTTCGAACCATTCTCATCAAATGCTATACTAACGCAATCGCCCCAAATCGGGAAATGATCCTTCGGCATCCAATACGCAATGCATAACAACGCCCATCATCTACCCCCCATCGGCCCAGCCGTCGCGGCAGCCGCCTCGGGCTCCGTCACGGCTATCGTTCCGGCCCGGAATGAGGAGGCGGTCATAGCGGCGTGCATTGCGTCCTTGGCGAGCCAGCCGGAAATCGGAGAGATCCTGGTGGTGAATGATCAGTCCACCGATGGGACCGCCAGCGTCGTGACCAACCTCATGGGGAAAATCTCAAACTTGCGCCTGCTCGAAGCCGGCGGATTGCCCGACGGCTGGCTTGGGAAGAACCATGCGCTCTCGGTCGGAGTACAGCAGGCCAAGTGTGCCTGGCTCCTTTTCACCGATGCCGACGCCGAACATCAGCGGGATTCCGTGTCTGGGGCGCTCCGAATTGCGCAGGAACACACCGCTGCTCTGGTTTCATTTTCTCCCGAGCAGATCACCGGTACGTGGTACGAGAAATCCCTGATTCCTTATGTCTACCTGAGGCTGGCGAAGCGTTTTTCGTACGAACAAGTGAATGACCCAAACTCACCTGTTGCTGCCGCAAACGGCCAGTTTCTGATGATGCGCCGCGATGTGTACGACGCCATCGGCGGCCACACCGGCGTCGCCGGGGAGGTCCTGGAAGACGTGGCCCTCGCCAGGAGAGTGAAGGCCGCGGGCCAGCGCATCTGGTTCGGGTCCGGCAACGGCATTGTTCGAGTAAGAATGTACCGCTCGTTCCAAGGGATGTGGCAGGGCTGGAAAAAGAACCTATATCGCTTGATGGGCGGCACCCCGTGGGCGGTTGTCCGCGAGACGGAGTCAAGTCTCCCTTGGATTCCGTTGCTGCTGATCGGCATGGGATTGAAGTATCCTTTTCTGCTTTTCCTGGGATTTTTGCTGCTCATTGCTCGCCAAACTAGCTACGGCCTTGATTTGGCTCGTAACCATTTCCCCTTCTCCTTCATCTTTTGTTATGTGCCTGCCGTGGCGTTGTATGTAGCGGTGCTGTGGGCGTCCTACCGGAGCCATGTTAATGGAAGAATCCAATGGAAAGGTCGAGAGTACTCCGTTGGCGCCGCCGGAATCGACGAGATAAGCGAACCCTCATGATTCTTCTTACGCGAAAGATCGAGTTTGCTGCCTCGCACGTATATCACAACCCGAATCTTTCGCCTGAGGAGAACCGGCGAATCTTTGGAAAATGCAATAACCCTCATGGCCACGGGCACAATTACACGCTGGAAGTAACCGTAGAGGGCCAGCCCGATCCGGTGACCGGCATGGTCCTGGACCTGAAAGAACTAAAAGAGATTCTCGAACGCGAAATCATGCAGCGCATGGATCATCGTCATCTCAATTACGAGGTGGCTGAACTGGCCGGACAGATTCCGACCTGTGAGAACATCGCCCGGATCATCTGGCAGTTGCTGGAACCGAAAATCACGCAAGGCCGGTTGCATCACGTGCGCCTATACGAGTCGCCCGACCTCTTCGCCGATTGCTACCGTAACGGCGCCAGCGCAGCAGGTAAAGCATGAGCAGCAGGCAGGCCATGAGCAACGCGCTCAAAATTGAACTGGGCCGCCGGTATCGATTCTCGGCGTCACACCGGCTGCATAGCCCGCATCTAAGCGCAGAGGAAAATTGCCGTGTCTTTGGGAAATGCAACAATCCCTTTGGCCACGGCCATAATTACGTGTTGGAAGTCAGCATGTCGGGAGACGTTGACCCGGCCACGGGCATGATCGCGAATCTGGCCGATCTGGACGCCTTCGTCGAACGCCAGGTGCTCGAGGAATTCGATCACAAGTCGCTCAACGAAGATGTCTCCGCCTTTCGCGAAAAAGTGCCCACCACGGAGAATTTGTGCATGGAGATCTTTCAGCGCCTCAAATCCTTCCCCAAAGCGAAGCTCGAACGCATCCGCGTCCAAGAAACCGCAAACAACAGCTTCGAGTACGCGGGGGACAACGTAGAAGGGAAGCAGCGGTGACCAAACCAACCGAAGAAATTCTGTTGAATGACAATAAGGAACTCGACGCGCGCAGGATTGCCTTCCACATTCGCGAGATCATCAAGATCATTGGAGAGGACCCCAATCGCGAAGGGCTGCGCAAAACGCCGGAGCGTTTCGAGAAAGCGCTCAAGTATTTGACCAGCGGTTACCACCTGAACCTGGATCATGTATTGAATGGTGCGACGTTCAGCGTGGCCTATGACGAGATGGTCATCGTGAAGGATATCGAGTTCTTCAGCCTCTGCGAGCACCATCTGCTACCGTTCTTTGGCAAGGCCCATGTGGCCTATCTGCCGGACAAGCGGGTGCTAGGGCTCAGCAAGATCGCCCGCGTGGTCAACATGTTCGCGCGCCGCCTGCAGATTCAGGAGCGCCTGACCAGCCAGATCGCCAAGTCCATCGAGGAAAAAATCGCTCCTCAGGGTGTCGGCGTGATTATCGAAGCTCGCCATCTCTGCATGCAAATGCGCGGAGTCGAAAAGCAGCATGGGCAGGCCGTCACTAGCGCCATGCTCGGCGCTTTCCGTCACAATAAGCAGACCCGCGACGAGTTTCTCGCGCTCGTGCGCCGGAAGAATTCCTAACTTTAGATCAGCAGATTCATGTGCGCCTGGGGACTGGAGGAATTTCTTCGTCAGGTTTGTTTTGTGCCGCTCGGGCACGGCGCACGCGGGCGCGGTTGCCACAGGTGCGGTCGTTGCACCAGCGCTTGGTCCTGGCTTTGGTCGGATCGTGAAATACCCAGCGGCAACCGGAATTGGCGCAGACTTTGATGCGCTCCACCTCGCGGCTCGCCAGCATCTCTGCAAAGGATGCCGCTATCCGTCGAATGACCCAACTCCAATCATTGTGCAGCGGAACCATTTCGGCGCGGAACCCATTTTGGCCCTGTACTAGCTTCTGCCGCCCCGGTACGTTCAATGCCTGATTCAGACTAGAAAGCTCTCTGGCATTTAGGGAGCCTCCCGCGGCTAGCTTTTCTGCGGCACGGCGCAGCAGAACGCGCAATTGCACCAGTTTGCGGTGCGGAACGTCTTTCGAAGCAAGGGGATGAAGGTTCCAATGCTTGAGGAAGGTGGCGAGCCAAGGCGCTTTTGCAAGGTGATCGGTGAGTTTCCCAAAGCCGTTCCATTCCTCGCTGTTGGCGAGATCAACCCAGGGGGCGACCTTGCCGAATCCCGCCGCGTGGAAGTTGTTGCGTGATGCTTTCATCGTAATGGCTTAAATGAGTTTGACTCGTTACAAGAAACCGCCTATGCTTTAGTAATGAGTATAGCAGCGATAGGGCGTTACAGCAACACAGGCGGGAAGAGCCGTACGCGGCTTTCGTTACCGCCGATTGGTGAACCGATGTCCATGAAATCCGCCGTAGTCATTCAAGAAGTCCCGGGCGTCATAACCCCTACGCGGCCGCGATTGAATCGCGCCCTCGTCGTCTTTTCCTTTCTTTCCATCTACCTCATCTGGGGCTCCACATACCTGGCGATTCGTTATGCCGTGGAAACGATTCCCCCACTCTACACCGCCGGCTTCCGCCACTTGATCGCCGGCACGATTCTGCTCATCTGGTGCCTGGCAAAACATCTTTCGCCCACCTGGGCGCAGGTTCGCGCCAGCATCATTATCGGCGCATTCTTCTTTTTGATCGGCCACGGCACGCTTCATTGGGCGGAACAAAAAGTACCGTCTGGCCTTGCCTCTCTGCTCATTGCCAGCGAACCCATCTGGGTTTTCTTGCTCACCGCTATCGCTGCCCGGCAGTGGCGCTGGAATGCTTCGCTTCTGGCTGGAATCTTTCTGGGATTCGGAGGCGTCGGCCTGCTGATGGGCCGCAGCGCTTTGAATTCTGGCCCCGGCGTGTTTGTCGGTTCGCTGGCGGTCGTGTTGGGCGCACTTTCCTGGTCCGTGGGAATTGTCTACTCCAGGCGGTCGCATCTCTCCGGACATCCACTTCTGTTGTCGGCACTTTCATTATTGGCGGGTTCCGTGCAACTGCTCCTGGCCGGAACGGCTGTTGGGGAGTACCGCGGATTTTCGTTCGCCTCCGTCTCCATGCGTTCATGGCTGGCGCTCGGCTATCTCATCCTGTTCGGCTCGCTCGTGGCCTTCACGGCCTACAACTGGCTCCTCGAGCACTACTCTCCCACGCTCGTTGCCACCCACGCTTACGTCAATCCTATTGTCGCCGTCCTGCTCGGCTGGCTCTTCGCCGGCGAGGCCGTCACGTTAAACGTGCTTTTCTCCACCGCCATGGTCATCGTCGCCGTCATGCTCGTCGATCGCGGCATGGCCCGCCTTCAGCAAGCCTCCTAGCTTCGATTCCTCACGGCACTGACGGTCGGGTCGTGCTAACCCAGCTGGCGACAAAAAATCAGGCGCGCCCCCGAACTGCCGGACGCGCCTTCTTTCGTCTCGGGAGATTGCTGGCGGTCACATCTTGGTGATTTCCACGGATGCCCGGGTCGTCTCCCAGTCCATCCGCAGCGTGCAGCCGGTAGCCGTCTTGTCAAAGGCGATAGTGAAATTCTCGACTAGCGAAGGCAACTTCGAAGCCTTCATATCCACACGTGCCAGATCATTCTCTGGCCCAGGGTAATCCGTGCCCCACTCACCGGTTTTCTTGCTGATGATCAGAGTCCACTTATCCGGGTTTGGAATCGCGAAAATGGTGTAGCTGCCGCCCGGAACGTGCGCCCCGCCTACCATTAAGTCCGTTGTGGTGACAAAGGTCGTCGCCTCATTCGCTCCGGCGCGCCAAACCTTCCCATAAGGCTCGTGCTCGCCAAAAATCTTGCGCCCCCGTACTCGAGGGCTCGAATAGTCCACAGTAATCGTCTTGCCGCCCCCCAAGTCAAACGTGGCCTGCGCCGGCGGACTCGGTCTCGAAGCTTTATCGCCCTGCGCTGACCCCAGCGCCGCCATGAGGCCCAGAGTCAGACATCCCACTGCCAAAACTGCAAATTCTTTTCTCATTCTTCTCCCCCTCCATCGGTGCCCAAACATTGAACCGGATTTTCCCGCCCCGCGCAACATCGAATTCGTCCAACTCTAACAGACGGTTGAAACGCAAACTCGGCTTCAGCTTTTTATCTCTGCTTTCGCGAAACTACAAGAAAGGAGCTACACCTAAGAATTGTGTGGGCCGGGCAAGCCAGCAGGGATCCGTCTCGGGAGGTGCCTATGCCAGAGTCACGCCGTCGTCTATTGATGACCTTCGTTGGCACTGTTGGAATCATAGCAGTTAGACCTCTTCTTGCCGCCTGGCAAGCAACGGGCGTGCGCCGGAGCGCCACAACCGCGTCCCTCGCCGAACGCTCCCCATCCCAATTTTCCCCCCGGCCTGGACGGCCAGCTAGCCAAAGGTGCGGATACAAAGGCCATTGATTGCGAGAATCAGAAAGAACTTAGGTCCGACGTTTCGAGACTCCATGAAATGGTCTCCGAGCTCAAGGAGCAGGTCGAGAAACCCAACTCAGCTTCCACTCATTCCCTTGTCCGTCGCGAAAAAAAACCCAGCAAATCGAAAAGCTCGCCAAGCAGATTTAAGGTCCTCGCCAAGGGCTGACCGTCAGGCACTATTTACCATTGCGCCCAAATGCCTACCGTTGTTCGATAGGTTCGGTCATCGTCGTCCTTGCACATTCCTTTACACGTTTGTCGAGTTTGTGTTAGCCTGAATAGGTCGAAGAGAAGAGGAAAAAATTCAGGGGACGACGGAGAGGGGCACTTGAGCGCACCGAAATCAGCGTTGATCGAACAATTCCGGACCCACGTTAAGGACACGGGCTCGCCAGAAGTGCAAATCGCGCTTCTTAGCGAGCGGATCAACTATCTGACCTCGCATCTCAAGTCCCACGTGAAAGACCATGCATCGCGCCGCGGATTGATCATGATGGTCAATAAGCGCCGTCGTTTGCTGGACTATCTCAACCGCCGCGACCCGGATCGGTACCGCGAGATTGTTGAACGTCTTAGCCTGCGCAAGTAATCGTACTGCTGTTTCGTCAGAAACAGGGCGATATACACTGCGTTCTCACGAAGTGACACATTCCACACGGAGTCTGTCGTCAGGCTTCCGGCTGAGTTAGTGCCGGAATTCTCGTGGTGTGATCCGTCGCGTTTCGTTAGCCTCACGACAATTCTCACCTCTTGCTCTTCCTCATGGATGGCCGCGCTGCGGCCAACGCAAACCTCAAGGCCCGTTCCTCTGCGAACGTGCCTGAAGATGCTCCGCTCGGATGCGGAGCCAAAGGAAATGATTCATGTCTGAAAATACGCACACTCCCGCACCACATCGCGTTACCGTCGAAGTCGGTGGGCGCACTCTGACTCTCGAAACTGGGAAAATTGCGAAACAGGCCAATGGCGCTATTGTTGCGCGCTACGGCGACACCGTCGTGCTCACCACCGCCTGCATGGCCTCGGCCATCAATGACCGCGACTTCTTGCCCCTCACTGTCGACTACCGCGAGAACACATACTCCGCTGGAAAAATCCCCGGTGGTTTCTTCAAGCGCGAAGGCCGCCCCTCCGAAAAGGAAGTGCTCACCTCCCGCTTGATTGACCGCCCCATGCGTCCGCTCTTCCCTGATTCCTGGCGCAATGAAACTCAGATCGTCTCCATGGTGCTCTCCGCAGACAGCGAGAATGACCCCGATGTCATTGCCGTAACCAGCGCGTCTGCAGCGGCTTACTGCTCGGATCTGCCGTTCGAGAGGCCCATTGCCTGTGTCCGCGTTGGCCTGGTGGATGGGCAGTTGGTGATCAATCCCACGGTGGCCGACCAGAAGAAAAGTCTGATGAATATCATCATTGCGGGCACGGATGAAGCCATCGTCATGGTGGAATCGGGCGCGCTCGAAGTCTCCGAAGAGGCTGTTGCGGATGCCCTCGAGTTCGGCCACACTCAAATCAAGAAAATCGTCGCCGCCATCAAGGAACTCCACGCCCACCTCAAGCCCAAGAAGGTTGATGTCGCGCCGCTCCCGTTTGATGAAGCCATCTACAAGGATCTTCAAAAGAAGTACGGCGACCGGCTTCATGACGCGCTGAACACCGAAAAGCATCCCAAGAAGGAAAGCTATCATCTCGTCGATGCTCTCAAGGAAGAGATCATTAAAGCGATTCCCGAAGAGCCTAAGAAGGAGATGGACGAAAAGCGCATCCTTACCAAGCGCGCCCTAGAACGCCTCCGCGAAAATATCTTTCGCGATGATGTTCTCAACGCCCGCCGCCGTCCCGATGGCCGCGCCTTCGACCAGATTCGCCTGATCACCTGTGAAGTCGGCTTGCTCCCCCGTGTCCACGGTTCCGCGCTCTTTACCCGCGGCGAAACCCAGGCGCTCGCCACTTTGACCCTGGGCACCAAGGAAGACATGCAGCGCCTCGACCTGCTCTTCGAGCAGGACCAGTTTAAGCGCTTCATGCTGCACTACAACTTCCCGCCGTTCAGCGTCGGCGAAGTAAAGTTCCTCCGCGGCCCGGGCCGCCGCGAAATCGGCCACGGTGCGCTTGCCGAGCGTGCGCTCCTCAATCTGCTTCCTCCCGATACCGATTTCCCCTACGCCATGCGCCTCGTCTCCGACATTTTGGAATCCAATGGCTCCTCTTCCATGGCCACCGTTTGCGGAGGATCGCTCGCTCTCATGGACGCCGGTGTGCCTCTGAAGGCTGCCTGCGCAGGCATCGCCATGGGCCTCGTCGTCGGTGACGGCAAGAAATACTCCATCCTCACGGACATCGCCGGAGCCGAAGATCATTACGGCGACATGGACTTCAAAGTCGCCGGCACTCGCGCGGGCATCACCGCGCTGCAGATGGACATCAAGGTACTGGGCATCTCCATCGGCATGATGCGCGAAGCGCTCGCGCAAGCGAAGAAGGCCCGCCTCCAGATTCTCGACACCATGGAGAAGACGCTCGGCGAGGCGCGCACCGCAATTTCCGCCTACGCCCCGCGCCTCTTCAAGCTGAAAATCCCGCAGGACAAAATCCGCGACCTCATCGGGCCGGGCGGCAAGAAGATCAAGTCCATCATCGAAGCTACCGGCGTCAAGATCGACGTCCTCGAAGACGGCACCGTGCACATCTTCTCCACCAGTGGAGCCGGCGGCGACGCGGCCCTGCAGATGGTTCGCGATGTCACCGCCAGCGCCGAAATCGGCAAAACCTATCTCGGCAAAGTCGTTCGCCTCGCGGAATTTGGCGCTTTCGTCGAGCTTTTTCCCGGCACCGACGGTCTCTTGCATATTAGCGAAATCTCCGAGCATCGCATTCGCGACGTTCGCGATGAGCTGAAGCTAGGTGACCAAGTCCTGGTTAAAGTTCTTTCCATCGAGGGCAACAAGGTTCGCCTGTCGCGCAAGGCCCTCATCCGCGAAGCCCGCGAAAAGCAGCAGAAAGCCGCTGCCGGCGGCGGCAACCCCGGTTCCTCGAGCGGGGAAAGCAGCGGCGGCGATTCCGGCTCCCATGAATAATTTTTCGACTCTTTAGCGGTTGCGGTTTGTCTAGCGGCGGACTGATATCCCGAGCGGAGTCGAAGGAGCAGTCCGCTCTTCTTTTTTGTCACGCACAAAACACCAGGCCCGCTATCCAAATCGGGGCCTGTTCTGAATTCTTCTCTGTGTTGGGGTTCGCTGTGCTAGTCCCTTCTCTGTCCTACTCTATCCTTACGTTCCTACCTCTTTACATTCTTACTTCCTGCTTTTCGCAATGTACCGCATCCAACGCCCCCCATAGCGCATCCAAGGCCTCGTGCGTGGTGGCCAAGATCTCTTCCTCATTCCCATCCGCATGCTCGCCCAGCCACTCGCGCCAGGCCGCGCGATGCGCCTTGTCCGCATCCTCATGCACTTCGAAATACGCCAACCCCTCTGGCTTGGTCACCCCATAAAACTTCTTTAACCCGGCAACCTTCGTGGTAGCGATCTCCGGCACCTGCGACTCGTAAGCGTAGAGTGCCGCTACGGCCTCCTCCACCGGCCGGTCCCCGCAAATCTCTCGGAATTTTTGCACCACTGCTTGCGTTCCGGGCAGCGCAGGGCAGCACGTAATGTCATCCTCGCCCACTCCTACGGCCGCCGCAAAATCCCGCCACAGCTTTGGATGCGGCCCCGCCGGATTCTCCTCCTCCGCCAGGTTCTCCCGGATCAATCCCTGCAGCGGACCCTTTGTTCGCGCCACCAGCACCCGCAGGTGCTTCGGAAACGCCTCTACATGCCGGTAATACTGCGCCGCATAAAGCTGTAGCGACTCCCTGCTCAGCTTCCCGGCCTGCCAATCCTGATAAAACGGATGCTTCAGCAGACTCTTCTCCGCAATCGCCGCATCCAGTTTCTTCAACAATTCCGTGTTCGCCATTTTGTCCATCCTCCGCCGCTGGCACCGCCTTATTCGCAAGCCTCCATCTCACCTAAATCGTGTCGCGAATTGTACCAAACTTTTCTTAGCAGTGTTCAAACGTCGGGTGTTTGAACGCTCGCAAAGCACTTAACTGATTCGCAACGGAGGTATTCCACGCTTGGTAAACTCTCCGGCAAGAAACTCGGGGGAACGCATCGAACCAAATCATCATTTCTGAATGTCGCGGGAACTTCAAAATCGGACGTCTCGTTCACCATGGACTCCCTCCCTATGCTAGGACGCCGCCCCATGCACCCGCTCAATATCCGCCCCAACTCCCCTCAGCTTCTCCACAATTCCCTCATACCCGCGATCAATATGATACACGCGCTCAATCGTCGTCTCGCCGCTGGCCACCAGCCCGGCCAGCACTAGCCCTGCGCTCGCCCGCAAATCCGACGCCTGCACCGTTGTGCCTGACAACTGCGCCGGCCCGCGCACCACCCCCTTGCGTCCATCAACCGAAATGTTCGCCCCCATGCGTATCATCTCACTGGCATGCAGGTAGCGGTTCTCAAAAATCGTCTCGGAAATCACCGAGGTGCCCTCTGCCTGTGTCGCCAGAGCCATGTATTGCGCCTGCATGTCCGTCGCGAATCCCGGATACTCTTCCGTCGTAACGTCAGCACCCACCAGCCTCTTCGCGCCCTGCACTCTCATCGTTGTTTTGTTCACAATCTCAATCGGCACACCCGCCTGACCTAATTTCGCAATCACCGCTCCCAAATGCTCTGGCTCGCAATGCGTAATCATCAGCTCCCCGCCGGTAATCGCTCCCGCCACTAGAAATGTCCCCGCTTCGATCCGATCTGGAATCACGGAATGTTCCGTACCGTGCAGCTGGTCCACGCCACGGATCCGCAGCGTCGAAGTTCCATGTCCAGAAATCTCCGCACCCATCTTCCCTAGCATCTCCACCAAATCCGTCACTTCCGGCTCCCTCGCGGCGTTCTCCAGCACGGTCTCCCCCTCCGCCAGCACCGCGGCCATCAGAATATTCTCCGTCCCTGTCACGGTAATTTTCTCAAACACGATGTGCGCGCCCTTCAGCCGTCCCTTTGGTACCCGAGCCTCGATGTAACCGTGTGAAGTCTCTATCTCCGCCCCCATCTGCTCCAGCGCTTTCAAATGCAAATCCACGGGCCGCGCCCCAATTGCACATCCGCCCGGCAGCGAAACCCGCGCCATTCCCACCCGCGCCATCAGGGGCCCCAGCGTCAGCACCGACGCCCGCATCGTCTTCACCAGTTCATAGGGTGCCTCCACGTGGTTCAACTTCAGCGCCTCAATCACGTAATCGCTTGCCGGCATTTCCGTCACCGAAACCTTCGCGTCCATGAACGCCAGCAGCTTGCTCATGGTAATCAGGTCGCGCACTTTCGGGATGTTGTGTAGGGTCACCTTTTCCGCGGTCAGCAAAGCCGCCGCCATTACTGGCAGCGCCGAATTCTTCGCTCCGCTGATCGCCACCGTCCCCCGCAGCACCTTCCCACCCTTGATCCGGAATTTATCCATTCGCTCTCACTTGGTTCTTCAGCGCTTCTCTCGGTTATCATTTTCTTTCTGTGTCGTACTTCTCGCTTCCTAGGCCTCCAACGCTTTTCTCAAATCACCTCTCACGGCCTGCAGTCTCTTCGCTGCCTCCGCGGCGCCAATGCCCCGCTTCAACATCACCAGCGCCATGCGCATATCGTGTCCCGCCTGCCGCAAAGCGTGTTCCGCCGAAGACACCCTCTTACCGCTGGCCTCCGCAAGGATGCGCAGCGCGCGCTCTGAAAGCTTCTCATTCGTCAGCATCATATCGATCATCAAGTTCTCATATACATGCCCGAGCCGCGCCAGCACAGCCGTACTGAGCATGTTGAGCACCATCTTTTGCGACGTCCCCGCCTTCAGTCGCGTCGACCCAGTCAACACTTCCGGCCCCACCTCTGGCGCAATCACGATTTTCGCGAGCCGCCCGACTGGCATCCGCAAGTTGGAAGTCACCGCCACGGTGGTGGCGCATCGCTTCTGCGCGAACTTCAGTGCCCCCAGCACGTACGGTGTTGTCCCGCTCGCCGCGATTCCCACCACCACGTCATTGCGCGTCAATTTCTTCGCCCGCAAATCCCGCTCTCCGTTCCGCGCCGAATCCTCCGCCCCTTCGACCGCCCGGGTAATCGCGCGCCTTCCTCCCGCAATCAGCGCCTGTACCAGTTTCGGCGAAGTCCCAAACGTTGGCGGACATTCCGCTGCATCCAGTACTCCCATCCGCCCGCTTGATCCCGCCCCCACATAAATCAGCCGACCGCCCTTGCGCATCCCGCTGACAATCGCATCCACGGCGCGCGCAATTGCCGGAATCTCCCGCCCCACGCCGACCGCCACCTTGCGGTCCTCGCGATTCATCAGCCGCACAATCTCCACTGCCGTCATGCCGTCCAGATTCCTTGACGCCGCATTCCTCTGTTCTGTGAGTCGCTGTTCGATGAGCCGATGATGTATGAGCGGGCGCTCCGTGCGTCTGCGCTTTTTAGGCTGGGTAGTCATCCCCGGATTATACAGGCCACGCAAAATGTCCTGTGGCACCGCCAGTCCTGGCCGTGTGCCTCAGCTAGGCGCAATGCATTGAACAACGGCACGATGCATCGTCACACTTCATGCGCACCTCAAAGGATAGCAACTCTCCGTCAACCAAATCACATTCCGGGGAATCAGCTATGTTAAAAAGGAGATAGTTTCGCCGATTCGCCAAAACAGAATGGCTGGAAATCGCATTCATGGACGTTCTCAAAAAGCTTTTTGAAGAACATTTCCACGCATCGCCCGAGCGCATCCAGCCGCTGCAGGGTGAGCTTGGCGGTTCCGGTCGCAAGATCATCCGGCTTGCCCGGGAAAAACTCAGTGCCATTGGCATTCTCTACGGTGTTCGCGAAGAAAACGTCGCCTTTCTCGAGTTTTCCAAACATTTTCGCCGCCACGGCCTTCCCGTTCCGGAAATTTACGCCGAAGACCTCAGCCAGGGCGCCTATCTCGAAGAAGACCTTGGCGACACCACTCTTTTCGAATTCCTTTCTAAAAACCGCACCGGCGAAAACATTTCTCCCCAGGCCGTCGAAGCCTATCGCACGGTTGTCGCCATGCTCCCGCGCTTTCAAGTCGAAGCCGGCCGCGATCTGAATTATAAGGTCTGCTATCCCATCTCCAGCTTCGATCGCCAATCCATCACCTGGGATCTGAACTATTTCAAATACTATTTCCTTCGCCTTGCCAGTATCCCCTTCAATGAGCAAGCCCTGGAAGACGATTTCGGCCGCCTGACCGAATTCCTCCTGAGCGCTCCGCGCGACTACTTTCTCTACCGCGACTTCCAATCTCGCAACATCCTGTTGCGCGACGGCCAGCCCTTTTTCGTGGACTATCAAGGCGGCCGCAAGGGCGCTCTGCAATACGACATCGCTTCACTGTTGTACGATGCCAAGGCCGATCTCCCGCCCGACCTCCGTCAGCAGCTTCTCGATCACTATCTCGACAGTCTCGCACGTTTTATCAAGCTGGATCGCGAAGCATTCCTGCGTCACTTTTACGCCTACGTTTACATTCGCATCTTGCAAGCCCTCGGCGCTTATGGCTTTCGCGGCTTTTACGAACGCAAAGCTCATTTTCTCCAGAGCGTTCCCTACGCCCTGAAGAATCTCCGCTGGCTGCTCCACCACGTCAGGCTCCCCGTCCCTCTCCCGGCGCTGATGGACGCATTCAAAGGCATGTTGGCCTCGGAGAAATTGCAGGGCCTCGCTTCCGAAGCCGAAAACTTGATTGTGCGGATCTTCAGTTTTTCCTTTCATCACGGCTTGCCAAAAGACCAAAGCGGCAATGGCGGCGGCTTCGTTTTCGACGGCCGCAGCCTCCCGAATCCGGGACGCGAAGAGCGCTTCAAGACTCTAACCGGTAAAGACGCCCCGGTGATCGACTACCTCAATCAGCAGGAAAGCGTGCATCAGTTTCTTGCCAGCGTCCTGTCGCTGGTGGACTCGAGCATCAACAACTATCAGCAGCGTGGCTTCAAGAATCTGATGATTTCCTTCGGTTGCACCGGCGGCCAGCATCGCTCGGTTTTCCTTGCCGAGCAATTGGCCAAGCGCTTGCGCAACAGGAACGGTCTGGAAGTCGCCGTCCGCCATCTCCAACTGGAGAAACTGGGCAAGCGGAGAGCCCTCCAATGAAGGCTTCCAACATCTCTCGAATGGCGTGCTTTGCAGTCCGCCTTCCGAGGCAGACCGCTCTTCTTGATCCGCCTACCCCCACGGTCATTCTGAACCGAACAGGCCGATTTTATCTTTCCCTTTTGCCCCTGCGATCGAATATTTCGACACTGCCGCAAAGGGGTCGGCCCGCGGGTGTGAGGACCGCTTCCTCTTCGCGCGTTTTTTACGCGAAGGCTCTCTCTTTGGTTTCAAGGTCTTCGAGGAAGGCTGCCCAATGAAAGCCCCCGCATGAAAGCCATGGTCCTCGCCGCCGGCCTCGGCACGCGGCTTCGCCCGCTCACCGATAATCGCCCCAAGGCTCTGGTCGAAGTCGGTGGGCGCGCGCTCCTCGAAATCACCCTCTCCCGCTTGCGTACCTTTGGCATCAGCGAAGTGATCGTCAACGTCCATCACTTCGCCGACATGGTCATCGACTATCTGAAGTCCAAGAAAAATTTAGGCATGCGCATCGAGGTCTCCCGCGAAGACGTGTTACTGGACACCGGCGGCGGCCTGCAGAAAGCCGCCTGGTTTTTCCTCGAAGATCCCAGCCGTCTCGACGAGCCCTTCCTTCTCCACAACGTCGACGTCATCAGCACGATCGATTTTCACCGCATGCTGCAAGTCCATACCGAAAGTCACGCCCTGGCCACGCTGGCCGTCCAAGCCCGCCAATCATCTCGCCTCCTCCTATTCAACAACCAACTCCAACTCCGCGGCCGCCGCGCCGGTGGCATGGCCAATCCTGGCTGTGCCACCCAAATTACCGCTACGCAGAAGGAGTTCGTTAGCAAGCATGAAAACCCTCAAATCGCGCCCGATTCCGCTTCTTCCCAAGCTGGCCTGCCGGTAGCGGAAAACGTCCCGAGTTCCACAGCATCAGTCCCGGAGGTCTCACAGGATTCTTCACGGTCGCTCCACGCCCTGGCCTTCTGCGGCATTCACATCATTTCTCCTCGCCTCTTGCCCATGATCGCCGAAGAAGGCACCTTCTCGATCATCCCCACCTATCTTCGCCTCTCTGCCCAGGGGCGAAACATCCTCGCCTTCCGTGCCGACGACTACTATTGGCGTGACCTCGGCCGCCCCGCCGACCTCGCCGAAGCCGCCCACGATTTGAAGCAAAGAGCTCTCCGGCAATAAATGGCGCCATGTCCAAGGTTCGTAAAACTTCGTCACCCTGTTCCGATTTCTCCCGGCTCCGGGTGTCTTCAGCACCGTCTCAAGCAATGTCTACGACTGTTTTGAACGTCCCATGGCGTTCGGAAAAATGGGTTTACAACTGTCGCCCTCCATCCCCAACCCTCCGGACAACACTTGATCGGACGAACCTTCTCCCGAACTTCTGCCTCAGCATCACTTGCGAGAAAAACTCAGTTTGCCCGGCTCAACGCCGCGGCGCTTCGCGAACGGGTTCCTCGCAATCACATCTCTCATCTCCGCCGTAGTGCGCAAAATCACATCGGGCCGAAACCCGAATTCCCCCCCATCCCGTCCTCGATTCGCTTGGTGAGTCGTGATGTCCTGAAAATCAAATTATCACTCTGCACCTAGGTCTGCGCGTCCTGCAGCTTCTGCGATTTCATACCGCGCCCGGAGCGCATCCAACTTGATCTTGTGGTGGCCTCCAACACCAGCGCCATGCAGCATGGAAATAATCACGGCCGTGTCCGAATTCCACACCACTGGAGTGGATCCTTGCCGGAGCACGGCGAGAAGGGTGCGTCCGCACGAGCGAGGTGATGACAGACAGCTGCGAAGAGTTTTTCCTCACACAAGAAAGCCGAAAACTGAGCGGTTTCAAAACTGGGGGCAAAGCCCGAGCAAACGCTGGCAAGTCGAGCGCAGTTTCGCATGGCTGGACAACTTCGGGCAGCTGGTGGCTCGCTATGACCGCTCGCTCATGATTTGCTGCGCATTTTTTCATATCGGCCTGCTTCATGATCGTCTTACTTTGAATGGCTTCTTCTTAGAACCTCTTTATTTCGCCGACGCCACTGTCGCCAATCCCAGCGCCTGGATCACCGCATCGTGCAGCGCCGGTCGCGCCTTCTGAATCTTCGTATTCTCCCGCGTCGGATGCACGCGATTCGTCAGCAGCACCACAAAAAGCTGCCGGTCGGGATCGATCCAAATCGAAGTGCCGGTAAATCCGGTATGCCCAAAGCTGTGCGCCGAGAAATAATGCCCGCTCGATCCGCCTTCGGTCGGCACCGCCCATCCCAGTGTCCGCGTTCCGCCAGAAAGCTGCTGAGGCGTCGTGAATTGCGCAATCGTCGCGCGTCGCAAAATTCTTTGGTGTGCGTAAACGCCGCCGTTCAGCAGCATCTGGCAAAACGCCGCCAAATCCGGCGCCGTGCTGAAAAGTCCCGCGTGCCCTGAAACGCCGCCAATCGCAAACGCGTTCTCGTCGTGAACTTCGCCCTGCACTAGCCGGTGCCGCAGATTGTTGTCAATTTCGGTCGGCGCAATTTGCGGCCACAATTTTTTCGGCGGACGGTACATCGTGTTCTGCATTCCCAGCGGCGAAAAAATATAATTTCTCGCCAAATCGTCCAGCTTTCTTCCCGTCAAGCGCTCTGTAATTTCGGCCATCAAGATAATTCCCAGGTCAGAATAGACTTCCTTTGTCCCCGGCTCGTAGTCCAGCGGTTCGGCAAATATTTTCGTCAGCGTGTCCTGCTTATTCTTCGAGGTCCTCCAATACTCCTTAAACGGCGGCAACCCCGAAGTGTGCGTCAGCAAATGCCGTACCGTAACTCGATGCCGCCACTCCGCGTTCGGCCCGCTCGCCCATTCCGGCAAATACCGCTCGATCTTGGCGTCCAGGTCCAGCGGAACAGCGAAGTCCCCCTCCGCCAGCTTGGCGACCAGGGTTGTAGTCGCTACCACCTTTGTCAGCGAGGCGATGTCGTACATTGTTGTCGGTGCAGTCGCCGCCGCCTTGGCGTCATAACTCAATTTCCCAAACGAACGCACCGCCAATTTCCCGCGATAACCAACAGCCAGCGTCGCGCCAGGAAACGCCTTGTCGGCAATCGCTTTCTCGATCACATCGTAAGCTGGTTGCAGCTGCGCTTCGCCGCGCGTGTCCATCGATTGCACGGTCATTGGGTTTGCGGGCAGCTCGATTCCAAATCCTGCCTTCATGTTCACACCCGGCACGGTCACCGGCAGATGCCCGCGCACGGGAATTTGCCCAAACAGCGCACGCGCCGCCGAAATCTGTGCGACATCGCTAATCCCAAAGGCCGCCAGCCACGTCTCAGCTTGCGGAAATCGCTCGATCAAGTATGGACTTCCGAATCCCACGGTGATCACCGGCTTGTCCGTTTTGTAAATCTGCTCCGCCAGCGCAGCTTGCTCCGCGGGCACATCCACATTTCCCTTGCGGTCGCTCACGCGCACAAACAGCGCCAAGATTGCAATGTCGTAACTTTCCGGCGGCGGCAATTTCAGAATGCCGGCATTCGCAAATCTCGTGTCCGCACGCAGGGTCGTCACCGAGTCGAATCGCGACCGCAATTCCCGTTCCAGGTCTTCTCCCGGATACGGCTCCGGATCCGCATAAAAAGCCAACAGCAGCGCGCGCGAGGGTTTCGTTTCATCGAGCGGCAAGCGATGTGGTGTGTCGCGCAACAGCGTCACGCCACGGTCTGAAATGTCCTGCGCCTCTTTTTGCCAAGCAGCGCTCGCGAATTTCTGATTGATGGCGTTCACATCCACGAGCCGGTTTTGGCTCAACCCTAAGCGTGCTTTCGCTTGGAGAATCCGCCGCACCGAGGCATCCAATCGTTCTTTGGAGATGCGCCCGGACTTCACCGCCTCCTGTAAAGCTTCGAAGGCGGCGTCCGGCACCGGGGTCATCAGCAGCGCGTCCACTCCGGCCGCGACTGCGCGCACCGCCGCCTCTCCTGGCGCGTAACGCACCGTGATTCCGCCCATGTCCATAGCATCGGTAACGATGAGGCCCTGATAGCCGAGCTGATTGCGCAGTAGATTGGTGAGTATATTGTGCGAAAGTGTCGCTGGCGTGTTTGGATCGGGCTCGAGAGCGGGAACATTCAGATGCCCGGTCATGATGCTGTCGACCTGCACGGAGATGGCAGCGCGGAAGGGCACAAGTTCAAGTTGATCGAGTCGAGCGCGGTCAGCGCGAATCACGGGTAGGTCAATATGCGAATCGGCAGCCGTATCGCCATGGCCCGGGAAATGTTTGGCCGTTGCCGCACCGCCATTTTCCTGCACGCCGCGAACGAACTCGGTCACAAATTGCGCGACGCGCCCCGGATCTTCGCCGAACGATCGCGTGTTGATAATCGGATTTCCAGGATTATTGTTCACATCCGCGTCCGGCGCATAGATCCAGTGAATTCCGACGGCGCGCGCCTCTAGCGCCGTGATCTTGCCCATGGCGTACGCGTCTTTTGGATTGCCGCCGGCGGCGACTGCCATGGCCGTCGGAAAAGACGTGCCCTCATCCAGCCGCATCGCCGTGCCGCGCTCGAAATCCGCGCCGACCAGCAGCGGCAGCTTCGACTTGGCCTGCAGCTGGTTGTTAAGCACCGCCGTGGGATAAGCCTGACTCTTCACGATTCCCAGCGGCGATCCTTGTGTGATGTTGATGAACCCGCCGACGTGGAGATCGGTCACGTCGTGCAGGATCTGCCGGTAGGCCGCCATGTCCGTGGCCGTAAAACTTCCGTGATAAGTGGTGAAAAGAAGCTGCCCGATCTTTTCCTCGACGCTCATCTTGCGGAGGGTGGTTTCCACCCAGGCGTACGCGGTGGGCGACAATTTCTTCACCGCGCCCTCCTTCACGACGGTTCTTTTTGCCGAGGTGCTGTGGTTCTGGCTGTGTGCGATATAGGCCATAAGGAGAATGATGGAGACGGGAATCAGAAGCAAAAAACGGACGCGGCGTCCTTTCATCGGTTAGAATCCCCCCGCGGCCGCCGGCCGTCTGTATTTATACATAGCACACGCACATGGTGCTCTCAACGCGGCTGCGGCCAGCGCGTTCCAGAATATCATTGTATGGTGGCGATAGCGGGGGACCCTTTGACTAGACTCAGGCGCCGGCACTCCACGTTCATTCATTTCACGTTCTTGGTCGCACTATTCTCACTGGGCCACGTGCGTGCGGGCGCTGCATCGAAACAGTCAGGTCGCGCAGCACGAGTGCAAACCGGCCTGGACGTTCTCGAATCACAGAAATTCGCGCCACTTCGCGGCAAGCACGTTGGTCTGATCACCAATCATACGGGGCTAGATTCGCAAGGGCGCAGTACCGTAGACATTTTATCCCATGCCCCGGGCGTTCAACTGATCGCTCTATTCAGCCCGGAACATGGTCTCGCTGGCCGCAACGATGAAAAGATCTCTTCTGCCAAAGATCCCGCCACTGGTCTTCCCGTCCATAGTCTCTACGGCGAAACGCTTCGCCCCACCGATGAAATGCTCAAGGGCATTGACGCGCTGGTCTTCGATGTTCAGGACGCCGGCGTGCGGTTCTACACCTACACGACGACAATGGCTTATTGCATAGAGGAAGCCGCCAAACGCAACATCGCGTTCTTCGTCCTCGATCGCCCCAATCCGCTCGGCGGTGAAATCGTGGAAGGCCCGATGCTAGACATGGACAAAACGAATTTCGTCGGCTATTTCCCTCTGCCCGTGCGTTACGGCTTAACCATCGGCGAACTCGCCCAACTCTTCAACGCCGAAAACCACATTGGCGCCGACCTGCATGTCATCGCCATGAAAAACTGGCATCGCAATTATTTCTTTGAAAGCACCGGCACCAGGTGGATTCCTCCCTCGCCAAATCTCCGCACTACCAAGGGTTCCGTTCTCTACCCCGGAATTGAAATCCTGCAAAACGCTGGTGTCTCTGTCGGCCGCGGCACCGAAACTCCGTTTGAAGAATTTGGCGCTCCCTGGCTCAACGGCGATGAAGTCGCCGCCGCACTGAACGAACGTCATCTTGCCGGCCTGCATTTTGCGGCCAAACCCTTCATCCCCATCGTCGGTCTCTACAGCGGCCAGCGTTGCGGTGGCGTCGCCGTGCGCATCACGGATCGCTACCGGGTGCGCGCCATGAGCATGGGCATGGAGACAGCCATAATTTTGCATAGACTCTATCCGCAACAGTTCGATCCCGAAAAACTCCTCTTGCTGATCGGAAATTCCGACACCATCCAGCAATTACAGTCCGGGACGCCTGCCGAGAAGATCGTCGCCAGCTGGTCCGCCGATCTGACTGCCTTTGACCAAATCCGCCGCAAATATTTCCTCTACAAATAACCTTCACCAGAATTGTGTTAAAGTTGCGTCCGTCATGAGGATCGTCTCGCTGCTCCCTTCGGCTACTGAGATTCTCTTTGCGCTCGGCCTGGATCGGGAAATTGTGGGCGTAAGCCACGAGTGCGATTTCCCGTCGCGCGCCCGCACGAAGCCTGTGGTCATTCATTCGCGCTTGCCGCACGATGCTTCGCCGGTGGAAATTGACCGGCTCGTGGGCGAGTATGTGCACCGCGGCGAAAGCTTGTATGCCGTCGATGCCGAGGTCCTGGAGGCTTTGGCACCGGATCTGATCGTCACTCAGGACTTGTGCCATGTTTGCGCCGCGTCTCCCGACGATCTTGCCACGGCGCTGACGCGATTCGAACGGCGCCCCGATGTTCTTTGCCTCAACCCGCAGGATTTGGGCGACGTCTGGCGCGACATTCTTTGGGTGGGGGAAGAATCCTGCCGCGGTCCCCAGGCGGAAGCGCTGCTGAAACAAATCGGTGTGCGTCTCGGCGCGTTGGAGCAAAAGTTGCCGCTATCGGCGGATCGCTCCCGCGTGGCCTTCCTCGAATGGCTGCAACCGTTCTATGTCGGCGGCCACTGGGTTCCGGAAATGATCCACCGCGCCGGGGGCGAAGACGTTTTTGGACGCTCCGGCACGCCTTCCTTCCGCGTCATGATGGAAGATGTGATCGATGCTGCGCCGGAAATTCTGCTGATCGCTCCGTGTGGCTACGGCGCCGAGCAAGCTCGCGACGAGTACAAGTCCATGTCCTTCCCTGAACCGTGGCACGCCATTCCGGCTGTTCGAAACGGCCGCGTCTATGCGCTTGAGGCCAGTAGCTACTTTTCGCGCCCTGGCCCGCGCCTCGCCACCGGCATCGAAGCGCTCGCCAAACTCTTCCATCCCGCCTTGGACGTTTCCCGCGAGGCCGAAACCGCCATCTTGCCAATCACCGCCGGCGCAAGAACGGCCCGCGCCGCCTCCGTTTAGTCCGAAGTTCCAGCAATAACAGAGGCTGAATCCGGGGATAAACTGTAGGAAACGTGTGCATTGTCCCGTCGCGCGACCTCCCATATGCACCCATGTAGTTAATCAGATTTATGCTTGACAAAGCGTAATAATT